>Ga0209108_10000083_pt1 | contig 42087 bp, 39 predicted proteins | sample Rifsed10ft1_FD_184003 | JGI IMG/M metagenome (GOLD analysis project Ga0209108, IMG submission 184003) | Soil microbial communities from Rifle, Colorado, USA - sediment 10ft 1 (version 2) | ecosystem: Environmental > Terrestrial > Deep subsurface > Rock core/Sediment | place: Rifle, Colorado...
TGCTGCACCTGGGTCTGGACTTCGGCGTTCATCAGCTTGACCTTGGTCTGGCTCTCGAACTGCGGGTCGCGGTGCTTGATGCTGACGATGGCCGTCAGGCCTTCGCGGGTGTCGTCGCCGGAGAAGTTGGGATCGGAGTCCTTCAGCACCCCGTTCTTGCGCCCCTGCTCGTTGATCGTGCGCGTCAACGCCATGCGCAGCCCGGTCAGGTGCGTCCCGCCGTCGACGGTGTTGATCGTGTTGGCAAAGGCATAGACCGACTCGGCGTAGGCATCGGTGTACTGCAGCGCCACCTCGATCCCCGTCCCGTCGATCTCGCGCTCGGCGTGCATGACCGGGTGCAGCACCTGGCGGTTGCGGTTGAGGTAGCGGACGAAGGAGGTGATGCCGCCCTCGAAGAAGAACGTCATGCTCCGGCCGTCACGCTGATCCAACAGGCGGATGGTGACGCCGCGGGTGACGAAGGCCATCTCGCGAAACCGCTGGACGAGAGTCTCGAAGCGGTAGTCCATCTCGCCCTTGAAGATCTCGCGGTCGAACATGAACGTCGTCTTGGTGCCGGTGTCGGTCTTGGAGACCTTGCCGATGACCTCCACCGGTTTGACCGGCGCCCCGCGCACGTAGCGCTGGAAGTGGATCTGGCCGTTGCGCTTGACCTCGACCTCGCACCACTCCGAGACGGCGTTGACGGCCGAGACCCCTACCCCGTGCAGGCCGCCCGAAACCTTGTAACCGCTGCCGCCGAACTTGCCGCCGGCATGCAGCGTCGTCATGACGACTTCCAGCGCCGGTTTCTTGCGCTCGGGATGCAAATCGACTGGAATGCCGCGCCCGTCATCCTCGACCATCACGCTGCTGTCCGGCAGAATGGTGACGTCGATGCGGCTGCAGGCGCCGGCCAGGGCTTCGTCGATCGAGTTGTCGACGACCTCGTTCACCAGATGGTGCAGGGCCTTGAGGTCGGTCCCGCCGATATACATCCCCGGCCGGCGGCGGACGGCCTCCAGTCCCTCCAGCACCTGGATGTCTTTGGCGGCGTAACTGCTCACCGCAGGAATGGTCTTCTTACGCGCCACGCGCTTCCCTCCGATCGGCGGTCGAGTCGTCGAGGGCCGGCGCCGGTCGTCCTGACTCGACCAATGCCTCTCGACGACCGACGTAGAAGACGTAGCTGGCGACCAGCAGCATCGCCGAGACAAAGGCATGACCGAGGACGGCCAGGGCGCTGAACCAGGACGCCGCCGGCGGCAGCTCCCACACCAGACCGGTAATCCAGGAAAGAAGCGTCAGCGTCGCCAACAGCCCCACGACGGCGAAGAAATCCCGGCGAACGATGCGCACGCTTTCCCGCATCGACGGGATCAACCCCAATCGGTAGCGGACCAGGCCGTGCGGGGTGAAGATCAGGTAGACCGTCAACCAGAACAGAAGGGTGAACCCGAGAAATGCCACGCCGGTCCCCAGGAACGGCGTGATCAGCGTCACGGCGGACGCCGCCAGCAAGCTGACCAGGATGATGATGCCCATCCCGACGTAGGTCAACGCCGCCATCGCCAGCACCTTCCACCACAGACCCCAGGGGCGGGCGACGGCCGAGGCGGGCGAAGCCGCCTTCGCCACGGCGGCGTGGTAGACCGAGGCCAGGCCGAGGCCGGCCGCAGTCAGCGCCGCCCAGAGCAGCAGGATGGTCACCGGATCGGACAGCGGGATCATCCCGGGCTCACCGGCCGGCGAAATCTTCGGCATCGTCGCCGCCATCAGGCTTGGAACCCCTATCGGGAATGAAGACAAGGCCGAAAACAGGTTGAAGCGCGAGCCGAAGTCCGTCAGCAGGTCCTTCGCCAAAGAGATCTGCGTCGCCAGCTCCGGGGGGCCGCTCGCCGGGGAGGCCATGGAAGACGCCAGGGCACTGAAAACCGCCGCCAGATTCAGATGCGGCCCGAACCACAGGAAGAGGTCAAGGGCTAGCGCCGGCAAGATCAGGTAGGGGCGCGCCGCCAATCGATCGAAGGCGGTCGTGATAGCCCGCACGATCCCGGGAGCTGCCGGCCGGCCGGAAGGGGTGATTTCGCTCACAAACCTTCATTTTATCACGGGCCTCGTCCTCGAGCGGTCGCGCGGCGTGCTTCCCGGGCGAACGATCCGCCCCGCACAGCCTCGTCCGCCCCCGTTTGACCGGGCCGATTCCCTTCGTTAGAATCCCGTGCGGCCGCTCACGAACTTCCACCCGAGGGACCTTCGCCGCCGGGCCCCTATGAAGGACCTGCCATGCAATCCTTTGTCATCGAAGGTGGGCATCCGCTGCGGGGAGAGGTCACTCCGTCCGGCAACAAGAACGCCGCTCTGCCCCTGATCGCCGCCTGCCTGCTCACGGACCAGCCGGTCCTGCTGCGCAACCTGCCCGATATCGGGGACGTCCGGACGATGCGGGCGCTCGTTGAGTCGTTGGGCGTCTCGGTCGAGGCCGCCGACGTCCACACCTGGCGCATCCAGGCGAGCCAGGTGCGCAAGGCGGACCTCGACCCGGAGCTGTGCCGGCGCATCCGCGCCTCGATCCTGCTGGCCGGACCGCTCCTGGGGCGGACGGGCGAGGCGGTCCTGCCGCCGCCGGGCGGCGACGTCATCGGCCGCCGACGGGTCGATACGCACTTGCTGGCGCTTCGCCCCTTCGGCGTCGAGACCGATTTCCGGCAGGGATTGCTCCACATGCGGGCTCCGACGGGCCTTCACGGGGCGCGGGTCCTGCTGGATGAAGCCAGCGTGACCGCCACCGAGAACGCCATCCTGGCCGCTGTCACCGCCCGCGGTCCGACGACCATTCGCAACGCCGCTTCCGAACCGCACGTCCAGGACCTGTGCCATTTGCTCAACACCCTCGGCGGTCACATCGAGAACATCGGGTCGAACACACTCCACATCGACGGCGTACCGGCCCTGCACGGCGGCGAGCACACCATCGGGCCGGACTACCTCGAGGTCGTCAGCTTCGTCGGCGGGGCGGCCATCACCGGCGGCGAGGTGCGCATCCACGACGCCGCACCCGAGCATCTGGAGATGGTGCGCCTGGTTCTCGGGCGGCTCGGGATCGTGTGGGAGGAACACGGCGCCGATCTGCAGGTCCCCGCCGGCCAGACGCTTCACGTCGTGCCGGACTTGCGCGGCGCCATCCCCCAGATCAGCGTCATGCCGTGGCCCGCTTTCCCGACCGATCTGATGAGCCTGGCCATCGTCCTGGCCACCCAGGCGCATGGGACGGTGCTCTTCCACGATTGGATGTTCGAGAGCCGGATGTTCTTCATCGACAAGCTGACGGCGATGGGAGCCCATATCGTGTTGTGCGATCCGCACCGCTGCCTGGTCCAGGGGCCGAGCCCGTTGGTCGGCGAACAGCTCGAGAGCCCGGACATCCGCGCCGGGCTGGCGTTGGTCACGGCCTCCCTGGCGGCGCAGGGAACCTCTCGCATACGCAATATCGGGCAGATCGAGAGGGGCTACGAGCGCATCGACGACAAGCTGAAGTCTCTGGGCGCGCACATTACGCGCGTCGAGGGATAACCAGGCCCGTTCCCCTCGCCTGCCCGCCGTTGCCGCGGAATTATCGCCCCCACCCCTTCCCCTCCCCCAGCGGATGCACCTCGTGCGCCAAGTCGCGAGCGGGGGAGGGGAAGAAGACCAAAGGAGAAGGGGCAGCGAATCAGAGTGGGCATCACCCCTTCGGCCGGCTACGCCTTGCGCCCGGCGACTTCCTCGGCCAGCGCCCGGTAGTTCCCGGCGGCGCGGCTTTCCGGCTGGAAAGCCAGCACCGGTTGGCGCGCCGCCGGCGCCATCGCCACCGCCTCGTCCATCTCCAGCATCGTAGAGAAGACGCGGTCTCCGAAGACCGAGCGCAACTCGCCGACAACCGCCCGGGCGTGCGCCGACGACGGGTCGTAGAAGGTCGGCAGGATCCCCAGCAGGCGCAGGCCGGGCTGCAGCCGGTCGTGAACGAACCACAGCGCTTCCAGGATCGAGCGAACGCCTCGCAGCGGAAGGTACTGGCAGGCCACCGGGACCAACAACTCGTCAGCGGCGACCATCCCGGCCACCGTCAGCAGGCCCAGGCCCGGCGGCGTGTCGATCAGAATGTAGTCGACCGGGCCGCGCTCCTCGCGGATTCCCTCGTGCACCGCTCGCACCAGGCCGTGAGCGTTGGGCGCATGGTCGATCGCTTCCAGCTGGACACTGGCCGGGGCCACCCACAGGTTCTCCCCGGCCGGATAGACCATCTGGCGCAGCGTCGTCGGCGGATCGTCGAACAACTGGCGAGTCGTGACCGACAACCGGTACGGGTCCAGGCCGAAGCTGGCGCTCAGTCCGCCCTGCGGATCCAGATCGACCAGGAAAACGCGCGCCCCGCGGCCGGCCAGGGCGGCGCCGAGGTTGACGGTGGTGGCGGTCTTGCCGACCCCACCTTTCTGGTTGGCGACGACGATGACCCGGCCCACGAGTCGCCAGTATAGCGCCGCCTCCAGCCCTCGGCAAACGGCTGCGTCCGAAAGCCGGGCCGGGCCGTGATCACCGTCGGGAACCGCTCGGCCGTCCCTGGATCTTGAGTCAAGGTGCACCCGCCCTCCGTGGTAGAATAGCGCTTCGCCCGCCTCCGGACAGGAGCGGCCGAACGAGAGTGAAATGCCGAAACGCGTCTACCAGCCAAAGGTCCGACGGAGAGCCCGGGTTCACGGTTTTCGCGCGCGCATGGCGAGTCGCGGCGGGCGGCAGGTGCTCAAGCGCCGCCGCCTGAAAGGCCGCCATCGCCTGACCCCGCAGGTCAACGGCCGCGTCAAGAAGGTCGACTGGAACGCCTGAGGCCCAGGGCGGGGGCCCCGCGGGGTGGATCGCAGGCGGCGTCTCACCAAATCCCAAGATGTGCAGCGGGTGCGGAAGTCGGGCCGATCGTATGCGCACCCGCTCGCTGTTTTGGTGACCCGCCGCAATGACCTCGATCGGACCCGGTTCGCCGTGGGGGCCGGACGCAGCCTGGGCGGGGCCGTTCGGCGCAACCGAGCCAAACGACGCCTGCGCGCGGCTCTGCGGGCCCTGACTCCGAGAATCGCCCCCGGTTGGGATGTCCTGCTCCTGGCGAGAGACACCACGCCCTCGGCCCGCTGGCCGGAGCTGCAACAAGCCGTGGCGGGCCTCTTGCGCCGCGCCGGATTGCTGACGGAATACGCATGACCGCAACCGTGGACCATTCGCATGACCTCGACCCCCAGCTGCGCGATCTGCCGCTGACGTTGGGGACCCTGCCGCGCTGGCCGCTGCTGGCGCTGATCCGCTTCTACCAGCTCACGTTCTCTCGCACCCTTCCGCTGGGAAGCTGCCGCTTCTATCCGACATGTTCGCACTACGGCTATCAAGCCATCTATCGCTATGGCGTTCTCAAGGGCGGCTGGATGGCGGCGTGGCGGATCCTGCGCTGCCAGCCTTTCAGCCGCGGCGGGTACGACCCGGTTCCCTAGGAGCATCATGATTGCATCTCGCGTGGCACCCTCTCACAAGCTGGCGTGGGCGCTGGCGCCCCTGCTGGCTTTCGTCCTGGCCGGCTGTTCCGCCGGCCAGGTGGCTTCCGCCAGTTGGCCGAGCGTCAGCGCCGGTGAGGACCGCGTCTACGTCGCCCACGGTCCGGCCGTCTATGCCGTCGACCTGGACGGCGATGAGCTGTGGCGCTACCCGGCGGAGGCCGTGCGGGATCTGGCCTTCTACGCCGCGCCGGCCGTCTCCGAAGATGGGATGGTCTACGCCGGCGCGTACACCGGGCACCTGTTCGCGCTCTCCGCGGAGACCGGCGACCTGGAGTGGGAATTCCCGACCGCCGACGGCGCCGACGGAACGGCGGATGGGAAGATCGTCGGCTCCCCGGCCATCGCCGGCGATCTGCTGCTCGTCCCCACCGACGGAGGAACGCTCTTCTTCCTCGACCGTCACAGCGGAGAGACGCTGCGAACCTTCGACGCCGTCGGCCAGTTGTGGTCGGCCCCGCGTGTCGAGGGCGGCACGGCCTACCTGGCGTCGCTGGCGCATACCGTCTATGCCATCGACGTCGCCACCGCCGAGCAGGTGTGGTCGACCGACCTGGGCTTCGCCGTCGCCGACAGTCCGACCCTGGTAGACGGCGCCGTGCTGGCCGGCATCCTGGGCGACTCGCTCGTGGCGCTGCAGGCCAACAGCGGGCGCGAGATCTGGCGCGCGGCGAGCCAGGGATGGCTGTGGGGGAGCCCGGCCGTCGTCGATGGGCAGGCCATCTTCGGCGACGTCTTCGGCAACATCTACGGTCTCGACCTGGCCGACGGCCGGGTGCTGTGGCAGCAGACCCCGGGCGAGGCCGTCACCAGCACGCCGGTGATCGTCGACCGGCGCGTCGTGGTCGGCTTCGAAAGCGGTGCGCTCATCGCCTACGACCTGGACACGCAATCCGTCGATTGGGACGAGACGGCCGACGGCTCGATCTTGAGCGACCCGGTCGTCGCCGGGGGCCAGGTGATCGTCGCCGTGACCAGCAAGGACACCCTGCTGCAAGCCTTCGACGCCGCCACCGGCGATTTCATATGGGACTACCTCCCGGCCGCGGGCGGTTGATCGAGGGACCCCGTCATGCTTGACGCCATCTGGAACAACCTGATCCTCAACCCGATGGTCAACAGCCTGCTGTTGATCTATCAGTATCTCTTCCACAATTTCGGTCTGGCCATCATCGTGCTGACGGCCCTGATCCGGCTGATTACGATGCCGCTCACCCTGCGCCAGCAGCGCTCGATGGAGAAGATGCAGGAGATGCAGGGCTCCAAGCGCTGGAAGGATATCGAGAAGAAATTCAAGGGCGACAAGCCCAAGATCCAGCAGGAGCAAATGAAGCTGTACCGCGAGCTGGGCGTCAACCCGTTCGGCGGCTGTCTCCCCCTGCTGCTTCAGTTCCCGATCATCATCGGCCTGTACCAGTCGATTACCAGCGCCCTGGCCACCGCCCCGTTGCAGCTGCTCTCCCTGTCCAAGCATATGTATCCCTTCATCCCGGCGGCCCTGATCCCGCTCAACAACCGCTTCCTGTGGTGGGATTTGAGCCTGCCGGAACGGGTCGTGGCGCCGGAGGTGCTCGGCTTCGGCATCCCGTTGCTGACGATCCTGGTCGTCGCCACCAGCTACCTGCAGACCAAGATGACCACGCCGCCCTCGGCCGACTCGCAAGGGGCGCAGATGTCGAAGATGATGAGCCTGTACATGCCGTTCCTCTTCGGCTTTTTCGCGTATTCCTACGCCGCCGGGTTGGCGCTGTACTTCGTCGCGACCAATGTCATGACCATCGCCCAGTACGCCGCCCTGGGCAAAGTCAACTGGCGCCAGGTGCTTTCGCTGCGCCGCGCCAGTTGAGGCCGGCGGAAGGAGCACGACGCATGCCTGAGTCGAGACCGAGCCTGGAGATGATCGCCCCGACGGTCGACGAGGCGGTCGCCCGCGGGGCCGCCGAGTTGGGCGTCACCCCGGATCGGCTGCTGGTGGAAGTGCTCGATGAAGGCGGGCACGGCATGCTGGGGCTGGGCAGCCGTCAGGCGCGCGTCCGGCTGACGCTTCTGGGCGCGGTTCCCTCCCCTCGTCCGGCGCCGGCTGTCCCGGCCGACGACGAGGACTTCGACGACGAGGAAGCGCCGGCCGAAGACCCCGCGTCCCCGGCCGATCATGAGATCGAAGTCGCCCGCGACACCGTGCGGGAACTCGTTTCGCTGATGGGCCTGACCGCCCGGGTCAGCGGGCGCTGGGGAGAGGCGGATGAGCCGGACGAGCCCCGCCCGGTCCTGGTCGACATCCGCGGCGATGACTTGAGCCTGCTCATCGGCCGCCGCGGCGAATCGCTGGCCGCCCTGCAGTACATCACCCGGCTGATCGTCGGCAAGGAGCTCGGCGACTATCTCCCGATCGTCGTCGATGTCGAAGGGTACCGCGCCCGGCGCGAACGTCAGCTGCGCCAATTGGCGCGGCGCATGGCGGAGCAGGCGGTCGAGCGCGGGCGCACCATGACGCTGGAGCCGATGTCCCCCGCCGAGCGTCGCATCATCCATCTGGAGCTGCGCGATCACCAGCGCGTCTTCACCGAATCCATCGGCGAAGGCGAGAACCGCAAGGTGACCGTCGTGCCGCGGCGCAGCGAGGACTCCGGGCGGCTATAATTCGCGGCGATGTCCTCCGCCGCGCCGGCCCCGGACTACCTCGTCCTCGGTCATCTCTGCCTCGACCAGACGTCATCCATCCTGAGCGCAGGCCGCTCTGAGCCTGCCGGCGCCTCGCAGAAGGTGGCGGCCGAACCGGGGACTGCGCGCAGCCGAAGGGTCGAGGGGCTCGGCGGGACGGCGGCCTATGCCGCCCTGACGGCGCGCGCCCTCGGCCGCCGGCCGGCCATCGTCACTTCGGCCGGCGACGATCTCGATCTGGCGCCGCTCCGCGGGACCCCCATCGAGCGCGTGCCGTCGGCGCGCAGCACCACCTTTCGCAACGAGTACACCGGCAGCGCCCGCCGGCAGCATCTCCTGGCACGGGCAACTCCGTTGGAATCATCGTCGGTCCCGGCCGGCTGGCGCCGCGCTTCGATCGTCCACCTGGCGCCGATCGCCGGCGAGTTCTCCCCATCGCTGCTATCGCTCTTTCCCGACAGCGACCTCGTCGGGCTGACTCCCCAAGGCTGGATGCGGGCGTGGGGCGATACGGGCCTCGTGACTCCCACGGCCTGGACTCCGGCGCCCCAGGCCATCGCCCGGGTCGATGTCGTCATCCTCGGCGTGGAGGACGTGGGCGGCGACGAGGCCGAGTTGGAACGGTTGGCCTCCATCTGCCGCCTGCTCGTCGCCACCGAAGGCGCGCTCGGCGCCCGCGTGTACTGGAACCACGATGTGAGGCGCCTGCCTTCCCCGCCGGCCGATCCGGTCGACCCGACCGGCGCCGGCGACATCTTCGCCGCCGCGTTCTTCGTCCGCTACCAGCAAACCCGCGACCCGTGGGAAGCCGCCCGCTTCGCCAACGTCCTGGCGTCGACTTCGGTCACCCGCCGCGGCCTGGCCGGCGTGCCCACCGCCGAGGAAGCCGAACAAGCCGCCATGGTGTGGACCCGATGACGCGCGTGTACACCCTGGTCAACCAGAAAGGCGGCGTAGGGAAGACCACCACCGCCATCAATCTGGCGGCCTTCATGGCCGAAAGCGGCCTACGCGTCCTGCTGGTCGACCTCGATCCCCAGGCGAATGCCACAGCCTGCCTGGGGATCGCGCACGATCAGGTCGATGGCGGCATCTACGATGTCTTGATCGGCGGCCGACCGGCGCTGGAGGTGATCCTCCACAACACCCGGTTCGACCTGTCGCTCCTGCCCTCCACCGCCGCCCTGGCCGGGGCCCAGGTCGAGCTGGTAAATGTGCCGGAGCGCGAGAGCGTGCTGGCCCAGGCGCTGACGCCCCTCGACGGCCGCTATGACTACGTTCTGATCGACTGCCCACCTTCGCTCGGTCTGCTGACCGTCAACGCCCTGGTGGCCGCCGACGGCGTGCTGGTGCCCGTCCAGTGCGAGTATCTGGCGCTGGAAGGATTGTCGTCCCTGGTGACGACGCTTCAGCGGATGCGCGCCGGCCTGGCGCCGCGGCTCTCGCTGCGAGGGATTGCCCTGACGATGTTCGACTCGCGCACGCATCTCTCTCAGGATGTGGTCCAGGAAGTGCGAAGACATTTCCCGGGGCAGGTCTTTCGCACCGTCATCCCCCGCAGCGTGCGTCTGGCGGAGGCGCCGTCGCACGGGCTTCCGATTTCGGCCTACGATCCGCGCTCGACCGGCGGCCTGGCGTACCAGGCCCTGACGCGCGAGCTCCTGGGAGGCGACGGGGTGCGGGCCAAGGCGAGAGTCGCGCGGGCGGCAGAGGTGCAAGGATGACTCGGAAATCCGGACTGGGACGCGGCCTGGATGCGTTGATCCCCGGGGGGGAGGCGGGAGGCCAGGGCGGCGCGCGCCAGATTCCGGTGACCGATCTGCGTCCCAACCCGCGCCAGCCGCGCCGGGAAATCCCGCGCAGCGAGCTGGACGAGCTGACGGCCTCGATTCGCGAACACGGCATCCTGCAGCCGCTGGTCGTCAGCCCGGCGCCGGACGGCCGCGGTTACCTCTTGATCGCCGGGGAGCGGCGCCTGCAAGCGGCGCGCCTGGCAGGATTGTCGTCGGTCCCGGCCGTCGTCAGGCTGGCGGACGAGCGGCAGGCGCTCGAGTTGGCGCTGGTCGAGAACCTCCAGCGAGAGGACCTCGATCCGCTCGAGGCGGCCGAGGGCTATCGCCAGCTGATCGAGGATTTCGGATTGACCCACGAAGAGGTAGCCCGTCGCCTCGGGAAGAGCCGGCCGTCTGTCAGCAATACGCTGCGCCTGCTCAAGCTTCCGGCCACGGTGCGCCAGGCCCTCGCCAGCGGCAAGGTGAGTGAAGGGCACGCCCGGGCGCTGCTGGCGCTGCCGACGACTCAGGCGCAGGTAGCGGCCAACCAGACGATCCTCAAGCGCGGCCTATCGGTGCGGCAGACCGAGGAGCTGGTCCGGCGTCTGATGGGCCAACGGCGGCGCTCGAGTAGCGCGCGCCGCCGTTCTCCGGAAGAGGCCGATGTCGAGGAGCGGCTGCGGCGCGCGCTCGGAACGAAAGTGAGCCTGCGGCGCGCCCGCCAGGGCGGAACCGTCGTCATCCACTACTATTCGGAAGAAGAATTGGAAGCGCTCATCGACCGACTTGTGGAAAGCTGAGGTCGATGGAGCACGGGGAGCTTTCTCACCTCCCTTTTCCCTCCCCCAGTGGAATCCGGATCCCAGGACCCCGCGTATGGGCCTGGGAGAGTGGGAGGTTTTCAAGGAGGATGGTGGGAGCGAAGCTCCCACCATCCTCCTTGGTCTTCTCCCCGTGCGCAGCCGCCCGGAGCAAAGCGGAGGGGCTCTCCGCCCCGGATCTTGGCATGAGCGAACCCACACGGCGGAGAGGGGACGAGGGGGTGAGGTCGAGGTCCCCAGACGGGCAGGCCCCGGTCCAATGCGCTTCCTGATCTACGGCACCGGCGCCGTCGGCGCCTACCTCGGCGGTCGGCTGGCCGAGGCCGGGCACGCCGTCACTTTCCTGGCACGCCCGGCGACGGCCGCCGCCCTACTCGATCGCGGATTGCGCATCGAGCAGGGGGACTCGTCGGCGACCGTCCGGGGCTTCGAGGTCCTGACCGGTCTTCCAGAGGATCTGGACCTGGGGCCGGAGGCCGCCGTCCTGCTCACGGTTCGAGCTTTCGACTGCGAGGCGGCGGCGGTTGCGCTGCATCAACGATTGTCCCGCCCGGCATCGGTGGTTTGCCTGCTCAACGGGATCGGGAACGAGGAGACGCTGGCGCAGTCGGTCGGCGTCGACCTGGTGGTCCCCGCCACGCTGACGACGGCCGTCGAAGTGCGCGCGCCGGGAGTGATCCGCATCGAGCGTGAGCGCGGGCTCGGGCTGGCGCGCTCGCGTGTTGGTGAGGTCCTGGCAAAGGTCTTCCGCCGGGCGGGCGTCGTTACCCGCCTGTACGACGATGCCGCGGCGATGAAATGGTCGAAGGTCCCGACCAACATCGTCGCCAACGCCGGCTCCGCCGTCCTGGAATGGACGGCCGGGGCGGTCATGGCGCATCCGGGCTTGTATCGCCTGGAGGTCGAGGCGCTGCGCGAGACGTTCCGCGTCATGCGGCGCGCCGGCCACCGCCCGGTCGATCTGCCCGGAGTTCCGCTGCGCTGGCTCGCTCGAGGGGTTTTCTTGCCCCCCTGGGCGAGCCAGCCCTGGTTGAGGCGGGCCGTGGCCCGTGGCCGAGGCGACAAGCGACCTTCCTTTCATCGCGACCTCGGCCGCGGGCGCTCGGAAGTGCAGTGGTTGAACGGCGCCGTCGTCCAATACGGCGAGGGCCTTGGGGTCCCGACGCCGGCGAACCGCGTGCTGTTGACCGCCATGTTGGAACGGGTGGACGGCACGGACGATCCAGCGGCATGGCGCCATCGGCCCGACCGGCTGTTGGAGCGGGCGCGTGAGGCGGGAGTACCCGGGATCGGATAGGACCTGTCTTCCTCGCCAACGGCCAGGAGGTCGGAGGGGCTTCGAGCCTTCGCTCGGCTGGTTGATCTCCACTCGCGCTTCGACTTCGCACCGCGCCTGCGGCGCGGCGCTCCGCTCAGGCGGGAGACCTCCTCAACGGGACATCCCTCCCTCAGCGGCGCTGGCCCGAGGCTTAAAGATGGTCAGCGCGCAGTCGAAGGGCCGAGCGTGGGCGCGCTTCGACTTCGCACCGCGCCTGCGGCGCGGCGCTCCGCTCAGCGCGGGAGACGTCCTCAAGGGGAACATCCCTCCCTGAGCGGAGCGCTGGCCCGAGGCTCGGCGAGGGTCAGCGCGCAGTCCCTCGCCAGGCTCGGGATGATATCGAAGAGCGTGCGCTCGCTGCCGGAGAGCGTAAGGGTATAATCCCGACGCCGTTCCGAGGTCGTCATGCGTCTGCGCGACAAGGTCGCTATCGTCACGGGAGCCTCGCGGGGAATTGGAAGGGCCACGGCGCTCGCCCTGGCGGCCGAGGGGGCGCGGGTGGTGGTCAACTTCAACGCCCGCGCCGACGCCGCCGAGCAGGTCGTGGCCGAGATCGTCGCCGCCGGCGGGCAGGCGACGGCGCGCCAGGCCGACGTCGGAGATTTCGCCCAGGCCGAAGCGCTCGTGAAGTCCACCATCCAGAGCGACGGCGACCTCCACATCCTGGTCAACAATGCCGGGATCACCCGCGATGGGTTGATCCTGACGATGTCGGAAGCCGACTGGGATGACGTCCTGCGTACCAACCTCAAGTCCACCTTCGCCTGCTCCAAACCCGCCGTGCGCCACATGCTTCGTCGCCGCTACGGACGGATCGTGAACATCACCTCCGTCGCCGGTCAGATCGGCAACCCCGGGCAGACGAACTACTCGGCCTCCAAGGCCGGGCAGATCGGTTTCACCCGATCGCTGGCCCGCGAAGTCGCCTCCCGCAACATCACCGTCAACGCCGTCGCCGCCGGGTTCATCGAGACCGAGATCTGGAGCGGCGTGCCGCCGGAAGCGCAGCAGGCGCTGCTGGGAATGATTCCGCTGGGCCGCAAGGGCACCGTCGACGACATCGCCCGAGCGGTGGTCTTCCTGGCGTCGGACGATGCCTCCTACATCACCGGCCACGTCCTGTCGGTCGACGGCGGGATGGCGATGGCCTGACGGCCGAGGCGCATCGATGAGCTCCAACGATTCCCCCCACGCATCCCAATCGACCCGCACCACGATCGCCCCAACGGTGCTGCTGACGATCACGCGCCTGACGGTTCTGGGTGTACCCGGCGTGGCGCGCCTGGCCCCGGTCCCGGGCGGGTTCAACCGACTCTTCCGCCGCGGCGTCAATGAGGGGATTCGCGTCGAAATCAGCGACTCGACCGTCGAGCTCGAGCTGCATTTGATCCTCGCCGGCGAATCGAACGCCCTCGAGGTCGCCCACCGGGTGCAGGCCGAAGTCGCCCGCGCGGTGGAGGAGACCGTCGGGATGCCGGTGAGCCGGATCGACGTGCACGTCGAAGACGTCGCTCTCGGCCCGCCGGCCGGCTGAGCCCACCGGCAGCGCAGATGAAACACCAACGACGCCGGGCGCGCGCCCTGGCGATCCAGGCCCTGTACGAAGTCGACTGCGTGGGCCACACCCCCAGTATGGTGATCGGACGGACGCTCGAAGAGAACCCCGGGCTCGGCGAGGACGCCGTCGAGTTCCTGCGCCGCTCGGTGGTCGGCACGCTGGAGTCGGCGCCCCTGCTGGACGGCTGGATCGCCGGCTGCGCGCCGCAATGGCCGGTCGACGAACTGGCGGTGCTCGACCGAAATATCCTGCGCCTGGCGCTGTGGGAATTCCGCGTGAAGCGAGAGACGCCGGTGAAGGTGGCGATCAACGAGGCGGTCGAGCTGGCCAAGCGGTACAGCTCCGACAGCGCGCCGCGCTTCATCAACGGCGTACTCGGGACTCTGGCCGAAGGCTGGTAGCGCATGGATCTCTTCGGCGTGGGCCCGCTGGAATTGCTGCTCGTCGTCCTCCTGGCGCTCGTCCTCTTTGGACCCAAGGACATCGCCCACAACGCCCGCAGCGCCGGGCGGTTTCTCAATCGACTCTACAAGTCGGACGGTTGGCGCACCATGACCCAGGCCTCGTCGGCCCTGCGCAACCTGCCCCATCGCCTGGCGCGCGAGGCCGAGCTGGAACAACTCGATCAGGTGCGCCGCGCGGGGGCCGAGCCCGACCGGCCGGCGGCGCCGGCCGCGCAGCCCCCTGCCGGCGGTATGACGGCATGGACGCCGCAGGGCAGCCAGCCGGCTCCTGCGCCGGAGCCGCCCACCGCCTCCGACCCCGACTGATGCGGCGCCTCCTCCGCTCGATCGCGCGAGTTATCACGGCGCCCTTCCGCCTGATTGCGCGTCCTTTCCGCGCCGTCGGCCGCTTCCTCAACCACGAGCCCGACGAGATGGATACCGCCGACAGCCTGCGCCGGACGCTGGAGAACCCGAGCGCCCTGCTCGAACACTTGCAGGCCTTGCGCGGCCACCTGCTGCGCGGGCTGCTGGCGCTGGGTCTGGCGACGGCCGTCAGCTTCGCCTTCGCCACGCAGATCCTGGATTGGATGGCAACTCCGGTGGGAGGGATCGGGGCGCTGCAAGCCATCGAGGTCACCGAGTCGATCGGGGCCTTCATGCGCGTCTCGCTGCTCTCGGGTCTGACGCTGGCGCTGCCCTATTTGATCATCGAGGCTTTTGCGTTCGTCAACCCCGGGCTGCGCCGGCGGGAGCGAGTGACCCTGCTCGTCTTGATCCCGCTGGGGGTGGTCATGTTCGTCGCCGGGCTGCTTTTCGCCCGTTACGTGATGCTGCCGGTGGCTGTTCCGTTCCTGACGTCGTTCATGGGGATCACCACGATCCCGCGCCCGGCCAACTACATCCAGTTCGTGACGACGGTCATGCTCTGGGTGGGGGTGGCCTTCGAGTTTCCCTTGCTGATGTTCGCCCTGGCCACGCTGGGCGTGATCGACGCCCGCACCATGCTGCGCGGTTGGAAGGTGGCCGTGGTGGCGATCGCCATCGCCGCCGCGCTCATCACTCCCACGCCCGATCCGGTGAACATGGCCCTGTTGATGATCCCGCTGTTGGGGTTGTACCTGCTGGGAGTCGTCTTCGCCGCGTTCGCCGGCAGGCGGCGCAGGAAGACGGCCGCCACGCCGCAGTCGCCCGCCTGATCCCCGACCCTCCGCCTCAGCTCGGCCGGGCTGGCCCCCAGCCGGCAGGTCCGATCCGAAAGGGAGGCCCTTTCGGGCGATGGGGCCGAGAGAGGCCGACCCACCGATCCGCTTCGCTGCTCCATCGTCAAGGGAGCCGCGCCGCACCGCCGCCGGGGCACTTTTGCCCGACCTCGCTTACGGCGGTAGAATCTCCCGGCCGAACACCGCCGCCGCCATCCAGGAGGCCCGCATGCGTCCCGTGTATGCCATCTCGGGCGGAGTATCGAAGTTTGCGAAGGCCCGACCCGATCGTACGTTCCAGGCGATCGTCAAGGAGGCCTATGACTACGCCATCTCCGACCTCGGGCTGGAGATGCCGGCTTTCACCGGCCTGGTCGACGGGTCGGTGGCCTCCTACTTCTCGGACCATTTCACCCGCCAGCTGATGGCCGGGATCATGGTTCAGGACTACCTCGGGCTGTGCCCCAAGCCGAGCCATCGCGTCGAGGGCGGCGGCGCCACCGGGGGGCTGTGTCTTCAGGAGGCGTGGAAGTCCGTCGCCTCCGGGCACATGGATGTGTGCGTCGCCTACGGCTTCGAGACGATGAGCCACGTCGAGACGTGGAAGGGCAACGAGTTCATCGCCCTGGCGTCCGACGTTTCCTGGGATTATCCCGTCGGGGGTTTCTACTCGGGTTACTACGCCATGATGGTGACGCGCCACATGAAGGAGTTCGGCACGACCGTCGAACAGATGGCGCATGTCTCGGTCAAGAACCACATCAACGCCTACGCCAACCCCTACGCCCAGAAGCGCAACCGCTACACCATCGACGACGTGCGCCGCTCGCCGATGGTGGCCTGGCCGCTCACCCGGCTCGACATCTGTGTCATGTCGGACGGCGCCGCCGTCACCGTGCTCGCCTCGGAAGACGGCCTGCGCAAGCTGGAAGCGGCCGGCGGGCGCCTGCGCCGGCCGCTGGTGCGGGTCAGCGGCATCGGCCGCGGCACCGACGCCATGCGCATGTCCGATCGGCCGCACGTCGACTACGACACGTTCCTGCGCGACTACGCCACCGAACAGGAGCGCGCTTCGGACGACACCCGCGCCTACTACAAGAAGCTGTGGGACGGCGGGGCGCGTTATCCCGGCGTCCATTCGTTCCGCGCCGGTCGCACCGCCGGCAACATGGCCTACCGCCACGCCGGGATCGGCGATCCCCTTCACGAGCTGAGTTTCATCGAATTGCACGACGCCTACACCTCGAGCGAACTCCAGACCTATGAGGACCTCGGCCTGTGCCGCTACGGCGAGGGCGGCCCTTTTGCCGCTTCGGGAAAGGCCTTCCTGCCCGGCATCGACTACGGCCTGAAACTGTCCGACAAGCCGGTCTGCCCGGTCAACCCCTCGGGCGGATTGATCGCCTGCGGCCACCCCGTCGGCGCCACCGGACTGATGCAGGCGGTCTTCGCCCTATGGCAGCTGCAAGGGACGATCGCCCAGCACTTCGGCGATCCGACGCTGCAGGTGCGCGACGCCCGCCGCGGCGCCATCCACTCGCACGCCGGCACCGGCACCTACGTCACCGTCTCCATCCTCGAGCGGGAGAACTGACATGGCCAAGCTGCCCGAGCAGGCCCCCGAACGCCTCGGCGGTTACATCGTCCACGGTCTGCCCTTCCCGGTGGACACCGATCCCGACTCGCTGGCCTTCCTGAAACGGATGGCCCCGGTTCAGATCGAGCAGGGCTACCACATCACCTACCTGCACTCCTACGGCCAGGACAGCCCGTGGTTCGCCGGCGCCTCCAATCGCCGCCTGCTGGCCAGCCGCGCCCCGACCAGCGGCTACACCTACGCCACACCGCGCGGCCACGACATGGTCACCGGCGAACCGACGGACTGGATCGACATCACCGACCGGCCGGCCCACATCCACGCCTTCACCGTTTGTCACTTCGGATCGGAGGAGTTCCTGCCCGAGACTCCGTTCGTGTTGGCCCTGATCGAATTCGACGGAGTCCAGACTCTCTTCTTGAGCCGCTTGCTGGGGGTCGATCCCGATCGGGCGTCGCTGGATTGGATCGGGATGAGCGTCCGCCCGCGTTTCCTGCGCAACAGCAAGCTCAAACCAACCGACGTCTACTTCATTCCGTCGGAGGCGGCCGCCGGCTGAGCCGCCGTCCGGGCGGCTCGACTCGTGCACATGGCGGCCGGAGAGTCGATGGCGACAGACCCCACGTCCCCCCCGATCGATCACCCAAACCTGCTGCTGGCGGTCGTCCGCCTGCGCCGCACGCAGTGGGTGTGGGCGGTGCTGTTCGCCGGCCTGGGCGGCCTGGGCCTGGCCTCCACCGGAATCGAGCAGCCCTTCCTGCCGATGACATGGATCACCACCGCCGCCATCCTGGTGGCCGGGCCGCAACCGATCTACCTTTCGCTGGCGGCCGTTGCCTGGGGGTTCTCGTTGATCTTCCTCGTCCCCGGAATCCCGCAGGCGCTCGGCGCCGACCCCATCACCCGCCTGCTGGGCGGCGGCCCGGTCGAAGTCATGGCGCTGGCGATCGTACGTCTGGTCCTCCTGGCCATGGCTTGGAATCAGTTTATGTTCTACCGCTTGCTCTACGGCACCCGGCAGGCGGCCGGGCTCGACCCGGCCCTGCCGACGATCCCGCCCGTTCTCGACAACCCGAGCGACGGCGTGGCGGTGTGGGCGCGGCTGCTGGGATTCCTCGGCCTGGCGGCGGCGATCCTCGCCGTCCCGCTCTCCAGCCCCGTGGTGCAGGCCAACCTGCTGGGGGCCGCCTACAGCGGGGCCGTTTTCGCGGTGGGGTTGGGGTTGGGGGCGGCTTTCGTGCCGTCCCACCGCCGCGGCATGGCTTTGACCGGCGTCGCGCTGGGATGTCTGTCGCTCCTGGCGGCGCTCCTGGTCAGCCGCGCCTTGGGTGCCGGATAGGAGCCGACGTTGAGTGCACCGGTTGAGGCGCGTCTCGGCCCGATCGAGCATGTCCATCGCGTGCGTCGCGGCCTGCGACGGGGTCAGCTGATCGGGGCGGTCGGGCTGTCGTCGATCGCCGTTATGGCTTGGGCCGTCGCCGCCTACCGGGCTTACCTGGCGTACACGGAGTATGGTCCCCTGCTGGTCGGCCGCTGGGTCACGTGGCCGCTGGTCCTCGGCTCGATGCTGGCCGGCGGCGCGCTGTGGCTCGGTCTGCGCGCCTGGCGCACCTGGCACGTGCGGGTCCGGCGGCACGCCAACGGGCTGGCGGTCTTGCGCGGGCGGCGCGGCCGGGCCATGGCCTGGCCCGACGTGCGCGCCGTGTGGAGCCGCGCCGAGCGGACGGGCCTGCCGGGACTCTCGGCCTCGCAACGACTGCGCCTCGAAGTGGAGGCGAACGACGGCCGCAGGATTGTGCTCGATGACAGCCTGGAGGATTTCGAAGGGCTGGCCCTGGCGATCAAGGGCCGCGTGTATCCGCTGTTGCTGGAGCTCTACACGCGGGCCTTCAATGAGCAGCAAGCGATCGCCTTCGGTCCGCTCCGCCTCAGTCCGGCCGGGATCGAAGACAGCCCGCGCTCTCCGTTTGCCTGGAACGAAGTCCGTGGCGCCCAGCTCGCCGCCGGGCGGCTGCTGATCCGGACCACGCGGCCGGGGAGGCAGTCGGCGATTACCCTTCCCGCCCATCGCGTTCCCAACGTCGAATTGTGTGCCCAACTCATTCAGGAGATTGGTCAGACCGAATGAAACGTACCCTCGCCTTGGCCGTCCTGTTCGCCGGAGTTCTGACCTTCGCTTCGTGCACGCCGATCGGCGGGCCCTCCGGGCCGCCACCGCTCGAAGCCCCCACCCCCTCGCCGCTCCCGGCGGCCGAGGTGACCCTGTGGGCGGTGGCTCCGCCATCTACCCCGACCGACGCAACGCTGCAGGTGCAGTTCTTCGACGAGATTGCCGGCTTCGCTGCGCCGGCCTCGGTTGTCCCGATGCGAGGCGATGGCGCCGGCACGTGGTCCGCCGGGGTGACGCCGCCGTCGCGGAGTGTGCTCTACTATCGCTACGCGCGCACCGCCCCCGGCCAGTCCGTCGAAGCCGACGCACGCGGGGATGCGATCGTGACGCGCCTGGCGCTGGTCGACGGCGCGACGCAGATCCACGACGTCATCGCCACGTGGGCCGACGCTCCGCAGGCCCTGTCGACGGGTCGGGTCGTTGGCACGTTGACCGACGCCGCCACCGGCGGCGCCTTGCCGGATCTGCTGGTCAGCGTCGGCGGTCGATCGGCCTTCACCGATGGACAGGGCGGTTTCCGCATCGATGACCTCCCTCCCGGCCTGCATACCCTGCTGGCCCTCAGCCCGAGCGGCGCCTACCTCCCGGTGCAGCAGGGAGCGATCATCGCCGGCGAGAGTGAGACCCCCGCCAGCCTGGCCATGACGGCCGCGCAGCCGATCGTGGTCACCTTCCAAGCCACCCTGCCGCCCGATACACCCAGCAACGTACCGCTGCGCGTCGCCGGGAACGTCCTCGGCCTCGGCAACACCTTCGCCGGCTTGGCCGGAGGACCGACCGGCAGCGTCGGTCAGATGCCGCAACTGGTAATGGTCGATCCGATCACCTACCTGGGCGTCGTTCAGCTGTACGCCGGCACCGACCTGCGCTATCGGTATACCCTGGGCGACGGGACCTGGAACGCCGAGCGCGACGCCTCGGGCGGCAGCCGCACGCGCCAGGTCGTCCTGCCGCAGAGCGACCTTACGCTGGGCGATGTCGTGGCAACGTGGCACGGGCCTTCCGGCGAAGTCGTCGACTTCCACATCACCTCCGCCCCCGGTCTGCCGCCGGCGGACCAGGTCAGCCTCCAGCTCAAACCGTCGACCTGGTACGAGGCCATCCCGATGTGGCCTGCCGGTCCCGCCGAATGGAGCTACAGCCTCTTCAGCCCATTGGAGTCGGGGAGGGGCCTCGGCTATCGGTACTGCCGCAACCAGTTGTGCGGCATCGCCGACGACACGGAGACCCCCGGCGCCGATCCGACGGGCCGGCCGGCGACGCCGTCGGGCGATCCGCAAAGCCTGAGCGATACGGTTCACGCGTGGTCGTGGTGGCAGGCAGATCTGGGCGGCGCCGTCGTCGTCGCACCGGAGATCACGCCACGCGAGGACTACGAGGTCGGTTACGAAATCGCTCCGGCCTACACGCCCACCTGGCTGTCGAGCGGCGCTCCTTCCTTAAGGACGATGGCGGACAGCGGCGCCAACGCCGTCCTGCTCACGCCGGCCTGGGTGCTGCAGGAGAACGTTCCGGTCCCCCAGATTCTGTTCGATACGCAGCATGCGCCGTTGGCCGACGACCTGGTCCGCCAGATCGACCAGGCCTCCGGAGCGGGACTGCAGGCCGGCCTGCATCCGGCGTTGATCGTGCTCGAAGGTTCGCTGGAGGAATGGTGGGAGCAGGCGCCGCGCGACGGAGCCTGGTGGACGGTCTGGTTCGAGCGCTACCGCTCTTTCCTGCTGACCTACGCCGCGCTGGCCGAGCGGGCCGGGGCGTCCAAGTTGGTGGTGGGCGGGCCGGAGGTTGCGCCGGCGCTCCCCGGCGGAGTGCTGGCCGATGGATCGCCATCAGGGGCGCCGGTCGACGCCGAGTCCCGCTGGCGGTCGCTCCTGGAGGAGGTGCGCGCCATCTACCACGGGCCGCTGGCGTTCGAAATCGAATTCGGTCGAACGCTGCTGCCGGCCCCGCCGTTCCTCGATGCCGTCGATGAAATCCATGTCTATTGGCATGTCCCGCTCGGCGAGGGTCTGCAGCTGGTCTCGGCCGATATGCAAGCGGCCGCCTTCTCCGCTCTCGACGGTTCGCTGCTGGCCGATCCGGCGCTCGAAGGCAAACCGATCGTCTTGAGTGTCGAGTACCTCGCGGTCGATGGAGCAGCTACGGCCTGCGCCGCCATGGCCGATGGCAGCTGCCGCCCTCCGCAAGCTTTCGATGCCGGCGCCGACCCCGAGCCGGATCTGGCGCTCGATCTGGCCGAACAGTCCGAGGCGCTCAACGCCGTCATCCTGGCGGCCTACGCCCGTGACGAGATCCAGGGCTTCTACGCCCGCCGCTACTATCCGCCGGTGGCGCTGCACGACAAATCGGCCTCGGTCAACGGCAAGCCGGCAGGTCAGATGCTCGGCTACTGGTACTCGGAGATCACGCGGCCGTGACGATCGCCCACGTCGGGGGACCGGTTGGCTGACTTCGACTTCGGGGGCCCGATCGTCTGGACCCCCGATGCCGCTTCTGCCTCCGCCACGCACCTGGGCCGCTTCCTGGCGGCGCACCGGCTGGGCACCTTCGCCGAGCTGCTCGATCGATCGGCGGCCGATCCCGCCTGGTTCACCGACGCCGTCCTGCGCTACCTCGACATCCGTTTCGCCGCCCCCTACTCGCAGGTGCTCGACCTGGCGCGAGGTCCGGCCTGGCCGCGCTGGTGCGTCGACGGAATGCTCAACATCGTCACGTCCTGCCTGGATAAGCATCTCGACGGACCGACGGCCGCGCAGCCGGCGCTCTTGTATGAAAGCGAAGAGGGCGCCACGCGGTCCCTGAGCTATGCCGAGCTGGGGTTCCAGGTGAGTCAGGCCGCCAACGGGCTGCGGGCCCTCGGGCTCGGTCGCGGCGACGTGGTCGGGCTGTTCTTGCCGATGACGCCCGAGATCGTGGTGGCGCTGCTGGCGGTGGCGAAGATCGGCGCGGTCAGCCTGCCCCTGTTCTCGGGGTTCGGCGCCGGGGCCGTCGCCGCACGGCTAGCGGACGCCGGGGCCCGTCTGCTCTTCACGGCGGATGCCATGCCTCGCCGAGGCAGGACCGTTTTCGTCAAACTGGTGGCGGACGAGGCGGCCTCCCGCGTGCCCTCCCTGCAGCACATGATCGTCGTTCGGCGGACCGGCGATCCGGTGGCGATGCAGCCCGGCCGCGACCATTGGTGGCACGAGTGGATCGAGCGCCAACCGGCAAACGCCGCGACCGAAGCGACGGCGGCCGAAGACACGCTGATGATCATCTACACCTCCGGGACGACCGGCCGGCCCAAGGGCGCCGTCCACACACACTGCGGGTTCCCGGTGAAGGCGGCTCAGGATATGGCCTTCGGCACCGATGTCCAGCCGGGGCAGCGCGTCTTCTGGCTTACCGACATGGGTTGGATGATGGGTCCCTGGCTGGCCTTCGGCTCGCTGCTGTTGGGCGCGACGATGCTCTTGTTCGACGGGGCGCCCGACTACCCCGGCCCGGACCGCCTGTGGGGGATGGTCGAACGTCACCGGCTGAGCGTCCTCGGGTTGTCGCCGACTCTCGTCCGGGCGCTGGCCCCGCTGGGCGAGGCGCCGGTGCGCCGCCACGATCTCTCCTCCTTGCGCTTGTTCGGGTCGACCGGCGAGCCGTGGAACCCCGAGCCCTGGCGCTGGCTGTTCGAGGTGCCGGGCGAATCGCGGCGCCCGATCATTAACTACTCCGGCGGAACGGAGATCTCCGGCGGGATCTTGATGGGAAACCTGCTGCTCCCGCTCAAACCCTGCGCCTTTTCGGCCCCCTGCCCCGGCATCGCCGCCGACGTTTTCGATGAGGCGGGACGCCCGGTGCGGGGCCGGGTGGGCGAGTTGGTGATCAAGGCGCCGTGGATCGGCATGACGCGCGGCTTCTGGAAGGACCCGGCGCGCTACGAGTCGACCTACTGGGGACGCTGGCCCGGCGTCTGGGTCCACGGAGATTGGGCGGCGATCGACGGCGACGGCATGTGGTACATCCTCGGACGATCGGATGACACGATCAAGGTCGGCGGCAAGCGGCTGGGGCCGGCCGAGGTCGAGTCGATCCTGGTCGAGCAGCCGGAAGTGGTCGAGGCGGCCGCCGTCAGCGTGCCGGACGCGATGAAGGGCAGTGTCGTCGTCTGCTTCTGCGTCCTGCGCCCCGACGCCTCCCCGATCCCGACTCTCGAGCAGGCGATGAGGCAGCGCGTGGTCGAGGAGCTCGGCAAGCCCCTGGCGCCGAAGACCTTCGTCTTCGTCCCGGATCTCCCCAAGACGCGCAATGCCAAGGTCATGCGGCGGGTGATCCGCGCCGCTTACCTGGGCGAAGATCTGGGCGACATATCGTCCCTGGTGAATCCCGAGTCGCTGGAGGCCATCTTTCTCGCCGGAAAGGAGCGCTGAGCGCAGTCCCTCGCTCCGCTCGGGATGGTATCGAAGCGCGCCCCGAAGCTTCCTGACGGACGTCCTTCGACTGCGCTGAGTACGCCGGCGATGAAGGGGAGAGGTAGGGGCGCTGAGCGCAGTCCCTCGCTCCGCTCGGGATGGTATCGAAGCGCGCCTTAAGGTGACCGACGGCGTCCTTCGACCGTGCTCGGGATGCCTGCGATGGGGTGGAAGGCCAGGCGCGCTGAGCGCAGTCCCTCGCTCGGCTCGGGATGGTATCGAAGCGCGCCTCGGTTGTCAATGTAGAATTCCCCTTGGCCGCCCCTCTCACCGGACTCCTTCTCGCATCCCGGAGGGCTTCCTACATGGATTTCAGTCTCACGACCGAAAACGATCTCTGGCGGACGACGGTCCACGAGTTTGCCGCCAAGGAGATCCGACCTTCGGCAGCCGAGTTCGATCGGGAGGCGCGCTTCAACGAAGCGGCTTTCCGCAAGATGGCTTCCATCGGTCTGCTCGGCTTGAATATCCCGGAGACCCTGGGTGGAACCGGGGTCGACGCCGTCGGGGCGGCGCTGGCGATCGAGGAGCTGGGCTGGGCCGACGGCGGCACAGCCCTCTCGGTCTCGGCCCACAACGGGTTGGGTTGCGCCCCGATCGCCCTCTTCGGCACCCCCGAACAGCAGGCGCGCTGGCTTCCCGGTCTGGCGACGGGGGAGCGCGGGCTGGCGGCTCTCGCCCTCACGGAGCCGGCCGGCGGGTCCGACCTGGCCGGGTCGGTCCAGACGCGGGCCGAGCGTCAGGGGGAAGTATGGGCGCTGAACGGTGCCAAAGCCTGGATCACCAACGCCAGCGTGGCCGAGGTCATCGTGACGTTGGCGCGCACCGATCCCGGCGCCGGCAAGCACGGCTTTTCGCTTTTCGTCGTCCCGCGGCAGGCCCCCGGCCTAACGGTCCATCCGCCGGAGCACAAGCTGGGAGTGCGCGCCTCGCCGACCCATGCCCTGACCTACGACGGCGTGCGCGTGCCGGCGGATGCCTTGCTTGGCGCGGCGGGGGATGGTTTGCGGCAGACGTTCCAGATCCTCGACGGGGGCCGCATTTCGATCGGTGCCCTGTCGGTCGGGATCGCCCGGGCCGCCCTCGAAGAAGCGCTGCGCTACGCCATCGAGCGGCCGGCCTTCGGCGTTCCGATCGCCTCGCACCAGGGGATTCAGTTCCTGTTGGCGGACGCCTCCACTGAAATCGACGCCGCCCACTGGCTGGTGCTGCACGCCGCCTGGCTGAAGGCCAAAGGACTGCCCTTCAGCCGGGAGGCGGCGCAGGCCAAGCTGTTCGCCAGCGAGGCGGCCGAGCGCGTCTGCCGCAACGCCATTCAGGTGCTGGGAAGCTACGGCTACAGCACGGAGTATCCCGTCGAGCGCCTCTACCGAGATGCACGCCTGATGACGATCGGCGAAGGAACGAGCGAGATTCTGCGGATGGTGATTGCGCGGCGGCTGGGGGAGGGATCTTGATCAGTCAACAGTCATCAGTCATCAGTGAACGGATGACCGATGACTGTTGACTGTTGACTGCCACGCCTCCTCGGCTATTCCCTCAAGTAGTACGGGATATCCACGATCGCCCGCACGTGCCCTAAGCGGCGCTTGCGATAGAGCAGCGCCAGCTTCAATAAGAAGGCGGTCTGGTTGTGCAGCAACACCTGCCACCAGCGGGCCGGGACGAACTCGGGGAGGACGATCGTCGCCAGCTGACCGTCGTTGTGGCGTGCATCTTCGGCGTCGATGAAGTCCAGGATCGGGCCGATGATCGATCGGTACGGTGACGGCACGATCTCGAGCGGCGCTTGGAACCCCCACCGTTCCCAGTCCTGGAGCATTCGGCCTGCCGTGCCCCCGTCGGTCTCGACGTAGACCGCCTTGATATCGCCGCTGATCGACTCGGCATAGCGCAGCGCTTCGATCACCCCCCGGTGGACCCCGGAAATGGGGATGATGACCCTCGGCTTTGGCAGGGCCCGCAGACTCGGCGGCAAACCGCGCAAGGTGAGTTCTCGGCCGACTTCCCGGTAGTGCAAGTGAACGGCGCGAAAGGCGAGGGCCAGGCCGGGGATGAGGATCAGGACGATCCACGCCCCCTCACGGAACTTGCTGAAGGCGACGATCAGGAAAGTGACGGCCGTGACGGCCGCCCCGAGGCCGTTGACCAGCGCCTTGATCCACCAGGTCCGTCCGCGAGCCTTGAACCAATGAACGACCATCCCGGCCTGCGACAGCGTGAAGGCCAGAAAGACCCCCACGGCAAAGAGCGGGATCAGCGCATGCGAATCACCGCTGAAGACGACGATCAGGACCGCCGTGAGGACCGCCAGCACGACCATCCCGTTCGAGTACACCAGCCGGTCGCCGAGATGGGCGAACTGATGGGGCAGGTAGCGATCGCGCGCCAGGACCGAGGCCACGCGCGGGAAACCGGCGAAGCTGGTATTCGCCGCCACAGCCAGGACCAGCAGCGTCGACGCTTGGACCAGGAGGTACGCCGGCCCGTCTCCCAACACACGATGGGAAAGAGCGGAAAGGATGGTCTCCACGCCTTGCGGGACGACCGCCAGAACCTGGGTCAGGCCGATGGAGCCAAGGAAGAGTAGCACCATGAGTCCCGCCATGACCCACAATGTCCGGCTGGCGTTGCGGGAAACCGGCGGACGGAAGACCGTCACCCCATTGCTGATCGCTTCGATGCCGGTCAGCGCCGTGCAGCCGGCGGCGAACGTATGCAGCAGCAAGAAGGCGGTGACGGGGACGCCAACCGTCGGCAGACCTGCCCACGTCCCCGGGCCGTCTCGCACGACGGCGACAATGCCGGCCAGCAGCATGGCCCCGAAGGCGCCGACGAAAAGGTAGACCGGGACCGTCATGATCGTGCCAGATTCCCGCAGTCCGCGCAGGTTGGCCACGGTGATCACCACCAGGATGACCAGCGCCAACGGAACTCGGTAAGCCCAGAGCGCCGGGAAGGCGGAGGCGATTGCGGCAACGCCGGCCGTCAGGCTGACGGCTGAAGTCAGGACGTAGTCGATCAACAGGGCCCCGGCGGCGATCAGTCCGGGGTTCGCGCCCAGGTTCTCTTTGGCGACGGTATAGGATCCACCGCCGGACGGGTACTCGTACAGCGTCTGGGAATAGGAGAGCGCCACGATCACCAACAGGCTGCCGATGGCCACGGCGATCGGCCACGAATAGACCAGGCCGGCGGCGCCGGCGACGGCCAGGCCGAGGAAGATCTCCTGGTTGGCGTAAGCGACCGAGGAAAGCGCGTCCGGCGACAGGGCGGCCAGCGCCCGGGTCCGGTTCAGCCGCTCCGACTCGAGGCGGGCAGTCGGCAGCGGCGCGCCAAAGACGATTTCAGCGAAGGATCGAAGGATATGCGGCTCCGCCGAGGCGCCGCGAGTCTACCACCGTGCGCTTCTCACCGCGCCGGGCTCAGCCCGCCGCCTGCTCCAGCGCGGCTTCGAGCGTGGCGGCGTCGACGTAGCCCAGCCACTGCTGCAAGATCAGGCCGGATCCGTCGAGCAGGAACATGTGAGGCTGGACCCGGTAGCCAAGCTGCCGCTTGAACGGCTCGCTGGCCGAGTCATCGATGTCGAGGTAGACGAAGTCGACCTGGCCACCCCACTCTGCTTCGAGCCCGTGCACGACGGGCGCCAGCCGTTGGCAGGTCGTTCACCAAAAGGCGAAGAACTTGACCAGGGTCGGCTGCCCGGAGGCCAGGTTGACGGTCGACGGGTCGGTGGCGAATTGGCCGCCCGGACCGACGTAAACGGGCTCGGTCGGTGCGGATTCCGGCGGAGTCGTCGGCGCCGGGAAGGCGGTCGGGAGCCGCGTCGCCTCGGGCGGCGCCGACACAACCGTCGGAGACAAGACCTCGGCGGGAGGCAGCGCCTCCGCGATCGGCGTTGCCGCAGGGCCACAGGAGGCGGCCGCCAGCGACACCAGTAGCAAGATGGGCGGGATCAGGAAGGGACGCGGCATTCGCACCCGGCCATTCTACCCGGTCCCAGGCCTAGCGGCGGGCGAGTTCCAGCGGCCCATGGCCGGCGTCTTCGTGGCAGCGGACGCACGCGGGGTACACCGTCCTCGCCAGGTCCAGATACCCTTGCAGCTCCGACCCCGGGATCTCGATGTGGGCCCGGTGACAGTCGACGCACAGCACTTCGGTCGGGCTCGGTTCGACGAGCAGGGCCGCCTCCGGCAGGTCCGGCGCCTCCATCGGGCGGCGCAGCATCGCCCCGGCACGCCACAGGCGGTAGGCTTCGGGGAGTTTGTTATGGAAGTGATTGTTGAACCCGACCTCCAGCAAAGCGTGCGCGTGGCAGCGCGTGCAGGCCGCCGTCAGCAGGCCGGGGGCGACCAGCTCCGTCTTCTCGATCGTCGGGTCGGCGCGTCCACTGATCCAGATCGCCGTGTCGCGCGCCGCCAGGGTCAACGTCGTCACCCGGTGGACGAGTCCCTGGTCTCCCCGATGGCAGTCGATGCAGCGGAAAGTGTTTTCCATGCCATAGTGCGCGCTGCTCAGGTCGGCGAAGACCTGGCCGGCCTCGAGAGCTCGGGCCCGCTGGGACCGTTCGTGATAGGTGACTTCGGGAAGCGTGTGACAGGAAATGCAGAACGTGTCCCGCTCTTCGAGGCGCGAGATCGTCAGCGCCGCCGCCAGGGCCAGCACGAAGACGGCGCCCAGCGCCGCGATCGGCCACCGGGGAAATCGTCGTACCCCCGCCGTCACGCCTCAGGACACCGTGACCACGACGGCGTGGATATTGTCCGTCCCGGCCGGGAACGCACTCGAGAGGATCGACTGGCTTTCCGTCGTCTGGACGAAACCGGTGTCGTCGGTCGCCCGTACGGCGACCTTGTGGCGTCCATCGGAAGCCGCCCAGTCGAAGGACCATTGCGTCCAGACCAGCGACGAGTCGTCCTGCAGCAGGTCGGCGTGGGCCCATTCGCCCTCGTCGATGCGCACTTCGACGTCGGTGATGCGCCGCAAGCCGGCGAAGGCCACCCCGAAGACCGCCACTGATCCGGGCGAGAGGCGCTCGAGGCCGCCTGGCTGGCGGACGATCGAGTTGGTCTGTACGGAGGCGATGTCCGACCAGCCGCGCGACTCCCAATACCCCTGATGGTCGGAGTCGATGAACTCGATGTCGCGAATCCATTTCGGCATTTTCTGGCCGTACAGCCCGGGCATCAGGATGCGCAGCGGGAATCCGTGGCCCCTCGGCAGGGATTCCCCGTTGATCTCGTAGACCAACAGGACGCCGGGCTGGGTGATCCACTTCAGGTCGACGCTGGTCTGGTAGTCGTCCTCGGCTTCGAACTTGGCGCGTGTGGCCTGCGCCAGGATGCCGACCTCGCGCCACAGCGCCTCGGCCTCGCACCCGCCCCAACGCACGTTCCCGATGAGGTTGCCTCCGACGGGGTTGCCGATGCATTCCAGCGTCCGGATCGACTCGACCTTCGGGAAAGCCCGGATGTCCGCCATGCCCAACGTCCGTTCCTGGGAAACCAGGCCATGTACGCGCAGCCGCCACGCCTCGGCGGCGACGGTCGGAACGCGCGAATAGGACTGGGTATAGAGCGAGCCGGTGGGTGTGATGAGGATCTCGGTCGGCGCCGAAACCAGCACGTCGGTCGTCGCCGCCGTCGTCGAGAGGGGACCGACAGGCGCCGCGGTCTCATTCTCGACCACCTTGCATCCCGTGAGCATGGCTGCTCCGGCGGCGCCGGCTACCCTAAGGAACGTGCGACGCGTCACGGCACCCATTCACTACCTCTGCCCCTGCGCGGCTGATTCTAACCCGGATGGCCCCGTTTTGGACAAGAATAGGGTACGTTCGTCATGTCGGCCGGCTTCGGGCGAGTCTATACTTCCCGCCGGCACCAACGCCATGCTTTCGAGAGCCTCATGAGCCAACCGTGGATCGAATGTGTGCCCAACTTCTCCGAGGGGCGCCGGCCCGAAGTCATCGAGTCGCTGCGCGCCGCCATCGCCGCCGAGCCGGGCGTCCTGGTCCTCGACGTGCATTCCGACGCGGACCACAACCGCAGCGTGATCACGTTCGCCGGTCCACCCGGGCCGGTGGCCGAAGCCGCCTTCAGCGCCATCCGCCTGGCGGCGCGCCTGATCGACCTGGATCAGCACCGCGGCGAGCATCCGCGCATCGGCGCCACCGACGTCGTGCCCTTTATTCCTCTGAGCGGCGCACGGCTGGAGGACTGCATCGCCCTCGCCCGCCAGCTTGGCCGGCGAGTGGGCGAAGAGCTCGGGATCCCGGTCTACCTGTACGAAGCGGCCGCCACGCGTCCAGAGCGGGTGAACCTCGAGAACCTGCGCCGCGGCGGGTACGAGGGACTGCGCCAGGCGATCGCCGCCGACCCGGAGCGTGCGCCGGATTTCGGCCCCTCCCGATTGGGCCCGGCCGGCGCGACGGTGATCGGGGCCCGCCCGCCTCTGATCGCCTTCAATATCTTCCTGGCGACCTCCGACGTGTCCGTTGCCAAGGCCATTGCCCGGACGATCCGCACCTCATCCGGCGGGCTCCCGTGCGTCAAGGCCCTCGGCCTGGAAGTCGGGGGGCGCGCCCAGGTGTCGATGAACCTGACCGACTACCGGCGCACTTCGCTCCCCACGGTCGTCGCTGCCGTTCGCCGGGAGGCGGAGCGACAGGGGACCGAGATCCTCCGGTCGGAGCTTGTCGGTCTGATCCCGCAGCAAGCGATGATCGACACGGCCGCCGCCGCGCTCCACCTGGAGGCCTTCGAACCGGGACAGGTCCTCGAGTCCCGCCTGGCCGAAGCCCAGGCGGCGGCCGCCACCGAGGCGAGCTTCCTCGAGAGGCTGGCCGAGGGGACGGCCACACCTGGAGGCGGCGCGGCTGCCGCCCACGCAGCGGCGATGGCCGCCGGCCTGGTCGGAATGGTAGCCCGCCTAACGCAGGGCAAGAAGAAGTACGCCGCGGTCGAAGCAGGCATGCGGGCGGTGATCGAGCGGGCCGACGATCTGCGTCGGAGACTCGCCGCGGCAACGTCAGCGGATTCGGCCGCGTTCGAGGCCGTGCTCCAGGCGATGCGCCTGCCGCAGGGTACGAGTGACGAGAAGGGACGCCGGGCCGCCGCCATGGAGCAAGCCACTCGAACGGCCGCCCTCGTCCCGTTGGAAGTGGCGGGCGACGCGGCCCAGGTGGCGGAACTGGGAGCGGAGGCGGCCGAGATCGCCAACGTGAACGCCATCAGCGACGCCGCCTCGGCTGTGGGGCTGGCCAGGGCCGCCTTCCAGGCGGCGGCGCTCAACGTGCGTATCAACGCCCGTTCGCTGGCGGATCCGTCGGGGGCGGCCGAATGGGAGGCTACGCTGCAAGAAGCGGAGCTTCGGGTGGCGCGAGCCGAGCAGCGAACGGCGTCGGCGGTGAAGGCCAGGGCGGGATTGGGATAGGACTCGCCGAGCCTTGCATTCGAGGAGACCGAGGTCGAGTCGCGCGTTGGTGATTCCTCGCGCCCCTGCGGGGCGCTCGGAATGACATCGTAGGAGAGGAAGCTGTCCATGGCCCACCGTGGGCCGCGTTCTTACTTCGTCTACATCCTCTCCAGCGAACGCGGCCTCCTCTACATCGGCGTGACGAACGACTTGCAGCGGCGACTGGCTGAGCATCAGCAAGGAAAGGTCGCGGGTTTCACATCGCGTTACAAGATCCACCGCCTGGTCTACTTCGAGGAGACGGGTGACATCCACTCTGCCTTGGAGCGGGAAAAGCAGCTCAAAGGGTGGCGGCGCGAGAAGAAGCTGGCGTTGGTTCGGAAGGCGAATCCGAGGTTCGTGGATCTCGCCATAGAACTCGGATTGAAAGGCGGGGGAACGGAACACCAGGGGTCATAGGGTCGAGAATCGTCTCGGTGATTCCTCGCCCCGCTGCGCGGGGCTCGGAATGACATGGAGGCGGGTCGCTCCCGGATTGTCATTCCGAGGGCTGCGGAGCAGCCCGAGGAATCCCCGAGGCGCGGTCATCCCAAGAAGACACTGAAGGGTCAGCCGTCCATCCGACTCGCGACGTTCTGTCCCGCCACTTACCACCCGCTGGCGGCAAACATCTGCTGGAGGAAATCGCTGCGCTCCTCGGAGGTCATCGGGCGCGGGCGCGACCAGTCCTCCAGATGCGCCGTCAGCAGCTCGACCGATATCAGCCGACCATCGTGGAAGACGTAGCGGTCGATGAACTCCTGGCGAACCGCCTCGGACCACATCTGGTCGAAAAATAAGTTGCCCAGGCCGAAGTGGATGAAGGCGCCGGCGGAGAAAGCGAACCCCTGGGGCTGGTGCGCCTGAGATCCGCTGACCGCCACCGCGCCGGCTTCGGCCGCCGCCAGAAAGGCCTCGCGCTGCGAGGCCGGCGGCCTGGGCGTGTAGTGCTCGTGCCACTGAAAGGTGAAGATCGGCAGGTAGCCTTGGTCGCGCAGTTCGCCCACCTGCGCCGCCAGCCGGTCGCGGCCGCAGGGGTTGGTTCCCGGCCTGTCAGCCGTCGCCCAGGCGCCGGAAGGTCCGGCCTCGTTGCAGCCGACGAAGGCGATGCGGTTTCCGTTGTGCTCGATCCGGACCGGTTCTCGAGCCTGGTCCAGCTCGGCGCCGCCGCCGAACCACGACCAGCCGAGTGACCGGTAGAGCTCCAGCGAATATAGCAGCGCCTCCGTGCCGGCGTCCAGCACGTGGTTGCCGGTCAGCTCGATGACATCCGTCCCGACGTCCTGCAACAGCGCGACGTGCCCCGGTTGCGCGCAGAAGAGGAGGACATCCAGATTCGGCGTCGGCGGCGGACAATCGGGGGTGAAGGCGACTTCGTGGCTGATGTGGGTCACATCGGCCTGGCGCAGCCAGTCCCCGATATCGCGCGCCGGGAGCGTCACGCCGGTGCGGTCCATCTCCCAGGCGGTCGCCCGCGTCAACGCCGTCACGCCCGTCATGACGACCGTCGTCAGGCGGTCGTCGTGCCGGTTCGTCAGGGGCAGCGGCGCCCCGGCGGCCGCCTCCAACGCCAGCTGCAGCGGCGCCGGCAGCGCGCCGGACTCCAATCCGTACCTCACCTGCAGGGGATACGTCGATGGATCGAAATCCCGTCGGACGGGGGACTGACCGTCGAGCTCGAGGACTTTCCAGCGTGGTTCGAGCGATTCGAAGGGCACGATCGCCAGCGCCGGCCGGCTGTCCCAGGCCGAGTCGACCATCGTCGCGGGATTGTCGATCGAACGAACCTGGACGCCCGGCTCGCCCAGCAGGCCGCGCATCGCCTCCACCGTCTCGCTCGAAGCGAAGACCGGCGGCCCGCTGCTGTCGGCGGCCTGCCACAGGGCGCGCAGCTCGGCCATCCCCATGGCGTCGCGCACGGTGGCGAAGGGAGCGACCACGGCGTACGTCCACCGCGCCAACGGAGACGGTCCGCCGGGCACGACGTTCAGGCTCCCCGGCTGCGCCGCCGCCACGATTTCGATCGTCGCCGCCGAGGCAATGCCCGCCTGGAGGATCTTGTCCCTGAGCGCAGGCGGCAGTGCAGGTGAAACCCACACCCGCGTGATGGCCGGCGTGGCGGAAGGCGAAGCCGGCAGGAACGGCGTGGCCGTCGGGGCTTCGGTTGGATCGGTCGATGGCGGCGCCGCCCCGGGGAGGAGGCCGGAGCAGGCGGCGAGGAGCAACAAGGCGCCGGCCGCGGCGGCGATGCGACGGGCCGGCAGGTTGCAGCGCATGTCTCTCATCGGTCGAAGGCGAAGGGGCGGGCGGGAAATCACCGTCCCCTTAGTATTCGGTCTCCCGGCTCAGAACGGTGAGCGCCAGCGCCAGGGTCTTGCCCAGGGATTCCATCTTCTCCGGCTCGAGGTTGGCCAGGGTATCGTCCGGCGAGTGCGCCAGCGCGTCCGAACCGTCCCAGCTGATAAAGGCCGTCAAGGCGCTGCGGTTGCCAAACCCGATTCGGGTCGGCAGGCCGAAATGAGGGTCGCGGCCGCGGGTGGTGACATCGACGCCCACGCGGCCGGCGGCCGATTCGATCAACCGCGTCAGACGGAAGCTGGTACCAGATCCGAGCGCGATCGCCTCACCGCTGCCTCCGCCCACGCCGCTCAGCTCGAGAACGGACTCGACGTTGAGGCGGTGGAAACCGACCTTGGCCGCCATGATACTGACGACGCTGAGGCCCTCCATGCGCTCCCCGCCGGCCCAGGCGACGAAGACGATCGTCTTATCAGGAGCGTACGGGCCCTCCTTAAGGATGCGCGCCAGCTCCAACATCATCGCCACGCTGCTCAGATTGTCGTTGGCGCCCGGGTAGAGTGTGCCCTCCGGACCTACGCCCAGACCGTCGTAGTAAGCCGAGACGATGACGACATCATCGTCCATCTCCATCTCGGAACCCTGTCCGGCGATGTAGCCGATGACGTTGTAGTATCTCTCCTCCAGGGATCCTCCGGGCTCGACGTGCAGCTCAAGCTCGACCTCAGCGCCCTCTCCGGTGACGACGATCCCGCCGGCGTCGAGCGCCTCGGCCCGCTGAAGGAGAGCTTCCCAGGTATCCCCCGTCCCGGCCAGCAGCCGATCGGCGATATCGGGGTGGACGTACATGACGGCCGTAAGCGAGTGCCGGAGATTGCCGAGGGGGATTCCGCTCGTGTAGAGATAGCGGCGCTGCAGCCGCTCGGGGTCCTCGGGAACGACGAGGGTCGCCGCCATCGCTCGCCCCGGCAGAACCGGCACCATGCTCTCCGGAACGATGAAGATGTTCTCGTCCAGGTCCAGGCGTCCCAGTCCATAGGGGTCCCCGCTGAACGCCTCCGGCAGCGGCCCGGGGGCGACTCCGATCACGCGCCCGCGCACCGGCTCGCTGGGAGGGCGGCCGTAGGAGAACTCGGCGAAATCGGTGCGATACACCAGGGGCTCGGCCTCGCCCGACTCGTGCAGGATCGACATCCGGGGAAGGTCGAGCAGGTGCTGGCGCGAAGTGGCCTGGGCCTGCAGGTAGGTCTCGCGTTCCCCGCCCGGGAACAGGCCGATGGCCTCCATCTCCTGTCCCACGTAGTCGGCCGCCGCTTTGGCCCCGTCGGTGCCGGTTTCGCGGCCGGCGTAGGCCGGGTCGGAGAGTTCTTCAATCGTCGTCCAGACCCGTTCCGTCTGGAAGAGATCGGCCTGTGAAGCGTACTCGCCCAGCGGCGCCGCGCTGTTGAAAATCCACAGGCCGACGCCCCCCAGAACGACGGCCCCCGCCAGGCTCGCCCGGTTGATCCAGCGCGTCGGGCTGAGGCGCGATCGGTCGAGGACCCGCCGCAGCCCTTCGCCCGCCAGATTGAACGTCAGGATCGCCAGGGAGAACGCCAGCGCCGGCGACCAGGCCAGCCAGGGATAACTGCGCCACCATTCACGGATATTGGCCAGCAGCGCCGCCCACTCCGGTACATCCGAGTAGTAGGCCACGACGGCCTGCATCATGCCGACCTCGCCGATGGCGACGCGATACCCTCCTCCCAGGAAGATGCCCAGGAAGCCGAGCTCGGCCAGGATCAGCAGCACGGCCCCCATCTCGAGCGACGCCAGGACCAGGATCGAAGGCGCCAGATTGGGCAGGATGTGGCGGCGCAGGACGTCCTCCGGGGGCACACCGACGGCCTGAGCGCCCTCCAGGAAGGGCTTGCCGCGCAGCGCGATGACCTCGCTGCGGATGTACTGGGCGATCTCGCCCCAGCCGACGAAGCACAGGGCGATGACAAAGGTGGAGATACCGCGTTCGACACCGACCGCCAGGATCAGGATCATGGCGAAGAGGGTGATCGGAAAGGCCGCCCATACCGAAAGGACCCCGGTGACGAATTGATCGAAGACGCCGCCTTTCCACCAGCCGGCGATCATCCCCGCCAGGACTCCGACGACCAGGCGCGCGCCGACGACCAGCAGGGCCAGCGTCAGCGTCTGGCGCGCCCCGTGGAGAATCAGTGCCTGCATATCGCGGCCGATCTGGTCCGATCCCCAGGGGAAGGTGGACGAAGGAGGAAACGGGGGCACGCCGATTTCGCCGTCGATCACCAACAGCCCGTTGGAGACGTAGGGACTGACATCGGTCAGCTGCCGGCCGAAAACGGCCAGCAGAACCAGGCCGAAGGTCAGCGCGACGGCAATCAGGAAGACCGGATCCGCCAGGATCGCCCACGCGCCGCCGCGCCTGGACGAGGCCTGAGACGGTGCGGCCAACGGCCCGGTGGACGCAAAGGCCGTCGCTCTCCGATCGTCGTCCTGGCGCGCCGGCACGGTGCGCCGCTGGAGTCGCTCCCGCCATCGCTCCATGCGACGCGCCGCCCAGGAAATCACGGCGGCCCGCAGGCTCGCCTGATTCCGTCTTTCGACCCCGCCCGACTCCTCGCGCAGCCGCGGGTCGAGGAGCGGATAAACCACCTCCAGCACGACGTTGACCGCCAGGAAGACGACGCCCAACGCCAGCACCATATCGACCGCCAGCGTCATGTCGCCGGCGACGATCGCCTTCAGCAGACCGAGTCCGATCCCCGGCCAGACGAAGAAGTACTCCACGATCGGAAGGGTTGCCAGGCTGAAGCGAAGCGACGTGGCCACCGCCGTCAGAATAGGGATCCAGGCATTGCGCAGGATGTGGTCACGGTCGATCGCCCGTCGGCTGGCGCCCTTGCCCCGCGCCGTACGCACGAAATCCTGCGTCAGCAGGCCGGCGATGGTCACATACGCCACCTGGGTCAGCACGGCAAAAGGCCGGGCCGCCATAACGAGCACCGGCAGCACCAGGTGGCGATCGAAGCCCAGCCCGGTCGCCGGCAGGGGAGTCACGTCGAACTGGCGGCCGATCTGGAGGTTGATCACCCACAGGAACATCGCCAGCATGAAGGCCGGCACGGACACTCCCAGGATCGAAATCAGCCAGATCAACGAACCGCCGCTGCGCGTATGGGCCCGGGCGGCGCGCCTCCCCAAAGGAACCCCGACCCCGAACGCCAGGATCAGCGCCGGGAGCAGCAGCAGCAAGCTGTTGCGCAGCAGTCCGGCAACGTGAAACCATGGGGAAACGGATTCACGGTGAATTTCATACGTCGAGGGGTGATCGAGGAAATGAGCCGCCGTCAACCGGGCGGCCTGCACGGCCGAAGCCAGCGGCTCTACCGGGAGGGAAGCGACGGCGTGCTCGGCCATCGTCAAACTCCAGTAGCTGAGGAAGGCGATGGCAATCAGGACCAGGCCGGCGAAGGCGATCCGCCGCGCCGCCACCGACACCAGGATGGCGGCCATTCGTCGGCGCGGCACGGAGAGATCAGCGGCGAGAGTAGCCACAGTACGGGGGCGGCCGGACGTTCGCGGCCGTTGACGCGTGCATCATACCAGACGGCCCCGGACAAAGGACGCCGGCCGCGCTCGCGCCGTTCACGCTGCGACGGGCATACAATTCAACCCGCGCGTGGAATCGGTCGAAGAGGTGTGGACAAGATGGCCGCCCAGCCCCATAGGCCCGATCCCGACCTTCTCTATCGACTCTACTCCGACCATCATGCTCAGTCGCTGCGTCTGGGGTTGATGCTGGACGTCTTCACACCCCTTGAGAACGGGGGCGCCTCTGCCCAATTGGTCGCCGAGGCCTGCGGCTGCGATCCGACAGGGATGGCGGCGTTGCTCGATCTGCTCGCCTGCCTGGAGTTGATCCGACGCGACGGCCCGATCTTCCGACCGACGCCGACGTCGTCGATGTTCCTCGTGCCCGGAAAACGCAGCTACGCCGGCCGCTACCTGTTGGCCGAGAGCGGCGCTTCGTTGTGGGACGGGATTTCTCAGGCGCTTCGCTCAGGCCAGCCGTCGCATCTGGCTTTTCCTTGGGCCCAGGACGCGTGGCTCGAAAGCTACCGCGCCTCCCGGCCGGACGAGAGCCGAGCGATGTGGCGCGCCGCCGGCCTGCCGCCGGGCAGCCGGCCCGGTCTGCGCGTCGTCGATCTGGCCTGCGGCTGCTCGATCAAGTCCCTGGTCCTGGTCGAGGCCGATCCGTCGGTTCAACTGACCTGCGTCGATTCGCGCGACGTCCTGGAGGTCGCCCGCGACCTCGCTCGTCGGATGGGACTGCTCGACCGCGTGAGCTTCGTCGAAGGCGGGCTGGACTTCGAACTGGCGCCGCAGGCGTTCGACGCCGCCTTGCTCGGCCAGGTCACGTACTATCTCGATCCGGATCAGATGCGCCGGCTGGCGGCCCGGCTGCACTCGGCTCTCGACCACGGCGGCCAGCTCCTGGTGGACGCCGTCAGGGCGGACGATCCGCCCACGGAGTGGGCCAGCTATGTCTCCCTGGTCACCTGGGGCGTCAGCGGCGGATCGGCCCACAACTTCGAGGCCTACCGGTCGTGGCTGACGCAGGCCGGCTTTGGCGACGTCCGGCGTCTGTCCGAGAGATGGCTCGTGGCGCGCAGGGACTGAGTCGGGTCGCTCTTCGCCGGCCAGCGCCAGGAAGTCGTCCTCCAGACTCGGCCCGACGGTCGCGCAGGATTGCAGGAACTCCTCGCGCATGACGGCCCGCAGGCGCAGGAAGCTCATGAGCCCTTCCCGGACGGCGTCGCCGCGGGCCCTGCCCCCACCAGGCCTGCCGCCAGGATGGCCGCCAGATCGTCATAGTCTTGTGACCCGCGGGTCCAGTCCTGAATGGACCTCAGGTAGGACTCGGTGACGGCGAAGGCCAGGAAGGCGCCGCCCATCAAGCGCAGCAGAAACTGCGGCGGCCAGCCCTCCAGGCGCGGATCGGTGAGGCGCAGCCGGTCCAGGAACAGGAGCGCCGGCGCGACGATTTCCGGCAGAACCAGAGGCAGGTGTCGACCTTCGAACTCGAGGACCTCGACGAAGATCAGGTGCAGGTTGCCGAGGCGGTCGGCCATGGCGGCGTGCATGCGCCGGACTGCGTCGCGCAGCAAGACTTCGGTCGTGGCGCCTTCGGCCTGCTCAACCGCCAGCGCCAGAGTCCGGTGCGGCAGGCGGGCCCGCAGCAACGCGATGAAGACCTCCTCCTTCGAGGCGAAGTGGTTGTAGATGGCGGCCGGCGAGATACCGGCGAAGCGTGCCAGTTGGCGCATGGACGATCCGTGGAAGCCCTGGCGTTGAAACAGGAACTCCCCGGCATCCAAGATCGACTGGTATGTAGACATGGCGGCCTAGGCGGGTGCCAACCCCGGATATGGCGTCTTCCACATTTGCGAACGAACGACCGTTCAGATCGATGGTACAGCCTGCCTGACGCCGAGTCAACCGTGACAAGACGCAACAATCGCCCGGGCATAGACCCGGGCGATTGTGAAGTCGCGGACTTATTTGTGCTGTGAACTACTGCTTGCCGTCGCCCAGTACCGCCACCTGGCGGAGCAGCCCCATCACCAGCAGCCCGATCCGAAGGCCCTCGCCCGAATCCAGCCTCGGCTTAACCCCGGCGACTTCGGCCCGCCGGACGAGGAGATAGGCGCCGGCCAGGCCGGTCACCGCGCCCACCAGCGCGCCGATCACCAGCGCTTTCGGTTTCCATGCCTGGTCACCGTTCATGTCTTTGCCTCATTCCGCCCGGAAGATGGATCTCACGGATCGTCCCAACTCGGCCAGCGCCGCCGCCACGCCCGCCGGAGCGAAGATCGGCTGCACGGCGGCGTCACTGCCACGGCGTACCGCGCCCTCCAACCGGTCGGCGCCGTCCTGCAGGGTGCTGGTCACCGTCGGCACCTCCCGGATCAGGAGCAACATCAGGTAGATCGCGCCTCCGAGGACCGCCGTCAGGACGACCAGCAGGACGGCCACCGGTACGGCCAACAGCACCAGCGCCATGTCGGCCCAGGCGCTGGACGTGCCGTACTGTACGAAGATCACCACGGTCACAAGAAGGAGGATCGCCAGCACGGCCAGGGCGATCGGCAGGTAGACCTCGCGGCGCACCTGGCGCCGGAAGGCGGCCCGGGTGACCGGGTTGGGGGGTCGTCGGAAACGGCCGAACGAGGAGGACATCCGTCCTGCATTGTAGCACGGCGCATCCGCGACAGCTTGCGATAGAATCGCGGCGGGAGACGAAGGGCATGGCGGACTTCCCCGGAAAAGGCACGGTCGCCGTCTTGAAGACCGCACCCGAGACGGTGCTGGACGACTTGCAGCGGGTGATGGCCCTGGCCGGCTTCGAAGCCGCCCTGCCCCGCGGCGTGCCGACCGGCCTGAAGATCAACATCTCCTGGCAGACGTGGTACCCGGCCTGCTCGAGCGAGCCGTGGCAGTTGGAGGGCGTCATCCGCGCGCTGCAGGGGGCCGGCTACGCCGACCTGGTGGGCGTCCACAACGACACGGTCGTCGTCGACACCCGCGTCGGCGAGTTCAACAACAAGCATCGTTTCGTCACCGACCGCTACCAGATCCCCTGCCTGTACCTGTACGAGCACAACTTCGAGTGGTTCGAATACCATCCCAAGCAGCCGTTCCTGGTCCTGGACAAGGTCTACCCGGACGGGGTCTTCATTCCCAAGGCGATCGTCGGGATGAACATGGTGCAGCTGCCGACGGTCAAGACCCACGTTTTCACCACCATCACCGGGGCGATGAAGAACGCCTTCGGCGGGCTGCTGCACCGAGACCGCCACTGGACGCACGCCGTGATCCACGACACGCTGGTTGATTTGCTGGCCATCCAGCAGGAGATCCATCCGGGGCTGTTCGCCGTGATGGACGGGACCTTCGCCGGGGACGGGCCGGGGCCGCGCGCCATGCGCTGGCACGAGAAGGACATCCTGCTAGCCTCGGCCGATCAGGTGGCGATCGATGCCGTCTCCGCCCGCCTCCAGGGATTCGACCCGATGGCGATTCGCTTCATCCGCCTCGCCCATGAAGCGGGCCTGGGTGTAGGGGATCCGAAACAGATTCGGATCGTCGGCTACGACATCGAGCAGGAGCCGCCCTGGGGCTTCGTCCAGGAAGACACGTTCGCCAGCCGCGGGCAGCATATGATCTACCACGGCTGGCTGAAACCCCTGGAGAAAGTGCTGCTGCAGTCTCCGCTGGTGCCGTGGTCCTACTTCGCCAGCAACTTCTATCACAACGTCTACTGGTATCCATTCGTCGGCCGTCGCCGGGTGCGGGAGGCGCTGCGGACGCGCTGGGGGCGCCTCTTCCGCGAGTACGGCGACGGGCAGGTCGTCATGCCGGGCATGGAACCGAAGACGGTCCTGCAAGCTGTCGTCGTCCTGGCGCTGCTGGCGGTCCTGGCGGTGGTTGGCCTGGCCCTCCTCTGACCCCTTTCGTGGGTCGACGCTGGCCGCCCCCATCCGTGGCCGATCCCCGCCCCGCCCTTCCGACCCCGTCTCGGTGAGCGCCCATCCGATGTGGAACGTCGAGCTCCATTGCCACACGTATTGGTCGAGCGACAGCCTGGCCTCGCCGGCTGCGCTGCTGCGGGTTTGCCGGCAGCGCGGCATCGACCGGTTGGCGGTGACCGATCACAACACGCTGCGCGGCGCCCTGGAGGCCGCGGCGCTGGCGCCGGAACGATTCATCGTCGGCGAAGAGATCCTGACGACGGAAGGCGAGCTGCTGGGCTACTTCATGACGGTGGAGATCCCGGCCGGGCTTTCGCCCCAGGAGACGATCGACCGCCTGCGACGCCAGGGGGCCGTCATCAGTGTGTCTCATCCGTACGACTACGCCCGCCAGGGAGCGTGGCGCGAGGAGGTCTTGCGTCCGCTGCTGCCTCAGTTGGATGCGCTGGAGACCTTCAACGCCCGGACGTACTCGGCCGGACCGAACGCGCGGGCTGCGGCATTGGCACGCCACGGCGGCTTGCCCGGCCTGGCCGGATCGGACGCGCACGCGCCGTTCGAGGTCGGCCGCGCTCTAACCCTTCTCGAACCCTTCCACGACGCCGAGAGCTTCCGCCGGGTCCTGGCCTCGGCCCGACTCGTCACGCGGCGCTCGCCGGCGTGGGTCCATCTGATTTCACGCTACGCCGTGCTGCGCAAGCGGCTGGGGTGGCGGGCGCCCAATCTCTAATCTCCAATCTCCACTCAGGAGACCGGAGATTCGGAGATTGGAGATTGCCCTTTTCAGTCTTTCGGACGCAGGTGAGGGAAGAGAATCACTTCGCGGATCGAGGTGCGATCGGTGAGCAGCATCACCAGCCGATCGACGCCCATGCCGAATCCACCATTCGGCGGCATCCCGTAACGCATCGCCCGCAGGTAGTCCTCATCCAGCGGATGACGCTCTTCGTCGTCGGCGGCGTAGTCGCGTCCCATCTCCAGGAAGCGCTGTTCCTGATCGAGGGGATCGTTGAGCTCGGTGAAGGCGTTGCACAGCTCCATTCCGCCGACGAAACCTTCGAAACGCTCGACCGTCGTTGGATCGCCCGGCTTGCTCTTGGCGAGCGGGGAGATATCGCGCGGGTAGTCGGTCAGGAACGTCGGCTGGATCAACTTGGGCTCGACGAAATGCGACAGCAGCGACTCGACCAGCTTGCCGCGCGTGGCCTCGCTCGACGGGTCGAGACCGCGCTGGCGCATCTCCCG
>Ga0209108_10000084_pt1 | contig 41897 bp, 56 predicted proteins | sample Rifsed10ft1_FD_184003 | JGI IMG/M metagenome (GOLD analysis project Ga0209108, IMG submission 184003) | Soil microbial communities from Rifle, Colorado, USA - sediment 10ft 1 (version 2) | ecosystem: Environmental > Terrestrial > Deep subsurface > Rock core/Sediment | place: Rifle, Colorado...
CGTTCGCCGCATTGCGACAAGAAGTCACGCGACCAATTTGAAATGCGCACGCACAAACGGATCATGGATATTATCGATCCGACGGATAAGACCGTGGATGCGTTGATGAAACTCGACCTCGCCGCCGGCGTGGACGTGGAAATCAAGCTTTCCTGAGGCAACTGACATGGCGCTTGGACTCGTTGGACGAAAAATCGGTATGACCCGCCTGTACTCGGAGGCCGGCGATGCAACGCCGGTCACGGTGCTGGAAGTGACGGCCAACCGTGTGACCCAGGTAAAAGACGAGGCGAACGACGGTTACCGTGCCGTGCAATTAACTTCTGGCAAGCGTCGCGCAGATCGGCTGACCAAACCCATGGCAGGCAAATATGCCAAGGCGGGAGTGGAACCCGGGCGTGGACTCTGGGAGTTCCGGCTGGAAGCGAACGAAGCAGCAGATCTCAAGCCCGGCGCTGAAATCAAACTCGATATATTCAAGGTGGGCCAGCACGTGGATGTGCAGGGCACCTCGATCGGAAAAGGTTTTGCGGGTGTCATCAAGCGTCATCATTTCCGCGGCGGACGCGCGAGCCACGGCAACTCGCTCTCACACCGGGTGCCGGGCTCGATCGGCCAGAGGCAGACGCCGGGCCGGGTGTTCCCGGGAAAGAAAATGGCCGGCCATCTGGGTGACGCCACTGCGACCTGTCTTAACCTCGAAGTGATGCAACTGGACGCTGAACGCAACCTGATTATGGTCAAAGGCGCGATTCCCGGACCCAAGGGGCAGGACGTTGTGATTCGCCCGAGCGTCAAAGCCCGGAAAACCGACAAAACCGCCAAGGCGAAGTAACAGGATCGGTTTATGAAAGTACCCATGATGAACGGTAACGGAACGCCTTCGGAGCTTCAGGTTTCCGACGCCGTATTTGCGGCGGCTTTCAACGAACCACTGGTGCATCAGGTCGTGGTGGCCTATCAGGCCACCGGCCGGCAGGGAACGCGCAAGCAGAAGACCCGTTCCGAAGTGCGCGGCGGCGGCCGCAAACCGTGGCGCCAGAAAGGCACCGGCCAGGCGCGCGCGGGCACCATTCGCAGCCCGTTGTGGCGCGGCGGCGGCAAGGTTTTTCCGGCTTCGCCGGATGAAAATTTCACGCACAAGGTCAACCGCAAGATGTATCGTGGGGCGCTACGTTCGATTCTGTCCGAGCTGCTGCGTCAGGGCCGATTGTTGTCCGTGCCTGAATTCAAGCTGGATCAACCCAAGACCAAGGCGTTATGGGAAAAACTCAATAAGCTGGAATCCGCCGATGTACTGATCGTCACCGACACGTGGGACAATAATCTGGCGCTGGCGGCGCGCAATTTGCCGGGAGTGGATGTGCTCGCGGTCAGCGCAGCCGATCCGGTGAGCCTGATCCGTCATGAAAAAGTGATCCTGACGCAGGGCGCGATCAAGCAGTTAGAGGAGTTGCTCACATGACGGTATTGAAGCGAAAAAAACCGAATCCGCGCCAATCGGCCGCCCGGGATGAAAAGTCGGCACCGCCTGTTAAAGTAAACGATGAAAAACTTTTTCATGTGATTCTGGCACCGCACGTATCCGAGAAGAGCACGCGGGTGGCCGACAAGAACCGGCAGGTGGTTTTTGAGGTGCGTTGCGACGCGACCAAGCCGGTGATCAAGCAAGCGGTGGAAATGATGTTCAACGTTCAGGTCGAGGCGGTAACGGTGACGAACGTGAAAGGCAAGAACAAGCAAACGGGCCGCATGGCGGGTCGTCGTCAGGATTGGAAAAAGGCCTATGTCCGCCTGAAGCCGGGGCAAGACATTAATTTCGTCGGGATGCAATAACGCAGGATTATTCGGGAATTCAGGAAATGGCACTGGTCAAAATCAAACCAACCTCCGCGGGCGTGCGCGCCATGGTCCGGGTAACAAGCCCCGGCTTGCATAAGGGCGCGCCGCACACACCGCTGCTGGAAAAGAAAAATCGCGGTAGCGGGCGCAACAATCTTGGGCGCATTTGTACCCGGCACCAGGGCGGTGGCCACAAACGCCATTACCGTTTTATCGATTTCAAGCGCGACAAGGATGGAATTCCTGGTCGCGTCGAGCGCCTTGAGTACGATCCGAACCGGAGTGCCAACATTGCGCTCGTGTTGTATGCCGATGGCGAACGCCGTTACATCATCGCTCCCAAGGACGTGTCGGTAAACGACGAAATAAACTCTGGTACCGAGGCGCCAATAAAACCGGGAAACTGCCTCCCGCTGCGTAATATTCCGGTGGGCAGCACCGTGCACGCTGTCGAGCTGATGCCAGGCGGCGGAGCGAAGCTCGGCCGTGCCGCCGGCGCCGGGTTGCAGCTTATTGCACGCGAGGGCGACTTCGCCCAATTGCGCTTGCGTTCCGGTGAAGTGCGCAAGGTGCATGCAGAATGTCGTGCTGTCATCGGCGAAGTCGGTAATGCGGAGCACAGCCTGCGCAAGCTCGGCAAGGCGGGCGCCTCACGCTGGCGCGGCGTGCGTCCCACCGTCCGCGGCACCGCCATGAACCCGGTTGATCACCCGCATGGCGGGGGCGAAGGACGCACCAAGGGCGGACGACATCCGGTGAGCCCGTGGGGGACGCCGACCAAGGGTTACAAGACGCGCGCTAACAAGCGCACCCAATCCATGATCATTCATCGCCGCAAGAAATAAGGAGTCCTGAACCGTGCCACGTTCAGTCAGAAAAGGACCGTTTGTCGACGCGCACCTCGCCACGAAAGTGGAGAAAGCGCGCGTGGAAAACAGCAAGAAGCCGATCAAGACCTGGTCGCGCCGTTCAACCATAACGCCGGATTTTGTGGGGCTGACCATCGCGGTGCACAACGGACGGCTGCATGTCCCGCTGCTGATAACCGAAAACATGGTCGGGCATAAACTCGGCGAATTCGCCGCCACCCGTACCTTCAAGGTTCATTCGGGTGACCGCAAGGTCACGACGGAAGAAACAACGTGACGCTGGAAGCCTAAGCCATGCAAGCCACCGCCATATTGAAATACGTTCGCGTCTCCGCGCAGAAGGGGCGCCTGGTGGCGGACCAAGTCCGCGGCTTGCCGGTCGCGCGCGCCCTGGAGCTGCTGCAATTCAGCCGCAAGAAAGCCGCGGGGCATGTGCGCAAGGTTCTCGAATCCGCCATCGCCAATGCCGAGCACAATGAGGGCGCGGATGTCGATGAGTTGAAAGTGGCGAGCATTCAGGTGGATGGCGGACCGACGATGCGACGGTTTCACGCCCGCGCCAAGGGTCGTGGTGTGCGCATTCTCAAGCGCACCAGCCATATCACGGTAACCGTGAGCGATGTGAAGGCAAAGGGCAAAAACAAAGGGAGTACCAGCTGATGGGCCAGAAGATCAATCCGATTGGATTCCGCATGGGGATCAGCCGTGACTGGACCGCCAAATGGTATGCCGGCACGAAATCCTATACCCAGAACCTGATCTCAGACATAGCATTGCGGGATTACCTTAAGGTAAGACTGAAGAACGCCGCCGTGAGCACGATTATTATCGAGCGTCCGGCACAGAGCATCAATATTACCGTGCATACGGCGCGCCCCGGCATAGTGATCGGCAAGAAGGGCGAAGACATAGAAAAACTGCGCCAGGAAATGACCAAACTTGCCGGCCGCCCGGTGCAGCTGGCGGTCGAAGAAGTGCGCCAGCCGGAACTGGACGCGCAACTCGTGGCGGAGAACATCGCCCAACAGCTGGAAAAGCGCATCATGTTCCGGCGTGCGATGAAGCGCGCCGTGACCAATGCCATGCGCCTGCGCGCGTTGGGCATCAAGATCATGGTTGCCGGGCGGTTGAACGGCGCCGAGATCGCGCGCACCGAATGGTATCGCGAGGGGCGCGTCCCGCTGCACACCCTGCGCGCCGACATCGACTATGGCTTTACCGAGGCCCACACGACCTACGGCTCGATCGGCGTGAAGGTCTGGATATTCAAGGGCGAGGTTTTTGACCGGGACGCCCCCAAGGTGGAAGACGCGGAAGCCCAGAAAAAAGGCGTCCGCCTTAAGAAGCACGAGTGACCGATTATGCTACAACCCAAACGAACCAAATATCGCAAGCAAATGAAGGGCCGCAACCGCGGTCTGGCGCTGCGCGGCAACAAGGTGAGCTTCGGCGAGTTCGGTCTGAAGTCCACCACCCGCGGCCGTCTGACCTCGCGCCAGATCGAGGCTGCACGCCGGGCGCTAACCCGTTTCATCAAGCGCGGCGGGCGTGTATGGATTCGGGTGTTCCCGGATAAGCCCGTAAGCAAGAAACCGCTCGAGGTTCGCATGGGTAGCGGCAAGGGCAATGTTGAGTACTGGGTGGCCGAAATCAAGCCCGGCGCCGTTCTCTACGAGATGGAAGGCATCAACGAGCAGGAGGCGCGCGCGGCGTTCAAGCTCGCGGCCGCCAAGCTCCCGGTTCGAACCATGTTTGTGGCCAGGTCGCTGTAGGCGGATAGATCATGAAAACGAAAGAATACCGTGAGATAGATGCCGAAGCACGCAAGAAAGAACTCTCCGATTTGTTGCGTGAGCAATTCAACCTGCGCATGCAAAAGGCGACCGGACAAATGTCGAACACGGCAAACTTTGCCAAGGTGCGGCGAAACATCGCACGCCTGCGCACAATCATGAATGAGAAGTCAGGATAAGGGCATGGGCGAACAGACCAAAACCGCGCGCTCGGCGACCGGCCGCGTGATCAGCAACAAGATGAACAAGACAATTACCGTTCAGGTGGATCGGCGCATCCGCCATCCGCTGTACGGCAAAATCGTCACGCGTCACTCCAAGTTGCATGCGCATGACGAGGCCCGCGAATGCCAGGAAGGCGACCTGGTGCAGATCGAAGAGTGTCGGCCGCTGTCCAAGACCAAGGCCTGGCGCCTGGTGAAGGTGCTGGAGCGGGCCCGTGATGTCTGAATAAGGCATTGAATTTTGGCTGATTTTAGCGCAAGTGATATAATTGCCCGCTTTTGCATAGTCGGGTGCGTCGTTCGGAGACAGGATAATGATTCAGATGCAGACCCTGCTGATGGTTGCCGACAACAGCGGAGCGAAAACGGTGCAGTGCATCAAGGTGCTTGGGGGTTCCAAGCGCCGTTATGCCGGTATCGGTGACGTGATCAAGGTCAGCGTAAAAGAAGCCATTCCGCGCGGCAAGGTCAAGAAGGGCGACGTCTACGATGCGGTCATCGTGCGCACACGCAAGGGCGTACGTCGCGCGGACGGCTCGTTGATCCGCTTCGACACCAATGCCGCGGTGCTCCTGGACACCAAACGCGAGTTGATCGGCACGCGCATTTTCGGACCCGTGACGCGCGAACTGCGCAGTGAGCAGTTCATGAAGATCATCTCGTTGGCGCCGGAAGTTTTGTAAGGCTGGACATGAAAAAGATTCGCAAGGGCGACAAGGTGATGGTGCTGGCGGGCCGGGACAAGGGCAAGCAGGGCACGGTGTTGCGTGTGCTCGATGACGAACGCGTGCTGGTTGAGAACGTGAACGTTATCAAGCGGCACACCAAGCCGAATCCCAACAAGGGCGTGACCGGCGGAATCATCGACAAGGAGGCGCCGATCCATGTTTCCAACATCGCCTTGCGCAATCCGGCGACGAGCAAGGGCGAGCGGGTGGGAATGCGGATGATGAAAGACGGAAGCAAGGTACGGTATTTCAAGAAAAGCGGCGAAGTCGCCGACGTGAAATAAGGTTACGCGCAATGGCACGGCTTCAGGAACATTACCGCAAGAGCGTGGCGCCCGCGTTGCAGGCCAAGTTTGGCTACCAGAACGTGATGCAGGTGCCGCGGATCACCAAGATCACCCTCAACATGGGTGTGGGCGAGGCGATGGCCGACAAGAAGGTGATCGATAATGCGGCGAATGATATGACTTTGATCTCCGGTCAGAAGCCGCTGATCACGCGCGCGCGCAAGTCGATCGCCAATTTCAAGGTGCGCGAGAATTGGCCGATAGGTTGCAAAGTCACACTGCGTGGTGCACGCATGTACGAGTTTCTGGATCGCCTGATCAGTGTCGCGATCCCTCGTATCCGAGATTTCCGCGGGCTTCCGTCGCGGTCGTTTGATGGCCGCGGCAATTATTCGCTCGGCATCAAGGAACAGATCATCTTTCCCGAGATTGACTTCGACAAGGTCGACGCCATCCGTGGAATGGATATTACCATCGCCACCAACGCCAAGACCGACGCCGAAGCGCGGGAATTACTGGTGGCATTCAATTTTCCGCTGCGCAGCTGAGGATTCTTCATGGCCAAGAGAAGCATGATCAATCGTGACAAGGATCGGGCGGCGCTGGTGGCCAAGCATGCCGCCAAGCGCGCCGAGCTTCGCAAGAAGGCGAAAAACGTGAAGCTTTCCGAAGAAGAGCGGCACGCCGCCATGGTGGCATTGCAGAAACTGCCGCGTGATTCGAGTTACATACGTCGCCGCAACCGTTGCAGTCTCACGGGACGTCCGCGCGGTTATTATCGCAAGTTCGGATTATCCCGCAGCAAGCTGCGCGAGATTATGATGCGCGGCGAAGTGCCGGGCGTGACCAAGGCGAGCTGGTGAACAACAGGAGCAAGTGGCAAGCAGCAAGTTACAAGGATGAAAAATTCTTTTCTTGCCACTTGCTACTTGGAGCTGAATTTATATGATGACCGATCCGATAGCTGACATGTTGACACGCATCCGCAACGGCCAGATGGCCGAGAAGGTCAGCGTGCGCGTGCCAGGTTCCAGGCTCAAACTTGCCATCGTCAAGGTGCTTCAGGAAGAAGGTTATGTCGAGGGCTGCCGGGAAACCACGGTTAATGGCCGGCCCGTTATAGAGATCATCTTGAAATATCACAGTGGCGAGCCGGTCATTGAACGCATCGAGCGGGCCAGTAAGCCGGGATTGCGCCGATACGAAGGTAAATCCAGTCTGCCGCGCGTGAACGGCGGGACGGGAGTGGCGATTGTATCGACCTCGCGTGGCATCATGTCGGACCGTGCGGCACGCAAGGCCGGACTCGGCGGTGAAATTCTGTGTGTAGTTTCGTGAGCGCATAAACCATGTCCCGAATCGCAAATTATCCGGTGGCAGTTCCCAGCGGCGTCCAGGTGGCCCAAAGCGGTGCCAAGATCAGCGTGAAGGGCCCCAAAGGGAGCCTGGAGCATGAGATACATCCGCTGGTGAAGGTTACCCAGGAGGGAACGCTGCTCAAATTCAAGCGTACCAACGACTCGGCGCTGGCACGCGCCGTTTCGGGCACCACGCGGGCGCTGGTCAATAATATGGTTACCGGCGTGGCGAAGGGTTTCGAGAAAAAACTTACCATCATCGGCGTGGGTTACCGCGCAGCGGTGCAGGGCAAGAAGCTGAATCTGACGCTGGGGTACTCGCACCCGATTGTGTACGACATCCCGAACGGGATTTCGATTGAGGCGCCAGACCTTACGAATCTCGTCATTAAGGGCGCAGACAAGCAACTGGTGGGCCAGGTGGCCGCCGAAATACGCGGCTATCGCTCGCCGGAACCGTACAAAGGCAAGGGCGTGCGCTACGTGGATGAAACGGTGGTGAAGAAAGAGGCCAAGAAGAAGTAATCGTATCGGCTCAGGTATATGAAACGAGAAATTAAACCACGTGACCGACGGGCGCTGCACACCCGGCGAAAGATCATCGAGAATCAGATTGATCGCCTGTGCGTGCATCGTACACCGCGCCATATCTACGCCCAGATCATCGAAAAAACGGGCAGTAAGGTGCTGGCCGCCGCTTCCACGGTCGAGGCGGATGTGCGCGGTCAGATCAAGCACGGCGGGAACGTCGAGGCGGCCAAGCTCATCGGCAAACGTATCGCCGAGAAGGCCAAAACCGCGGGGATCACGCGGGTGGCCTTCGACCGCTCCGGATTCAAATATCATGGGCGCGTGAAGGCGTTGGCCGACGCGGCGCGCGAAAACGGATTGGAATTCTGAGGAATATATTGTGGCAGCATTCACCGAAACAGAAGGCCGTGGCGATAATTTTCAGGAAAAACTGATCAGCATCCGGCGCGTGGCGAAGGTCGTCAAAGGCGGCCGGATTTTCGGTTTCTCCGCCCTGACCGTGGTCGGTGACGGCGCCGGTCGTGTCGGAATCGGCCGTGGCAAGGCGCGGGAAGTCCCGGCCGCCGTCAGCAAGGCGATGGAAAACGCGCGCCGCAATATGAAGAAAGTCGAACTCAAGGGCCCGACATTGCACCACGCAGTCGTGGTCGCGCACGGCGCCTCCAAGGTCGTGATGCGGCCAGCCTCCGTGGGTACCGGCATCATCGCCGGCGGCGCCATGCGGGCCGTGTTCGAAGTCGCGGGGATTCATGACGTGCTTGCGAAATGCATCGGTTCGCGCAATCCCGTGAATGTCGTGCGGGCCACCATCAAGGGTTTACAGGCCATTCACAGTCCGGACATGATCGCGCGCAAGCGTGGCAAGCATGTCGAAGAGATACTCGGTTAACGGACGAACGATCATGGCCAAGAAGAAACTTCGGGTAACCCTGCTGCACAGTTATTTTGGTACCGGCAAGAAACACATGGCCACCGTCCGCGGGCTTGGTTTGCGGCATCAGCGCCACAGCGTGGAACTGGAAGACACTCCGGCCGTGCGCGGCATGATCAATAAAGTATCTTATCTGGTGAAGTGCGAGGAAATCTGAACATGCTGCTGAATTCCATGAAACCGGCACGCGGCGCCAAGACAACGTCAAAACGTCTCGGACGCGGTGGCGGTTCCGGCCTCGGCAAGACCTGCGGCAAAGGGCATAAGGGTCAGACGGCGCGTGCCGGCGGATACCACAAGGTCGGCTTCGAAGGCGGCCAGATGCCGATCCAGCGACGCCTGCCGAAGCGCGGATTCCGCTCGGCCATGAAGGGCCTGACGGCGGAAGTGCGTTTGCAGGAACTCGCCAAGGTCGGGGAGGCTGTCATCGATCTGGCCGCACTCAAGAAGGCCAATATTGTCCCGGCAATGGCGGAGCGGGCGAAGGTCTATCTTTCCGGTTCGCTGGAGAAACCGGTGACAGTACGCGGTATCCTGTTGACCAAGGGCGCACGCGAAGCCGTGGTGAAGGCCGGCGGGAAGGTCGAGGGCTGATGAGCAGTCCGTCTGGAAGCTTCGGCGGTCTCGCGGGCTTGGGCAAGCTCACGGATCTGCGGCAACGGATTTTTTTCGTCCTGGGCGCGTTGATCGTCTATCGCATCGGAACCTATATACCGGTCCCGGGCATTAATCCGGTGGCGCTGGCCCAGATGTTCGAGGGCACGCAGAACTCGATCGTCGGACTGTTCAATATGTTTTCCGGCGGGGCGTTGGAGCGCTTTTCGCTGTTCGCGTTGGGGATCATGCCGTACATCTCGTCATCCATCATCATGCAGCTGATGACGTCGGTTATTCCGACGCTGGAGCAGTTGAAAAAGGAGGGCGAGAGCGGGCGGCGGAAGATCACTCAGTACACCCGCTACGGCACGGTGGTACTGGCCACTTTCCAGGCGCTGGGTATCGCCATCGCGCTGGAGAGTCAGACGTCGGCGGGCATGTCGGTGGTCATCGCACCGGGCATTGGATTTAAACTGATTACCGTGATTTCGCTGGTGAGCGGCACGATGTTTCTGATGTGGCTCGGCGAGCAGGTGACCGAGCGCGGCATCGGCAACGGAATATCGATACTGATATTTGCCGGTATTGTTGCCGGACTGCCGGGAGCGATCGCGCAAACGCTGGATCTCGCCAGCCGCGGCACATTCCAGCCGCTGTTCGTGCTGATCTTGTTCGCTATCGCGCTGGGCGTGACGGCCTTCGTGGTGTTTGTGGAACGCGGTCAGCGCCGCATCACCGTGAATTACGCCAAGCGCCAGCAGGGGCGTCATATGATGGCGGGTCAAACGAGTCACCTGCCGCTGAAGATCAACATGTCGGGCGTGATCCCGCCGATCTTCGCCTCGAGCATCATACTGCTGCCGGCCACGGTGGTGAGCTGGTTCGGTCAGGCCGAGGGCATGAGCTGGTTGCGCGATATTGCGACCACGTTGTCGCCGGGACAGCCGATTTACGTGATTTTGTATGCCTCGGCGATTATCTTTTTCTGTTTCTTTTATACCGCCTTGGTTTTTAATCCCAAGGAGACGGCGGAGAATCTGAAAAAGTCCGGCGCCTTCGTACCGGGTATCCGGCCGGGCGATCAAACGGCGAGCTATGTCGACGGAGTATTGTCGCGGCTAACGCTGGGTGGCGCGATTTACGTGACGCTGGTTTGCCTGCTACCGGAGTTCATGATCGTAAAATGGAACGTTCCCTTCTATTTTGGAGGCACCTCCCTGCTGATCGTGGTGGTGGTATGCATGGATTTCATGGCGCAAGTACAGGCCAGGCTGATGTCGCACCAGTATGAAAGTCTGCTGCGCAAGGCGAACCTGACCGGTGGGATGGGGTTGCCGCGCTGATAGAGGACATTTCCGAGCAACAGGAGAGAATTGATGAAAGTCAGAGCATCCGTCAAGAAAATGTGTCGTAACTGCAAGATCGTGCGGCGGAAGCGCGTGGTGCGCGTGATCTGTTCCGACCCAACCCACAAGCAACGTCAGGGCTGAGGGGGCTAATCACGAACGTGTTTAACCGGGAATTCTGACAGTAAACGGTTGATTTTTCACAGATGAATCAGTACCCTTGCGCGCTTTCCCGCGCCGGGGGGTAGTCAGGAGACAGACGAAATGGCCCGAATTGCAGGCATCAATCTTCCGAACCAGAAACATATCTGGGTCGCGTTGACATCGATCTATGGAATCGGTGCGGCCTACGCACGCCACATTTGTGCGGCTTCGGGGGTTTCAACTTCCACCAAGGTCAAGGATCTGACCGATGCGGAAGTCGATAAAATCCGCAACGAGGTGGCGAAGGTTACGGTGGAAGGCGATTTGCGCCGCACCGTGTCGATGAACATCAAGCGGCTCATGGACCTCGGCACCTACCGCGGCATGCGGCACCGTCGTGGATTGCCGGTGCGGGGCCAACGTACCCGGACCAATGCCCGTACCCGCAAAGGACCGCGCAAGAGCGTGATCCGCGGCACGGGCAAACCAACGACCGAATAGGGTACGAATAGGAATTATGGCAACCGATCAGACCACAACGCCCGAAACCACCGCCACGGCTCCGGCCAAGGCGAAAAAGCGCGTGAAGAAAAGCGTGTCCGAAGGCGTGGCACACGTTCACGCTTCGTTTAACAACACCATTGTCTCCATCACCGATCGTCAGGGAAATGTGCTGGCTTGGGCCACGTGCGGTAACACCGGTTTCAAAGGCTCGCGCAAGAGCACGCCATTCGCGGCCCAGGTAGCGGCGGACAAGGCGGGGCGTGGGGCCCAGGAATACGGAGTACGGTCACTCGAGGTCCGCGTTAAAGGCCCCGGTCCGGGGCGCGAGTCGGCGGTACGGGCGTTGCATGCGCTGGGTTTTGAAATTGCCAATATCATCGACGTGACGCCGATGCCCCACAACGGGTGCCGTCCGGCGAAACGACGCCGGGTTTAACTGTTTTTTCTTTCAACCACAGAGCACAAAATGACCGGTAATGTTATTTCGATCATTCCCGTGACCTCTGCGGAAAGTAATTTATCTAAGAGGTTTTAATCGTGGCGCGTTATATTGACTCCAAATGTCGTCAGTGCCGGCGCGAAGGCGGAAAACTCTTTCTCAAGGGTGAAAAGTGCTTCACCGAGAAATGTCCGGTGGACAAGCGCGCTTACGCCCCCGGCCAGCATGGCCAGCAGAAAAGCCGGCTGTCCGATTACGGCAAGCAACTGCGCGAAAAACAGAAACTCCGCCGGATTTATGGTGTGCTTGAACGCCAGTTTGAGAATTACTATGCAGAAGCCGCGCGGCACAAGGGTTCGACCGGCGAGGATTTGCTGAAATTGCTCGAATCCCGTCTGGATAATGTCGTTTACCGGATGGGGTTTGGCATCTCCCGCGCCGAGTCGCGTCAGCTCGTTCGGCACAACGCCGTGCTGATCAACGGCAAGCGGGTGAATATCCCGTCCTGCCAGGTCCGCCCGAGCGATGTCATCGAAATTGCCACTCCGGCGCGTGAGCAGTTGCGCATCAAAGCCGCTCTCGAAGCCGCGGCGCAGCGTGGAATTCCGGAATGGCTGGACGTGGACGTCAAAGTCATGAAAGGCACGTTCAAGAACGTGCCGGATCGCAGCGATTTACCGGCGGAGATCAACGAAAGTCTCGTCGTGGCGCTGTATTCGAAGTAACGTAATCCGTATCTAACGAGGGTACCCTCATGCAAAGTTCCGCAACCGAATTTTTAAAACCGCGTCTGGTGGACGTGCAGACGCTTTCGCCCACGCACGCGAAAATCACCCTGGAGCCGCTCGAACGCGGTTTCGGCTACACGCTGGGAAACGCGTTGCGCCGTATCCTGCTGTCTTCGATGCCCGGCAGCTCGATCACCGAGGTTAAGATAGAAGGCGTGCTGCATGAATATTCCACCCTGGAAGGCGTGCAGGAAGACGTAATCGAAATCCTGCTCAATCTCAAGACCGTCGCACTCATCATGCACGGCCGCGAGGAGGTGACGCTGAAACTTTCCAAGAAAGGCCCGGGTGTTGTGACGGCCGGCGATATCCAGCTCGAACACGACGTGGAAGTGGTGGATCCAAAGCATTTGATTGCCACCTTAACCAAGGATATGACGCTCAACATGGAGCTCAAGGTAAACCGGGGACGCGGTTACCAGCCCGTCACGTTGCGTGATGGTGCCGAAGCGCGCTCCATCGGCGTCATGCAGCTGGATGCCTCTTACAGCCCGATCCGCCGCGTGGCATACACTGTCGAAAATGCGCGCGTGGAACAACGTACCGACCTGGACAAGCTGGTACTGGACATCGAAACCAACGGTGCCATCAACCCCGAAGAAGCGGTACGGCGCGCGGCCAACATCCTTCAGGACCAGATTTCGATATTTGTCGACCTCAAGAGCCCTGAAACCAAGGCAGAAGAGAAACGTGAGCCCGAGATGGATCCGCTGCTGCTGCGGTCGGTGGATGATCTCGAACTGACAGTGCGTTCGGCCAATTGTCTCAAGGCGGAAAACATTTTTTACATCGGCGACCTCATCCAGCGGAGTGAATTCGAACTTCTCAAAACTCCAAACCTCGGCAAGAAGTCGCTGACGGAGATCAAGGACGTTCTGGCCCAGCACGGGCTTTCACTCGGCATGAAACTTGAGAACTGGCCGCCGGCTTCGCTCAAGGACCGGGAAAAGACACCGGAACAGCAGGAATCCGGTTCCTGACAGCGCCAAAAAGGTTAAATCATGCGTCACCACAAGCGCGGCCGTAAATTCAATCGCAACAGCAGCCATCGCGAGGCCATGTTCCGCAACATGGCAGTTTCCCTGCTGCGGCATGAGCAACTGGCGACGACGCTTCCCAAGGCGAAAGAGCTGCGTCGTGTGGCTGAACCGCTTATCACGCTGGCCAAAACCGCCTCACTGGCCAATCGCCGGCTGGCGTTTTCACGGCTGCGCGACCGCGAGATGGTGGGCAAGCTGTTCGATGATCTGGGCGTGCGTTTCAAGGACCGTCCGGGCGGCTACCTGCGAATCCTGAAGACGGGTTACCGCCGCGGCGACTCCGCGCCCATGGCGCTGGTGCAGCTGACCGAACAGCGCGCGGCCGAAACGGCCGTCGCGGAACCGGCCGCCGATGGCGTCACGGCGGCGGCCGCCGAACCCAAGGAAACCAAGGCCAAGGGCGCCAAATCGGCCAAAGGTAAAGCCAAGTCCGAGAAACGCGCCCCCAAGCGGAAAACCTCGAAAACCAAGTCAAAAACCAAGAAATCCGCCTGATTCAGCAAGTCGGAACAAACGATAAAAGCCGGAATCTCACGGCTTCAATCTGCCCGCGCTTCCCCGCTACGCCCTGGTGTCGCCGACCGCCACGAAAAACGCTGCAGGTGTCTCGCTGACTGCCCGCATTGCAATTTAACTAACTCATTTCAAAGCCAAATCCGGCTAACTATTGTGGTATATGCTTTGCATGCAGATAACTAATGGGTACGGGGGGAAATGCTCAACTTTGGCGGGATAACGCGTTAAATGACCATTACCAAAAAGAAGATCAGTACCCTTGATCTCAAGCCTGGTATGTATGTCTCGATGCTGGATCGTCCGTGGCGCGAGGCCGACGTGTTGTTCCAGGGTTTTTACGTCACTACCCTGGAGCAGATCGAGGATCTGCGGAAAAAATTCCAATACGTCTATGTTGATACCTTGCGCTACAACCCGCCGGACAAGGCCAGGCGCGCCGACAGGGAAGATGCGCTGGACGAAGAGTTGAAAAACATCTGCGGCCATCCCAAGCGCGATAACGTGTACAAGGATTCCACGGACGTCAAGGAAGAGCTTGTCGTGGCACAGGAAATACACAGGCAGGCCATGGAAACCGTGGTTGAAATGATGGGGCACCTGCAGTTGGGGCGGGGGCTCAAGCTGGTCGTAATCCACAACGTCGTGATCGACCTGATGGAGAGCATCCTGCGCAATCCGGATGCGTTTTCGTGGCTGATGCACATCAAGCAAAAAGACGCCTATACCTACACCCATTCCATAGATTCCTGCGCCCTGGCTGTCATGTTTGGACGGCACCTCGGCCTGCCGCGCGAAAGTCTGATAACCCTCGGCACCGGTGCGCTGTTGTTCGACGTCGGCAAGGTGAAACTTCCCGATGACCTGTTGAACAAACCCGGGCGGCTGACACCGGAAGAATTCAAGGCGATGAAGAAGCATGTTGACTTTGGAGTCGATATCGTTTCCAAGATCAAGGGCAGCGGCGTCGAAATGATTGCCATGGTCGGGGCTCATCACGAGCGATTCGATGGCAGCGGTTATCCGGAGGGCAAGCGTGGCTCGGGCATTCCCCTGTTCGGCCGCATCGCCGGCATCCTGGACTGCTATGACGCCATCACCAGCGATCGTTCCTACCAGCAGGCGATTTCTCCGCACCAGGCGCTGCGGGTGTTGTATAACGCCCGCAACTCGGCGTTCCAGGAGGAACTGGTCGAACAGTTCATCCAGTGCCTCGGCGTGTATCCGACCGGCAGCCTGGTGGAGATGGTCAGCGGCGAAGTGGCGATTATCATTGCGCAAAACCGCGTGCGGCGACTGCGTCCGAAAATCATGCTGATCCTGGACCATGACAAAGTAGCCCTGAAGAATTTTGAAACCATCGACCTCGACCGTGAGCCGCCCGGAAAGAACCTGGAGATTGCCAGTGTGCTCCCACCCGGTACTCATGGCATCAACCCCGAAGAATACTATCTCGAGGAATAGTATGCGCGGCAAAAGTCGTTTTGCTGCCCGCCGGAGCCGTGCGGCACCCGCGGAATGCCTCATCCACGGAGCGTAGACTGGAGTCCATCTTGAGCTTTCCGATACCAAAACAGGATCGGTCGTCTTTCATGGGCGAGCTGCAGCGGTACGTGGACCAGAGCCGCCGCGACGGCTCGCTGCTGGGTATCATGCTGATCCATTTTGAAATCGCCGTCACCGCCGAGGGTGTCGAGAGTCAGCTGATTCTCGAACAGCTGGCTGAGCTGGGATGCGATCGCGCGCAGGGATTCCACTTCGCCAGGCCGATGCCGGCCGCGGACCTGGTCAAGTGGCTGCGCGAATCCCCGTGGGCGCTGCGGACCTGTCCCCGGGCCGCGGCCGGTTGATCCGGCTCGACACTGATTTCCCCCCCGTCATTTCCCTTAAGACGTAGGCCGGACGCACCCTTCACCGCGAGGTGCGCGCCGCCCACCGCGGGGAAAGCTGTTACTATCTCACCCGTGATCGTACTTTTCACCGATTTCGGCCTCGAAGACCCCTATATCGGCCAGATGCATGCCGTGCTCGCCCGGGAAGCCCCTGGGGTAACGGTAATTGACCTGTTTCACACGGTGCCCGTTTTTAATATCCGTGCGGGGGCCTATTTGCTGCCGGCCTATACGCCCGAATTCCCGCCGGGCGCCATCTTCGTTTGCGTGGTCGACCCGGGTGTGGGTGGTGAGCGCCGCCCGGTCCTACTCGAGGCGGACGGACACTGGTTTGTCGGCCCGGACAACGGGCTGTTCGAGATGGTGCAGCGGCGCGCGGGGACCTATGAAAGCCGCGTCATAAATTGGCAGCCGCCGGAGCTATCCGCCAGTTTTCACGGGCGCGATCTGTTTGCACCGGTAGCGGCGAAGCTGGCAGGCGGCCAGCTGCCGGATTCCGAACCGGGTGCGCTGACGGCTCCTGAAGGTTCTCCGTGGCCGGACGATCTGGCCGAAATCCTGTATGTGGATCATTATGGCAACGGCATCACCGGCTGGCGTGCTACAGTGGCCGATCCGGAAATGTCGTTGCATGTCGGAGGAAAAGTGGTGAAACCCGCGCGCGTGTTTTCAACGGTGCCGCCGGGAACGGTCTTCTGGTATGCAAACGCCAACGGATTGGTCGAGATTGCCGCCCACCGCGCCAACGCGGCGTTACGGCTTGGTTTCAAGGCAGGCGACCCCATCAAGCTGGTTTAGAGACGATATCGCATGAAGGCGTGGAATCTGCAGAAACGCGTGCTGTTTCTGGCGCTCGCCCCGCTCACCGTGGCGGTGCTGCTGCTGTCCCTGCATTTCACCAATGCCCGGATTCAGGATCTGGAGCTGGCCTTGCAAAACCGCGGCCAGACCATTGCGGCACGCCTGGCTGTGGACTGCGAAGATGCCATGTTCCCGGTCGATCGGAAAGAGCTGGCGAAAATCGCGCAGTCGGCATTGCGGGAGAAGGACGTGTTGGCGGTATCGGTTTCCAGCATGAACGGAAAAATCCTGGCCAGCGCGACACTCAAGGAGACAAAAGGCAAGTCATCGCCGCTACCGGAAATATCGCGGTACAAGTTCCTCGCGCCGGTGTATCAACGCGAACCGACCGCCCAAGAGGAGGTTTCGACCGGGGCTCGTAAAAAACAGGTAGGCTGGGTTTCGGTTTCGCTGTCCGGGGCCGCGCTGCAGACGGAGCAAAACAAAATCCTCATTCAGAGCCTGCTCATTGTTCTGATCGGGCTGGTGGTGACCGTCGTGTTTGCGCTGCGGATGGCGCGGACGGTCACGCAACCGGTGCTGGCGCTGACCAAAGCCGTGGAAAAAATCAAGCATGGGGAACTGGATTACCGTGTGGCCACTCAATCGAGCGGTGAGGTGGGCCGGCTCGAAGACGGCATCAACGCCATGGCCGCGGCGTTGCAGGAAGCGCGGGACAAGGAGAAGAAGCGCGCGGAGGATGCCTTGTTTCTGGAACAAGTGCGCGCACAGGTCACGCTGGAATCCATCGGCGACGGAGTGATTACCACCAATGCCGCCGGGAAGATCGTCTACATGAATCCGGTGGCCGAGCAATACACCGAGTGGAAGAAAGCAGACGCCCAGGGATTGCCGCTCGCCGAGGTGTTCAAGATTTTCGATGAGGATTCGAACCGGCTGGAGGAGTATCCGATTCATTACTGTCTCCAGGAAGGACGCGTTATTCGACACGACAGCCATCATCTTTTGATGAGTCATGACGGCGGGAAGATCGAAATTCAGGACTCGGCGGCGCCGATCCGCGATCGCGATGGCGTGATCCTCGGCGCCGTCGTGGTGTTTCATGATGTCACGGAAATCCAGGGCATGGCCCGGCGCATGGCGTTTCTGGCGAGCCACGATCCCCTCACGGGGTTGCTGAACCGGCGCGAATTCGAGACGCGGTTGCAGCAGGTTCTCCAGAAAGCGCATACCGGAGACAGGGATCACGCGTTGCTTTATCTGGATCTCGATCAATTCAAGATCGTAAATGATACTTGCGGGCATATTGCGGGCGATGAGCTGCTGAAACAACTGGCACATCATATGCAGAAGGAGATACGTGCCAGTGACGTGCTCGCGCGGCTCGGCGGCGATGAATTTGGCGTGGTGCTGGAGGATTGCACCATCGATAAGGCGCATCAGATTGCCGACCTCCTGCGCCAGTCGGTCAAGGATTTCCGCTTCTTGTGGGAAGGGCGTACGTTCGAAATCGGCGTTTCGATCGGCCTCGTTCCGATTCAGCGCGACAGCGGCAGTATCACCGAGGTTCTCAGCGCCGCCGATTCCGCCTGTTACGTGGCCAAAGATCATGGCCGCAACCGCATTCACATCTATCAGCCGGGGGACCGGGCGTTGGCCAAGCGACGCGGCGAGATGCAGTGGGTACACCGGTTACGGGAGGGTCTTGAGAACAACAGCTTCGACCTTTACTGTCAGGCGATTATTCCGCTGCGCCAGGAGCCCACTGCGACAGGCCGTTTCTATGAAATCCTGGTTCGGGTCCAGGACGAAGACCTGGTGCTGCCCGCGGCGTTCATCCCCGCGGCCGAGCGATATCATCTTATGCCTTCCATTGATCGATGGGTGATCAGCACGGTATTCGCGATGCTGGAAAAAAGCCAAACGCGTTCCGCGAAACAAGGAACTGAAGTTGGCACCCGTTTTGCCATCAACCTTTCCGGCCAGTCCTTGGGGGATGACACATTCCTGGAATTTGTCATGCAGCAGTTCGCCCAGCACCGGATCAATCCGGCAACCATCTGTTTTGAAATCACCGAAACGGCGGCGGTCGCCAACCTGGCGCGGGCGCGCGACTTTATCGCGCGTTTCAAGGGCATGGGGTGTCAATTTGCCCTTGACGATTTCGGATCCGGCCTGTCCTCTTTTGGATATCTCAAGAGTTTGTCGGTGGACTACCTCAAGATCGCCGGCGATTTCATCGAGGGCATGATCGAGGACGCCGTGGATCTCGCCATGGTGGATGCCATCAACCAGATCGGCCATGTCATGGGTATTACCACCATCGCCGAATCGGTCGAAAAAGCACCGATATTGAACAAGCTGCGGGAAATGGGCGTTGATTACGCCCAGGGTCGCGGAATCGATACGCCGAAACCGCTGCACCAGATATTACAGCTGCCGGAACAGGAATGGGACGCGGTCCGCGTGCGCGCCCGCGAGATGGTAGGTTAATTTACCCGGTCAGGCGCCGCGGAGCTGCCGCGTGCCGCAGGACGTTTTTCAGATAATTGCCGGTATAAGATGCCGGATTTTGCGCTATCTCCTCGGGCGTGCCGGTGGCAATGATTCTCCCCCCGCCGTCACCGCCTTCCGGCCCCAGATCGATAATCCAGTCGGCGGTTTTGATGACATCGAGGTTGTGCTCGATGACCACCACGGTGTTGCCGTGATCGCGCAGCCGGTTTAGCACTGTAAGCAGTTGGTTAATGTCGTGAAAGTGAAGTCCCGTGGTCGGCTCGTCCAGGATATACAACGTCCGCCCGGTGTCGCGCTTGGATAGCTCGCGCGCGAGCTTGATGCGTTGCGCCTCCCCGCCGGAAAGCGTGGTGGCGTTCTGGCCGAGCGTGATGTAGGACAACCCGACATCGAGCAGTGTCCGCAGCTTCTGGTTCACGGCGGGAATGGCGCTGAAAAATCCGGCCGCTTCCTCCACGGTCATGGCCAGCACCGCATCGATGGTTTTGTCCTTGTAACGGATGTCGAGCGTCTCGCGGTTGTAGCGCTTGCCGCGGCAGACATCGCACTGGACATAGATATCCGGTAGAAAATGCATTTCCACTTTGATCAAGCCGTCACCCTGACAGGCTTCGCAACGCCCGCCGCGTACGTTGAACGAGAATCGGCCTGGTCCGTAACCGCGTTCACGCGCCATTGGGGTGGCGGCAAAGAGCTCGCGGATGGGCGTGAATAGACCGGTATAGGTGGCGGGATTGGAGCGGGGCGTACGCCCGATCGGCGATTGATTGATGTCCACGACCTTGTCAAAAAGTTCCAGCCCATCGATCGATTGGCACGGCGCGGGGTCCAGCGCGCTTCCATACAGATGTTTGGCTACGGAAGCATAGAGCGTGTCGTTGATCAGCGTGGATTTACCGGATCCGGATACGCCGGTGATGCAGGTAAAAAGGCCAACCGGAATCGAGGCGTTCATGTGTTTCAGATTGTTGCCGGTGGCATCGCGTATCACCAGTTGCCGCGCCGGGACATTCGGCGTACGTGCCGACGGAATCGGGATTGCCTTCTCTCCGCGCAGGTAGGCACCGGTGATGGAGTGTGGGTGCTGTATGATCTCAGTCGGCGCACCCTGCGCCACGATCTTGCCACCGTGCACGCCCGCCCCGGGACCGATATCCAGTACAAAATCGGCGGACCGGATGGCTTCTTCGTCGTGTTCCACCACCATGACGGTGTTGCCGATGTCACGCAGCCGGCGCAGCGTGTCCAGCAGTCGCGCGTTGTCGCGCTGATGCAGGCCGATGGAGGGCTCATCGAGCACGTACATGACGCCAACCAGCCCCGCGCCGATCTGCGAGGCCAGACGAATACGCTGTCCTTCGCCGCCGGAAAGCGTTTCCGCCGCGCGCGCAAGCGTGAGGTAATCGAGCCCGACATTGACCAGGAACCCAAGCCGGTTGGTGACTTCGTTGATGATCTTGGAGGCGATTTCTCCGCGGCTTCCTTCGAGTCGCAATTGGCGGAAGAATTCCAGCGCCGTGATGACGGGCAACCGGGTGATATCCGGTAACGGCCTGTCTTCAATGAAGACGTGCCGCGCCTCGATGCGCAGACGCGTGCCAGCGCAGGATTCGCACGGTTGGTGGCTCAGATATTTTGCCAGCTCGTCGCGAATCGTGTTCGACTCGGTCTCGCGATAACGCCGCTCCATGTTGTGAATCACGCCTTCGAAAGGGTGTTTTCGTTTCGAGCGCAGGCCGTGTTCGCTGTAATAGGTGAAGGTGATGAGTTCGTCGCCGCTCCCGAAGAGTATGACGTCACGCGTCTTCCTGGGAATTTTTTCAAAAGGAGTCTCAAGATTGAATTTGTAATGTTTGGCCAACGATTCGAGCATCTGGTAATAGAAGGCGTTGCGCCGGTCCCAACCGCGAATCGCCCCGGCCGGCAGCGAAAGCGTCGCATCGCTGACAACGCGCGCTGGGTCAAAAAACTGGCGCACGCCGAGGCCGTCACAGGTTGGACAGGCGCCGGCCGGGTTGTTGAATGAGAACAGGCGCGGCTCGAGTTCGGTAAGACTGTAGCCGCAATGCGGACAGGCGTACCGGGCGGAGAACATGATCTCCTGCGCGTTCTTGTCTACATCAACCATCACCACCACGCGTACCAGACCCTCCCCCAGACCGGCCGCTGTTTCGAATGATTCGGCCAATCGCTGCTCTTGTCCCTTTCGCACCACGACGCGATCCACCACCGCTTCGATGGTGTGTTTGAAATTCTTTTTCAATTGCGGCGCTTCGTCAAGCGGCACCACCGTTCCGTCGATTCGAGCGCGGATGTAACCTTGGGCACGCAATCGCTCCAGGATATGCGTGTGTTCCCCCTTGCGCGCCTCCACCAGGGGTGCAAGCAGCATGAGCTTCGTGTCTTCGGGCAGCGCCATCACGTGATCCACCATCTGACTGACCGTTTGGGAGGCAAGTGTCACGCCGTGTTCCGGGCAGCGTGGCTCGCCTACCCGCGCATACAGCAGCCGGAGATAATCGTAGATTTCCGTTACCGTTCCGACGGTCGAACGCGGGTTGTGCGAGGTGGATTTCTGCTCAATGGAAATGGCGGGGCTTAACCCTTCAATCAAATCCACGTCCGGCTTTTCCATGAGAGCAAGAAACTGTCGTGCGTAGGCCGACAGTGATTCGACGTAACGCCGCTGACCTTCGGCATAAAGCGTGTCGAAGGCGAGTGAAGACTTTCCGGAACCGGAAAGACCGGTGATGACAATCAGTTTGTCGCGCGGCAGGTCAACATCGATATTTTTGAGATTATGCGTGCGTGCACCGCGAATACGGATGAATTCCATGCTGATCTTCTTAGCGTTCGTTCCGGGTTTCGATGCACCCGGCCGGAACTGCAGGATTTAAGGCCAATCTGCTAATATACGCAAAACAGATATTTTTTCCCATTAAACTCACGTTGAAGAATGTTGATTTCCGACCGGATGTCTCCCCTGGAGTTGCGAGCAAGCGTCGGGCTGGCCAGCATTTACGGACTACGAATGCTCGGCATGTTCCTGATCCTTCCGGTTTTTGCCGTTTATGCCGAACATTTGCCGGGAGGCGAGGCCCATATCTTGGTTGGGCTCGCGTTGGGTGTCTATGGCCTGACTCAGGCGATTCTTCAGCTGCCCTTTGGGATGGCCTCCGACCATTATGGACGCAAGCGCGTAATTTATTTCGGCCTCGTGTTGTTTGCCATTGGCAGTTTTATTGCCGCCGTGGCGCATGACATTGAAATGGTGATTATCGGCCGTTCGATCCAGGGGGCGGGCGCCATCAACGCCGCGGTAACGGCGCTCCTTGCCGACCTCACGCGCGAAGAACATCGCACCAAGTCAATGGCCATGATCGGCGGCACGATTGGATTTACCTTCGCGCTTTCTCTGGTTCTCGGCCCGGCGCTGTATCATCTCATCAGCATACCCGGAATTTTTGCGCTTACCGGAGTTCTGGCCCTGTTGGCGCTTGCGATCGTGAAATACACCGTCCCGGACCCGAAAGTAAGCAGTTTTCATTCCGATGCGGAAGCCATGCCGGCAAAACTCCTGGAAGTGCTGCGCGACACGGAACTCGCGCGCCTCAATTTCGGTATTTTCGTGGTGCACGTCGCTCAAATGTCGATGTTTGTTGTGGTGCCCCTGGCATTGCGCGAGACAGGAGATCTCGATGCCAACCATCACTGGCAGGTTTATCTGCCGATACTTGTCGTGTCTTTTGCGCTTATGGTGCCGCCACTCCTGTACGGCGAAAAAAAGGGCAAGATCAAGGAAGTATTTATCGCCTCCATCGCATTGATGTTGCTGGCGGAAGTCGCATTGGGCGTGGCAAAATCGCATTTCTGGGCGTTAGTGGCATTGCTGGCGATTTATTTCGTGTCATTTAATATCCTGGAGGCGAGCCTCCCTTCATTGGTATCCCGGGTCGCTCCGGCTCGGTCCAAGGGCACGGCCATGGGAATATTCAATTCGTTTCAATCATTCGGACTTTTTGCCGGCGGCGCGCTGGGTGGCCTGCTTTCGCATTACTTTGGGGCCTCCGCGGTTTTCCTGTTCGGAGCCGGCCTTATCGGAATCTGGCTTTTTTTCGCATCGAGCATGAAACAATTACCGGCCGTGAGAAACCTGGCATTCCACGTCCGCGAAATGACCACGGATGAAGCACGCCGTCTCGAAGCCAAACTCGCTCTTGTGCTCGGCGTTACCGAGGCCACGGTAATCGCAGAGGAAGGGGTGGCCTATCTCAAGGTGGATGGCGCCAAATTTGACGAGCAGGCCGTGTTGCGGTTGCTGCCCGCTGTTTAATCGTTATTTTTTTGTCGGTCTCCGCTATTTTCTCAAACCGTCCGATACGTTAGGAGAAATTTTTAATTCGCTAAGTCAGCACCCGATTCCAACCCGAAGTATTGTTTCTCGGTAAATTGCGGGGTTCATGGCATGATTGTGGCAGCGTAATAATCTGGCTATGATGAGTCACCCTGAACTTCACGGAGAATCGGATCGTACCGTTCTGGCACAGGGCTCCGTGATTAACCTAAGGAGAAACGAGCATGGCGCGCGGTGTAAACAAGGTAATACTGGTCGGCAATCTGGGCCGGGACCCCGAGGTACGCTATTCCCCCAATGGGCAGGCGGTGGCCAATGTCACACTGGCCACGTCAGAATCCTGGAAGGACAAAACCAGCGGCGAGAAACAGGAGCGGACCGAATGGCACCGCATCGTTTTTTTCGGTCGTCTGGCCGAAATCGCGGGCGAGTATTTGAAGAAGGGCGCGCAGATCTACATCGAAGGCCGCCTTCAGACGCGCAAATGGCAAGACAAGGACGGACATGATCGCTATACCACCGAAATTGTCGCCAACGATATGCAGATGCTGGGTTCGCGCGGCGGCGCCGGCGCCCCGAGCGACAATTTCAATCAGGATCAGCCGACCGCGGCAGAAAATGCCGGTCAGGCGGAGGCGAAGAAGGCCAAACCTGCCGTGGCAGGTGATTTCGACGACGATATTCCATTCTGAAATCGGTAAAGCGTGAGCCGTGAAGCGTGATTCGTTTCTACGATTCATGACTCACGTCTAACGGTTCACGGTCTTCATCCCGGTGGCCAGCGCAGAAAACGCCCACCGAGCAGGTGAAGGTGGACGTGAAACACCGACTGGCCGGCGTCGGCATTGCAGTTCATGATAATACGGAAACCCGACTCGGCAACCCCGGAATCCTTGGCAATTTTCACCGCCTTCAAGAACATTTTCCCGATAAGTTGCGCGTCGCCCTGACCCAGGTCATTCAGGGTTGCGATGTGCTTTTTGGGAATGATCAGAACGTGTACCGGCGCCTGCGGGTTGATGTCCTTGAAGACCAGCACGTCGTCATCTTCGTAAACGGTATTGGGTTTGATTTGACCCGATACCATTTTGCAAAACAGGCAATCTGTTGTCATATAATCTCCTCCCGCACTCCCTGAAGACACCGCGCCCAAGGCAATCCGTCCTGTGGGGCAAAGCATAGAGTGGAACCGGCGGCGTGAAAAGGGTGTATTGCGCCGGGTGGCGAAGCGCAAAATTACGTCTATATATTTCGATATGGTCACAGGAGACCTGGATAATTCACGGGAGATGTCAGATGCCGATGTATGAAGAACCGGTGGTAGGCGCCTTTTACGAAGACGAAGCAGGCCGGACTTTCGAAGTAATTGCCTTTGATGAAAACGACGGCACGGTGGAGATTCAGTACGGTGAGAGCGCATCCGAAGAGATCGATCTGGATGACTGGTATGGGTTGGATCTGGAACGGTTGACAGCCGATGAAGCGTCAGAAGAAGACCTGGATAAACCGGCCGCCGACGACGTGCCGGATGATGATATAGATCAAGACGATGAAGACGACGATTATCCAGTCAAAGATGACGAATAAATCATCGTCTCTGACCGACTCATAAAAACAACCGTACCCTACCAGGGTTGCTTCCCCCCCGGGACCTTATTAGTACGAACTACAGGCTTTAAAAAACCGGGAAATTCTCGGAGCATGGAGTGGAGCTTGTCGAATTTCATCCAACCTTTTTTGTTCGACACTGCCCCCCTTCCCGCGTCAGCCCATACACCCGGCGCGAGAATCTTCCCGATTCTTGCCCGCAACTGCCCCACCCCTGCTTTTGATGTCTAGTTGTTCGCGGTCGTTCCACGAAGCGTGGTTTCAATCTGTCCGGCCATTTACCCGGCGTGCGTACCTATTCGGACGGTAGCGCACGCAAAATTCTTTTTTAAAATTAGACCATATCCTTGAGACTTTTCAGCGGCTGAATCTTGACCACATTGCGCGCCGGTTTGGCCTTGAAAATTACTTCTTCCTTGGTAAACGGATTGATGCCCTTGCGTGCCGGAACGGCGGGCTTGTAAATCATCTTGATTTTCATCAAACCAATAAGATTGAAAATGCCAGGACCTCTTTTCAGGTCGCGCTCGATAAGGCTGGTCATTGTGTCGAACACGGCAACGACGTCTTTGCGCTTTAGGTTGGTTTTCTCGGCAATAAAGGCATAGATCTCTGACTTCGTTGTCGGTTTCTTTCCCGGTTTGTTGTTTGCCATGTAAGCTCCTGAGTGGAAGGTTGGGGTTAAAGGGTTAGCTCGATGCGCGCATAATTTAGCGGAAAAACCAGGGGGATAGAAGAGTGTAACCACATTTTTCCCTTAAATTTACGGGTTTCCAGGGGTAGCCCCCGGAACCCGTTCCTGGCGCTGCTGTTCGTTCGTCAAAAATTCTAATCTGCCGTTTTCTGCCTCCTTCGGGGTGGCATTCATACAACGCACTGACAGCGGTTTCGATCGACCCGGACAGGCAAATTGTCTACCGCTTTGGCTGAATTGGGAAGCCGGGGGCTCATCTGAAACAGGAAATATTTTTTAATCCACTGTCCCAATACTGGATTGTCGATCACGCGGGCGGTGCATCCGGGCAGGGGTTAGCATGGCGCGCGACTGCCAGCGCTGACCTGTCTGAGAGTGTCGGTTCCTCGCATTGGGGCTCCAGCAGACTTCTGATTGGGACGGACTTTGCTTTAAAAATAATGCGTTAGAGTGACCCCCGGGCTATAATGTGGCTTGTCTACCTTGTCTGCCGCCCCCATACTTTGGGGGCGAGTTGTTTTATCCAGGAGCTGTCAATGCCGATATACGAATATGAATGTGGAAGTTGCCTCCATAAATTTGAGTCTATCCAGAAAATCAGCGACCCTTTGCTCACGGATTGTCCCGAGTGCGGGAAGTCCACACTCAAGAAGCTGATTTCCGCCGTCGGTTTCCAGCTTAAAGGGACCGGTTGGTATGCCACGGACTTTAAGGGTGGGGGTCGGAAACCGGAACAGAAATCGGACCCGGACAAGAATTCCGGTTCGGAACCAGCCCCGCCCAAGAAGAAAGCGGGCGGTTGTGCCGGCGGTACTTGCGGCTGCGCCAGCTGACCATGATGGCCGCCGTGCGTCGCTATCTGGTAGCCGGGCTGCTCATCTGGGTTCCGCTGGGCGTGACCCTGCTCATTGTTAAGTTTCTGGTGGACCTGATTGACCAGACGCTGCTGCTCCTTCCTGTAAGTATCCAACCGGAACATCTCCTCGGGTTCCGGATCCCGGGGCTGGGGCTGGTTTTAACGGCGGTCATTGTTCTCGTTACCGGCATAGTCGTCACGAATCTTTTCGGCAAGCAACTCTTCACCATCGGTGAACAATTGTTACGACGCATTCCGGTCGTGCGCTCTATCTACGGCGCCGTGAAGCAGGTAACGGAAAGCATGTTTTCCTCAGGCAAATCGTTTCGCAAGGTGGTATTGGTGGAATATCCCCGCAAGGGGATGTGGACGCTGGCCTTTCAGACCGGATCGGGTTCGCCGGAAATCCGGGAAAAAACCGGACGGAACATCACCAGCGTGTTCATTCCCACCACGCCGAATCCCACCTCGGGATTTTTTCTCATGGCCCCTTCCGAAGATGTGATTGAACTCGATATGAGCGTGGACGACGGTCTCAAGATGCTGTTGTCTGTCGGCGTGGTTGTGCCGCGGCAGAAAGCCAATCTCTACCCACAGGGGGCGCGCAAGCTCCCCTGAATGTGCCCGATCTTCATTAATTTTTCACAGGCCTGGCATGCGCAGTCATTATTGCGGTGAAATCAATGAAGCCCTGATCGGCCAGCGGGTAACCCTCTGTGGCTGGGCGCACAGCCGGCGCGATCACGGCGGCGTGATCTTCATCGATCTGCGCGACCGCGAAGGCGTGGCACAGACCGTGTTCGACCCGTCGCAAAAGGAGGCCTTTGCTTCCGCTGAAGCGGTGCGCACAGAATTCGTGCTGCGCGTGCAGGGCACGGTACGTCCCCGTCCCGCCGGCACGGTCAACCCAGGCCTGCGCACGGGAAAAGTGGAGCTGGCCGCGGAAACCCTCGAGATACTCAATCGGGCCGAGGCACTTCCCTTCCAGTTGGATGACACGGACCTCTCGGAGCCCGTGCGGCTCAAGTACCGTTATCTTGATCTGCGCCGCGAATTCATGCAAAAAAATATCAGATTGCGCCATCAAATCACCCGATCTTTGCGGCGGTATCTCGACGACCGCGGCTTCACTGAAATTGAAACCCCGATGCTGACCAAGTCCACGCCCGAAGGCGCGCGCGACTATCTGGTGCCATCGCGCACGCATCCCGGGCATTTCTTCGCGCTGCCGCAGTCGCCGCAATTATTCAAGCAATTGTTGATGGTCGCGGGATACGAGCGTTATTACCAGATCACCCGCTGTTTTCGCGATGAGGATCTGCGAGCGGACCGTCAGCCGGAATTTACCCAGCTCGACATCGAGACCTCATTCCTCGATGAAAACGGCGTGCTGGCAATGATGGAGGAAATGCTGTGCGCGCTGTTCCAGGACATGTTGCAGGTACAGTTAGCTACCCCGTTTCCGCGCCTGAGTTTCGCTGAGGCCGTGCGGCGCTTCGGCACGGATCACCCGGATTTGCGCGTGCCGCTGGAGTTGACCGACGTCGGAGACCTCATGAAAAAGGTCGAATTCAAGGTTTTCGCGGGACCGGCCAACAGCCCCACGGGACGCGTGGCGGCGTTGTGCGTGCCCCAAGGGGGCGAATTGCCCCGCAGCCAGATTGACGGTTATACCGAGTTTGTGGGCCTGTATGGCGCCAAGGGTTTGGCGTATATCAAGGTTAACGATATCGCCAGGGGGCGGGAAGGGCTGCAATCCCCGATACTCAAGTTCCTCCCGGACGAAGTGATCGCCGCCGTGATGCAACGCACCGGCGCACAGACGGGCGACCTGGTATTTTTCGGCGCGGACACGGCCAAGGTCGTCAACGATTCGCTCGGGGCGTTGCGCCTGAAACTGGGCGATGACCTGAATCTCAAACAGGCGGGCTGGAAAATATTATGGGTGGTGGATTTCCCGATGTTCGAATACAACGCCGAACTCAAGCGCCGGGTTGCATTGCATCACCCGTTTACTTCCCCCAAGTCCGAAGACCTGGGGCGCCTGGACATTGATCCGGAAAGTGTGCAGGCACGCGCCTACGACGTGGTGCTGAACGGCTCCGAAATTGGCGGCGGCTCGATCCGTATCCACCGTGAGGACATACAGAAAAAAGTATTTGCCGCGCTCGGCATCGGGCCGGAAGAGGCGCGGGCCAAGTTCGGTTTCCTGCTCGATGCGCTCAAATTCGGCGCCCCTCCGCACGGCGGCATTGCCTTCGGGCTCGATCGCATATGCGCGCTCCTAAGCGGCGTGGACTCGATACGCGATGTCATCGCCTTTCCCAAAACGCAGAAAGCGACTTGCCTGTTGACGGAGGCGCCAAGCCCCGTGGAGGAAGCGCAATTGCGCGAGTTGCACATCAAGTTGCGAAAACCTCCGGAAAAGACGGCCGGCGAGGCAGCCGGTGTTCCCTCCGACGAAAAAGTATAAGCGACCCGAATCGGTTCTGGTCGTGATTTACACCTTGACCGGCAAGGTGTTGCTGCTGCGGCGTGCCGATGACCCCGATTTTTGGCAATCCGTGACCGGCAGCCTGTTATGGGAAGAATCCGATCCCCGCCAGGCCGCAACGCGGGAACTGCGTGAGGAAACGGGGCTCGACGTTGCCGACGGGTTGCGGGATTTGGGTATCGTCAATCGCTATTCCATCCTTCCCCGCTGGCGTCCACGTTATGCCCCGGAAGTAAGCGAAAACAAGGAACATGTTTTCGCGCTGGCGCTTCCCGCGGAAACCGCGATCACGCTCAATCCGGCCGAGCACGACCAATTCGGCTGGTTTACATTTGAATCCGCCGCTGCCAAGGTATTTTCCCGGACCAACCGCGTGGCCATCGAGACGGTAAAGGAACGGCGAGAATAAATATGGTCCTGGTACTCGCTTGCGAGTATATCGTCGGCGTTCCGGAAGCGGTGGACGACCCCGGTTTCTTTTGGTGGAGGACAAGCGCGGCAGGCACATGGAGATAGGGGACCGGTATTTTCGGCGTGAAGCAATTCTCGAACCGCCACAAACCGTCGTTCTGGTCCACGGCCTGTGGTTTCCGAGGCATTTTTTGTACCCGTTGGCGCGACGATTGTGTCGCCAGGGTTTCATCGTGCAGTACTTTTCGTATCCCTCCGTGCGCGCCGATCTGCGTGCCAACGCCGGGCGGTTGGCCGATTTCCTTGACCACCCGTGTACGGACACGTTGCATCTCGTGGGCCACAGTCTCGGTGGTATCCTGATCCGCGCGCTGTTTCATTTTCATCCTGACCAAAGACCGGGTCGGATCGTCACCCTGGGTTCGCCGCACGGCGGATGCCAGGTTGCGCAGCGTTTGAATCACCACGCCTTATGGCGCCGGGCCATGGGGCGAGGCGTTATGCAGCTGCTCGCCGGTGTCACGCTTGACTGGCCGTTGCCGCAGCGCGAGATCGGGGTCATCAGCGGCAGTCATTCCTTCGGTCTGGGGAGAGTGTGGTATCGTCATCTGCCCCGTCCGAACGACGGCCTCCTGACGGTGACAGAAAGTGGACTGCCCGGCGCCGCCGATTACATTACGCTGCCGGTGTCTCACACCGGTATGCTGTTTTCGCCCGTGGTGGCGCGCCAAACCGATGAATTTTTAAAAACCGGTCATTTTGTACACGGAACCGAATGATTTCCCGGTGCGGTTGGGAGAGTCCGGACCCGATGTTACACTGACGCTACAGCTCCAGAGGTAATTTTCGGATAACGAGTTACGGGACTCTATATATATGGCCGGTCATTCCAAATGGGCCAATATCCGCCATCGCACGGGCGCCCAGATAAGCCATTGCGGTGAGCGCCGGATTTCAGAAGGGGAAATAACATAGCCATGGCTGGGCATTCGAAGTGGGCGAACATCAAACACCGCAAGGGCGTTCAGGACGCCCGACGCGGGAAGATTTTCACCAAGCTGATTCGTGAGATTACCATCGCCGCGCGCCAGGGTAGCGGGGGCGATCCCAAACTCAATCCACGCCTGCGCGCCGCCATGGACAAGGCGCTGGCGCAGAACATGACCAAGGATACCATCGAGCGCGCCATTAAACGCGGTACCGGCGAACTCGAGGGCGCGCACTACGAGGAGGTCCGCTACGAAGGTTATGGCCCGGGCGGCGTGGCGATCATGGTCGAGTGCACCACCGACAATCGCACGCGCACGGTGGGCGAAGTGCGCCACGCCTTCACCAAACACGGTGGCAACCTGGGCCAAGACGGTTCAGTCGCCTTTCTGTTCAGCAAAATCGGCGTGCTTAACTACCCCGCGGGCACGAGCGAAGACCGGATCATGGAGGCGGCACTGGAGGCGGGCGGTGACGATGTGATTTCTGACAACGACGGCGCGATCGAGGTGTTGACCGCGCCCGAAGCGTTGCATGCCGTGATCGCCGCCATGGAGCAGCGCGGGTTCAAGCCCGAGCAGGCCGAGATCCAGCAGCGCGCTTCGGTCTCCGTGCCCGTGAGCGGGGTGGATGCTGAAAATATGCTTCAGCTCTTGGAGGCGTTGGAGGACCTGGATGACGTCCAGAGCGTATTCTCAAACGCGGATTTTCCGGACGAAATTCTCAAACAGGCGAGCTAATGTATCTACTTTTCGCAACATTTATGCCAATGCCGACTTTGACGCTCCCCATCCCTGGGGCGCGCCCTTGCGGGCGCGCTGCGCGCGTCCAAATTGACGCGGACCATCCATGGTCCGCGGGCCGCTGGCCCGCGCTTACGCGTGTCCAATCTTGCTTCTGGCAAGATTGTCCCGATGAGCTGCTGAAGCAGGCGAGTTGATGCGGGTTCTCGGCATCGATCCGGGTTCCCGCATTACCGGTTTCGGTGTGGTGCAGGTATTGCGTAACGGCCGGATGGAATACATCGCCAGCGGGTGCGTGCGCGTCACCAAAGGTAACCTCGCCGACAAACTCAAAACAGTTTATGACGGCGTTCATGAAATTGTCAGGACCTATCAGCCGACGGTGCTGGCGATTGAAAAGGTATTTATGGCGCGCAACGCCGACTCCGCCCTCAAGCTGGGGCAGGCACGTGGCGCGGCGATCCTGGCCGGCGCGAACCAGGCCCTGGAAATCGCCGAATACACCGCGCTGCAAATCAAGCGTGCCGCCGTGGGCAAGGGCCATGCCGGAAAACAGCAGGTACAACATATGGTCAAGGCGCTGCTCAGGCTCGATGCCTTGCCGCCAGCCGACGCGGCCGATGCCTTGGCCTGCGCCATCTGCCATGCCCATCATGCGGTGGGTTACCGGTCGCTTCCACGGCGCATTCCCGGGCGGCGCGGAATGAGGATTTCCCTGTGATCGGCCGATTGCACGGCGTGCTGATGCGCAAAGAGCCGCCGGCAATTCTGGTGGATGTCGCCGGTGTGGGTTACGAACTGGAGTCGCCCATGACCGCGTTTTACGAACTGCCGGCGGTGGGCGAAAAGGTCACGCTCTACACGCATGTTGTCGTGCGTGAAGATGCGCATCTGCTCTACGGATTTGTCCGCGAGGCCCAGCGGCGGTTGTTTCGCGAACTGCTCAAGGTCAATGGCGTGGGCCCGCGCGTGGCGCTCGCGGTGCTTTCCGGGCTCACGGATGAGGACTTTATACGTTGTGTCGCCGCGGAGGACATTGACCGTTTGACCAAGGTCCCCGGGATCGGACGGAAAACGGCGGAACGACTGATCATCGAAATGCGCGATAAGTTGCCGACCGTGGCGGTCGCGACATCCGCGGCAGCTACCGAATCCGGCCTGCCGTTGCCGGGAGACCCGGTAAGCGAGGCCGTCAGCGCGCTGGTGTCGTTGGGATACAAGCCCAATGAGGCGAGCCGTGCCGTACGCGGCATACCTACTCAGGGTCTGAACGCGGAAGAAATCATTCGTCAGGCGCTCAAAGGTATGGCAGGCTAGTAAGTACTTGCCGCAGCGCGGAGGGAGTGCGCAATAAATGGAATTGAATGACGCTAAGGTTGCTTTCTGCGACCCCGTGCCCGGTGCGAAAAATATAATTTATGATCGAAACTGATCGGCTGGTATCGGCGCACGCAGTGGAACCGTCCGACGAAATCGTGGAGTTGCGTCGGCTGCGCCCCGCGCGCCTTGCGGAGTACGTGGGACAGGAACCGATTCGCCGGCAGATGGAGATATTCATCGCCGCCGCGCGCGGGCGGGGCGAAGCGCTGGATCATGCGCTGTTGTTCGGCCCGCCGGGTCTTGGCAAGACCACGCTGGCCCATATCATCGCCAATGAAATGGGCGTGGGCCTGCGGCAGACGTCGGGTCCGGTCTTGGAACGCCCCGGCGATCTGGCGGCGCTGCTGACCAACCTGCAACCCAACGATGTACTGTTCATCGATGAAATCCACCGCTTAAGTCCGATCGTGGAGGAAATCCTCTATCCGGCGATGGAGGACTATCAGCTCGATATTCTCATCGGTGAAGGCCCGGCGGCCCGGTCCATTAAACTCGATCTGCCGCCCTTTACGCTCGTCGGCGCCACCACGCGCGCCGGGCTCCTCACGTCGCCGCTGCGCGACCGGTTCGGCATTGTGCATCGCCTCGAGTTTTACAACCCGGAAGAACTGGCCCGGATTGTCGCGCGATCCGCCGAAATTCTCGAGGTGCACATCGAGCCCGATGCGGTAACCGCGATCGCCCGACGTTCTCGCGGAACGCCGCGCATTGTCAATCGCCTGTTGCGCCGGGCGCGTGATTTTGCACAGATTAAAGGCGATGGCCGGCTGACGGGTGACATCGCCGAAATGGCGCTCAACATGCTAGAAGTGGACCACTGCGGATTCGACATGCTTGATCGGAAGCTGCTGTTGGCCGTCATCGAAAAATTTGCCGGCGGCCCGGTGGGCGTGGACAATCTTGCGGCGGCGATCGGCGAAGAGCGTGATACCATTGAGGACGTGATCGAACCGTTTCTGATTCAGCAGGGATATCTCATGCGTACGCCGCGCGGGCGCATGGCCACCGCCACGGCGTGGAAGCATTTTGATCTCAACGCCCCGGTGGCATCCGATCGCCCACAGCGCGATATATTCAGCGAAGAATAAACCGGCGCCAGCGTGAGCAAGGTATTCTCGATTCCGATAAGGATTTATTACGAGGACACGGACGCAGGAAATGTTGTGTACTACGCCAATTACCTGAAATTCATGGAGCGGGCGCGCACCGAATGGCTGCGCACCCTGGGATTGGAACTGGACGAAATCGCGCGTCGTGACGGAGTTATTTTCGCGGTGCGCTCCGCCCGGGTCGACTTTATTAAACCCGCCCGTTTCAATGACCTGTTGCAGGCGACGGTGGAGCTGATCAAACGCGGACATGCCAGCATGACATTTGCGCAGCGGATACAGCGGGAAAGCCTGACACTGTGCGAAGGCGAGATGAAGGTGGCGTGTCTCGATACCGCGACCCTGGCGCCCCGCGCAATCCCGAATCACCTTGTGACACAACTGGATCCCGGAGCGTCAACATGAACGTGACCGCGACCGAAGGGATTGCATTATGGTCACTGGTTCAGCACGCGTCGTTGCCGGTACAACTGGTTATATTTCTCCTGCTGGCCGCGTCGGTACTTTCCTGGACGATGATTTTCCGGAAATGGTTTGCCCTGAAAAGCGCCAGTAATTTCGCCGACCGTTTCGAGGCGAAGTTCTGGTCTGGGTCAAACCTTAATCAGATGTTTACCGAGCAATCGCGCAAGGAGGCGCATGCCACGGGGATGGCCAGTATTTTTGTGGAAGGATTCCGCGAGTTCAAGCGGCTTAACCAGCAGTCGAACATCGAGCCCATGGATGTGCTCGAAGGCGTGCAGCGCGCCATGCGCGTGGCGCTTTCGCGTGAGATTGACTATCTGGAGACGCATCTTTCGTTTCTGGCTACGGTAGGCTCGACCAGCCCCTATGTCGGCCTGTTCGGCACGGTATGGGGCATTATGAATTCGTTCCGGTCATTGGGCTTGGTGCAACAGGCCACCATCGCGCATGTCGCCCCGGGTATTGCGGAGGCATTGATCGCAACCGCCATCGGCCTGTTTGCGGCGATACCGGCGGTCATTGCCTACAACCGGTATTCCAACAACGTAGAACGGCTGGTGACCCGCTATGAAATATTCATGGAGGAGTTCTCCAGCATTCTCCAGCGTCAGGCATATGCCTCTCGGGAATCGTAACGATGGAGGCCTATCGAAAACGCCACCGAAAACTCATGAGCGAGATCAACGTCGTGCCTTACATCGACGTGATGTTGGTGCTGCTGGTGATTTTCATGATCACGGCGCCATTGCTCTCGCAGGGCGTCAAGGTGGATCTGCCGCAGGCCACGTCGCAACCGGTGGAGAATCAGGATCGCGAAACGCTCGTGGTGACGGTGGACCGTGACGGAAAGTATTTTCTGGATGATCGTCGCATCTCACCCGGGGAACTGAGCAAAAAAGTGGCGGGGATCCTGCGAGTCAGGCCGCAGACACCGGTGTTGATTCGCGGCGACCGGCAAGCGAATTACGGCGAGGTCGTGAAAGCCATGACATTGCTGCAGGCGGCCGGCGCACCGAGCGTGGGACTACTTACAGAACCGCCGAAAAAGCCCTGAAACATCGGAAAATCGGCGTGTTTTGTCCCTATAATCCGCTATAATTCCTTAGAACCGGTCAGTAACACCCACATGCCGTGGTGTATGCGTCGCCGCTCGATAGGTGCCGCGCCTCGACTAAAATTCACGCTAAGTGCTTTTCAGGGACTCCAAGCGACGTGTTGCCGAAGAAATTACGCCACAATCCGGGAAGAATCCGCGCCATTGTGTACGCCGTGCTGGTGAATGCGGTTGCGATCGGACTTGCGGTAGTTGGATTCCGCTGGAACATGACACCCGGCGGCGACGAACAAGTCGTTCAGGCCGTGGCCATTCCGTCGGAACCGCTTCGCAAGCCTGAAGAGGCGGACAAGCGCGTCCAGCAGGAAGCGGAGGCGCGAAAAAAGGCCGAGGCGGAAAAGCGCCACCAGGACGAGCTGAAGAAAAAGCAGGCAGAGGAGCTCAGGAAAAAACAGGAAGAAGAAAAGGTAAAGGAGCGCGAGCTGGCTGAGCGTAATAAGAAAGAAGCCGAGGAGTTGGCGCGCAAGAAAAAGGAAGCCGAGGAACAGGAAATAAAAATACGTGCCGCCGAGCTTGAGCGGAAGAACGAGGAAAAACGCCAGCAGAAACTGACTGAGCAGGCGCTTCAGGAACAGCTGGCGGCGGAAGAGAAAGCGCGCCACCAGGCCACTTTCGCCGCACGCTCGGCATCCGAAGTCGATAAATACAAGGTATTGATCCGCCAACGGGTCAGTCGCAGCTGGAACCGGCCTGGCGGAATCGCCAAAGGCTTGAAATGCGTAGTCCGTGTGCGGCTTACACCGAGCGGGGAAGTGTTATCGGCTGCTGTGGTACGCTCCAGCGGCAATCCGATCTTTGACCGTTCGGTGGAATATGCCGTATACAAGGCCGCGCCATTGCCGTTGCCGGAAGACCCGGCGTTGTTTGATAATTTCCGTGATATCGAATTTTTATTCAGCCCTGAATAATTAGGACACCGTAAACGTGATGCGCCATATCGCCAAACTGATTGCCTTGATGGGAATGGTACTGTGGTCTGCCAATGTTCAGGCCGTGTTGACCATTGAAATAACGCGCGGGCTGGATATCGGCACGCCCATCGCCATTGTCCCGTTCAGATGGGAAGGCCCCGTGAGATTGCCGCAGAATGTGTCCGACGTGATCGAAGCGGATCTGGCGCGCAGCGGCCGTTTTGCCGTATTGCCGAAAAAGGATTTTTTTTCTTCCCCCCACGACGATACGGACGTGGTGTTCAAGGACTGGCGCATTTTAAAAGCAGAAGCACTGGTAATCGGCAGCGTACGCCTGGTGGCGCCGGAGAAGTATCAGGTGCAATTCCGGCTGTTTGACGTGTTCAAGGAGACCCAAATCGTCGGTTTTCGCTATACCATTAGCGCCAATATGCTGCGCGCGGTGGCCCATCAGATCAGCGATATTATTTATGAAAAAATAACCGGCGAACCGGGTGCGTTCAATACCCGCATTGCCTACATCACGCGCGAAGAGCCCCCCGGGACAAAGCCGGCCTACAAATTGCAAGTGGCGGATTCCGACGGCGTTAACCCGCAAACCGTGGTTCGTTCTGCCGATCCCCTTATGTCACCCGCTTGGTCGCCCGATGGCTACCGCCTGGCTTATGTTTCCTTTGAAGATAAGCGACCCAAGGTGTATATACAAAGCTGGACGGCAGGTCGGCGTGAATTGATCGCCGAATTCGCCGGCCTCAACAGCGCGCCCGCATGGTCTCCGGACGGCCGCAGTTTGGCCCTGACATTATCGCGGGACGGAAACGCTGAAATATATACGATGCGGATCGATACCCGGGAATTTAAAAGACTCACCTTTGATCAGGCCATTGACACGGAGCCCTCGTGGTCGCCGGATGGGCGCGATATCATCTTTACCTCGGACCGCGCCGGATCACCGCAAATATACCGTATGAACGCATCCGGGGGCGCGGCGGAGCGCCTTACTTTTGATGGAGATTATAACGCGCGCGCATCCTATGCGGCGGATGGCAAGTCCATTACCTTCGTGAGCCGTCAGCAGGGGAGTTTTCGTATCGCGGTACTGCAGCTTGATAGCAAAACTACGTCGGTTTTGACGGATACGACGTTGGATGAGTCGCCGAGCTTCGCCCCCAACGGGCGTATGGTCATCTATGCTACCGAGGTACGGGGCCGCGGCGTACTGGCCACCGTTTCATCCGATGGACGCGTACGCCAGTTGATCAAATTTGAGGAGGGCGATATTCGTGAGCCCGCCTGGTCGCCTTACAACCGTGAACTGCAATTTAAGGAGTGAAATATGCAAAACAGGAGACACCTAGTCACATCGCTGTTCATCGCTCTGGTACTCGCCGGATGTGCTGGTGAGCAGGCCGTCAAACCTGAACCGACGGCGACAGAAGCCCCGTCGGCGCAGACCGCGCCGGGCGCGGATAAAACCGGTACGACAGGACTCTCGCTGTCCGAACGTGAAAGACAGCGGCGCGCCGAACTGCTGGCCCAGCGCCGTATTTATTTTGCATTTGACAGCAGCACGATTGACGACGAGGCGCGAGCCATCATCGAAGCGCACGCCGCCAACCTCGTGGCAAATCGGCAAATCAGTCTGACGCTCGATGGCAACTGCGATGAGCGCGGTTCACGCGAGTACAATCTCGCGCTGGGCGAACGCCGTGCTCAGGCCGTCGAAAAGATGATGAAGGTGCTGGGTGTTTCCGGCAACCGCATCAAGACAGTGTCCTACGGCGAGGAAAAACCGGTTTGCCAGGAACACAACGAGTCTTGCTGGCGGCAAAACCGGCGCGCCGAAATAGTGTATAAATAATTTCGATGCGATCACTCCGGCGAATCGGTGGGTGGACAGGCGGGGCGCTGATCTCCGGCCTGTTCACTGTGTTCGCGATGGCGGCCAGCCCGCCGGAGGGTTCCCGCCCATCCCTTCCTCCCGTGGTTGAAATGGGGGTAGGGGGGGCGCCGGCATCGCCTTCGCGTGAGGTGCTTGCCGATCTGCTGCAACAGATTGAGTTGCTTCAGACGGAGATCAGAAATCTTCGTGGCCAGGTGGAAGTGCAGGCACACGAAATCGATCGCCTCAAGGCGCGTCAGCGCGAACTGTTGGCCGATATAGACCGGCGGGTTACCGAGATGGAACGTCGCGGTACCGCTGCGGCGCCATCCGTGGCGGCTCCCACCACGGAAAAGCTTATTACCACCGCGGTCTCGGCACCGGAGCAGCAGGATTACGATGCCGCCTTTACCTTGATGAAACAGGGGTATTACGAACGCGCCGCCAAGGGATTCCGTGATTTTATCGCACAGTACCCGCAAAGTGAGTTGCGGGATAACGCGCAGTACTGGCTCGGCGAGGCCTTTTACGTGGTGCGCAATTATCGCCAGGCGATCGAGGAATTCAGGAAAGTTTTTGTCGATTTTCCCAAGAGTCCCAAAGCCCCTGATGCCTTGCTCAAGACCGGTTACAGTTACCATGAGCTGGCGCGGGATTTCGACCAGGCGCAAAAGAGGGAAGAGGCGGGCAGGAAACGTCCGGCGGAACTCAAAAGACTCAAGGATGAAGGACGAATCGCCTGGGAGCAGGCGCGCGAGCACCTTAACCAGGTCGTCACGCGCTATCCGGGATTCCCGGCGGCCAAATCTGCGGAACAACGCCTCGCGAGCATCAAAAAAGAGGGGTCTTAGTTTGTGCCGCGGACCGATGCCGTCACCCAGACTGCCCGGTCAACGACATTAACCGGCGACCGTCTGCGCGTCACCGAAATCTTTTATTCGCTGCAAGGTGAGACACGCACCGTCGGCTGTCCCACGGTATTCATCCGGCTGACCGGTTGTCCGCTGCGCTGTAGTTACTGCGACACGGAATACGCCTTTTACGGCGGACAATGGATGGAAATTGGCGACATACGTCGCCGCGTCGCAGAGTATGCCCCGCGTTATGTGACCGTAACGGGTGGTGAGCCATTGGCCCAGCGCCCATGCCGGAATTTGCTCACCGCTATGTGCGATGAGGGATATGAAGTTTCGCTTGAGACCAGCGGCGCCCTGGATATCACCGGAGTCGATCCCCGCGTGATTTTAGTGATGGACTTGAAGACACCGGGTTCCGGCGAGGAGCAGCGCAATCTCTACACCAATATTTCGAAACTCGCGAAAAAAGACCAAGTCAAATTCGTCATTGCTGATCGCCGGGATTACGAGTGGAGCCGGGCACGGCTCGAAGAATATAAACTTGACCGGGTATGCGAAGTGCTATTTTCTCCATCCCATGATCAGCTGAACCCGACGGAGCTTGCCGAATGGATACTCGCAGACCGTCTGCCGGTTCGGCTTCAGATTCAATTGCATAAGTATCTGTGGACCGATGCCCGCGGACGCTGACAAGGGAAAACAAGCGGTTGTGCTTGTCTCCGGTGGCCTCGACTCGGCCACGGTACTGGCGTTGGCCGCGTCTGCGGGGGCGCGATGCCATGCACTCACGCTTGATTATGGCCAGCGACATCGGGTGGAATTGAATGCGGCGCGGCGCGTGGCGCAGGCGCTGCACGTCGTTGAACATCGCGTGGTTCGACTCGATATCGGCTGGATGGGCGGGTCGGCGTTGACCGATAGCGCGATCCCCGTACCGAACGTCCCGACCGAAGGTATTCCAGTTACGTATGTGCCGGCGCGCAACACGGTATTTCTTTCCATCGCTCTGGCTTGGGCTGAAGTTTTGGACGCGGTGGACATATATATCGGTGCCAATGCCGTGGATTATTCCGGTTATCCCGACTGCCGACCGGAGTTTATTCAGGCATTCGAGACATTAGCGAATTTGGCCACCAAGGCGGGGGTGGAAGGCCGCGGCTTTCGAGTACACGCGCCACTCATGAATCTGTCGAAAAGCGAGATTATCCGGCTGGGCACTCGCCTGGGTGTCGACTATTCGTTGACGGTGTCTTGTTACGACCCGGATGCGGCCGGCCGCGCCTGCGGCGGCTGCGATGCCTGCCGTTTGCGCACCCGGGGCTTTGCCGATGCCGAAATCGACGATCCGACGCGGTACGTGGCAGGAACAGGCGCTGAAATTCATTGATCAGGTGAAGTTTTGCCTCAAGGCGCCGGATACGATATTCATTTTTAAAGTAGGCGGAACAACGCATGGAACTTGACAATACGCACACGGTGGCGCTGTGGGGATTTCTGGTGGCGGCGGTATTCGGCGCGATCGCGAATAAAACGAATTTCTGCGCCATGGGCGCCGTCAGCGACTGGGTGAACATAGGCGACAAAAATCGTCTGCGCGCCTGGTTCCTGGCCATCGGGGTGAGCGTGATCGGGACACAACTGCTGCAGGCTCTCGGCTACATCGATCTTGGCAATTCCATTTACCTGACTACCAGCTTCGGATGGCTGGGCCACCTTCTGGGGGGGTTGCTTTTCGGCATCGGGATGACGCTGGCTTCCGGCTGCGGTCAGCGCACGCTGGTTCGCCTCGGCGGTGGCAATCTCAAGTCTTTGGTCGTTATCCTGGTGATGGGGGTTACGGCATACATGACCCTGCGGGGCCTGTTCGCGCCGGTGCGTATCAATGCCATTGAGGTTACGAACCTTGATCTCGCGGCAAAGAATATGGCGGATCAAAGTCTCGTTTCGTTTATTCACTTGGTACCGGGTTCGGGCGACTTGAAAGCGATTCGTTTATCGGTGGCAGGTGCGATCGGGCTCGGCCTGATCCTGTTTGCCTTTTTGAGTGCGAAGTATCGCAAGAGTCATGACAATATCCTGTCCGGTATCTCCGTCGGGCTGATTATTACCGCGGGATGGTTCATTACCGGGAAAATCGGTTTCGATGAATTCGAGCCCGTGCGTCTTGAATCCTACACCTTCGTCGCGCCGGTGGGGGAAAATGTGAATTACCTTATGACTTTCACCGGTGCAACCATCAATTTTGGCGTCGCGGCCGTATTCGGTGTCATCACCGGTTCGTTCTTGTACGCAATTCTCGCCGGCAAATTCGCTATCGAAACATTTGCTTCACGCGCCGACATGATTGCCCACCTCTTTGGCAGCGTCCTGATGGGCTTCGGCGGCGTGTTGGCGCTGGGCTGCACCATCGGTCAGGGTGTCAGCGGCATGTCGACACTGGCTTTGGGGTCGGTGATGACGCTCGTGGCCATCATATTTGGCGCCGCGCTGACCATGAAGGTGCAGGGTCAGTTACTGGATGAGCAACCTTTTTTGCGTGCCGTACGACGCTCGCTAGTGGCTATGAAGCTGTTCCCCTCCGGTTCCCGGGAAAAATAAGCCAATGTTGCGTGTTGCCTTCGAATCCATTGGTTTGACAGGGTTCCGCGGCCTCTGGATAATGCCGCCTCCCAATTTTTCCCTTCCTCGCGCGGGCCGTTAGCTCAGTCGGTAGAGCAGCTGGCTTTTAACCAGTTGGTCGGAGGTTCAAATCCTCCACGGCCCACCAATAATATTCCGTCTCTGCACCCTCTGGTAGCTTGGCTTACCGGAGGTGCTCGCCGAGAGACCGGATTTGAACCTGCGGTTCACTTTCATCGCTGCGCGTCCGGCTACGCTCGAAAGTCCAG
>Ga0209108_10000088_pt1 | contig 41652 bp, 40 predicted proteins | sample Rifsed10ft1_FD_184003 | JGI IMG/M metagenome (GOLD analysis project Ga0209108, IMG submission 184003) | Soil microbial communities from Rifle, Colorado, USA - sediment 10ft 1 (version 2) | ecosystem: Environmental > Terrestrial > Deep subsurface > Rock core/Sediment | place: Rifle, Colorado...
GCCGCCGCCGCCGGCGGCAGCGTGCACGGCGGCACCAACGCCGATGCCGTGCGGTCGGGCGAGGTCATCATCGTCACGACGCCGTTCGCGGCGCTGCCGGAGACGCTCACGGCGCTGGAGCCGGCGATCGGCGACCGGACCGTGGTCTCGACGGTGGTGCCGCTGGCGTTCACCGGCGGCCGGCCGACCATGCTGCCGACGGAGGCCGGCTCGGCGGCGGCAGACACGCAGCTCTACCTGCCGCGGGCGCGCGTCGTCGGCGCCTTCCAGAACCTGAGCGCTCAAAAGCTCACCGACCTCGACCACGACCTCGACGGCGACGTCATCGTCTGCAGCGACCATCCGGCGGCCCTGCGCGAGGTGATGGAGCTGGTGGCGCTGATCCCGGGCATCCGCGGCGTCAACGGCGGCCCGCTGGCCAACAGCCACCACGTCGAGGGCATAACGGCGCTGCTGGTGAGCATCAACCGCATCTACCGGGCGGAGACGCACGTCCGTATCCTGGGGATCTAGGCCGATGCCCGTAACGATTACTGCAGTTGAGGGCATACCGGAGGTTCGGGCCGGCGACGACCTGGCCGCGCTCATCCACGCCGCGGCGGAGCGCCAGGGCCTCGCCTTCGAGGACGGCGACGTCATTGTCGTGACGCAGAAGGCCGTGTCGAAGGCGGAGGGGCGCCTCGTCGACCTGAATGACGTGGCGCCTTCGCCGCTGGCGGTGGAGCTGGCGACGAACTGGGAGAAGGACCCCCGTCACGTCGAGGTCGTGCTGCGCGAGTCGAAGCGCATCGTGCGCATGGACCGCGGCGTCATCATCTGCGAGACGCGGCACGGCTTCGTCTGCGCCAACGCCGGCGTCGACGCCTCCAACGCGCCGGATGGTCGTCTGGTGCTGCTGCCCCTGGACCCGGACGCCTCGGCGCGGCGCATCCGCGACGGCCTGCGCCGCCTCGCCGGTGCCGACGTGGCCGTCATCGTCTCAGACACCTTCGGGCGACCGTGGCGCAGCGGCTTCACAGAGGTCGCCATCGGCGTCGCCGGGATGCTGCCCATCATCGACTACGTCGGTAAGGTCGATACGCAGGGGCGAGAGCTGCGCGCGACCTGGATCTGCGTGGCGGACGAGCTGGCCTCGGCCGCCGAGCTGGTGACGGGGAAGCTGAACCGGGTGCCGGCGGCGCTGATCCGCGGCTACGCGGTGCCACGCGGCGAGGGCTCCGCCCGGGACATCCTCCGCGAGGCGGAAAAGGACATGTTCCGCTAGCAGGGAGCTTCGAAGAGTTGCGAGGCGCTGGTATAATATGAGTTGCTCGGCCACGTGTTTGATCGACCCTTTCGCCTGATGGAACAGACGAAGACCGCAGCAGAAGCGCTTGTCGCCAAGACAGGCCGCACCTGGAAGCTGAGCCTCCTTCAGGAAGTGCTCATCGTCGGCCTCGGCTACCTTGTTTACTCGCAGGTGCGGGGCTTGGCCGCCGACCGCGTCGTCGACGCCTTCGAGAACGGCCGCCGCGTCGTCGAACTGGAGAAGAGCCTCGGCATCTTCGATGAGCTGGCGGTTCAGGCCTTCTTTCTCCCTCACGATATCGCCATCGGCGCTTTCAATATCATCTACTTTTACGGGTTGTTCCCGCTCCTCCTGCCGACGGCGATCTGGCTCTTCTTCCGGCGGCCGCACGTCTACACGCTGGCGCGCAACGCCTTCCTCGCCTCGGGCTTCATCGCCGTGGCCTTCTACCTGGCGCTGCCGACGGCGCCGCCGCGCCTGCTGGGAATGGGCTTCATCGACACGCTGGGCCGCAGCCTGACGCCCAGCTACAGCAGCATCCCGGGCGTGAACCCCTTCGCGGCCGTGCCGAGCATGCACGTGGGCTGGAACTTCCTCATCGCAATCGCGCTTTACCTGGCGCTAGCCGGCGGCCGCGGCCGCAGCGTCGTCCTCTTGCTGCCGCTAGCGATGTTCACGGCGACGGTGGCGACGGGCAACCACTACTTCGTCGACGGCCTGCTGGGCATCGTCGTCGCCAGCGGCGGGCTGGGCCTGGCGCTGCTCCTGCGCCGCGTCCATGACAGACTCCCGGGCACAGCGGCTCAGGCGCCGAGCTCTTCGTAGTAGTCGAGAAGCGAGCGGGCGACGTTCGCCCAGTCGAAGCCACCGGCGCGCTCCTGCGCCGCCTCGGCGAGCCGGCCCGCCAGGGGGCGGTCCTCCAGCAGCCGCTCCATGGCGGCGGCGAGCGCCTCCGCGTCTTTGGGCGGGACGATGAGGCCGGTGACGCCGTCCTCGCCCAGCGTGTTGAGGCCGTTGACGGAGGTGGCGATAGCCGGCGTCCCCGCCGCCATCGCCTCCAGCAGCGTGATGCCGAAGCTCTCGTTCACGGTGGAGGGGGAGCAGAAGACGTCGCCGCGCTGGTAGTAGCGCGGCAGGTCCTCCGGCGGCACGTAGCCTTCGAAGAAGACGTCGCGCAGCTCCAGGCGCCGCGCAAGGCGCGTGTAATCGGCGCGCAGGCCACCCTCACCGACGATGACGAGGCGGGCGACTGGCACGCGCTCCTTGACCGTCTTGAAGGCGTGCAGAAGGTACGGGATGCCCTTCCGCGCCTCGATGCGGCCGACGAAGAGCAGCGTCGGCACGTCGTCGGCGAGGTGCTTGGGCGGCGCCACGGGACAGGCAAAGCGCTGGAAGTCGACGCCGTTGGGGATTATGCGGTAGTCGCCGGGGACGTAGGCGCTGATCGTGCGACGCGCCGCCTCGGAGACGGCGATCCGGCCGTCCAGGCGGCGGTTCCAGTACCTGACCAGCGGCCAGAAGGCGATGTAGGGCAGGTGCGGCCCCTCCCGCCAGGTGTGGAAGGTGCCGACCTTCACGCCGCGGCCCAGGCGCAGGAAGCTGGAGCCGATGAAGCCTAGGAACGGCTCGTGCAGATGGAGGACGTCGAAGCTGCTCTCCGCGAGGAGGGCCTGCACGGCCGTGTGGACGCGCGGGCTCAGGTTGACGCGCGCCGCGTCGCCGGGGGTGAGGAAGCGCAGCGTGGGGCCAAGGTGGTGCGTGTAGCCGTTCTGGGGCAGCCTGCCGTCGCCGGCCGGCCCGGCGACCGCTATCGCGTGCCCCTGGCGCTGGAACTCGTGCGCCAGGTCAAAGACGTGGCTCGTAACACCGCCGGGGTGCGTCAGGTCGTAGGGGCTGACGAGGAGGACCCGCACCTATCTGACGGCCATTTCGACTCAACCTCGCTCAGGGGCTCAGGACGACTCGACGAAAAACTACAACTTACGAAAGTTGTTGTCCACAGGTCGCTTACAGAACGGTTAATCGGGCTGGCCGCGGTCCGCTCGTCGGGCCCGCCCGCCGCCAGGCGCATGTTACACTCGCTGCGGCGAGATGGACAACGACTACGTCCTCAACCTAGACGATATCCTGCGCACCATCGCCAGCGCGGAGGTCGTCCGCTTCCGCTTCGGCCTGCTGGACAAGCGCCTGCTCATCGACAACCGCTGCAACGAGCTGGAGGGCCCGCTCGTGAAGCTGGTCGACCGCGCCGGCTCCTCGGAGGAGAGTTTCCGCAACCTGAAGCGCCTGCGGCCGCGCTTTCCCCTGCCGGACAAGATGACGGCCATCTGGTGGCCGAAGTACGTCAGCACGCTGCGCAGCACCGGCGTCTGGGAAGCCATCGTCAGCCGCATCGCCGACGCCGGCTTCGCCGACGCCGTGCGCCAGTCCGAGGACGCCCTGCGCGAGCTCCTCCGCATGGAGCGGGAGGAGATCAGGAACGCGATCACGGGCGTCGGCTTCCAGACCATCTGGCCGCGACCGGTCCGCTAGCTCCCCCAGGCGTGCCCCCGAACCAGAGGCCGGCTGCCCGCGTCTTACGGCTGCTGCGGGCCGCCCTGGACGACCTGCCGCCGCAGTACGCGGAGCGCCTCGCCAACCTCGAGTTCGTCGTCGCCAGGGCGCCGTCGCCGCGACAGCGCCGCCGCCTGAAGCTGGGCGGCGCCACGCTGTACGGCCTCTACGAGGGCGTCCCGCTGACCCAGCGCGGCGCCCACGGCGAGTCGATGCCGGACAAGATCACGCTCTTCTGGGGGCCGCTGCTGCGCGACTTCCCGGACGAGCCGGCGCTGGCCGCCGAGGTGCGCAAGACCGTCTACCACGAGATCGCCCACTACTTCGGGCTGGAGGAGGACGACCTGAGCGGCAGCTCGGTGCGCTGAGACGTCGGACGCGCTGGCTGCCCATCGGGAGGCAGGCCTGCCGGCAGGCAGGTGCTAGAATTGCCGCGAAATGAGCGCCGTCGATGCCGGCTCGCAGAACCGGCGCCTGCAGTTCCTCCTGCTGCTGCTCATCGTCTGGGACGCGCTGGCGCTCGCCGCCGAGCTCTCGTTCGGCGGGCCGCTCTTCGAGCCCTCGGACGGCGAGATCGGCGGCTTCCTGGCGGCGCGCGGCTCCTTCGGCGGCGCCGCTCTCGTGCCGCTGGTCGCCTACCTTTACGGTTTCGCGCGCGGGCCGCTGCGCCACCGCGGCGTGCTCTGGCTGGGCGTCATCGAGCAGGGGGCAACGGCGCTGTTCGCCGTCTACCACACCGCCGTGGGCGACATCGACTTCGAGGGCATGGTGCTGCCGCTGGCTGTCGCCGCCGCCCTCCTCGTCCTCCTGCTGACGAACATGCCGAGACAGACGACCAGCTGAGGCTCTCCGAGATGACGGCCCCGCAGCTCCCGGACGCGGTCATCAGCACCCGACTGCTCACCAGGGTGCTCATCTTCCTCGTCGCCTTGTGGAGCTTCCTGGCGGGAATCGTCCTCGTCGCGTTTCACGGCGCCAGCGCCGGCGCCCTGGGCGCCGGCGTGACGGACGACGCCGGCCAGCGGCTGGTCGGCGCCCACCTGCTGCTGCTGACGCCGGCTTACCTGCTCATCGCCTGGCGGCCCGAGCGCCACAAGTCGTTCCTCTGGCTGCCCTTCGCCGGCCAGCTGGCGCTGGCGGCGACGGTCGGCTACGGCATCCTCGCCGGCGAGACGGAGTTTGGCGACGGCATCCTCGCCTTCGCCGTCGGGACGATCTTCGTCGTGCTCCTGGGTTTCGTCTGGGTCAGCGAGCAGCGAACGCTGGCGCAGTCGAAGCTGGAGGCGCGCCAGGCCGCCCTTCGACAGGCGGGCTCAGCCTCCTCGCCCGAGGGCGCTTCTCCCCGAGAGCAGGCGTAGCAGGGCGCGGCCGGCCGACGCCGACAGCTGCTCGGACGCCTGAGAGGGCGTCGGCAGAGGCGCGCGGCCGTCGCTAAGGGTCTCAACGACGTCGAAGAGGGGCTGCGTGCCCTCGTGCCCCGGGCCGAGAGAGCCGGCGATGCAGACTACGGGCCGCGTGGCGGCACGCGCCAGGCGGGCGACGTACAGTGGCGCCTTGCCGAAGGCCGTCTGACCGTCCAGCCGGCCCTCGCCGGTGACGACGACGTCCGCGGCGCGGACGCGCTCCTCGAGGCCGGCGGCCTCGGCGACGACCTGGGCGCCGGAGCGCAGCTCGGCGCCGAGAAAGGCGATGAGGCCGGCGCCGAGGCCGCCGGCAGCGCCGGCGCCGGGCCGGTCGCGCACGTCGACGCCGAGGTCGCGCCTGACCACCGCGGCGAAGCGCGCCAAGGCCTGGTCCAGCGTCTCGACGGCAGCTTCGTCGGCGCCCTTCTGAGGCCCGTAGACGGCGGAGGCGCCGTTGGCGCCGCAGAGGGGGTTTGTGACGTCCGTGGCGCCCAGGCAGCGCACGCCGCGCAGCGCCGGGTGGGCGCCGGCGGCGTCGATGCGGTCGAGGCGGGCCAAGGCGGCGCCGCCGGGCGGCAGGTCGTGCCCCTCCGAGTCCAGGAGGCGGAAGCCGAGGGCCTGGGCGAGGCCGGCGCCGCCGTCGTTCGTGGCGCTGCCGCCGAGGCCAACGATGAGCTCGCGGCAGCCGGCCGCCAGGGCGGCGATGACGAGCTCGCCGGTGCCGTAGGTCGTGGCGACGAGCGGGTCCAGCTCATCGGGACGCAGGCGCCAGAGGCCGGAGGCGGCGGCGCACTCGACGACGGCGCGCTGGTCCGGCAGCAGCCCCCAGGCCGCCTCGACGGGGCGCATGAGCGGGTCGTGAGCCGCCGCCGCGCGCCTCTCACCGCCGAGCGCCGCCAGGAGGGCGTCGACGGTGCCGGGGCCGCCGTCGGCCATCGGCAGGCGGTCGAGCTGCCAGTCCGGGAAGGCGGCGGCGAGGCCAGCGGCGATGGCGTCGGCCGCCTGAACGGCCGTGAGCGTCCCCTTGAACTCCTGCGGGGCGATGAGGACGCGCACGCTCAGCCGTAGATGTCGTCCCAGCGCAGGACGAGGGCGACGATGGCGGAGACGAGGATGACGACGGCGTAGATGATGGCGACCAGGCGCGCCCGCCGCCAGAGACGCACGGCCCAGGGCTGGCGCAGGAAGAGGAAGGGCAGTGTCGCCAGGGCGCCGGCGAGGAGCAGGAACAGGAGTGCGCGCATCGTCCTGGGATCATAGGTCGCCGGCGGAAGGGCTGGCAACGCGGGTCGCGGCGGGTGATATGCTGAAGCCATGCCGGAGATCGGTCTCGCCTTGCTCGTCGTCGTCGTCCTGCTGGTCGCCGACCCGGAGCGCCTGCAGACGATTCTCGAGCGCCTGCGCCAGCTGGCGGCCTGGCTGGCGGAGTAACGCCAGCGCCACGCCCTTATCATCGCGGGGGCGAAGCCCGCGGCGATCTCACGAGCTTCGTCCCACGTGACTCACGAGATTGCCCTTCGACAAGGCCCAAGACAGGCTTCGCTTCGCTCGCCATGACGGACCTCCACGCCTGCCTTCCCCTACTAGCCGATGGTCAACGAAACTTTGTTCTTCTTTCGTCATCTAGAGGCTTGACTTAGAACAGCCGTTCGCCTGATAATCCCTTCAGGAGTAGAACAAGCGTCCTTCTCGGGGCGCTCCTGGAGGTCGAAATGGCGCAGAGACAGCTGATTCGCAGGCCCGGCGGGGCGCGCTGTCCCGACTGCGGCGGGCCCATCGTCCGCGGCGAGGGCTGCTTCCGCTGCCCGATCTGCGGCTTCCTGCGCCGCGCCGCTTAACCCCTGCCCGTCAGCAGGCAGGCCCGCCCGGCCCCGCTTCGGCGCGCGGCTGCCGCAGGGTATGCTTTGGGGGATGCACTACGAGCCGCCGCGCCAGGAGAAGCGGAAGGACCCATCCGGCTGCCTGGAGACGATCACCATCAGCCGCATGATCGTCTCGATCCTCCTGGTGCCGCTGACCCTCATCATCGGCGGCATCTTCGCCGTGCTCATCGCCCTCTTCCTCCTCACCATCCACCCGTTGTTCGCCCTGCTCTTCGTCCTCGGCGCCGTGCTGCTGCTCATGATCGCCGCGCGCTGGGAGGCGAGGCGCGTTGGGCGCGAGCGGCCGCCGAACGAGCTCTAGGCCGACTCGCCCCGTTCCGCTGTCCCCGGTTCCTGGCTCATCGCCGGCCGGGACGTGGATGAGGGAGCGCGGAACAGATATCCTTCTCTCACCATGACCATCGCCGAAAACGTGGCGCGGGTGCGAGCGCGGCTGGCGGCGGCGTCGCGGCGCGCCGGGCGCGACCCGGCCGACGTCCGCCTCATCGGCGCCTCCGCCGCCTACAAGGGCGTGACGCCGGCGCAGATGGAGGCGGCGCTCGACGCCGGCCTGCGCGACTTCGGCGAGAACCGCGTCCAGGAGGCGGAGGCGCACATCGCCGCCCTCGGCCGGCGGGCGCGGGAGGCGACCTGGCACCTCATCGGTCACCTGCAGACGAACAAGGTCGCGGCCGCACTGCCGCTGTTTGCTATAATCCACAGCGTCGACTCGTCCCGTCTGGCCGAGCAGCTCAGCCGCCGCGCCAGCGCCTGCTTAGAGGGCCAAGCCCGTCTCCGGATACTGCTGGAAGTGAACGTTGCAGGAGAGACCTCGAAGTTCGGCTTCGCGCCGGCGGAGGTGAGCGACGCCGTGGCGGCAATCGGCCGCCTGCCATACCTCGACCTTGCCGGCCTCATGACCGTCGCGCCCGCCACGGACGACCCGGAGACGGTGCGCCCCGTCTTCCGCGAGCTGCGGGGCCTGGCGCGCGCCAACGGCCTCGCGGAGCTGTCCATGGGCATGACGGACGACTTCGAGGTGGCCATCGAGGAGGGGGCAACGATGATCCGCGTCGGCCGGGCGATCTTCGGAGAGCGGCCGTGAAGCTCGGCGTCATCGGCGCCGGCGCCATGGGCGAGGCCATCGTCGCGGCCGTGCTGCGGGCAGGTCTCGCGGACGCCAGGGAGATCCGCGTCGCGGACCTCGCCGCCGCCCGCCTGAAGCACGTGAGCGCGACCTACGGCGTCGCGGCGTCCGGCGCGAACCGAGAGGCGGCGGCCGGCGTCGACGTCCTCGTCTTCGCCCTGAAGCCGCAGGACTTCGACGACGCGGCGAAGGAGCTGAGCGGCACGATCGGCGAGGGGACGACGGTGCTCTCCATCATGGCCGGCGTGACCATCGACCGCCTCACTCGCAAGCTGGCGACGCCGCGCGTCGTACGGGCGATGCCCAACACGCCGGCGCAGATCGGCGAAGGGATGACTGTCTGGACGGCGACGCCGGCGGTGAGCGCCGAGGGGCGCGAGGCGGCGCGGGCGGTCTTCGGCGCCCTGGGCCGCGAGGCCTACGTGCCGGAGGAGAAGTACCTGGACATGGCGACGGGCCTCTCCGGCAGCGGCCCCGCCTACGTATTCTTGTTCATCGAGGCGCTGATCGACGCCGGCGTGCACATCGGCCTCAGCCGCGACCTGGCGACGACGATGGCGCTGCAGACTGTCCTGGGCTCGGCGCGCTACGCTATCGAGACGCAGCGCCACCCGGCGGAGCTGCGCGACCAGGTGACCTCCCCCGGCGGCACGACCGCAGAAGCGCTGCGAGAGCTGGAGGCAGCCGGCTTCCGCGCTGCCGTCCTGGAGGCGGTCATCGCCGCCTACGAGAAGTCGAAGGCGCTGGGCGAGGAGTCGAAGTGATCGCCAACATCATCGACAAGACGATCCTCGTGCTGACAATCGCCATCATCATCCGGGCGCTGCTGAGCTGGTTCCCGAACATCGACCCGCGCAACCCGCTGGTCGAGTTCATCATCGCCATCACGGAGCCCATCCTGGCGCCCATCCGCTCCGTCATGCCGCGCATCGGCATGATCGACCTGACGCCGATGATCGCCATCATCCTCCTCCAGGTCATCGGCCAGGTGCTCATCGCCAACGTCTAGACGCCAGGCTCGAACGGCAGGCTCGAACCGAAGGCCAGACTTAAGTCTGGCCTTCGATCTGCGTGAGACGCTCCCGAAGCTCGGCCTCGCTGAGGCCGGCGATGCGCAGGCGCTTGTGGCGCGAAGCGGCGCCGGCGACGAGCTCGATAGCCGAGGCCGGCAGACCTAGGCGCCGCGCCAGGAAGCGGCGCAACGCCTCGTTCGCCTGACCCTCGACGGGCGGCGCCCGCAGGCGCAGTCGCAGCTCCTCTCCCTGCCAGCCGACGACCTCGTCTCGGGCGGCGCGGGGCGTGAGCCAGACGCTGAGGAGGGCGCTGTCACTCATTAAGCACATCCTAACCGCCGCGTAACCGTTGAGTGACATACGCAGGCCAGCTTAGGATGGCAGGCGGGGAGCCGAGCAGAATCGAGCCCGAGGCGGTGGGATGGCGGTCACGAGGAAGCTGACCCGGCCGGCTCCTCTGCAAACGCTCGCGTTGCGGGCGATGGCCGGTCGCCCGGCGCTCCTCCTCGTCGCCGGCTTCGCGGTCGGAACGCTGATCCTCCGCCTGCCTACGTTCTTCGAGCCGCCCTGGCACACGGACGAGGGCATCTTCGCGGCCGTGGCCCAGAAAGTCGTCAGCGGCGGCCAGCTCTACGCCGACGCCTGGGAGAGCAAGCCGCCCCTCTTCCTCTACATTTACGTGGCCGTCGCCAAGCTCTTCGGCGCCGGCGTGTTGCCCCTGCGCCTGGTCGTGGCGGGCGCGGCGCTGGCCAGCGAGCTGGCGCTGCTCGCCATCGGCCTGCGGATCATGGGCCGGCGCCAGGCCCTGCTCGCCGCGGGCATCCTCGCCGTCCTCCTGGCGGTGCCGTTCTGGGAGGGGAACCTCGCGTCGCCGGACGCGCTCGCCGTCATGCCGACGACGCTGGCTGTGCTCTGCGTCCTGAGCCACGACCGCGGCCATACGACCGACGTGAGGTTACTGCTCGCCGGGCTGCTCTTCGGGCTCGCCTTCCTCATCCGGCAGCCGTCGGCGGTCGTCGCTGCGGCCGTCGTCGTCTGGCTCCTCCTCGACGACCGTCCCTGGCTGCGGAGCGGCCTGCTCATCGCCGGCGGGGCGCTGGCCGTCGTGGCGCCCGTCGTCCTCGCCTTCGCGCTGTTCGGGTCGCTGCGCTGGTTCTGGGACGCGAACGTCGACTTCTTCCTGAGCTACGTCCCGTCCGGCCGGGAGGTGCCGTTTCAGGAGCGGCCGCTCATCTTCCTGCCGGCGCTGGCGGCCGTCGGCGCGCTGTTTGTCTACAGGCGACGCGGCGCGATGCCGCGCTGGGGCCTGCCAGCGCTCTGGCTCACGTTCACGCTGGCCGCGGCTCTGCTCAGCGGCCGACCTTATCCCCACTACCTGCTGCCGGCCTTCCCGCCGCTCGCCCTCCTCCTGGCGATGCTGGCGCCGCACGTCCGGCCGTCCTGGCGGCCGCGAAGAGAGCACGCGCCGGCGCTGGGCATCGCTCTGTCCGTGGCCCTGCTCTGGCTCGCGGTGGTCCGGCCCGCCTTCGGCGGCAACCTGCTGGCGATGCACTACACACGCGGCCCGACCTACTACGCGAACTTCGCCGCCTGGGCAACCGGCCTGAAGGACAGGGAAGCGTACAACGACTGCTTCGACCGGCGCGTGAACCTGACACGGCGCCTGGCGGCGACGCTGGAGGGCCTGGGGGCGCGCGGTCAGAGCGTCTACATATGGGGCGAGTACCCCTGGGTCTACTCGCTGGCGGGCGCGGAGCCGGCGACGCCCTACATGACTTCGTTCTACGTGCTCCTCATCCCCTACCTGGACGTTGAGCTGGGCGCGACGCTCGCGGCGGCGGAGCCGCGCTTCATCGTCATGGGCGGCGACGCCTGGCCGCGGGTCCACGACGCGAGGGGGATCCTCCCGCGACGCTTCCGGAACGCGACCCGCGCCCTCAACGCCCTCATCGCCGCCCGCTACGAGCAGGTAGCGGTCGTCGGCCGGGCGCGCGTCTTCCAGCGCGTGCCGGAGAGGCAGCCCGCCGGCGAGAGATTGGCGCTTGACAAGTAACGAACAGCCGTTCTAAATTGACGCGGGGTGGGCAACGGTCTTCAGAGCAAACGGGCAGCGGCGGGGCATTCAAGGTAGGAGTAAGATGACTACTGCAATGGTCGACGAGCGCTCCCGGGCCATAGACCTGGCCATCGGCCAGATCGAGAAGCAGTTCGGACGCGGCGCCATCATGCGCCTGGGCGAGCAGCACCGCCTCGAGGTGGAGGCGATACCGACGGGCTCCGTCGGCCTCGACCTCGCCCTGGGCATCGGCGGCGTGCCGCGCGGCCGCATAACGGAGATCTTCGGGCCTGAATCGGCCGGCAAGTCGACCTTGGCCCAGCACATCATCGCCGAAGCGCAGAAGACGGGCGGCCTCGCCGCCTACATCGACGTCGAGCACGCGTTGGAGCCGATCTTCGCCCGCGCCATCGGCGTCAAGGTGGAGGACCTGCTGGTCTCCCAGCCAGACACGGGCGAGCAGGCGCTGGAGATCGTCGAGGCGCTGGTGCGCTCGAACGCCGTCGACGTCATCGTCATCGACAGCGTCGCGGCGCTGGTGCCGCGGGCGGAGATCGAGGGCGAGATGGGCGACTCGCTGCCGGGCCTGCAGGCGCGTCTGATGTCGCAGGCGCTGCGCAAGCTGACGGGCGCCATCGCGAAGACGCGCACGGCGGTGATCTTCGTCAACCAGCTGCGCGAGAAGGTGGGCGTCGTCTTCGGCAACCCGGAGGTGACGCCGGGCGGCCGGGCGCTCAAGTTCTACAGCTCCGTGCGCATCGACATCCGCCGCATCGAGTCGATCAAGCAGGGGCAGCAGGTGGTGGGCAACCGCGTGCGGACGCGCGTGGTCAAGAACAAGGTGGCGCCGCCCTTCCGCACGGCGGAGTTCGACATGCTGTTCACCGGCCGGCGCATCGGCATCAGCCGCGAGGGCGACATCCTCGACCTGGGAGCGGAGCACAACATCGTCAAGAAGCAGGGCGCCTTCTATAGCTACGGCGAGCTGCGCCTGGGCCAGGGCCGGGAGAACGCGCGCGCCTTCTTGCTCGACAACCCGAAGCTCGCGGGCGAGATCGAGGCGGAGGTGCGCGCCGCGGCCGCGGCAGCCCACTCGGCCAGCATGAACGGCGCCAAGCCAGCGCCCGTCGAGGATGAGGACGAGGGGGAGGGGCTGGAGGGGTAGGACGAGGCGGCGGGGATCGCCATGGAAGGGCGGGCCATCCAGTCCGCTCGTCCTGAGGCTCTCGAAGGACGAGCCCACTCTCTGTCGCTCGATGCTTGTTATGTCATTCTGAGCGAAGCGAAGAACCTGGTCTCGTGAAGACGTACTTCGTCTACATCATGACCAACAGGACGAAGACGCTCTACACCGGCGTTACGAATAACCTCGCGCGTCGCGTCCTTGAACACAGGGCTGCGCAAACGCCAGGCTTCACAGCAAAGTACCGTCTAACCGGGAATTGTCGGCTTGACACACCCGCGAGTCTGGCTCTACGGTGATTGTATCGTGACAGGGTGGTAGAACACTTGTACTTGACATCACGGGGATAGGTGCTTATACTGATCGATCCGGCCCCGTCTCCCTAATTGACACTTTCGGGGCCATAGGGGATCATTGGCCTGATGTCAAGTCTTGACAGGGACAAGTACGCAGAAGTCCTTCGCTACCTTCTCAGCTCAGAGGCCAACAACGACAAGCTCGGCAAGGTGAAGCTGATGAAGCTTCTTTACTATGCCGATTTCGACCACTACGCAGCTCATAGGCAGTCGCTCACCGGAGATCGGTACTTCAAGCTGCCCTATGGCCCTGTACCGAGCAAGGCCGAGGAGATTCTAGAGGACATGTGCCAAAGGGAACTTCTCACGATAGGCCAAAAGCCCCGCTACCAGTATCTACGCTACGTTTATAGGCTACCAGATGGCTCTTACTATCGGGAGAAGTCAAGTCTAAAAGACCACGAGAAGGCAACATTGGACGCAGTGATTGCAAAATGGAAGGCTCATTCTACTCAGGAGATCGTTACTGCAAGTCATGGTGAGCCTGCTTGGCAGATGGCGGACTTCGGCGCACCGATTCCTTACTCCTACGCCCTCTATCGAAGTCAGGTCTGTACTCAGGATGAGGAAATTGGACTCAAGGAATCCCTAAGCGATTCTTAGCCTGCGCTTCGCCTTCATCATTCCATCTAGCCCCAAGACTTATGAGAAGCGGTTTCACTTCCCACCATTTGTCAACTGCCTGTTGAACAGTAAAGACAAGTACGGCGGCGTTCTCAAAATAAGGTGGATCAGAGGATTGAACATATGCCCACCGCTTGTCTTCATGAAAGGTGCCATCGCCACTTATGAATCGATTCCCGTGACCAACATGCCCGACAACATACTCCAGGAATCTCTCGTAGTCGGAGCGAATGTTGGGCATGTCCCGTTCGAGTAGGGCAAGACCCTGCTCAATCTCCGGTCCCGGTTCTAGAATCTCGACATCAGGTCTCGGCAATTCAGACTCCGACTCAGTACAGGATGATAACTCCTACGCCCCGTAGGAGCGTATTATCCGGTGGAACACCGGTGACACCTCCGATTCCTGCGGAGGGCGGGCGGGAACCGCCAAGAACTCGACCCGCCCCCGCATCCTTGCTACCCACCCCGCCATCGGAGCGGCATACCCATCACAGGCTTGCGCCTGAAAATGGCAAAAAGAAACCCCTGTCCCGCTGGGCACAGGGGTTGACACTCCGCTTGGGCAAGGACTACACTGCGCTTGCTAAGGTCGCAAGTGAGCCGCGCCGCTCCTGGAGAGCCCCCCTGAAACTAGGCGGGGTTTTTTGGTTTCAGGGCGTCAGCAGGAACGTACCACATAAGCAGTCCGTCGACAAGAGTGCTAGAACGAATGCCCGAAAAGAAAAGGGCCCATAAAGACACAACGGTCAAGCTCGAAATGGACATCGAGCAGGCGCTACGGAAGGCCGTGGATGCTGGCCCCTATTCGAAGCAGGAACCTAAGAAGCGCCCTTCCCCAAGTACCAGTCGACGCGCCCCTCGGTCTGGCCGAGCAAAGTAGCGAACCGCTCTCGATCCTCTATCCGCCGCGTGTTGTGCCGGAAGGCGAACTCCTGCACGTATTGGCCGAGGTAGCCCGCGTCCACGTGGTGGAAGGTGGAGGTTAGGCCGCGCTTCAAATGCGACCAGAACGATTCAATGCCCTGCGTGTGGACCGCCCCGCGCACGTACTCGCTCTTATGCCGAATTATCCCGTGCGGCAGGCGGGCGCTTATGCTGCGGTAGAGTGGCGATTCGTCTGTTATCAGCATGGCGTTCTCTAGGTCGATGTTGGCGAGCAAGGTAGCCTTCGCTGCGTACTCGCCAACGCGGGGCATCGCCTGCGCCCGCACTCGGCCACCGCGCTCTAGTATCCCGAAGACAGGCGTCTTCTTGTCGTGCCCGGCCTTCGTGCGCTCGCTCTGCGTCATGGTGGCGCGACGAACCTCAATGTGGCCTCGCAACTTACCGCCGACGTAGGTTTCGTCCGCCTCTACGATGCCTGTCAGGAGCGTAGGGTTCTTCTCAGTCATCGCCCACCTGATCCGATGACACATGAACCACGCGGATTCGTAGGTCAGGCCGAACTCACGCTTGATCTGGAAGGCGCTGACGCCCTTCTTCGAGCTGCACATCCGGTACATCACCCTTATCCAGACCATCAGCGGAATCTTGGAGTCCTCGAAGATCGTGCCCTTCGTGACCGAGAACTGGCGGCGACATGCCTTGCACTTGAACAGGTGTCGCGGCTGGACGGTGCGCCCGCTGGCGTAGGTCTTGCCCTTGACCTCGATGCGGTAGACCTCAGCGCCGCCGCAGTCGGAGAAGATGCAGCGCGGGCCTTCCGGCCACCTTATGCGTTCGAGCATGGCGCGGGCGTCGGCCTCGCTGAGGATGTCCCGCTCTAGCTTTACAAGATCGCCCTTCGGTGTAGACTCGGTGTGCATCTGTCCTCTCCTACTGAGAACAGATTACCCTAAACGGAAGGGTGTGTCAAGCCGACAATTCCCGTCTAACCTCTCTCGTCTATTACGAGACCACTTCTGACATCTCCGCGGCTATATCCCGCGAGAAGCAAATCAAAGGTTGGCTGCGCCGAAGGAAGATAGAGCTTATCGAGTCCATGAACCCCTACTGGTTCGACCTGTCGGACGTGCTCGTCGGCTCCTCGTCACTGACGGAGCCAGTTCCTTCACTTCGCTCAGGACGACAGGAAGCCCCGCCGGCAAGCCTCAGGATGAGCGGTTCTCACTGACGGGCCCTTGCATGCCCACAATCAGCGCCATCGAGAAGCAGAAGCGCCGCAAGCGCGCCGATGTCTACCTGGACGGCGCGCACGCTTTCAGCCTGCGCCTCGACGTGATCGCGGGCGCCGGCCTCGCCGCCGGCGACGAGCTGACGGAGGAGCGGCGGCGCCAGCTCGAGTGGGAGGACCAGCGCCTCGGCGCCATCGAAGCGGCGCTGCGGCTGCTCGCAGTCGGGCCGCGCAGCGAGCGCGACCTGCGCGACCGCCTGCGCCGGCGCGGCTTCTGGCGCCCGGCCGTCGACGCCGCCGTCGCGCGCATGCGAGAGCTGGCATACCTGGACGACGCGGCCTACGCGCGCTTCTTCGTCGAGGCGCGCCAGGCGGCGACGCCGCGCTCGCGCCGCGCCCTCGCCTTCGAGCTGAGCCGCAAGGGCGTCGACCGCGAGCTGGCGACGGAGGCTGTGGCGGAGCTTTCGGACGCGGACGCGGCGTACGAGGCGGCGCGGCGCCGCCTGCGTACACTGCGGGGCCTGGACCGCGAGACGTTCAGGCGGCGCCTGGGCACCTTCCTCAACAGCCGCGGCTTCGCCTATGGCGTCGCGCGGGCGACGATCGAGAAGTGCTGGGCGGAGGCGGGCGAGGGCGCCTCGCCGGCAGAGAACGCTGCATCAGTGGTCAGAGACTCCGAGTAAGGGTAGGGGCGCAGCATGCTGCGCCCCTACCGCCCTGCGGCGACTTTCGACCGCACAGGCAGGCTCTTCAGCCCGCGGAGAATGAAAGAGGCGCCCCACTGCGGCTCGCCGGCCAGCTCCGGCTCCGGCAGGCGGCGCAGCAGCGTCTCGAAGGCGACCTGCGCCTCCGCCAGCGCCAGCGGCGCGCCGAGGCAGTAGTGGATGCCGTAGCCGAAGGCGAGATGGCGGTTGTTCTGCCGGCCGACGTCGAAGCGATCGGGGTCCGCGAACTGCGCCGGGTCGCGGTTGGCGGCGGCGAGCACGGCGAGGACGACCTGGCCCGGCTCGAAGCGCTGGCCGCGAAACTCCATCGCCTCCATCGCGATGCGCGAGGTCATCTGCGCCGGCGGGTCGTAGCGCAGCATCTCGTCGATGGCGGCCGGCAGCAACGACGCGTCGGCCTGCAGGCGCCGGCGCTGCTCCGGGTTCTCGATGAGCGCCAGCATGCCGTTGCCGATTAAGTTTGTCGTCGTCTCGTTGCCGGCGACGAGGAGGAGGATGCAGGTCGCCAGCAGCTCGTCCTCGCTCAGGAGGTCGCCCTGCTCCTCGGCGGCGATGAGGGCGCTGAGGAGGTCCTCCCGCGGCGCCCGGCGGCGGAGGGCGATCTGCTCGCGGAAGTAGTCGGCCATCTCGTTGGAGCTGCGCTGGGCGCGCTGCAGGACCTCCAAGGGCTGGAAGGCGCCGCCCAGCGTGCCGGCGATGTCGCTGGACCAGGCCTTGAAGCGGGCGCGGTCGGAAGGCGGCACGCCCAGCACCTCGGCGATGACGATGACCGGCAGCGGGATCGCCAGGTCGGCGACGACGTCGAGCTGCGCAGGGTCGGGCAGGTCGTCGAGGAGCGACTCGGCGATCTGGCGAATGCGGGGCCGGCTGCGCTCGACGACGCGGGGCGTGAACGCCTTGTTGACGAGGTCGCGCATGCGGGTGTGGGCCGGCGGGTCGAGGCTGAGCATCGTCGGCGCGCGGCCGATGGGGCCGGAGGCCTGGCGGAAGGCCTCCAGCTGCTGGACGAAGGGGTTGGTGGCGCGCGTGCGCTCGGAGGAGAAGCGGGCGTGGTCTCGCAGGACGGCGAGGCAGTCGTCGTAGCGGCTGAGGAGCCAGAGCTGCATGACGGGGCTCCAGAAGACGGGCGCTTCTTCGCGCAGCTCTTTGTAGACGGCGTAGGGGTTGGTGCGCAGGCGCGCGTCGAAGGGGTTGAAGTCTGCCATGACGAAGCCTCTGGATGCTACGCTTCATCTTAGCCGGTCGCGGCCCAAGACGCCCGGAGCCGGCGCCGGGGGTAACAAGCGTGGCCCAACCTCTCCCCCTCAATCCCCCTCTCCGCCGGCGGAGAGGGGGCGGTAGCAGGGAGTGAGATCGTGACGAGCGGCCTTCCTCCGGAGCCCGCCGCGTTTCGTCCTGAAGAGTGACGGGCGCCTCCTGGGAGAATGGGGACAGACGACCTCTCCTCTTCACTCCCCCTCTCCGAAATCGGAGAGGGGGATGGCGGCAGCCAGGGGGTGAGGTCGTGACGAGCGGCTATTGACAAGATGTGCTAAAGTCTTAGGTTGCGGCCCTTGACATATCCGAGCTGTAAATAGTACGTTGTGTCTACGCTGGCCAGAGATATCTCTCCCCGCTTTATTCCCCCACGGGACCTTAGCCCTAGTTCAGCCTGCCCACCGCTAGAGAGCGCCTGAGGAGCAACCGACGATGACGCTTGCCCGAGAAGTCGTTCGCTTCGGCGAGCGCGTGCCCACGCTGGAGAAGTCGTACGCCAAGATCCCCCAGATCATGGAGATGCCGAACCTGATCAAGGTTCAGCTCGACTCCTACGACTGGTTCAAGCGCGAGGGCCTGCGTGAGCTGCTCGACGAGATCTCGCCCATCCAGGACTTCACCGGCGCCAAGATGGAGCTGCGCTTCGGCGAGTACTCCTTCGGCGAGCCGAAGTACGACGAGCGCGAGTGCCGCGACCGCGACGCCACCTACGCCGCGCCCCTGCGCGTCCGCGTCGAGCTCATCGTCAAGGAGACGGGCGAGGTGAAGGAGCAGGAGCTGTTCATGGGCGACTTCCCGCTCATGACGCCCACCGGCACCTTCATCATCAACGGCGCCGAGCGCGTCGTCGTCTCCCAGCTGGTGCGCTCGCCCGGCGTCTACTTCACGCGCGAGAAGGACCCGACGACGGGCCGCGACCTGGCCTACGCGAAGGTCATCCCCAACCGCGGCGCCTGGCTCGAGTTCGAGACCTCGAACCGCGACGTCATCTCGGTGAAGGTCGACCGCAAGCGCAAGATCCCTGTGACGACGCTGCTGCGCGCCATCGACACCCAGGAGGGCAAGAAGGACGCCGAGTTGGGCACGGTCGAGCGCATCCTCGCGCTCTTCGAGAACGTCGACACGAACCCGGACCACCACTACATCGCCACGACGATGGACAAGGAGACGCCGGAGGTCAAGGGCGGCAACAAGCTGCGCGCCCTGGAGGACTTCTACAAGCGCATGCGCCCGGGCGACCCGCCGACGCTGGAGAACGCTCGCACCCTGGTGAACTCGCTCTTCTTCAACCCGCGCCGCTACGACCTGCTGAAGGTGGGCCGCTACAAGATCAACCGCCGCCTGAAGCTGCACACGCCGCTGGACCTGCGCATCCTTACGCTGGAGGACATCCAGGGCATCATCCGCGAGCTGATCCGCCTCAACAACGGCCACGGCGAGACGGACGAGATCGACCACCTGGGCAACCGCCGCGTGCGCGCCGTGGGAGAGCTAATCCAGAACCAGTTCCGCATCGGCCTGCTGCGCATGGAGCGCGTGGTGCGCGAGCGCATGACGATAACGGACCCCGATCAGGCAACGCCGAGCGCGCTGATCAACATCCGGCCCGTTGTGGCGTCGATGAAGGAGTTCTTCGGCGGCTCGCAGCTGTCGCAGTTCATGGACCAGACGAACCCGCTGGCGGAGCTGACACACAAGCGTAAGCTCTCGGCTCTGGGCCCCGGCGGCCTCTCGCGTGACCACGCCGGCTTCGACGTGCGCGACGTGCACCACAGCCACTACGGCCGCATCTGCCCGATCGAGACGCCGGAGGGCCCGAACATCGGCCTCATCGTCAGCCTCGCCTCCTACGCCGTGATCAACGCCTACGGCTTCATCGAGACGCCCTACCGGCGCGTCGTGCGCGAGCTGCCGGCCGACTCGCCCGGCCTCGTCGGCCGCGTCGTCCGGGAGGACGTGGTCGAGGCGGGCAAGACCATCGTCAAGGCTGGCGAGGAGGTGACGCCGGCGCTGGCCAAGAAGCTCGCGCCCCTGGGCGTGAAGCACGTCAAGGTGCGCCCCTACGCCTCCAACGACATCCTCTACCTGGCCGCGGACGACGAGGAGCAGTACGTCATCGCCCAGGCCAACGCCATCGTCGACGAGAAGGGTCACTTCCTCGAGGACGAAGTGGAGGTGCGCGAGGGCCAGCGCTTCGAGTTCACGCCGCCGGAGAGCATCGACTTCATGGACGTGTCGCCGAAGCAGATCCTGAGCACGGCGACCTCGCTGATCCCCTTCCTGGAGCACGACGACGCGCCGCGCGCCCTCATGGGCTCCAACATGCAGCGCCAGGCCGTGCCCCTGCTGCGGCCGGAGCGGCCGCTGGTCGCCACGGGTACGGAGCGCCAGATCGCCGTCGACTCCGGCCAGGTCGTCGTAGCCGCAGGCGAAGGCGTCGTCACGAGCGCCACGGCGCGCGCCGTTACGGTGCGCTACGAGGATGGCCAAGAAGTCACCCACCCAGTGATGAAGTTCCTCCGCTCCAACGCCGCCACCTGCCTCAACCAGCGGCCCCTTGTCACCAAGGGCGACCGCGTTACAGCGGGCCAGACTCTCATCGACAGCTCTTCGACGGACGACGGCGAGCTGGCGCTGGGCCAGAGCGTGCTCTGCGCCTTCATGAGCTGGGAGGGCTACAACTTCGAGGACGCCATCATCATCTCGGAGCGGATGGTGCGGGAGGACAAGTTCAGCTCCATCCACATCGAGAAGCACGAGATCGAGGCGCGCGACACGAAGCTGGGCCCGGAGGAGGTCACGCGCGACATCCCCAACGTCGGCGACGAGTCGCTCAAGGACCTGGACGAGGAGGGGATCATCCGCATCGGCGCCGAGGTGCAAGCGGGCGACATCCTCGTCGGCAAGATCACGCCCAAGGGCGAGACGGAGCTGACGGCGGAGGAGAAGCTGCTGCGCGCCATCTTCGGTGAGAAGGCGCGCGAGGTGAAGGACACGTCGCTGCGCGTGCCGCACGGCCAGCACGGGAAGGTCATCGACGTGCGCGTCTTCCGGCGCGAGGACCACGACGAGCTACCGGCGGGCGTAAACCAGCTGGTGCGCGTCTCCGTCGCCCAGAAGCGCAAGCTGGCGGAGGGCGACAAGATGGCCGGGCGCCACGGCAACAAGGGCGTCATCGCCCGCATCCTGCCGGACGAGGACATGCCTTATCTAGCCGACGGCACGCCCATCGATATCATCCTCAACCCCATCGGCGTGCCCAGCCGCATGAATGTCGGCCAAGTACTGGAGACCCACATCGGCTGGGCGGCGGCCACGCTGGGCTTCCGCGCCGTCTCGCCGGTGTTCGACGGCGCCGACGACCACGCCATCGAGGACGCTCTCGGCCGCGCCTGGCTCGCCGTGCAGGCGAACGCCATCGAGGCCGGCGTCAACGGTCACGACACACCCTGGGGCGAGAACCTGAAAATGCCGGCGATGGAGGCCTGGCTCAAGCAGCGCCACTACGACTTCCAGAAGGTCTTCGACGAGAGCCAGACGGGCGAGGCGAAGCGCGCCTGCCTGGAGCTGTGGCTGGAGGGCATCGGCGAGAAGCTGAAGCGCAACCAGCCTCTGCGCGCCCTGGAGCTGCAGGCCGAAGAGGTCAGCGAGCGCCGGCGCATCGCCGCGCCGATCTACGGCAAGCAGACGCTGTACGACGGCCGCACCGGCGACGCCTTCGACCAGCCGGTGACGGTGGGCCAGATCTACATGCTGAAGCTCGTGCACCTGGTGGAGGAGAAGATCCACGCCCGCTCCACGGGCCCCTACTCCCTCATCACGCAGCAGCCGCTGGGCGGCAAGGCGCAGATGGGCGGCCAGCGCTTCGGCGAGATGGAGGTCTGGGCGCTGGAGGCCTACGGCGCCGCCCACACGCTGCAGGAGCTCCTGACCGTGAAGAGCGACGACGTCGTCGGCCGCGTCAAGACCTACGAGGCCATCGTCAAGGGCGACGACGTCCTGGAGCCGGGCATCCCGGAGTCGTTCAAGGTGCTCGTGAAGGAGCTGCAGAGCCTCGGCCTCGCCGTCGAGGTGCTGAACGAGAACGAGGAGGAGGTCGTCTTCGCCGAGGAGGGCGAGGAGGTGCCGCAGATCGGCATCAACCTCACCGGCTTCGAGTCGGAGGACCTCATAGGCGAGCGGCTGTAGCCGGCCGCCGCTAGTCGGTCATCAGTTGTCAGTGGTCAGCTATCGGCCATCAGCATTCTGCATTTGAGCAGCAGCGTTCAACGGGGCAAGGAGAGGAAGCAGATACATGGCGCTACTTGAGGTTAACGACTTCAACGCCGTTCGGATTTCCCTGGCCTCACCGGAGCAGGTGCGGTCGTGGTCTTACGGGGAGGTAATGAAGCCGGAAACCATCAACTACCGCACGCTGAAGCCGGAGAAGGACGGGCTGTTCTGCGAGAAGATCTTCGGCCCGCAGAAGGACTTCGAGTGCTACTGCGGCAAGTACAAGCGCGTCCGCTACAAGGGCATCGTTTGTGACAAGTGCGGCGTCGAGGTGGCGCGCAGCAAAGTGCGCCGCGAGCGCATGGGCCACATCGAGCTCGCCTCGCCGGTGGCGCACATCTGGTTCGTAAAGGGCACGCCCAGCCGCCTCGGCCTCCTGCTGGACATCTCGCCGCGCAACCTGGAGCGCGTCCTCTACTTCGCCCAGTACATGATCACCTACGTCGACGAGGCGGCGAAGCGCCGCGCCCTCGACCATCTGCGCGAGGAGATGGAGAAGGAGGCGGCCCGGCGCGAGAAGGAATGGGCAGACATGCTCGCCGCCGTGGAGACGGAGCGCGACACGGAGGTCGCCGCCCTCAAGGAGCGCCGCGAGGCCGAGCTGGCCGCCCTCGAAGAGGAGCGCCTGCAGTCCGCCGACGCGCTGATGAAGGCGGCAGTTGACCTCGAGAAGAAGCTCGCCAAGGCGGTGGGCACGCTGCAGAAGAAGGCGGTCGAGTTCGACGCGACGCAGGTCGTGCCGGCGAGCGAGGTCGTGACCGAGGCGCACGTCGAGGCTCTGAAGCAGCTCGTCCAGGAGCGCGTGGCGGCCCAGGAGGAGGATCTCAACCGGCGACGCGCCGACGTCGAGCTCGTCGCCGACGCGGCCGTCAAGGAGAAGCTGGACGCGGCCAACGCCGAGGCGGAGCCGCTGCGCCGCAAGATCGAGGAGGAGCGCGCCGCCGTACGCGGCCAGTTCCAGGAGGACTTCAAGGAGCTGGAGGAGCTGCGCGACCCGGCCGAGATGCTCAACTCGCCCGGCGTCAGCGGCAAGGTCCGCCTGCTCGGCGACGCCGAGTACAAGCACCTGAGCGCGAAGTTCGGCACGGTGTTCACCGCCGCCATGGGTGCCGACGCGCTGCTGACCATCCTCAACCGCGTTGACATGGAGAAGGTGCGCGCCAAGCTGCAGCTGGAGATGCTCTCCTCCAGCGGCCAGAAGCGCAAGCAGGCGACCAAGCGTCTGCGCGTCGTCGAGGCGCTGCGCAAGTCCGGCAACAGGGCCCAGTGGATGATCCTCACGGCGCTGCCGGTGCTGCCGCCGGACCTGCGGCCGATGGTGCAGCTGGACGGCGGCCGCTTCGCCACCAGCGACCTCAACGACCTCTACCGCCGCGTCATCAACCGCAACAACCGCCTGAAGCGGCTGCTGGAGCTGGGCGCGCCGGAGATCATCATCCGCAACGAGAAGCGCATGCTCCAGGAGGCCGTCGACTCTCTCATCGACAACGGCCGGCGCGGCCGCGCCGTCTCCGGCACGGGCAACCACAAGCTGAAGAGCCTCTCCGACATGCTGAAGGGCAAGCAGGGCCGCTTCCGCCAGAACCTGCTGGGCAAGCGCGTCGACTACTCCGGCCGCTCTGTCATCGTCGTCGGGCCGGAGCTGAAGCTGCACCAGTGCGGCCTGCCGAAGCGCATGGCGCTGGAGCTGTTCAAGCCTTTCGTCATGCACGCCCTCGTCGACCGCGGCCTGGCGCACAACATCAAGAGCGCCAAGCGCATCGTCGAGCGGGCGCGGCCGGAGGTCTGGGATGTCCTGGACGAAGTCATCGGCGCGCGGCCCGTCCTCCTCAACCGGGCGCCGACGCTGCACCGCCTGGGCATCCAGGCCTTCGAGCCGGTGCTCGTCGATGGCAGCGCCATCCAGATCCACCCGCTGGTCTGCCTCGCCTTCAACGCCGACTTCGACGGCGACCAGATGGCGGTGCACGTGCCGCTCTCGCGCGAGGCGGTGGCGGAGGCGCGCCAGGTCATGCTGGCGACGAAGAACCTCCTCAGCCCCTCGTCCGGCGACCCGATGGTGGCGCCGCGCCTGGACATCGTCCTCGGCTGCTACTACATGACGGCGGTGCGCAAGGGCGCCAAGGGGACGTTCGACCCGAAGACGCCGCACCAGGGCGTCTACGGCAGCTTCCAGGAGGCGATCCTGGCGCAGGACCTCGGCATCGTCGACCTGCAGGCGCTCATCCGCGTGCGCGACCGGCGCACCAACGGCCAGCTCATCGAGACCACCGTCGGCCGCATCCTCTTCAACGAGGCGGTGCCGGAGGAGATGCCGTTCGTCAACGAGGTCATGGACAGCAAGGCGCTCAAGGCCGTCGTGCAGGACTGCTACCGCCTGCTGGGCATGGACCGCACCTCCGAGATCGTCGACCAGATCAAGAACATCGGCTTTCACTACGCCACCCGCTCCGGCGTGACGATGTCGGTGAGCGACATCAAGGTGCCGGCCGAGAAGGCGCAGATCCTCGCCGAGGCAGAGGCGCGCGTCGCCGAGATCGCCGAGCAGTACCAGATGGGCCTGATTACGGAGCAGGAGCGCTACGACGCGACGGTGGACGTCTGGAACAGCGCCACGGAGAAGGTGACCGCGGTCATCCAGCAGCGCCTGCCGGAGTACGGCTCCGTCTTCCTCATGGCGACGTCCGGGGCTAAGGGCAACATCGCCCAGATCCGCCAGATGGCGGGCATGCGCGGGCTGATGTCCGACCCCTCCGGCCGGATCATCGACCTGCCCATCCGCTCCAACTTCCGCGAGGGCCTCTCCGTCCTGGAGTACTTCATCTCGACGCACGGCGCCCGCAAGGGCCTGGCGGACACGGCCCTGCGCACGGCCGACTCTGGCTACCTGACGCGCCGCCTCATCGACGTGGCGCAGGACGTGATCACGCTGGAGGAGGAATGCGGCACGCTGGCCGGCGTCTGGCTCAGCGAGCCGCACGACCGCGCCGTGCTGGAGTCGCTGCGGGAGCGCGTCATCGGCCGCTACGCCGCCTCGCCCATGGCCCACCCGCAGACGGGCGAGGTCATCGTCGACCGCAACGAGGAGATCACGGCGGAGAAGGCAGCGGCGCTCCTTGGCGCCGGCCTGAAGCGCATCCACGTCCGCTCGGCGCTCACCTGCGCGGCGCGGCGCGGCATCTGCGCCATGTGCTACGGCATCAGCCCGGCGCGCGCCGCGCTCGTCGGCCAGCGAGAGGCGGTGGGCATCGTCGCCGCCCAGTCCATCGGCGAGCCGGGCACGCAGCTGACGATGCGCACCTTCCACACCGGCGGCGTCTACGTCGCCGGCGGCGAGATCACCACCGGCCTGCCGCGCGTCACGGAGCTGTTCGAGGCGCGCGTGCCCAAGAACAAGGCGATCATGTCCGAGATCGACGGCGTCGTGGAGATAACGCGCGACGGCGAGGCGCGCCGCATCCGCGTCGTCTCCAGCGAGCTGTACAGCGACCGCTATGACCTGCCCAAGGGCGTGGAGCTGCTGGTCGCGGAGGGTCAGCAGGTCGAGTCCGGGGCTGTCCTCGCCCGCTCGAAGGGCGAGACCAAAGGGAAGGGCAAGGAGGTGCCGGCGACGCAGGTCGTCGCCCGCCTGCCGGGCCGCGTGACCATCGACCGCACCAATCGCATCTCGATCCTCTACGAGGAGCGCGAGGAGCGCGAGTACGCCGTGCCGGCCACGGCGCGCGTCCGCGTCGAGGTGGCCGATTACATCCACGCCGGCCAGCAGCTGACGGACGGGCCGCTGGACCCGCAAGACATCCTGCGCATCCAGGGGCCGGAGGCGGTGCAGCTCTACCTCGTCGAAGAGGTGCAGAAGGTCTACCGCAACCAGGGCGTCAACATCAACGACAAGCACATCGAGGTCATCGTCCGGCAGATGATGCGCAAGGTGGTCATCGACTCGCCGGGCGACACCGCGATGCTGCCGGGCGAATACATCGACCGCTTCGAGTACGAGGAGGCGAACGCCAAGGTCTTCGCCGAGGGCGGCGAGCCGGCGACGGCGGTACCCGTGCTCCTGGGCGTTACCAAGGCGTCTCTGAACACGAGCAGCTTCCTCGCCGCCGCCTCCTTCCAGGAGACAACGCGCGTCCTCACGGAGGCGGCGATCTCCGGCAAGACGGACCGCCTGATGGGCCTGAAGGAGAACGTCATCATCGGCAAGCTCATCCCGGCGCGGGCGCCGATCGTGGTGCCGCCGCGACCGCTGCTCGAGGAGCGGCCGCGCCCCCTCATCGAGGAGGGCGAGGAGGCTGCCGTCAGCGCGGAGGAGTCGGAGGGCATCGAGCCGGAGGACCTGGAGGAGGGCATAGACGTCGCGGAGGACGAGGTGGAGGAGACGAGCGGCAACGGCGTCTCCGCCTTCGTCGCCGAGCCGGAGCTGCTCGACCTCGAGGACGTCGCCGCCCTGGACGACGAGGCGGACGAGGCCGCAGAACTGTAGGCCGCTTCGAGGTTAGGCAGATCGTAGGGGCGCAGCGTGCTGCGCCCCTACTCCTTTCACCGCCGGCCGACCTTCGGCGGCGTGCGCTACTGACTCGTCTGCCCGACCTGCGCGCCCTCCACCTCTACCTGCCGGACGGAGCAACCGGCTTCGCCTGCCGCGTCTGCCACATCGACAAGCGCCTCTCGATGCCTCGCCTGCGCACCGACCGCTCGGTCGACCTCAGCGGCGCGGGCTAGCGGGCCGGTAGGCTCGAGGGCTACCCCGCAGCGCCACGGGCCGCTCTCCCTCTCGCCGCCCAGAAGCGCAAGAAGAGGCGCAGGGGCCCCAGCCCGCGCAGGAAGCCCGCATACGTCCTCTCGCCGGTGACGAGCTGGCAGAGGGCGCGGCGAAACAGCTCGCTGTGCCGCAGGAGGAGGTAGCTGGGGCGCGGCGTGTAGTGGTAGGCGTCGCGCAGAAGGGTCGCGGCGCGGATGTCGGCCATCAGCTCCCGCTCGACGGCGGCCTCGTAGGGCGAAAGGTCGGGCGCGTTGCCGTCGAGGAAGCGCAGCGCGGCGTCGGCGGCGAGGCGGCCGCTGAAGAAGGCGCCGTAGATGCCCTCGCCCGACATGGGGTCGACGAGGCCGGCGGCGTCGCCGACGAGCAGCGCCCGGCCGCGGACGATGGCCTCGCCGTCGCTGCGGGTCGGCAGGTGGTGGCCGCGCAGGTTCGCCAGCGGCGCCGCTTCGAGGCCGTAGTGGCAGCGCAGGGCCGAGAGGTGGTCGCGCAGGCGGCCGCCCTCGGAGCGCCAGCCGCCGCAGCCAACGTTGAAGTGGTCTGCCTTGGGGAAGGACCAGCCGTAGCCGCCGGCCATGCTCCCCAGCTCCAGCGCCAGCAGGTCGCGCCAGGCGGCGGGCGCCTCGCCGTTCGCGTAGGCGAAGTTCGCCTCGAGGGCGACGGGCGGCTCGCGCACGGGCACCAGGCCGGCGGCGCGGGCGACGACGCCGTTGGCCCCGTCAGCGCCGACGACGATAGTTGCTTCGACGGAGTCGCCGTCGACGGCGAGACGGCCGCCGGTTTCAGACAGCTCTAGCTCGCGCACCAGGCGCCCGTCCTCGAACGCGGCGCCGGCGGCGGCCGCCTGCTCGACGAGGAAGGCGTCGAGGCGGTGGCGCTGCGTCATGTAGACGAGCGTCCGGGGATAGACGTAGTCGAGGAAGTCGCCGAGGCGGAAGCTGAAGCGCAAACGGCTCACAGTCTGCTCGACGACCGGCGAGAGGTCGACGGGCGCCTGGGCGAAGGCGCGGGCTGTGACGCCGCCGCCGCAGGGCTTGTCGCGGGGGAACTTCGCCCGGTCCAAGAGCAAGACGCGGGCGCCGGCGCGCGCAAGGTGGTAGGCGGCGGTGCTGCCGGCGGGCCCGGCGCCGACGACGGCGACATCGTACTTCGTCACGCGAAGGAGTGTAGCAGGAGCGGCGCTACGACTTGTCCCACCACTCGTCAGCGGATGGGAGCGGATAAACGGATGAATCTAGACGTATCCGCTTATCCGTTCCAGAATCCGTTGTCGATTCGGCTCACAGGTCGGCGAGGAGCGCCGCGCCGTCCAGGTCGGCAACGGCCGCCGCGGCGCGTTCGATCATCTGCCGGTAGCTGCCCTGCTCGTCGCTCGACTTGAGGCTGGTGTAGGCGTAGACGAGGCGCCAGAGAGCGGCGACGACGCCCGCCCGATACTCCCACCAGCAGGCGTCGAGGGCGAAGTCCCTGACGCCGCCTTCGAGGAGCCCTGCGTGGTAGCGACGGACGATCTCCGCCTCCAGCTCTCGCCGGCGCTCGACGTCCAGGCTCGTGCAGAGGAACCAGGCCAGGTCGTGGCCGCCGCGGCCTTGCACGACGAGCTGAAAGTCGACGATGGCGAAAGGGCGAGGGGCGCCGGCGGCGAAGAACATGTTCTCCAGCCGGTAGTCGCCGTGGAGCAGCGTGAGGGGCGGCCTGATCAGCCGCCTGCCCAGGCTGCGACGGCAGTCCACGAAGCGCTCGCAGAGCGCCGCCGCGGCTGCCGGCAGGCGGCCGGCGCAGTCGACGGCGACGCCACGCCAGGCCGCGTCGAAGCCCTCGACGGGCGGGACGCCGCTCCAGACCATCAGCCAGTCGAAGAGCTTCAGCCGCGGCGACTCCCACCACTGGGCGTGCAGGGCGGCGAGCGTGTCGACGGCCAGCTCAAGGCTCTCCCGCGCGCCGGCGAGGTGACCCTCCTGGCGCATCGCGCGCAGGTCTTCGAGGAGCAGGAGGAAGCGGCCGGTAGAGGCCTCGAAGGCGGCGGCGTGGCAGTACGGCGCCGGCAGCGCTACGTGCGGCCTCAGCTCCTGGTAGAAGCGCACCTCCCGCTCGTAGAGCCCCAGCTCGAGCGCCAGCCGACGCGTCGAGGCGGAGCTGCTCGCCAGCTTCACGACCAGCGATTCCGGCGCGGCTGCCTCGGATCGATCGTAGGTCGGCGTCAGGCGGCCGACCTGGCCGAGGAAGCCTTCGCCCGCGCCGATGAGCTCGGCGCTGACGCTGGCAACCTTCGCTTCACGCAGCGCGCCCGACGCCCGGAGCGCGGCCGTCAACCACTCGGGCGTTACGTCGTCCAGGACGGCAGGGATGGGTAGCGCCGCCGTCATCTCGTCACGCCACCGCCACGGCGGCGGCGACGAGGAGGGTGACCTGGATGGCGATGCCGGCGAGGAGCAGGACGTAGGCGACCATGCGCTCCCAGCTGTGCAGCAACACGGCGAGGACGAGGTTCAAGGCCAGGAAGCCGGCGGCGGAGCGCGGGATGTCGAGCAGCGCGCCCTTGTCGCTGACGCGGACGATGCCGGCCAGCGACGGGAAGCGCAGCGGCACGCTGTCGGCGAGGCCGGGGTATATCTCCAGGACGTAGCCGAGGACGACGACGAAGGCGCCGATGAGGGCGACGGCCAGCAGCCTCGCCTGGGGGTCGAGCCAGAAGGACTGGGCGGCGATGCCCCAGCGGTGCACCGCCTGTCGCTGGTCGAAGAGGGGGCCGCGCGCCTGGTTCGCCTGCACCGCCTGGGCGAAGAGAACGGGGTCGGGCGGGGAGACGGCATACGTCTCGGTCGGCGTCTGGACGTAGAGCACCTCGTTCAGCGTGCGATGGGTGGAGTAGAAGAGGACCTCGCCCAGCTCCGCGTCGTCGGCGCGGCCGACGTGGTGGCCGATCCAGTTGACGCCGGCGATCTGGGGGTTCTCGCCCTCGCCAGCCGGGATCAGGCGCTCGATGTTGGCCAGCGGCACGACCTGTCGCAGACCGCCCCAGCGTATCGACAGCGAGTTGCGGTCGACGACGTAGCGCAGCGAGCGGCAGCCCCACGTCCAGTAGGCGTAGAGGGCGCCGAGGGCGAGGAAGAAGGCGCCGGCGATGAGCGGTCCTACCTGCGCCAGCTCCACCTCCATGGTCAGGCCCCTGTAGAGCAGGCCGAGGCCGAGGATGGCGCAGCCAAGGACGATGGCGCCGCCGTACATCGCGCCGAGGGCCGTGGCCGGGCGGAAGACGGTGTAGGCCGGCGTCGTCCCTGAGCCCCTCTCAGCCATTCCCTGCTGCGCCTCTTAGAATCGTTCTCTTCAGGACCCCGACGCGTCGGGGCAGCTACGCTTCGTGAGACTGTCGCGGTCGCTGCGCGCGACGCCGGCGCCGCTAGGCCTGACGCACCGCCTGGCGCAGGGGCACCGGCGTGCACCAGTGAGCATACTTGTCGACGCGGCCGTAGATGATGTCGAAGTAGCGCTTCTGCAGCTGCTTCGTTATCGCGCCGATCGCGCCGTTGCCCACCGGCCGGCGGTCGACCTCCAGCACGGGTGTGACGTGAGCGGCCGTGCCCGTGAGGAAGAACTCGTCCGCCACGTACAGCTCCGAGCGGTCGATGGTGCGCTCGACGACGTCGAGGCCGAGCTCGCTGCGCGCCAGGAAGAGGACCGTGTCGAGGGTTATGCCCTCGAGGACGTTGTCCGACCGCTGCGGCGTGATGAGGCGGCCGTCGCGGACGATGACGACGTTCTCGCCCGAGCCCTCGGAGACGTGGCCGTCGGCGTTGAGCATGATCGCCTCGTCGAAGCCGTTGAGGATGGCCTCAGTCTTGGCCAGGGCGGAGTTGATGTAGATGCCGGTGTTCTTGGCGCGCGCCGGGATGGAGGTGTCCTCCACGCGGCGCCAGGAGGAGGTCTGGACGCGGGCGCCGGCGTCGATGTCGAGGTAGGGCCCGAAGGGCGCAACAAAGATCAGCAGGTCGTCCTCCAGGTCATGGACGCGGACGCCGAGGACCTCGGAGCTCTTGTAGGCGAGGGGGCGGACGTACTGGTCCTCGCGGATCTCGGACTTGCCGACGACCTGCTTGATGAGCTCGCTGAGCTGGGCGTCCGTCTCGCTGATCTCGATGCGGCAGATGCGGGCGCTTTGGCGCAGGCGCTTGAGGTGCTCCTCGACCTTGAAGAGGTAGATCGTGTTGTCGTCGGCGTTCCAGTTGCCGCGGATGCCCTCGAATACGCCGGTGCCGTAGTTGAACGCGTGCGTCATGATGCCGATCTTCGCCTCGGAGAGAGGGACGATCTGCTTGTGGAAGTACGCGTACGGCGTCGACATGGTGGAAGAGCCTCCGTCAGGGCGTTTCGAGGGCCGTTATGGTTTGGAGATTATAGGGCGCGCCTATCGACGCGGGCAAGCTCGCTACGACGAGGGATGCTATATTCGAACCTGCCCCGCAGACTCGCAGCGTACTTTGAGGAGCGAGATGGACCTCGGGCTCAGGGATAAGGTGGCCGTCATTACGGGCGGCAGCAGGGGGATCGGCCGGGCGATCGGCCTCGGCCTGGCGGCGGAGGGCTGCAACGTCGCCTTCTGCGCCCGCGGCGAGGAGAGCCTGCGCGAGACGGAATCGGAGCTGCGCAAGCTGGGCGTGCGCGCCCTCGGCGTGCCCGTCGACGTGACGCAGGCGGGCGCCATCGAGGCGTTCGTCGAGCGGGTGGCGCGGGAGCTGGGGCGCGTCGACATCCTGGTCAACAACGTCGGCGGCGCCCGCATGACGGACGACGAGGCGACCTGGCGCGAGTCCATCGAGATCAACCTGATGGCGGCGGTGCGCGCCTGCCACGCCGCGCTGCCCCACATGCGCGCCGCGGGCGGCGGCTCCATTGTCCACATCACCTCCATCTGGGGCCGGGAGTCCGGCGGGCCCGCGACCTACAACGCAACGAAGGCGGCGCTCACCAGCCACGCGAAGAACCTGGCGCTGCAGCTGGCGCCGGAGGGCATCCGCGTCAACTCCGTGGCGCCGGGGTCGATCCGGTTCTCCGGCGGCGGCTGGGACCGGCGTGTGGAGGCGGACCCGGAGGGCATGACGCTGTTCGTCAAGGAGAACATCCCCTCCGGCCGCTTCGGTACGGCGGAGGAGGTGGCGAACGCCGTCGTCTTCCTCTGCTCGCCGCGGGCGAGCTGGATAACCGGCGCCGCCCTGAACGTCGACGGCGGCCAGTCGCGCTCGAACATCTAGTACATGACCGCGCTGGCTCTGGCGTGTGATCACTTCGCATCCCTCTCGGGCTGCTCCGTGCGATTTGTGACGAGGAGGTTGGGGGGACACCCCCCAAGCCCCCCGCGCAGGGGCTGCGCCGCCGCTGCCCCTGCTTGCGTTGCCCCAGCTAAGCTCACTGCGGTCGCGTAGGTAAGATGGACCGCGCCAGTGAGTACGCTGCCCGGCTCTTCCTCGCCTGGCTGAACGAGCGCTACGGCCACGCCTTCGCGCCGGCGAGCCTTGAGGGCAACTTCTGGCGGGCGTCTGAGCAGGCAGGCGACGTCGCCCTCGTCGTCGCCGAGCTGTCCGAGCCGGACGACGCCTGGCTCAACCGCTGCGAGGAGCTTTCGGCGCGGCTCGACGAGTCGCGGCCCGGCTCCTACCTCCTCTGGCAGCCGCCCGGCGCCGACCTGCCGGCCGAAGAGCCGCTCGAGTCCGAGTGGGTGCGAAGGGTCGTCCTCGCCGCGTCGAAGCTCGCCTCCGGCCGCGGCGGCGAGGCGCGCCTGCCCGTGAAGCTGGCGCTGGGCAAGGTGCGCGACGAGGGCGGCTACGCCAGCGTCACGGGCGGCCTCGGACGCCACTGGACGGAGATATCGACGCGGCTGCAGGGCAGCTTCTACCTCGACAGCCGCGGCTTGCACCGCTTCACGCGGGACGAGGAGGAGCGCCGGCAGCTCTTCGACCACATCGGCCTGCTGAGCCAGGGCCTGAGCACGGGCGACGTCGTCGAGCTCGAGCACGAGGAGGCCTGGTCGCTGCAGCGGCTGCCCCGCGGCGCCGCGGCGGAGGGCATGACGGACGGCTGGGCGATCACGGGCTGCCCGCCCGGCTTCGACCCCAACGACGGCGGCGCCGTGCGCCGCCTGCTGCGGCGTCGCCTGGCGGAGGCGGGCGAGGCGCTCTCGGGCGTACGTGACGCTACGCGCGCCCTGGTCCTCGTCGGCGCCTACGAGTACATGGAGAGCGAGAACGCCGGGCCTTCGCTGCGCGGTTTCGACCCGGCGCTGGCGGCGCCCTTCGACGTCATCGCCCTCGTCGCCGACGCCGACGTGAAGGCGCTGCGAATGAGCCGCGGCTTGCTAGAAGGGAACACGGCGTGACGGACGAAGGCGCGCTGGCGGCGCTCACCGTGCTCGACCTCTCGGAGGGCATCGCCGGGCCATACGCGGCGCGCCTCTTCGCCGAGCAGGGGGCGCGGGTGATCAAGGTCGAACGGCCGGGGCGAGGCGACATCGCGCGCGGCTGGCCGCGCGAGCGGCCCGGCCTCGTCTTCGCGGCGCTGAACGCCGGCAAGCTGAGCCTGACGCTGGACTACGAGACACCGGAAGGCGCCGCCGTGCTGCGCCGCCTGGCGGAGGACGCCGACGCCATCATCGAGGACCATCCGACGCAACGGCGCGACGACCTCGGCCTCGGCGACGCAGAGCTCATCGCGCGGGCGCCGCGGCTGGTGATCGCCCGAGTCTCGGGCTTCGGCTCGACCGGGCCGAACAGCGGGCGGCCCCTGACGACGCTGACGCTGGCGGCGGCCGCCGGTCTGCTCTCGCCGGAGCAGCTGGACGAGCCCTTCCACCGCCCGCTGGAGCAGGTCGTCGGCGTACACGCCTACCTGGCGACGCTGGCGGCGCTCTGGCACGCGGCGCAGACCGAGCACGGCCAGGTCGTCGAAGTCAGCGGCGTCGAGGCGCTGGTCGCGACGGCCGGCAAGCCCCTGGCCGACCGCCTCAGCGGCGCGGCGCGTCCTGCGTCGCTTGCCGAGGGCTTCGGCGCGTCTGTCGACCTGGCGGCGCTCCGCGCCGCCAGCCTGCTGCAGCAGGTCGACGCCGCCGCTTTCGGGCTGCTGGCGTATCCCGCGGCGCCCTTCGCGCTCGCGGCGGCGCCGGCGCTCGCGGCAGGGCGCGCGCCGACGTTAGGCGAGCACAGCGAGCGCCTGCTGGGCGAGATCGGCCTCGACGCGGGCGAGATCGAGGCGCTGCGCGCGCGGGGGGTCGTCTGATGCTGCCGCTGCCCCTCGGCCTCAGCCGCGTGCTCGACCTGACGGGCAGCATCGCCGGCGCCACTGCGACGCGCTTCCTCGCCGACCTCGGCGCCGAGGTCGTCGTCGTCGAGGCCCCGGACGGCTCTGCGCTGCGACGGGCAGAGCCGGCGCTCTTCGACCACCTGCAGCGCAACAAGCTCGCCTGCGCCGTCGACCTCTCGCAGCCTGAGGGACGCGATCTGCTGCTGCGCCTCGCAGCGGCCTGCGACTTCGTCTTCGTCGACGCGGAGGACGCAAGGCTGGCGGCCGCCGGCCTGGACCACGAGGCCTTCGCCGGCGCGCGCGCCGACATTATCTACGTCTGCGTCGCGCTGGGACGCGACCGGCCGGGGCTGGGCGTGGCCGCGGCCGCTGCGGCGCTCACCGCCCTCTTCCACCGTCGCGCCACGGGCGAAGGCGGGCGCGTCGACGTCTCCTTCCCGCGCCTGGCGGCGAGCCTGCAGTCGGTTGCGGTCGTCGCGGCGAGCGCGGGGGCGACGACGGCGCTGCCGGACCTGCCGCCCAGCGGCTGCTACCGCTGCGCCGAGGGGGCTGTCGCCGTCGTCGTGCGCTCGGACGAGCAGCTGCGGGCGCTGCGTGGCGTCATCGGCGCGCCGGAGGCGGGGGATGAGCCGGCGTTGCGGAACGCCCTGGCGCGCTGGCTGGCGGGGCGCGAGGCAGACGCGGCGGCGCGAGCGCTGCTCGACGCCGGCGTCGCCGCGCAGGCGCTGCTCGACCTCGAGGGCGTCGTCGCCGACCCGCACCTGCGGGCGCGCGGCCCTTCGACAGGCTCAGGACGGAGCTTCTTCGAGCCGGTGGCGCAGGCCGGCGCCGGCCCTTCGACTTCGCTCAGGGCAGGCGTGCGAGAGATGGAAGGCCTGCCCTATCGCTTCAGCCTGACGCCGGCGCACATCCGCCTGCCGGCGCCGGCCTTCGGCGAGCACACGGCGGCCGTCCTGTCAGACGTCCTCGGGCTGGACGACACGGAGATCGAGGCGCTGCGCGCTCGGGGCGTAGTCGACGGCAGCGCGTCTGGGGCACAATAGGCGCCTGGCTGGGTGCCGGAAAAGTACCCGGGCGTCCTTCGACAGGCTCAGGACGAACGGGTTCAGATTCCGTTCGTGGTGAGCTTGTCGAACCACGCGTGCCCTCACAAGGGTTTTTCAGCACCCAGCTAGGCGAAGAGAGGCGACGATGGCGACGGTCCAGGTGATCCTGCGCGGCATGCCGGCCGGCACGACGCACGACACGGACAACTACCCTGTGATCCTCCAGTTCGGCGAGGAGAAGCGCTACGAGGAGGCGAGCTGGATCGTGCCCTCCTACCCCGGACACATCCCGGCCTACATGCTCTCCGAGATCCGCGTCCTCGAGGGGCCGCTGAGCGTCGTTGTGGACGGGCCGGAGGGCTTTCAGTCCGGCCCGCACGAGACGGACTGGGTGCGCAGCGACTACCCGCGCGGCAAGAACTGCTCCTTCCTCCAGATGGACGCGCAGACGCAGAAGATGGGCGGCGTCTCTGTCGCCGTCGTCGAGGGGTCGCTAGTCGTCGACGCGATGACGTTGGGCGGTCCTTCGGCAGGCGCGGCGCAGGGCCCTTCGACAAGCTCAGGACAAGGCAGCTAGGCGTTCAGCACCGGCTCGCAGCGCAGGACGAGGTCGACGCGGCCGAGCTCCTGCCTGACCTGGTTCAGCGCCGCGGCGAAGGCGGCCGCGCTTTCGTCGGCGAGGGTTACGGCCGTGGAGCGGCGGCCGAGGGCCCAGAGCTCGTTGGCGATGGAGTGAAGGGCGGCCTCGGCGGCGAAGTCGGGCGCGCGCCCGGCGACGGCGACGGCGGCGCCGGCCTGCGCCAAGGCGACGGCCACGGCCCGCTGCGCCTCGTTGCCGCCGCCGAGGACGACAACCACCTTGCCTTCGAGGTAGGCGGGCACTTCTAGCGTGTCACCTTCGCGCTGCCTAGCATTGTCACATGACGGTCGCCGGCTGGGCCCTGATGGCTATCGGCCTCGTGCTCTACCTCCTGGCCTTCGCGCAGGGCCCCGGCCCGACGATGGGCGACCGGCCGCTGCAGGCGGCGCTCTTTACCCTGGCGACGGTGCTGCTCGTCGGCGGCTTCGTCCTCGTGGCGGTGGTCTAGAGCCGCCTCAGCCCTTGCGGGCGGCCTTCAGGCGCTCCAGCAGCCAGGCGTCCAGGGCGTCGATGAACTCCAGGCGGCGCTCGACGTAGCCGCTGCGCAGGACGACGTTTAGGTCGCGCTGAAGCACCAGGCGCCGCTCGTAGCTCTGGTCGGCCGGGAAGTCCGCCACGGAGCCGACCTCGACGCCGTAGAGCGCCTGGTAGGTGATCGTGCCGGGCGGCTGCGACTTCGTGTGGACGGTGGCGCGGCAGCGGAAGTGGCCGAGGTGCCTGAGGCTCGGCTCGAGGATGCCGGCCTGCTCCTCGGCGATGCGCCTCACGGCCGCCTCGGCGCTCTCGCCCTCCCGGACCGGGCCCTCCGGCAGCAGGAGGCGACCGTCGCGCCAGGCGAGGACCGCCTTCTCGCCGCGATAGGGGATCATGGTGACGAGCGTGACGACGGCGTCCGCCGGCAGCGCGTCCGTGTGCCAGGTGGCGAGGATCTCGTCGGCGAGCTTCTTCTCGGTGCGGCTGCGACGCTCGCCTTCGCGCGGGAAGCGGTCGGTCATGTTGCCCGGCGGCGTGGCCGGATAGGCTTCTTGGGGTTGCAGTGTACACCTCCGGCTTGCCCTTCCTGTGGGAAAGGCGGTGTTGGGGCTTCTATTCTCGGAAACGTCGCCTGCTGCCGCAAGGGGTCAGCCGGCGGAGAGCGGCGTCCAGCGCCTGTGGCCCTCCTGCGTCCGCGCCAGCCGGCCGAGGCCGGGGAACGGCGCATGGACGCTGATGATCAGCGAGCCGTCTTCGATCGCCCGCTCTACGAGCGCCCTTTTCGTCTCCATGGAGACGAGAGGGAGGATGTCGAAGGCGGCGACCCAGGCCGTGCGCTCCAGCTGCACGGCGACCTGGGCGATGTCGCCGATGTAGAGGGCCGTCTCGCCGCCGGAGGCGAGGACGACGGCGGCGTGGCCGGCCGAGTGCCCCGGCGCCGGCAGGATGACGACCTCGTCCGTGACCTTCGTCTCGCCGTCGACGAGGCGCAGGCGGCCGCGCTCCTCCACCGGCAGGACGTTCTCCACCAGGTAGGTGGCGCGCGTGCGCTCGTCCGGGGCGATGGCGGCCTGCCACTCGTCGCGCATGACCAGGTACTCGGCGTTGGGGAAGGTGGGGACGAGCTTCCCGTCGAGGTAGCGCGTGTTCCAGCCGCAATGGTCGGCGTGGAGGTGGGTGTTGATGACGACGTCGACCTCCTCCGGCCGCACGCCGAGGCCATCGAGGTCGGCGAGGAGGTTGCCCGCGGCGAGGGGGCTGGACTGGCGCCGCCAGCCGCCCGGCTTGTCGCCGACGCCGGTCTCGATGAGGATGAGCTTGCCCTGGGAGCGCAAGAGGAGGGAGTTGAGGCCGAGGGTGAGGCGGTGGCGGTCGTCCAGGGGGCCGGCGAAGGGCTCCCAGAGCAAGCGCGGGACGATGCCGAAGGTGGCGCCGGCGTCGATGTAGAAGCGGCCGTCGGAGAGGATGGCGAGGTCGAGGCTGCCGAGGCGGTGCTTCGCGGGCATGCGCGCCGATCTTAGCGGCTTGGCGCCCGCCGCGACAGATGCGCTAGACTTCTAGCGAGCCTGCGCACTGCCAGGCTCGTTTGACGCTAAGCTGACCGCGCTTCTATAGTGGGCTCGCCCCGCTGAACCAAATATGGGTGAACTTGGCAATACGTTGTCGCGGGCACGACGCGCCCGCGGCATAACTATCGAGGACGCGGAACGCGATACCCACGTTTCGCGGCGCTACCTCCAGGCGCTGGAGACGGAAGACTTCGCGATCTTCCCGGCGCCTGTCTACGCGCGCGGCTTCCTGCGCACCTACTCGCGCTACCTGGGCCTGAACGCGGAAGAGCTGGTGCGCGTCTTCCCCAACGGCGACCTGACGGTCGACATCGCGCCGCTGCCGTCGGTGGCGCGGGCGCCGGCGCAGCTGATCAACGTCAACTGGCTCGTCGCCGGGCTGGTCGCCCTCTTCCTGCTCGGCGCCGGGCTGCTCCTCCTGCGCAGCGGCGACAACGCCGTCACCGACCTGCAGACGCAGACGGCGGGCTCGCCGGCGACGAGCCCCGGAGCGCAGGGCACTGCGGGCACGAACGCCACGGGAGCGCCGGCGCAGGGCGAGGCGATCGGGCCCATCGAGCCTGGCCGCTTCCCCGACTTCGTCGGCGCCGACCGCGCCAGCGCCCTGGCCGTCCTCAGCGAGAACCAGATCAACTACGTGATCCTCGAGGTGCCGAATAGAGAGGTGGCGAGAGGGATCGTCTTCAAGCAGTCGCCGGCCGCCGGCGCCAGGGCGGACGCCACGGCCTCCGTCACGCTGGTGATCAGCACCGGCGCGCCCCAGTAGGGCCGGACCGCGCTTCACACTTATTTAATGGGCCGTTAGCCGCCGCTTAGGTTCGCCCGCTGATACTGAGATGGAGGGGCGGGTCTGCTCCCGTGGCGGCTGTGGGGCGTGTGGTATGGTGAGGAGTAAAGGTGGCGGCCCGCCTCCGAAGATGGCGAACACGATCCTCGTTGTCGACGACGAAAAGAACATCGTCCAACTGGCGCGCCTCTACCTGGGGAACGAGGGCTTTCGCGTCGAGGAGGCGCACGACGGCAAGCAGGCGCTGGAAAAGGCCCGCCAGCTGAGCCCCGACCTCGTCATCCTCGACATCATGATGCCGGAGCTGGACGGCCTCAGCGTCTGCCGGGAGCTGCGCAAGACCTCGAACATCCCCGTCATCATCCTCACGGCCCGCGGCGACGACGTCGACAAGATCGTCGGCCTCGAGGTCGGCGCGGACGACTACGTGACGAAGCCTTTCAACCCGCGAGAGCTGGTGGCGCGCGTCAAGGCGGTCCTCCGGCGCAGCCAGGGCTCCGTCGCGCCGGAGGCCGTCCTCGAGGTGGGCGACGTGCGCCTGGACCCGCTGCGGCGGGAGGTCAGCGTGGCGGGCAAGGCGGTCTCGCTGCGGGCGAAGGAGTTCGACCTGTTGGCCGCCTTCATGCGCTATCAGGGCGTGGTACTGGACCGGGAGCGGCTCTTGAGCCTGGTCTGGGGCCAGGACTTCTACGGCGATACGCGCACCATCGACGTCCACGTCGCCTGGCTACGCGAGAAGCTGGCCGGCGCGACGGCGCGCCTACAAACAGTATGGGGGGTGGGCTACAAGCTTGTCCTGGACGAGGAGTCTGCTGCCGCGAAGCCTTAGAGGAAGGCTGATCCTCTCCTTCGGTGCCCTCGTCTTCCTCTCACTCTTCCTGGCAGGCGCGGCGACGGCGTACCTGCTGCGCACAGAGCAGGTGAGGGCGGCGCGCGAGCGCGTCGGCCGGCTGGCGGAGCCGGTTGCCGTACGCGCGGCGTTCCTCCAGGCCAACGGCATAACCGACCCGACGGAGATCCAGGCCGTCCTCGAGGGCGAGTACGGCGGCCAGGGCATACGCATCCTCCTCATCGACGGCGACACCATCGTCGCCGACTCGGACGCGACGCTGCGGGGCGCCACCATCGCCCAGCTCAACCAGCAGGGCGTGCCCGCCCGGCCGCTGGACGGCGTGCGCTTCCGCTGGCAGCGGCTGCGCAGCGCGGCGGAGAACCTGCTCATCTTCTACAGCCCCGACCAGGGCGCCGTCGCGACGATCCCGGGCCTGCCGGGCGCCTTCGTGCCGCGCTACCAGGCGGTCCTCGCCGTCGATGCCGGCGCCGTCAGCCACGCCTGGCGCGACCTGCTGCCGCGCCTCTTCCTCGCCGGCGGCGTCGCTTTCCTCGCCGGCGTCGTCGCCGCCAGCCTCCTCGCCCGCTCCATCAGCCAGCCGCTGCGCCAGATCACGGCCGCATCCGAGGAGATGGCGCGCGGCCGCTACGACCAGCAGCTCCCGAGCTTCGGCGGCGGCGAGGAGGTCACCCGCCTCTCGCAGGCGTTCGACGCCATGGCACGCCAGGTCAGCCGCTCCCACCGCACGCTGCGCGACTTCCTCGCCAACGTCTCGCACGAGCTGAAGACGCCCCTCACCTCGATCCAGGGCTTCTCCCAGGCCATCGTCGACGGCGCCGTGACGAGGCCCGAGGACCTGGCGGAGGCCGGCCGCATCATCAACGACGAGGCGCAGCGCATGCGCGGCCTCGTCGACGACCTGCTCTACCTCTCGCAGGTGGAGGCGGGCGAGTTCATCATGCACCTCGACCGCATCAGCCCGAACGAGCTGCTGGCCGCGACTAGCGAGCGCTTCCAGCGCCGCGCCGAGCAGGCGGAGGTCGGCCTCGTCGTGGACGCGACGCCGACGCCGCCGATCAAGGCAGACGCCCGCCGCCTGGAGCAGGCGCTGGCGAACATCGTCGACAACGCGGTGCGTCACACGCCGGCGGGCGGCCGCGTGACGCTGCGCTCCGCCGCGGAGAACGGGCACGTCCGTCTGGCGGTGCACAACACGGGCTCGGTCATCGCCTCGGAGGCGCTGCCGCTGATCTTCGACCGCTTCTTCCAGGCCGACCCGACGGGCGCCCGCGCCGACGCCAACACCGGCCTGGGGCTGGCGATAACGAAGGAGATCGTCGAGGCGCACGGCGGCGCCGTCACGGCGACGAGCAGCGCCGAGGCGGGCACGGAGTTCGTCATCACGCTGCCGATCGGCCCTCTCCCTCAGGGAGAGGGCCGGGGTGAGGGCTGACCGAGCCCGATAGCCGAACAAACCGAATGGACAGGCGTCTCCTCATCCCCATCGTCATCCTGGGGGCTGCCCTGCTCATCGTCAGCGGCGCCCTGGCCGGCGTGCTCATCGCCGGGGACGGCAACGGCGGCGACAAGGGCACGGACAAGGGCTACCTGGGCCTTCGCGTCAGCGTCCCGCTGGTCGTCGGCCGGGACATCGCGACCGGCCTGCGCGTCGCCAGCGTCGAGGCGGACGGGCCGGCGGCCAGGGCCGGCATCCGCGTCGGCGACGTCATCCGCGCCGTGGACGGCGAGGTGGTGCGGACGCCGGAGGCGCTGCGCCGGACCGTCGAGGCGAAGAAGCCGGGCACGCGTATCGTCCTCACCTACGAGCGGGGCGACCGCGAGCTGCGGGCGGAGGTGACTCTGGGCGAAGCGCCGCCCGGCGCCCAGATCGAGGCAATGCCTATAGCGCCTGGACGCGCGCCGACGCCTGCGTTGCAGGGCCTGCCGCCCCGTCTGCGCGAGCTCCTCCAGCGCCAGCTCGAAGGCGGACAGGTAAGGCCCGAGGAGCTGCTGCCGCTGCTCGAACGCGTCTCTTCCGATAGCGTTCGCGTCGGTCGCGTCGTCGAGGCGAGCGAGACGTCGGTGACGGTGCAGCCCATCGATGGCGGCCTGCCGGTGACCATGGCGCTGACGGAGAAGACGACGCTGCAGCGCGCCAGCGGCGCGATCAAGGCCGCCGACCTGCAGAAAGACGAGGTCGTCCTGCTGCTCTCGATGGACGGCGGCGCGACGGCCTTCGCCGTGCTGGCGTTCGGGCCGTAGAGAGCCTGACCGACGACCCTACGGCCGCCGGAACATCGAAGGGGCCTTCGCTACTCGGGGTGGCGGAGCATCCACCACTGGTAGGCGTCCGCCAGGGCGAGCCAGGAGGCCTCGATGATGTCGGTGCTGGCGCCGACGGTCT
>Ga0209108_10000089_pt1 | contig 41598 bp, 38 predicted proteins | sample Rifsed10ft1_FD_184003 | JGI IMG/M metagenome (GOLD analysis project Ga0209108, IMG submission 184003) | Soil microbial communities from Rifle, Colorado, USA - sediment 10ft 1 (version 2) | ecosystem: Environmental > Terrestrial > Deep subsurface > Rock core/Sediment | place: Rifle, Colorado...
GAGCGCCGCCGGATCGAGGCCGCCCGACAGCGTGCGGCCGGAGGGCGTGACCATCAGGTTGTAGGCGCGCGCCAGACGCGTCAGCGAGTCCATCAGGATGACCACGTCGCGGCCGACCTCCACCAGGCGCTTGGCGCGCTCGAGCGCCATCTCCGCCACCCGCACGTGCGAATTGACCGGCTCGTCGAAGGTCGACGAGATGACCTCGGCATCGACGGAACGGTCCATGTCGGTGACCTCTTCCGGCCGCTCGCCGATCAGGGCCACCATCAAGTGCACCTGCGGGTACTTGGAGGAAATGGCGTTGGCGATCTGCTTCAGGACGGTGGTCTTGCCGGCCTTGGGCGGCGAGACAATCATCCCCCGCTGGCCCTTACCGATCGGGGCCACCAGATTGAGCATGCGCGTCGCCAGCGTGTGGCGATCGGTCTCGAGGTCGAATCGCTCTTCCGGGAAGATCGGGGTCAGGTCCTCGAACTTGGGACGACCCTTGGCTTCCTCGGGGTCCATCCCGTTGATCGATTCCACCCGCAGCAGCCCGTAGTATTTCTCGGTGTCCTTGGGCGGACGGATTTGCCCGATGACCATGTCGCCGGTACGCAGGCTGAAGCGACGGATCTGCGACTGAGAAACGTAGATGTCGTTGGGCCCCGGCAGATAGTGGTCCGCCCGCAGGAACCCCATCCCCTCGCCCATGATCTCGAGGATGCCGCCGCGCAATTCGAGGCCGCGCCGTTCGGCGTCGGCCTGCATGATGCGCAGGATCAGGTCCTCCTTCTTGAGCCGCGCCGCTCCCTGGATCTCGAGATCGCGGCTGATGCCGCGCAGATCGGGCAGGTTCATGGTTTCCAGTTGGGCGATATTCATGTGTTCTCCAGAGAGAGGGCCGGACGGCGACAGGGCGCCGCTTCAAGCCGCGTTACGCGGATGACAAACGAGCAGGTCAATCGAAGGCAAGGTCTCGATGTAGGGTCTAACTCGCCAGGGGACGAACCGGGGACGGCTGTGCGCTACGGAGAAGGAGTCTAACACGTCCGGCGGGAACGCGCAAGCCGAGCGGCTCCGGCGTCAGGCGGCCAGCAGCCGCGCCAGGTAGTACCCCAGGACCCCCGCCCACAACCACGAATCGGTCCGATCCAGCGCCCCTCCGTGCCCGGGCAGCAGCCTGCCGCTGTCCTTGACCTGCATCTCGCGTTTCAGCATGCTGATCCCGAGATCGCCCAGGGGCGTGACCAGGCCCAGCACCAGCCCCAGGATCAGCCCGGCGGTCGCCGTGACGGTCGGCGCCTGGTGGAACGTTCCGGTGTACAGCGCCGCCAGACCGGCGCCTGCCAGCGCCGCACCGACGATCCCGGCGACGTATCCTTCCCAGGATTTCTTGGGGCTGAGGCGAGGCGCCATCGTGTGGCGACCGTAGGCCTGCCCGACGAAGTACGCCGCCGAGTCCCCGACCCATACCGCCGGCAGGCTGATCAAGAGCCACCACAGCCCGTCCGGCAGATTGCGCAGCGAAACAAGATAGGCCCCCACCAGACCCAGGTAGGCGATCCCGCCGAGGGTGATGCCGAAGTCGGTTCCGGAGTGCGGCGCCCCGCGCTCGAAGTCGACCAGGTGCCAGGTCATCGCCGCCAATGCCAGGCCCGCCAGCAGCGCGGCGCTGTCGTCGAAGCCGCGCGCCTGCCGCGCCAGAACCAGCGCCGCCGCGCCGCCGACGAGCAGGACCGCCGACGGCCGCAGCCCGCCGCGCCGGAACAGCCCGGCGTACTCGCGGGCCGCCAGCGCCAGGACCAGGGCCATCACCCCGGCGAAGACCCAACCACCGAGGGCGAAGATCCACAAGCCGACCGGCAGCAGGACGACGGTCACCAGGACGCGTTGTCGCAGCATGCTAGTGTCCTCTTCCGCGGAGGGTCTGACCGTGGCGTTCGCGCCCGGCAAGAATCGAGTCTGCAGGTCGTGTCCACCCGAAGGTCCCTACAACAAAACAGGACCGTAGGAGGCTGCGGGAAGAACCGCCTCGGGCCTCACCCCTACCCCCCTCCGCTGATGATGAGGCCAAGTACTGCAGGCACATGGCGGAGAGGGGATCCGAGGTCTGGGGGGTGGGTTGCTTGGGGTCGCCGTTTCTGCGCGACCTGCTCAAGCGGGCCGGACTGGCTCCACTCGACCGAAGCGGCGGTCGCGGCGGGCATATTCCCACAAGGCTTCCAGCAGTTCTTCGCGTCCGAAGTCCGGCCAGTAGGTCGGAGTGACGTACCATTCGGCGTAGGCCCCCTGCCAGATCAGGAAATTGCTCACCCGCAGCTCGCCGGAAGTTCGGATGATGAGATCGGGATCCGGGATGCCGGCGGTGTACAGATACTGGGAGACGAGGTCCTCGTCGACCTCGTCCGGCAGGACGCCGTTCTCCATCATGCGACGCATCGCCTGGACGATCTCATCCCGTCCGCCGTAGTTCCAGGCGATGTTGAGGACCAGGCGCTCGTTGTGCTGTGTCAGCTCGACCGCCTGGTGGACCTTGGCCTGCAGTTCCGGGCTGAGTCGCTCCAGACGGCCGATGTGCCTCAGCTGAACGCCGTTCTTGTTCAGACTCTGCAGCTCGCGGTCGATGACGTCTTCCAGGATGTTGAGCAGCCCGCGCACCTCGTCCGGCGGCCGGCTCCAGTTCTCGGTCGAAAAAGCGTAGATCGTCAGGTAGCGGATGCCGAACTCGCTCGCCGCCTCGAGCACGCGCCTCAAGTTGTCGACTCCGGCCCGGTGCCCGGCCAGGCGCGGCAGGCCGCGCCGGCGCGCCCAGCGGCCGTTCCCGTCCATGATGATCGCCACATGGAGCGGCACCTGACTGGGGATTTCGGAGGGGCGGTCTTTGCTCATCCGGCGCCGTCAGACTTCGAGGACCTCGTCTTCCTTCTTCTTGGCCGCCCGGTTGACGGCTTCCACCTGGTCGTCGGTCAGGCGCTGCAACTCGGTTTCGGCGCGCTCCAGATCGTCCTTGGAGATCAGTTTCTCGCGTTCGAACTCGCGCAGGTCGTTGTGCACGTCGCGCCGGACGTTGCGCACCGCCACCCGGGCGTCCTCGGCTCGGGCATGGACCAGCTTGACCAGGTCGTGCCGGCGCTCCTCGGTCAGAGGAGGGATCGACAGCCGGATGAGCTTGCCGTCATTGCTGGGCGTCAGGCCGAGATCGGAGGCCTGGATCGCCCGCTCGATCTCTTTGATCGAGCCGGCATCGAAGGCCCGGATGGTCAGCAGGCGGGGTTCGGGGGCGGAGATCGTGGCCAACTGCATCAGCGGAGTCGGGACGCCGTAATACTCGACCGGGAGTCGTTCCACCAGTGCCGGCGAGGCCCGGCCGGTCCGAATGCCGGACAGATCTTCCTCCAGCGCCCGGACCGCTCCCTTCATGCGACCTTCGGCGTCGGCCAACGCGTCATTGACCATGGTCAGACTCCTGCGTGGGTCCGCCGGTTGGGGTCCATCAAGAATAGCGCAAAAGGCGGAAAATGCGAGGGATACCGTTTCCCCTGGAACCCCTCGCGGAGCACCCCAGAGCGAAGCGGAGGGGCAAACCCCCCACCCCGTTCGGGCCGCACACCGTCCCGGCTCCTTCTGGGAAGGCCCGGCGGCACGAACGGTGGCGGGCGGCGCCAGGGGGGTGCCGGCCCGGACGGGGGGCGAGACGGCCCACGAAAGCGGAGGCTGTGCGCGCATCCTCACGTTGCTTCGTACCGCCGCTCCCCAGCCACAGGGATGGCCCCTGCCAAGGCGTGAAATACTGCTATCCGGCGGCGATGCGCGTGCCTACCGATTTGCCGAGTACCGCCTGCAGCAGGTTGTCCTTGCGCCACAAGTCGAGCACCAGGATCGGCAGGTCGTTGTCCATGCACAGCGAGATGGCGGTGCTGTCCATGAACTGCAGGCGCCGGTTGAGGGCGTCGATGTAGGTCAGGTGATCGAAATGGCGGGCCTTCGGATCCTTCTGCGGGTCGCTCTCGAACACCCCGTCGACTTTGGTGGCCTTGATGACGACCTCGGCCCCGATTTCCATCGCCCGCAGCGCGGCGGCGGTGTCGGTCGAGAAGTAGGGATTGCCGGTTCCGGCGCTGAGGATGACGACCCGCCCCTTTTCCAGATGGCGGATGGCCCGACGCTGGATATAGGGCTCGGCGACCTCTTTCATCTCGATCGCCGTCATGACCCGGGTGATGACCGACGAGCGCTCCAGCGCGTCCATCAGCGCCAGCGAGTTCATCACCGTGCCGACCATGCCCATGTAATCGGCGGTGGCTCGATCCATCCCGGACAGCACGCCCTCGCGACCGCGCCACAGGTTGCCGGCGCCCATCACGATCGCGGTTTGGACTCCGAGGGCGGCCACTTCGCGCACGATCGCCGCCACCTCGAAGGCCCGGGCCGGATCGATCCCGAAGCCCTGGGGGCCGGCCAGCGCCTCCCCGCCCAGCTTCAATAGGATCCGCCTGAACTTGGCCTCACCCATCTCGGCCTCCTCGGCCGCGGCTGCGGCCGTACAAGAAAGCGGGCCAACCGATGGGTTGGCCCGCAGGCTCACTCGATCGTCTCGCCGACCTCCCAGCGGACGAACCGCCGGATGGTGACGTTCTCCCCGGTGGTCGAAATGACCTCCCGCAGGATGTCTTCGACGCTCCTGGTTTCATCCCGGATATACGGCTGACGCAGCAGGCAGGCCTCGTTGGTGAAATTCTCCAGGCGGCCGGCCACGATCTTCTCGATGACCGCTTCCGACTTACCGTCGGCCCGGCCGACCCGGCGCGCTTCCTCGGCTTCGTGCTCGAGCGCCTCGGCCGGGATCTCGTCCGGCGAAACCCAGCGCGGGGAGGCCGCCGCCACCTGCAGCGCCACCTCGTGGGCGAAGTCACGGAACTCCTTGGTACGGCCGACGAAATCGGTTTCGCAGTTGACTTCGACGACCACGCCCACCCGGCCTTCGCCGTGGCGATAGAGCTCGAGAATGCCGTTACGCGTCTCGCGATCGGCCCGCTTGCTGGAAGCCGCCAGCCCCTGCGCCCGCAGCAGCTCGACCGCCTTCTCCACGTCGCCGCCGGATTTTTCCAGAGCGTCGCGGCAGTCCTTGATGCCGGCGCCGGTTTGTTCGCGCAGCTGCTTGATCTGCTCGGCGGCGACGCTCACGCCGGGGCTCCCTCGTCCGGGGCCTCGGCCTGAGCCTCGGCCGGAATCTCGGCCGGGCGGTCGGGTTGGGGCGACTCGATGGTTGCTTCCATCGGAGGTACAACGGCCGCCTCGGCCGTCGCCGCCTCGGCCGTCGCTGCCTCGGCGGCGCCAGCCGCCCGCTGCTCCTCATCGTAGTCGCCGCTCATCAGCTTGGCCAACGTCGCCTCGCCCAGCAAGTCCTCGTCGGCGATGTCTTCCGCCGGCGCCGGCCGCTTGCCCGCCGGTTCCGGTTCGGCCTGCTCCTCTTCCGGCAGGTCCTTGCGCAACGCCTTCCCTTCCAGGACGGCGTCGGCGATCTTGCCCGTCAGCAGCTTGATCGCCCGGATGGCGTCGTCGTTCGACGGGATAACGTAATCGACGCCGGACGGATCGCAGTTGGTGTCGACCAGCCCCAGCACCGGGATCGACAACAGGTTGGCTTCGTGGATTCCCGTCTCTTCGCGGCGGACGTCGACGACAAAGAGCAGTTCCGGCAGAGCCTTCATCGTTCGCAGGCCGCCCAGCCGCTGGTGCAGCCGCTCGATCTTGCGGTTGCGAAGCATCGCTTCCTTCTTCGTCAGCTTCTCGAACTCGCCGGCGTCCCGCTCTTTCTCCAGGGACTCCAGCTCGGTGATCCGGCTGACGATCGTGCGCCAGTTGGTCAGCGTCCCGCCCAGCCAGCGATTGTTGACATAGGGCATGCCGCAGCGCACGGCCTCGGCCTCCATCGTCTCCTGGGCCTGGCGTTTGGTGCCGACGAACAGGACCGTCCCGCCGCCGGCGACCTTGTCGCGCACCAGCCCGTAGACCGCCGCCAGCGCGTCGACCGTCTGCTGCAAATCGATGATGTGGATTCCGTTGCGCTCGGTGAAGATGTAGGGCTTCATGCGCGGGTTCCACTTGCGAGTCCGGTGACCGAAGTGGACGCCCGTTTCGAGCAGGGCCTTCATGCTGATGACCGCCATGCGTGCAACCTCCGTTGCGTTAGGCCTCCGCCTCCGTCCACCCGGGCCGGAACCCCGTTGCCGGCCTCTACAGGCCGCCAAGGGCGGGGCACGCCCGACCCGGTCGGGAGGCGTGTGGGATAGCCCCTTCTCGGGGGCTCGCCCCGCGAGGGGCAGAGTGGCTCCCGCCACGCGGCGAGCGCTGGCGGGAGCGGACACAGAGTATACCATGTCAGGGCGTCGGAACATCCGTGGCCCTGCCGGAGATCGCCAAGCATCCCGGAGGGGAGCGAAAGCGACCCGTAGGGACTTGCGTCCTTGGCGCGCCCGAAGGGACGTATCCAGGCCCGACACCCACAGATCCTTCGGGCGGCGGGCCTCGGACTCTGTGCCGCACCCCTTCCCCCTGCGGGTCTCCCCCGACAGCTAAGCTCGACGAAGCAGGGGCAGGCCCATAGGGCTGCTTCGCGAGGGTGTGGGGTCAGGGTGGCGCATCGAGCTCACTATCAAACGATGCGCCTCAGTCTTTGGGAGCTGCCGATCCTTTCGCCTTTGCCTCCACTCTCCGCAGGAAGCGATCCAGGTCTACCACCCTGCGTCGATGCTCGACCTCCCCGACTTGATCCTGTTCGTCCCAGAGCTTCGCCAGGAAGTCGATCGACTCGCCCTCGACGGCGACGACCTCGGCCCGCAGCCGGACGGTGCTGCCAAGGGGCGTGGGGGCCAGGTGTCGGACTCGCAGCTCGATCCCGACTGTCGTCTTGCCTGCTTCCAGGTGCGGTTCGACCAGGTCGCGGCAGGTGCGCTCGACGAAAAGAACCATCGCCGGGGTGGCATAGACACGCAACGCGCCGCTGCCGATGTGCGACGCCGTCCGTTCGGGTGTCACTTCCTGCGAGGCTTCCCGCGCCTCGCCGACGTGAAGATCGGCCAGCGTCACCGGGCGCCGTCGCTGTGGGCGGTGGCCACCGCCACGGCGATGGCATGTTCGTGGGTGTGACTGAGGCTGACGGTCCAGTCCTGCAGCCCTTGATCGGCCGCCAGACGGCGCGCCCGCCCGTGAAGGCGCAGCACCGGCTGGCGGCGCGGTCCGTTGATGATCTCGATTTCCTTCCAGCCGACCTCGCCGATGCCGGTCCCCAGCGCCTTCGAGACGGCTTCCTTGGCGGCGAAGCGTGCTGCCAGCGCCGGCGTCGATCCGGCGGCGTCGATTAGTTCTTGTTCGGTGAAGAAACGCAGGAAGAAGCGCTCCCCATGCCGCAGGATGGCGTGGTCGATGCGCTCGACTTCGATAAGATCGACTCCCGAACGCATCAACTCGATCCTCCGGCCAGGGGCGGCCCGGCGACGGCGATCGCCAATCGGTCGGGCGAGAGGAACCGCCGCGCCGCGGCCAGGATGGCCTCGCGCGTGATGGCCGCCACCCGCCCCGGGTAGTCGAGATAGTAATCCAGGCCCAGGTCGTACTGCTCGATGTTGACCAGCGAGCCGGCCACGCCTTCGTTGGCCTCCAGCTGCAAGGGCAGGCGGCCGATGAAGTGGGCCTGATTCTCTTCCAGTTCGGCGGCCGAGACGCGGCGGGTGACAAAACGGCCGATCTCCCGCCGGATCAGGTCGACCGCCCTCTCGACGTTGGCCGGGTTGACTCCGGCGACCACCGACCACGGCCCGGGGCCGTGCCCTCCGCTGAGGGAACTGTAGGCATAGTACGCCAGCCCGGCGTTCGCGCGCACGGCATCGCCCACGCGTCCGTACAGGCCGAATCTCCCGAGCACACTGTTGCCGAGCGCTGCCGGGAGAAAGTCGGCGTCGGTGCGCGCCGGTCCCGGCACACCCAGCACCAGGTCGCACTGACTCTTGCCGGCCAGGGTCATGTCCTTGCGCTGAAGGCGCGTGAGCGGTGATGCCTCGACCACCTTCTCCGGCGGCGCCTGTCCCGGATGGACCCAGTCCCCCAGCGCCTGCTCGACGGCCGCCCGCGCGGCGTCGGCCCGAACGGCCCCCACGACCGCCAGCACCATCCCGCGCGGGCCGTAGGCCGATCGATGGAACTCGATCAAGTCTTCGCGCTTCAGCGCCGCGATGGATTCCTTGGTGCCGTCGGACGGGACGGCGTACGGATGCGCCGGATAGGCCAACCGGTCGAAGGCCAGCGCGGCGACGGCGCCGGTGTCTTGATCGCGGATGTTGAGGGCCGTCAAGCGTTCGGCCCGTAAACGTTCGACCTCGTCCGCAGGAAAAGTCGGCTGCCGCAAGACCTCGGCCAGCAGCCTCATCAGAAAGTCGAGATCCTCGGCCAACGCCTTGCCGTGGAAATTCGTCTTGTGCTTTCCGCCCGAGAGGCCCAGGCTGGCCCCGATCGATTCGACCGACTCGTAGATCCGTTGGAACGACTGGCGCTGCGTGCCTCGCATCAAGGATCCGGCGGTCAGGCCGGCCAGGCCGGCGTTGGCCTCCGTCTCGTTCAGCCCTCCGGCGGCGATGTAGCCCGTCAGCACGACCGACGGACTGGCGTGGTTCTCACGGACAAGGAGGACGATGCCGTTGGCCAGCTGCCATCGGTGGATGCTGTCCGGACCCGGAAGGGTGCGAGGGTCCAGACGCGGCAGGCGCAGCGGCGGCTTAGGCACCGGCGGCGCCTCCCGTCGGCAGATAGATGCCGACGACCCGCTGCGACGGCCGCAAGTAGGTCTGGGCGACGCGCCGGACGTCCTCGGTGGTGACCCGCTCCAACTGCCGCAGGTAGCCCTCGAACCATGCGGTGTCGGCAAACATCTCGCTGTAGCCGAGCCAGAAGGCCTGGTTGGTGATGCTCTCACTGCCGTAGGCGAACAGGGCCCGCGCCTGTTTGACGGCCTTGACCAACTCGTCGGCCTCGATCGGTTCGTCTTGCACGCGGCGGATTTCCTGATCGATCCCACGCAGGACGTCGTCGACGGGCACGCCGGGGCGCACCGTCGCCTGCAGTCCGTAGACGTAGGGATCGATCGTCGCCGTCAGATCGCCGCTCACCGACGCCGCCCGATCGCCCAGCACCAGCGCCCGGTAGAGCCGCGAGGTCTTGTTCGACAGGCCGCCGCCGAAGAGGTTGAGGCTCGAAGCCCCGGCCAGGATGCTGTCGAGGACGGCCAGCGGGAAGAAGTCCGGGCTCGTGGCGGCCGGGGCGCGGTAGGCCAGCTCAAGGTAAGTCGTATCGCCTGGCCCCTCGACGCAGACCCGCCGCTCGCCGCTCATTTCCGGTTCGGGCCGGACGGCCGCCCGCGGGGCGGGACGCCTCGGGATGCGGCCGAACAGCCGGCGCAGCCTATCCAGCATCGGGCGGGTTCGGAAGTCGCCGGCCACGGCGATCAGGGCATTGGCCGGGACATAGTACGACCGGTAATGCCGGTACAGGTCGTCGCGCGTCATCGACTCCAGATCGGCCCGGTCCCCCACGATCTGATGGTGGTAGGCATGAACCCGGAAGGCGGCCGCCTGCAGCTCCTCCCCCAGGCGGAAGGTCGGCTCGTTCTCATGGCCTTCGCGCTCCGAGATGATCACCGTCCGTTCCGAGGCGACTTCCGACGGTGCGAACAGGCTGTGGACCATCCGGTCGGCTTCCAGGCGGAGGGCCAGGTCGATGCGGTCGGCCGGCATCGTCTCGAAGTAGGCGGTCCAGTCATAGAAGGTGAAGGCGTTCCACAGCCCGCCGTCGCGCGAGATCGCCCGGTCTAGGACACCGGCCGGGAACGTCGGCGTGCCCTTGAACATCATGTGTTCGACCCAGTGCGAGATCCCGGTGGTACCAGGCCGCTCGTTGCGCGAGCCGACGCGGTACCAGACCCAGAAACTGATCAGGGGAGCGGTACGGATTTCTTTGAGGCGGATTTCCAGGCCGTTGCGCAGACGTGTCCGGACGACCGGCGAGGCGGGCGGGGGCATCAGGCGGCGCGCGTTCCGTCCGCCGAGGCATAGGCGAGCGGCTGGCCGTCCGGTCCGTAGCCCCGGCCGACGGCCAGGTAGCGGAACCCCAGCCGCGCCATCTCGGCCGGCTCGTACAGATTCCGGCCGTCGAGCAGCACCGGCTGGCGCATCGATTCTCGCACCCGCCCGAGATCGAGCTGCTTGAACTCGTTCCATTCGGTGCAGACCATCAGGGCGTCGGCGCCGGCGGCGAGATCGTAGGCGCTGGCGGCCATCGTCACCTGTGGCAGCAGCTCGGCGGCGCGCGGCATGGCCACCGGGTCGTAAGCGCGCACGACGGCCTGCTCGGCCAGCAAACGCTCGGCGATCTCGAGCGCCGGCGCTTCGCGCAGGTCGTCGGTGTTCGGTTTGAAGGAAAGGCCCAACAGCCCGATAGTGCGTCCGGACAGCCCGCCGAGCATCTGGCGCATCCGGTCGACCATCGCCCGGCGGCGGTCGTTGTTGATGTCCATCACCGCCTGCAGCAGCTGCGGGTGACGACCCTTCTCGGCCGCCATGTACGCCAGCGCTGTCACATCCTTGGGGAAACACGACCCGCCGTAGCCCAGGCCGGCTTCGAGGAAGGCCGACCCAATCCGCGGGTCGTAACCCATGCCGCTGGCGACCTCCTTGATGTCGGCGCCGAGGGCCTCACAGATGTTGGCGATCTCGTTGATGAACGAGATCTTGGTCGCCAGGAAGGCGTTGGAGGCGTACTTGATCATCTCGGCCGTACGCAGATCGGTGATGACGATTGGCGCCCGCAGCGCCAGGTGCAGTTGGGCCACCTTCTCGGCCGCCTCCCGATCGAGGGAGCCGAGCACCGTCCGGGCCGGGGCCATGAAGTCGCCGATGGCCGCCCCCTCCCGCAGGAACTCCGGACAGGAGACGACCCAGAAGGGGATCGGCCGCGGCTGATGGGCGCGCACGATGTCGGCCACCCAGTCTCCCGTCCCCACTGGCACGGTCGACTTGTTCACCAGGATCAGCGGGTGGTCCATACCCCGGCCGATCGACTCGGCCACCGCCCGCACGTGCTTCAGATCGGCCTCACCGTCGACGCCCGCCGGCGTGCCGACGGCGACGAAGACGAATTCGGCCCGGCGCAGCGCTTCGGCGTAGTCGGTGGTGAAAAGCAGCCGCCCGGCCGCAACGTTGCGATGGACGACTTCTTCCAGCCCCGGCTCATAGATCGGAAGTTGGCCGCGCTGCAGGCCGGCGATGCGTTGGGCGTCGATATCGAGGGCCAGGACACGGTTCCCCAGATCGGCGAAACACGCCCCGGTGACTAGGCCGACGTAGCCGACCCCGATGACGGTGATCTCCTTCATGCTTTCGCCTCCGACGCGGGAGCCCGGGCCGGCGGAAGTTTACCATGCCGGACCCGCCGGCCTCCCGTTCGTCGAAGGTCACCGGGCTGCAATGACACCCATCACTTGTCGCTCCGGGGGCCGCCGCCTAGACTGATGGGGAAACCGATAACTTCTATCCGAAGGGTCGAGTATCCCGATCAAGCGGGAGGATGGCATGCAAATCACCCGACAGGCCGACTATGCCGTGCGCGCCGTGCTCTACCTGGCCGAACAGAACGGCGCCGGGCGTGCGCCGACGAGCCAGATCGCCCGCGAACAGCGGATTCCACCGTCCTTCCTGGCCAAGATCGTCTCCCAGCTCTCGGTGGCCGGGATGGTGCAGACGTCGCGCGGGGCGCGCGGCGGTGTTTCGCTGGCGCGCGAGCCAAAGGACATCAGCCTGCTGGAGGTGGTGGAGGCCATCGACGGCCCGATCACGCTCAACGAGTGCGTCCCGGACGCGTCGCTGTGCACCTTCGGCAACGACTGTCCCGTGCACGGCGTGTGGTCGGACGTGCAGCAGACGCTGGTCCGGGAGCTTTCGGCGACCTCCTTCGCCGACCTGATGGCCTCCCGGGGTGGCAGGAAAGTCCCGACGCCGCTGACGTAGTTCGGGCGGCTCATCAGCCCGGCAGGACAAACTCGCCGGCTCTTCCAAGGCACTTGGGCAGATCGTCCATGCCGCCCGCATCGCCGGGCGGCGTTGTTCGCCGACCGGGCGCGGTACACTCGCCCGACCTGCCGCTCTCGCGCCGCGCGCCTCGGCCGCCCAGTGGACCACGCTGGAGACCCCATGGATGTTGAAGAAGCGATACGAATGAAACGCGCCGTCCGGTCATTCGCCCGCCGCCCGTTGCCGGAGGAGGCCGTCCAGGCGATCCTGCGGGCCGGCCGGCGCGCCCAATCGGCGAAGAATTCCCAGCCGTGGCATTTCATCGCCGTCCAGGACCACACCGCGCTCGAAGCGCTGAGTCGAACGGGGACCTTTGCCGGGCACTTGGCCGATGCATCGCTCGCCGTCTTTCTGCTGACTCCCGACCCGGCGCAGCGCTGGTCGATCCTCTTCGATTGCGGTCAGGCGGCGGCCTATATGCAGCTCGCCGCGTGGAACCTGGGCATCGGGTCCTGCCTGGCCACCATCTACCACCCGGAGCAGGCGCGGTCGATCCTTGGTTTTCCCGAGGAGCTCCACCTCCACGTCGCCCTTTCCTTCGGGTATCCGGACGATCCCGCCGTGCTGACCGAGCCGCCACGCCGCGGCGGCCGGCGCCCCGTCGGCTCCGTCGTTCATCGCGAACGTTGGGGCGTCGACCCGGGGAAAAGCTGATCGGCGACTCCCTCGCCCCAAGTACAATCGCCGCATGTCACCCCGCCGCCGTGATGGGCTCGTTCTGCTCTTCCTGGTCGCGTTGGCCGTCGTGCTGGCGGCGCTCGCTCCGACGGACCACGTCCTCGGGTCGGGGCTGCGTATCGTCTACCTCCATGGCGCGTGGGTTTGGGCGGCGCTGCTTGCTTTCGCCGGCGCAGCGCTCACCGGAACGTTCGGTTTGCTCCTCCACAGAGAAAGCCTCGTGCGATGGTCCGTCGGCTTGGGGCGTTCGGCCGCGATCACCTGGCTGATTTCCCTTCTCATCTCCCTCGCGGCGATGCAAACGAACTGGAATGGTCTGTACCTCGCCGAACCGCGCTGGGCTCTCGGGGTGCGGTTCGGGGTGGCGGCCGTCCTGCTGCAGGCGGGGGTTGCGGTGCTGCGCCGACCTCGCCTCGGCAGCGCCTTGAACATCCTGTTCTTCGGTCTGCTGGTGGGCGCCCTGCTCGTTACTCCCTCCGTCTTGCATCCTCCCTCCCCGGTGTTCTCATCGCCGTCAACCGCGCTGCGCCTGTCCTTCCTTGCCCTGCTGGCCTGCACCAGCGCTTCGTCTGCCTGGCTCGCCCGCCTTCTGCGCCCGAATGCCTGAGAGCGGCGGGCCGCTCTTCCGCCTGCGCTACTACCTGATCGCCTTCTCGGTCACCCGGTCCATCATCAACACGATGTACCGGATGGTCTATCCGTTCATGACGGTTTTCGCTCGGGGTCTGGGAGTCCCGGTGACTACGTTGGCCGGCGCCGTTGCCCTGCGCTCCGCATTGGGTCTGGCGGGGCCTCTCCTCGGGTCTTCGGCCGATCGGCGCGGCCGCAAGCGGGGGATGCTGCTCGGCCTGGGGATTTTCGTCTTCGGAGCGGGGTTGGTCGCCGTGAGGCCGGCCTTTCTCCCGTTCGTGGCCGCGCTGCTGCTGACGACCACCGGCAAGATCATGTTCGACCCGGCGATGCAAGCCTACCTCGGGGACCGGGTAGGCTACGAGCGGCGCGGACAGGCAATCGCCCTGACCGAGCTCGGATGGTCCCTGGCCTTCTTGCTGGGCGTGCCGCTGATGGGCTGGATGATCGCCCGCCACGGCTGGACGGTTCCCTTTCCCTGGTTGGCCGCCGCCGGCGCAGCGGCCGCATTGCTCCTATGGCGAATCCTGCCCGCCGACCGCGCGGACCAGGCCCCCGGTCCTTCGTTGCGCTCGTCCCTGGCCCGTATCCTCGGCCATCCGGCCGCCCTGGCTGGCCTGGCCATCGGCGTGCTGGCGAGCGCGGCCAACGAGACGGTCAACATCGTCTTCGGCGTGTGGCTCGAAGCCTCCTTCAGCCTGACGGTGGCCGCGTTGGGTGCGGCAGCGGCCGTCATTGGCCTGGCTGAGCTTTCGGGTGAGGGCCTGGTGGTCACCATCACCGACCGCCTGGGGAAGCGAAGGGCGGTGGCGACCGGTCTGCTGGTGAACTGCCTCGCCAGTTTCGCCTTGCCAACCCTCGCCCGAACGCAGGCAGGAGCGCTCGTGGCGCTTTTTCTCTTTTACATCAGCTTCGAGTTCACCCTCGTCAGCAGCATTCCACTGATGACCGAGCTGGTCCCGGAGGCGCGGGCGACCTTGATGTCGGCCAACATCACGGCCCTTTCGCTTGGGCGCGTCCTTGGCGCGGCGCTGGGGTTGGCGCTCTACCCGTTCGGCATGCAGGCCAACACACTGGCGGTGGTCGTCTTGAACGCGGCGGCGCTGACGGTTCTGTTGGCCCTTCTTCGGGAGCGCCCCGGATCGGCATGATCCCCCGCCCGACCAAAGGCGGATAGGGCGCGAGGATCGAAACCCTCACCCCTCCAAGCTCGGTCCGGACTGGCCGGCCGCCGCGGCCGGGGATATACTCGGCGCGTCCCCTCTATGTTGGCCGAATGACGGCGTCTGCCCCGCGTGTGACACAGATCCGACGCGCGATCGTCTTGCTTTCGCTGGCCGCAATCGCCCTGGTCGGCATCGCCGCGCTGAAGCGTGCGACGCCGTACGGGCTGGGGCTCACCAACGACTCGGCGGCCTATGTGGGTGGCGCTCGGGCGCTCCTCGATGGCCAGGGGTTCACTCGCACGAACGCCGCCGGACAGATCCTCCCCATCGTCCATTTCCCTCCGGTTTTCTCCATCGTCATCGCGGCCGCCAGCGCGTTCGGTCTTGAAATGCTGACGGTGACCCGCGCCTTGGTCCTGGTCTTGTTCGGCGCGAGCAGCCTGCTCTTCGCGGCGTTGTGCTTCCAACTCACGCGCGCCTGGGGCTGGGCTCTGCTCGGCGCCGGCCTGTTCGTCAGCTCGGGAGCGATGCTGGGCGTCTACTCCTTCGCCCTCAGCGAGCCCCTCTACCTGATATTGACCCTGGCGGCCTTCGTTTGCCTGGGGGAATTCTTCCATGGCGGACGTCGAGTCTGGTTGATCGTCGGCGCCGGCGCCGCCGGGGCGGCCGTCCTCACCCGCTACGTCGGCGTTTCACTCGTGCTGGCGGCGGGAATGGCCGTGGGGATCGGCTCACCCACCAGGGCGAATCGCAAGGATGATCTGGCGCTCTTTTCCAGCGTGGCCTTGGCCCCCTGGCTGGCCTGGTCCGCTCGCAATCTCCTGACCGCGGGTACGACATCTAACCGCGTCCTGGTCTGGCATCCTCCAGACGGTGAATGGCTCATCGCAGGGTTGGCTTCGTTTGCGGCCTGGCTGATCCCCTCGATCGATCCGGCCCGACCTCTGGAGCCACAGGGCGCTCTAGCTCTCCTCTCGTGGGTGCTCCTGGCGGGCCCTGCCGTATGGCTTGGTGCGAGACTGGCGCGGGGCGTGAGGACGCCATCCCCGCGCGAGGCGCTGGCGCGCATGCTGGCTCTCTTCACGTTGGTGTACCTGGTCGGCCTGATCGTCTCGATCAGCCTTTTCGACGCGAGCACACCCTTGGATGTCCGCGTCCTTTCCCCGGTCGTCCTGGCCGACCTCGCACTGGCGGTAGCGGGGCTCAACCAAGTCGCCCGATCGACGAGACCCGTCCTGCGGTGGATGGCCATCGGGGCCGGCGTAGCGGCACTGGCCTTCTCGGCCCGGCATGCCGCCGACGAAGTCGACCGCCTGCAGCTGGACGGTCAGGGCTTCGCCTCGCTCTCCTGGAGGAACTCCCGGGCGCTGGAGGCGGTCCGAGAACTCCCGATCGAAATCCTGCTCTACTCCAATCGACCGGCGGCCCTCCTGCTGTTGTTGGACCGCCCTAGTTTCATCGCACCGACACCGACCGATCCCTCGACGCTCCTGCCGCGCCAGGGATATCTCGAAGACTTGCTCCAGATGCAGCGGCGGATCTACGCCGGCGAAGCCGTCCTGGCCTTCTTCGGCCCCTCCGAGCCGGACCCAGCCGATCGGGCGTGGATCGGGCAGTTGACCGACGGGCTGCCGATCTACGCTGAATTCAACGATGGCACGCTCTTTGGGAAGCCCTGACTCTCCGCGTCGGCCGGGGCCATTCGGGCAGGGCGGATGAGACGGACAACGATGGCCCAATTCTCCTCGTCTGATCCCGTCGATCGCATCCCGGAGGGAAACCCGCGGCGGAGTCGCGGACTCTACCTTCCGCTGGCGGTGTTGATCCTGATTGGGATCGTCTCCGGGCTCTTGTCTTACCGCGAGTACGGGGTCAGCTGGGACGAGCCTCTCTTCTACGACTACGCCGACGCCATCGGGTATGCGTATTCCGTGCGCGCCCGAATCGACGGCAGCTTCCAGCTCGAGCGCGCCTTCGGCCCCAGCGCCGGTGACCACAAGCAGTACGGTCCTTCCTACCTGCTCCTGGCCCGTCCCATCGTCCTGGCCTGGGAACGGCTGGCGAATGGAACCCGTGCCGAGGCCTGGCATCTGGTCAACTGGCTCTTCTTCCTGGTCGGTGTGGCAGCCGTTTACGGGCTGGCCAGGCGGTGGCTGCCTCGTCCGTCGGCCTTGGCCGCCGCCGGCCTCTTCGCCACACAGCCGCTTCTTTGGGGTCACGCTTTCATCAACCCCAAGGATGTGCCCTTCATGACCTTCTTCACGCTGGGTGTCCTGGCCGGCTTCCGCATGACGGATCGCCTCCTCGGCCGCCCGGCGCGCCCGTTGTCACCCGTCGCATCGTCGGAGGCGCCCTCGGGTGGCGCCCCTCTGGCTCCTCGGACGAAGGCCGTCGTCGTCATCGTGGGACTGTCGTTGGCGGCGGCATTGGCCCTGGCCTACGCCTTCGGCGGACAGATCGAGGCCGCCTTGCGCAACCTCGTGTCGCAGGCGTACTCCGGCCCACCCGAGGGCCTCCTTCACAGGCTGTTCCTCGCGGTGGCTCAAGACGCGAGCCGATTGCCCGAGGACTTCTACGCCGAGCGCCTCCAAGGCCTGTTCGAGGGCGCCCGCGCCGCCGGGCTCCTGCTGGCCTCCTTGGCCCTCCCGCTGAGCCTGCACGTTGTCTTGCGGCGCTCGCCCTCCCGGCCTCGCCTGCACCTCGCCCGGGCAGCCGCGTCGTTCCGTCAGCTGACGTTCCTCCCGACCACCTCGGAGATTCCGGCCGTTCTCCTGGCAACCATCGTCCCCGCCGTACTGCTTGGCCTTACGGCGGCCGTGCGCATCCTTGGCCCCCTGGCCGGGGCGCTGGTGTGCGTCTACTACCTCACCGACCGACGCCCCCGCAACCTGCTTACGCTTGTGTCGTACGCAGCGGTCGCGGCGGCCGTCGCCTTTGTGGCATGGCCCTACCTTTGGGAGGCGCCCCTGGCGCGCCTGGTCGAGGTCGCCCGGCATATGGCCAGCAATCCAGCCGTCCTCCCGGTGCTATTCGAGGGTCAGATCCTCCCTTCCGACGGACTTCCGGATTCTTACCTCCCCACGCTGCTGGCGAGCACCTTGACGGAGCCGGTATGGCTTCTCTTCTTCGGGGGGTTGGTCGTCGCGCTGCGCCGCACGGAGGAGCGTCGAATCGAGGCTCGGTCCCTCGTGTTGACCGTACTTTGGTTCGCGCTGCCATCGGCGTACGTCCTTCTGGCCCGCCCTCCGATGTACGACGGCTTTCGCCATTTCCTCTTCGTCCTGCCGCCGGTCTTCGTCGTTTGCGGCCTGTCTCTCCAGTGGATTCGTGAGAGACTGAGCCGAGCATGGGCGCAGGCCCTGGTGCTTGTGCTCGTGCTGCTGCCCGGTGTGCTCGGGATCGTCCGGCTGCATCCGTACTCGTACGCCTACTTCAATGCCTTCGTCGGCGGGCCGGCCGGCGCGTTCCGACGCTATGAAAACGACTACTGGCTGACGTGCTACAAAGAACTCATGGAACAGGCGGGCGAGCACCCTGAGATCGATGGCGTCGCCTTCGCCCTGGCCCAGCCGGGCATCGCCGCCTCCTACGCGCCGGATCGCCTGACGATCGAGAAGTTCGAGGAGGGGGACGATCCGACCTATCCCGGCGCCTACCTCCTGTTACCGACGCGGTCCAATTTCGATCAGGCGTATCATCCGACCGATCCGGTCGTCCTGGCCGTGAGCCGCTTCGGGGCCACCTACTGCGTCCTCAAGCAAGTCGTCACCGACCCTCCGGGCAGCTGAGCCTCGGGAGACGCCATGGGCATCGACCTCCTGGTCCATTCGGCATCGCAGTTGGCAACGCTCTCCGGCGGGCCCCAACGCGGCGGGGACCTGGGACGGTTGGCCCTCATCCGGGACGGCGCCGTGGCGATCGACGACGGCCGCATTCTGGCCGTCGGCCCGTCCACCGACCTGCGAGCCCGCTACCAGGCGGCTGAGGCGCTGGACGCCTCGGGGCGGGTGGTCCTCCCCGGCTTCGTCGATTCCCACACCCACGCCATCTGGGCCGGCGATCGCGCATCCGAATTCGAGATGCGCCTGCAGGGGCGCAGCTACATGGAGATCCTGGCCGCCGGCGGCGGGATCATGTCGACGGTGCGCGCCACCCGGGCGGCTTCCATCGAGCAGCTCATCGCCGAGACCCGCCCCCGGCTGGAACGGATGCTCGCGTGCGGGACGACCACGGTCGAAGTCAAGACCGGGTACGGCCTGGACCTGCCGACCGAGCTGCGGCTGTTGGAGGCCATTCTCCAGCTCGACTCAGACGGCCCGCCCAAGCTCATTCCAACGTTTCTCGGCGCCCATGCCGTCCCCGAGGAATACCGCGGACGAACGCAGGCCTACGTCGAGCTGGTCAGTGAAACGATGCTGCCGGCGGTCCGCGCCTGGTGGGATGCCCGAGCCGGCGGACGCCCGCTTCCCTTCGTCGATGTCTTTTGCGAGCAAGGGGTCTTCGACCTCCGGCAGACGCGCCGCATTCTCACCGCCGCCCGGTCGTTGGGATTTCCGCTCAAGATCCACGCCGATGAGTTCGTCGCCCTGGGAGGGACACGGCTGGCGGTCGAGCTCGGCGCCCTCTCCGCCGACCATCTCCTACACACGCCCCCGGAGGAGGTGACGGCGTTGGCCGACAGCGTCACCGTGGCGGTCGCCCTGCCGGCGACGCCGTTCGGGCTGGCGGAGTCCTCCAGCGCGCCGGTCCGGGAGCTGTTGCAGGCCGGCGGCATCCTGGCGATCGCCACCGACCTGAACCCGGGCACCGCCTGGTGCGAGAGCATGCCGTTCACCCTCGCCCTGGCCTGCCGCTCGCTGGGCCTCACGCCGGCGCAAGCGATCGCCGCCGCCACGATCAATGGCGCAGCGGCGGTCGGCCTGCAGGACAGCAAGGGCAGTCTGGAGCCGGGGAAAGACGCCGACCTGATCCTCCTCGATATCCCCGATTGGCGCCATCTCGGGTACCGCTTTGGAACGAATCTTGTATCCAGGGTGGTCCAGGGCGGCCGCGTGGTGATCTAAGGCCGCCGAGAGGCGGTATGGACTTCTTTCAAGATCAGGGTCTGATACGGATCGTAGTGGCGCTGCTGGGGCTGCTCTTCGTATGGGCCGGCCTGCGGTTCGTCTTCAAATGGGCCGCCCGGCTCTCCCGGCTGGGGTGTATGGCGATCGTGGCCCTGGCCCTGCTGGCGGCGCTGGCTTCAAGCCTGGGCTGAGTTCCGCGGGCGCACGCCCGTGGGTCAGGCCTGCGGGACGACGATCCACAGGATGAAGTAGAGCAGCAGCCCCGGGATGCCGCCCGGGATCAGGGCGATCACGAACGCCAGCCGGAACCACCCCGCCCCAATTCCGTAGAACTCCCCCAGCCCGCCACACACCCCGGCGATCCAACGGTTGCCGCGCGAGCGGCGCAGCGAACGGCCTGGCGATGTGGTCATACGTCCCTCCGTGCTCCGAGTGAACCACGGATCCTGCCGATCTGGCGAGGGGTCGCTGAGGGCCGTCGAACATAATCGTGCCAACCTCGCCGAACGCAGGCGTTGATGCAGGAATCCTGGCCGTGGTTGATGCAGGCAGCGCGCCTGAATTAACCAAGCGGCCCCTCCATCAGGAGGGGCCGCGTGATGTCCAGGACCGTCGCCGCGCCGACTCAATAATCCGGCATCGGCGGCGGGGCCGACTTTTCCTTCTCGGGGACGTCGGTGATGAGCGCCTCGGTCGTCAGGATCATCGAGGCGATCGAGGCGGCATTCTCCAGCGCGCCCTTGGTGACCTTGGCCGGATCGATGATGCCGGCCTTGATCATATCCACGTACTCGCCTCGCATGACGTCGAAGCCGAAGTTCTTGTTCTTCTTCTCCGCCTGCTGACGGCGGACGGTCTCCAGCACCACGGCGCCGTCCTGCCCGGCGTTTTCCGAGATCTTGCGCAGCGGGACTTCCAGCGAGCGCCTGACGATCGCCACGCCGACGGTCTCGTCCTCGAACTCGCCCTTGAGATCCTTCAGCGCCTCCATGGCGTTGACCAGCGCCACACCGCCGCCGGGGACGATGCCTTCCTCGACCGCCGCCCGCGTCGCCGACAGCGCGTCTTCGACGCGGTGCTTCTTCTCCTTCAGCTCGGTCTCGGTGGCGGCGCCGACGCGGATGACGGCCACCCCGCCCGACAGCTTGGCCAGGCGTTCCTGCAGCTTCTCCTTGTCGTAGTCGCTGGTCGACTTGTCGATCTCGACCTTGATCTCTTCGATGCGGCCTTTGATCTTGGCGGCGTCGCCGGCGCCTTCGATGATCGTCGTGTCATCCTTGGTGGCGACGACCTTGCCGGCCTTGCCCAGGTCGTTGATCGTCACCGATTCGAGCTTGCGCCCGAGTTCCTCGGTGATGACCGTGCCGCCGGTCAGGATGGCGACATCCTGGAGCATGGCCTTGCGCCGGTCGCCGAACCCGGGGGCCTTGACCGCCACGACGTTGAGCATGCCGCGCAGTTTGTTGAGCACCAGGGTGGCCAGGGCCTCGCCGTCGACGTCCTCGGCGATGACGATCAGCTCGCGCTTGCCGATCTGGACCAGCTTCTCCAGGATCGGGACGATGTCGGTGGCGGCCGAGATCTTCTTGTCGTGGATCAGCAGGTAGGGTTCCTCGACGCGCGCTTCCATGTGCTCGGGATCGGTGACGAAGTAGGCCGAGATGTAGCCGCGGTCGAACTGCATCCCTTCGACGTACTCGGTCTCGAACTCGAGCCCCTTCGACTCTTCGACGGTGATGACGCCGTCCTTGCCGACCTTGTCCATCACCTCGGCGATCAGATTGCCGATTTCTTTGTCCTGGGCGGAAATCGCCGCCACGGAAGCGATCTCCTCTTTCTCGGTGACTTTGATGGAGGCTTTGGTGATCGCCTCGGCTACGGCCTTGGCCGCCGACTCGATGCCGCGCTTGAGCAGCATCGGGTTGGAGCCGGCCGCCAGGTTCTTAAGGCCTTCCGACACCATGGCGTGCGCCAGAACGGTCGAAGTGGTCGTGCCGTCGCCGGCGATGTCGTTGGTCTTGGTCGCCGCTTCCTTCAGGAGCTGGGCGCCCATGTTCTCGAAGGGGTCGTCGAGCTCGATCTCCTTGGCGACCGTCACCCCGTCGTGGGTGATGGTGGGGGAGCCGAACTTCCGATCGAGGGCGACGTTGCGCCCCTTGGGACCGAGCGTGGTGGCGACGGCCGAGGCCAGAATGTCGACGCCAGCCTTCAAGCGGCGGCGGGCGTCTTCGGAAAAGGCAAGTTGCTTGGCAGCCATCTTCAAACATCTCCTCTGGGTGAAATGAACCGATGAGTCAGGTCCGCGGATTACTCGGTCACGATCGCCAGGATGTCGCTCTCCCGCAGGATGAGCACCTTCTCGCTGTCGATCTTGATCTCGGTGCCGGCGTACTTGGCGAACAGCACCTTGTCGCCGGCCTTGACGTCCATCGCAATGCGCTTGCCGTCTTCATCGCGCGCACCCGGCCCGACCGAGAGGACCTCGCCCTTTTGCGGCTTCTCTTTGGCCGTCTCCGGCAGAACGATGCCGCTGGGCGTAACCTCTTCCCCCTCCAGCGGCTTGATGACCACGCGGTCACCCAATGGCTTGAGATTGAGCTTCATCCGTACTCTCCTTTCCTGCGCTTTGCAGGGATTTGCCTGTCATGAGGACATGTTAGCACTCGCCCATCCAGAGTGCTAACATGCTCCGATAGTGTACCGAAATCGGCCAGCCGAGTCAAGGGTTGTCCCGATTGAGGAAAACACCGCGCTTCACCGCCGCACAAGGCGGGCCCTGACACCTCACGCGCCCTGGTCAGGGCTTCGGAACCCGCCGCGCTTGGCGGCGCAGCGGGGAGGCGGTCAGCCGGCGGAGCCTTCCATCACCGGTTGGGGGATCGGCGTCACCGTCGGGGCCGTGCCCGAGCACAGCTGGCGGTTCTCGGCGACGATCCCAGCCACGATCGGGTCGCTCCCATAAGAGGCCATCAACTGATTCAGCAGGCCTTCGGCCCGGCCGCACGCATCCGGGACCGAGCCGGAGCCCCGAAAGGACGTCAGGACCGAGGCGTAGGTGTAGTAGTACTCGAGCGAGGCATCCGAAAGCGGCAGGCCCGGCACCGTCTGCCCGACGGCGGCCGGAAGCGTCTCTTGGTCGCACGCGAGCACCTTGAGCTCGCACAGCAGCGCTCCGTTCTCTTCGGCGCTACAGCCGTCGACGGCGCATCCCAGCACCTCGACGGCGCTCTCATAGTTGCGCGCTTTGAAGAAGATGATCCCCAGCCGCCCGAAGATGTCGGGGTTGGCTACGTCGATGGCCAGGGCCCGTTCGACGTTGATGGCCGCCACGAAGAACTCGCCGTCCTGTAGATAGGTCCTTCCGATCGCCAGGTAGGGCGTCGGATCGGCAATGTCGAGCTGCTCGTTGATGCGCGCCGCCCGATCGAAGGCCTCCAGCGCCTGGTTCATCAAGATGCGGCGATCGGCATCCGTCGGCGCCTTGCCCCCCAGCGTCCGGTAGTTGGTCCCGATCAACAGGTACAGGTAAGTGAAGTTGGGGGCGATCTCGGCCGCGGTCTGGTACTCCTCGATCGCCTGGCGGTAGGCGCCATTGCCTTCCAGCACCGTACCGAAGACGCGGTGCACGTCCATCGAAAGCGGGTCGAACGGATCGGTCTGGGCCGCCGCCTGTTCGGCCAGGTCGAATGCCTGGGCGAACTTGCCCTCGTCCAGCAGCAGCTCGGCGTAGTAGGCCAGCGCCAGAGGACTCCCCGGGTCCAACTGCAGGGCGCGCACGGCCGACTCTTCCGCTTCCTTGAGCAGGCGATCACGCTCGACGCCGCTCGCAGCGGCCGCCGACCAGTCGTAGACCAGCGTCCGCACGGCGTGGATTAAGGGATCCCCGGGATTGGCGGCGACGGCGGCGTCGATCGCCTGGCGCGCCTCAGCCAGCCGCTCTGACTTCTCGCCTGCCGTCGTCAGCAAGGCGCTGGAGTAGGTCAGGATGCGGGCCAACTCCGCCGCCGGCTCGGGTTCGTTCGGGGCCACCTCGACCGCCTGCCGGTAGGCGGCGATGGCATCGTCGAGGCGCCCGGCGGAGAATTGCGTCCTTCCCTCTTCGGCATGCGAATCCGCCGTGCGCGTCGGCGTCGGCGTCGCCAGCAACAGCGGCCGCACCTGTCCGGCCTGGAACGACCGGAACAGCAGCAGGCCGGCGCCGATGGCCGCCAGGTAGGCCAGGATGCGCCAGGGGCTTGCCGGGCGGCTTACGCGGCCGAAAGGGAGGCGCTCGCCGGTCAGTCGCATCGTAAGGGCAGTCTCAGGACTCCGCGGCCGCCGTGACCACCGGTGTGGCCGTCGGTGTCACGATGCCGCACCTCACCAGGCCTTCGGTGGCGTTGCCGACCGCCACCTCATCGTCGGGGACGCCCCGCAGCAGCGCCTCGAAAATCGGCGAGGCCTCGTCGCAGCGTTCCAGTTCGGCCAGCGCCAGGCCGAGGGTGTAGTAGAAGCTGACGACACGCGGGCTTTGCGGGTCGATCGGCAGACCGAGAACCGTGATCCCGCCCGCGGTCGTGCCGCCGCGCACGGCCAGGCTCAATTCACCGGCAGCCTGTTCGAAGTCGCCATTCTTGAAATAGCTCACCCCCAGGTCGCCGTGCAATCCGGCATCGGACGGGGCCAGGCCGACGGCGTCGTTGGCATACTGGCTGGCCTTGCCGTATTCACCGAAGTTGGAGTAGGCCTTGGCGATCCGCCGCAGCGGCTCGGGGTTGGTTGGGTCGAAGGCGCTGGCGTTGAGGTAGGCCTGGATGGCCCTATCGAGGTCCGGAACGGCCTGGCTCAGATGCATATCGCCGATGGCCAGGTGCACCAGCCACAAGTTCGGGTTGATCGCCAATGCGCGCTGGTACTCCGAAAGCGCCTCCTCGTAGTTGGAGGTGTTCTCGAGGACGTACCCGCGTGCCCGGTGCGTCTCGACGATGTTGGGATCGAGCTGGACGGCCCGGTCGGCCGCCTCGACCGCGTTGCGGTAGTCGCCTTCGTCGAGTGTCACGTACTGGTCGATCAGGATCTCGGCCAGATAGGCGTGGGCCAGCGCAGAATCCGGATCGGACGCCAGAGCGGCCCTGACCTCGGCCTCGGCCTCGATCAGGTGGTCGGCTCCCCGGAAATCGAGCGCCCAGCCCAGGACGGCGTGGGCTGTAGGCAGATCCGGCCGGATCAGCAAGGCGTTGCGGGCTTCGGTTTCGCCTTGCGCCGGCCGGCCGGCAAAAACCAGCACGCGCGCCAGCGCCACGTACAGGTCGGGGTCCTGGGGATTGGCCTCGATGGCCAATCGGTAGGACTCGGCCGCCTGGTCGAGCCGGCCGGCCTGGAAGAAGGACTCGGCCTCCAGCGCGTAGGTGGCCGGACTGCGCGTTGGCGTCGGGGTCGGGACGAACAGCGGCGGGACCGTCGGCACGAGGATCCGTTCGACGTACACCGCTCCACCGATCAATCCCACGAGCAGCAGAATCCGCCATAGGTTCAGCGGAGGCCGTTTGTGCCGCGCGTTCCATTTGGATCCGCTCAGGTACATCGCGGAGTCATTCTATCAGGCCATCCATCCGCAAGGACTTCCGGCCGATCCCCGGGCGGTATAATGCCGGCCGTGTCCCTTCCCGATAGCACTGGCGAATCGACGCAGCCCTCGAGCGTCGCCCCGCCGCGCCGCGTGTGGCGGTTCTTGCGCTGGTTCGTCCTGCTGCTCGTGGCGGCGGTCGTCATGGCCGCCGCTATCGGCTACCGCGCCGGCCAGAACCAGCGCCGCGCCGTCCTGGCCAGCACGCAAGCCCGCGCCGCCGATGAACAATTCCAACGCGGGGTGGAGGACCTGGCCGCCGGGCGTTACGAACTCGCCCGCCAGCGATTCGAGTATGTGATTCGCCTCGACCCGACCTACCCCAACGCCGCCCAGCGCTTGGCGGAAGCCCTGGTGGCCCTCGACGAGCCCCTGGCGACCCCGCTACCCCTGGCGTCGCCCACGCCCAACCTGGCTCCGGTGGAGGACTTGTTCACGCAGGCCCTGGCGGCGCATATCAACGGGGACTGGGACGTCGTCATCGAGACGCTGCTGGGGCTGCGCGCCAAGGATGCCGCCTATCGGGCGGTCGAGGTCGACGGCATGTTGTTCTCGGCGCTTCGAAACCGCGGCTTGAAGCGCATCCGGTCGGAGGGTCTGCTGGAGGAAGGGCTGTACGACCTGTCGCTGGCCGAGCGTTTTGCCCCGCTCGACAGCGAAGCGGTGGAATACCGCGGCTGGGCCCGCCTGTACCTGTTGGCCAACAGCTTCTTCGGAGTCAACTGGGCCGAGGCCACGTACTATTTCGGCCAGGTCTACCTGGCGGCGCCCTACATCACCACCGACGTCTATTTGAAGTATGCCATCTCGTCCAATCGCCATGGGGACGAGTTGGTCACGGCCGACGACCCCTGCGCCGCCATGGATCTCTACGAACAATCGCTGCTGGCGTGGGAAAACCCCGACCTGATCCCGACGGCGACCCAGGCCCACAATCTATGCGAAGAGGCCAACGCTCCCCCGCCCCCGCCGGAAGCGACACCGACTCCATCCGAAACGCCCACCGAGACGCCGACGCCCTGACCGATGCCGTCTCCCGTCGTCGCCACAGCCTATGCTCTGCACATGGTCGCGACGGTCATCTGGATCGGCGGGCTGGTCTTCCTGGCGTTCCTGGCTGTGCCGCTCCTTTCCCGCCTCCCGGCAGCCGAGCGGGAGGCGGCGCGCCACGCCTCTGCCCGGCGCTTTGCGCCGGTGGCCTGGCTGTGCCTGGCGGTTTTCGTCGTAACAGGTCTCACCCAAATGTCGGCCAACCCCGGCTATGCCGGCCTGCTCGTTGTTCGGAACGCGTGGTCGGCGGCGATCCTGGTGAAACACCTGGTCGTGGCCGTCATGGCGGCGGTCCTGGCATACCAGACGTGGGTCCTGTACCCGCGGCTCGAGCGAATCGCCCTCGGCCTCGATGCCCAACGTGTCGTCAAGCAGGCTCGTTGGCGCCGCCTCGATTTGCATCTGCTGCGACTGAGCGCGGTCTTGGGACTGCTTGTCCTGCTGCTGACGGCCATTGCCCGCGCCAGCAACTAGGAGATTGATTGAAGAAGGGAGTGCGAATTCAAACCCCCTCCCCTGACCCCTCCCCCTGTATCTGCCGTGTCTTGACCCCACGGGAATCGTCCAGGGGGAGGGGTAGTTGTTCTTGGGGGAAGGGGGGAGCTTCGCTCCCCCCTTCCCCCAAAAGTTCCACCCCCTCTCCGCCACGTTTCTTCAGGTTGGTTGACACAGTCGGCGGAGAGGGGGCCGGGGGGTGAGGTGGGAAGAGAGACTTCCCCAGGCTCTTGGGTTCCACTCTCGGCGAGACGCGGCCTGATTCCGTTCCGGTCTCGTATCTTCAAGTCCCACGTAATGGCGCCCCGGCCAGCCCGGGGACTCGGCCTGTGAGTCGGGGCACGACGCCCCGCGGCTCGGGTACAATGACGTTCCGCCGCATGGGTTAAGTTGTTCGAGCTCTTCTTCCTCGGTACTTCGGCCTCGGCCCCCTCCATTCACCGCGGACTTTCGGCGCAGGTCGTTTCGTACGAGGAACACCGTTTCTTGATCGACTGCGGCGAAGGGACGCAGCGGCAGATCCTCCGCTCGGGGCTCGGCTTTCGCCGCCTGCACCGCATCCTGATCACCCACGGCCACCTGGACCACATCCTGGGCCTGGCCGGCCTGCTCTCGACGTTCATGCGCTGGGAGGCGATCGACGAGCTCGAGATCTACGCCGGCGCCTTCGCCCTGGAGCGCATTCACGATCTGCTGATGGGGGTCGTCTTGCGCGGCGCCAAACCCCCGATGCGGCTGCGCCTGATCCCCATCGACCCCGGCGTGTTGCTGGAGCAGGACGGGTTCCGCCTGACGGCGTTCCCGGTATCGCATCGCGGCCCGGGATGCTTCGGGTTCTGCTTCGAAGAACCGTCGCGCCGCCCCTTTCTCGCCGAGCGCGCCGAGGCGCTGGGTGTTCCTCCGGGCCCGCTGCGGCGCGAGTTGGTGGCCGGGCGGGCGGTGTCTCTGCCGGATGGGCGGACGATCCGTCCGGACGAGGTGCTGGGTCCGCTGCGGCGCGGGGCCAAACTGATTCACGTCGGCGACTGCGCCCGCACCGACGATCTGCTGGAGGTCAGCCGACAGGCGGACGGTCTGGTGATCGAGGCGACGTACCTCGACGTCGAGGCCGAAATGGCGGCGCAATTCGGCCACCTGACGGCGCGCCAGGCCGCCGGGCTGGCCACCGACGCCGGGGTCGGTCACCTGTACCTCACCCATATCTCGCGGCGCTATCACGAGAAGGATGTCCTCAAGGAAGCCAGCGATGTCTTCCCGCGGGTGAGCGTCGCCCGCGACTTCGATCGCTTCGAGATTCGCCGCCGCGAGTAGACCCTCCCCGGGCAACCTGCAGAACTCTCCGCCGCCTCGGCAGTCTTTGTAAACCAGAGCACAAAGTACCTGGGACCTCCTTCCTAGGCCGGACCGTAACCTTCGGGACCGGCCGGCGACTTCATCGGTGCAATACCACCCCATCAGGTCTGGAGGCTACAAAATGAAAGCGAGCCGGCTCTTCCCCATGACATTGGCCGTGCTGGCGGCGTTCACCCTTGCCGCCTGCACGGGTACACCCGTCCAGCTCCAGTCGGCTGAGGTCGAAACCAACGAGCAGGGCGAGACCGAGCTGGAGTTCACCGGTGCCGTCGATTCGATCGGCTCGAACGCCTGGTCGATCGGCGGTCTGGTCGTCGGCGTCACCGCCTCGACCCGAATCCAAGGCGACCCGGCCGTGGGCGACCTCGTCAAGGTGCACGCCCTGGTTGTGAACGAGACCACGCTCGTCGCCCGCGAGATCGAGCGCTCCGCAGGCGCGCTCGGCCCTCCGTCCACTCCGGTCGCCACGCTCTCGGCGGGCGAGGAGATCGAGTTCTTCGGATCGGTCGTGGCCATCGCCTCCGACGCGTGGACCGTAGGCCCTCAGACTGTCGCCATCACGTCCGCCACGGAGATCAAGGGCACGATCTCGGTCGGCGACCCGGTCAAGGTCCATGCCATCGTCCAGCCCGACCAGACTCTGACGGCGCGCGAGATCGAGCCGGCAACCGAAGCCGACCTGATCGGCGGCGATGATGACCGCGACGACGAAGACCTGGAGCTCAAGGGTCCGGTGGAGTCCATCGCCGGCGATACCTGGACCGTGGCCAGCGTGACCTTCCTCGTCCCTCCCGGCACCGCCATCGATGGCGCCGTCCAGGTGGGCGACACGGTCGAGATTCACGCCGTGTGGTCGGCCGACGGCGTGCTGACGGCGGTCCGGATCCACCTCGAGGACGGGCCGGGCGACGATGACAATTCCGGCGATGACTCCGATGACGATAACAGCGGCAGCGGAAGCGGTGACGACAGCGACGACGATGACGACGACAATTCCGGCCACGGTGGCGGAGACGACGACAACTCTGGTTCCGGCGGCGACGACGACAATAGCGGAAGCGGCGGCTGATTGACGTTCCTCTGGGGAGGCCGGCCGGTTCAACCCCGGCCTCCCCAGGACTTCGCATGCTATACTCCCTCGCGCTCTCCCGGAGCTCGGCCGCCCTGGCCTTCCGCAGGGGACCGCTCAATTTCATGGCCAGTGACTCCGAACCGTTGTCAGGGCTTCATCAGCTCGACTCCCAGGCCCTGAGCTCCCTTCACGACAAGCATTTCCCTGAGCTCTTTCGCTATGCCCGCTACCGTCTGGCAGATGCCGACACCGCCGAGGATGCCGCCTCGGAGACCTTTGTGCGCCTGTTGGAGGCGTTGCAGCGCGGCGGCGGCCCGCGCTCGAGCCCGCGCGCATGGCTGTTCGGCACGCTTCGCCATATCGTCGACGATCACTACCGCGCCGCCTACGCTCGTGGAATCGAGACCTTCTCCCACGGGCCCGAGGGCGACGGGGCGCCGGACGCCGCCATCGAGGCCGATGAACGCCAGGAAGAGGTCCGGCGCGCTCTGCGGTTCCTGACGTCGGAGCAACAGCACGTTCTGGCCTTGCGCTTCGGCGGGGGCTACTCGCTGGAGCAGACCGCCGAGATGATGGACCGCAAGGCGAACGCCATCAAGGCGCTGCAGTTCCGGGCGCTGCAGGCGCTCCGACGGCATCTGCCAGAGGACGCCGGATGAAGCCCCGGGCGGAGGACCTCCTTCAGGCAGCGCTCGAGTCGGCGGGGCGCGGCCAAGGGATCGACGGGCTCCTGGCGGGCTTGTCCCGTGAAGAGGCGGCGGAACTCCGCGCCCTGATGGCGGCCGCGACAGCGGCGTCAAGCCTGGGCCGGTCGGACCTGCCTGCGGGGGCGGCCCGACGCAGTCGATCTCGTCTCTTGCGCCGCGCGTCGTCGATGCCCTCGGCCGTCAGCGCGCGGCCGCCCCTTCGGAGATTGATCCCTCGCTTCTCGGCCGCCGCCCTGGTCGCCCTGTTCGCCTTGGCCTTCGGCCTGGGCGGTCTCAAGGAGGCCGCCGCGACCTCCCTGCCGGGCGATGCCTTGTATCCGGTCAAAGTTGCCGCCGCCGATCTGCGCTTGCAGTTGGAGTTCGAGGCCGCACAACGCCTCCGCCTGGAATCGTTGTACGCCGAGCAGCGCCTGGAGGACGTGCGTCAATTGCTGGCGCTCGGGCGCGTGGTGCCGGTCTCGTTCCATGGCCGGGTGCTTGGGATCAGCGCCACGCTTTGGCAAGTGGAGGACTTCCCGCTGCGGGTGACGGCCCGGACACGCGTCGTGGGCGAGATCCTCCCGGGGATGCTGATCGAGGTCGAGGGCATCTCGCAGGCCGACGGGACGATCCTGGCCGACGAGCTCCATCTCCAGTCCTACGATACGCTGGGCACGCTCGAAAGCCTCGACGCCGAGCAGATGATCGTGGGCGGGCGGGTGTTTCTCCTCACCGGCCGGTCGGTTCTCGAACCCGGCCTGGTCGTCGGCGACCGGGCGCTCCTCCGCGTGACGATCGACGATTCCGGCGTGCGCACCATCGTTTCGGCTGTTCGTTTTTCTCCGCCGACTCCCACCGCCGCGCCGGTGGAGACGGCCGCTACCGCCCCACCTCGGACGCCGCCACCGCCCTCGACCTCGACGCCGGCGGCCACCACCACGGACGACCACGGCGGTCAAGGCGGAGGAACGCAGGGGCCCGGCGACGATGACGACGGTCCCTCGGAGACGACGCAGGATCCTGATGATGATGGTGAGGGGACCGAGAAAATTGAGTTCAACGGGGTGGTGCAATCGATCGCCGGATCGCAGTGGGTCGTCGACGGACAAACGATCCGGGTAGACAGCGAGACCGAAATCAAGGACGACCCCGGAGTCGGCGATACCGTCAAGGTAGTCGCCTTCCTGCTGTCCGACGGCACCTGGTGGGCGGAGAAGATCGAGCTCGAGGATTGAGCCCGAGGGTTGGTCCCTCCAAGCCCATGTGGCGAACGACAGTGGGGATGGACCGTTGACCTTGAAGGCCGCGCCCGTTAGAATCGCCCGACAGGAGCGACCCCGTGCCGGTTTACGAATACGTCTGCCTCGACTGCCGCGAATGCTTCGACGCCTTGCGCCCGATCGCCCAGGCCGACACGCCGATCGCCTGCCGGGTATGCGGCAGCGAGCACAGCTCGCGCATGCTCTCGCTCTTCTACGCCCAGAGCGGCGGCCGCGCCGTGGCCGGTACGCACGGCGGGTGCGGCAGCTGCGGCGGCGGACACTGCAGTTCGTGCGCTAACTGACTCCCAAGCTCCCCGCGAGCTTGAAGCTCGCGGGGAGCTCCAGAAAGAGAACGGGCTGCGCTTTGACCGCAGCCCGTTTTTCATTTCCTCGGCGAGCGGGACTACGGCGCCAGGATGGCCACACCCGCCTGGGCCGCCAACTGCAACAAGGGCCCCGGGAGCAAACCCAGGAAGAAAGTGGCCAGGGCCGTGGCAGCGATGGCGGCGGTCAACCAGGCCTCGCGCCGCACTTCCGCCTCTCCCGGTCGCATGTACATGTAGATGACAACCCGCAGGTAGTAGTAGGCCGAGATAAGGGAAGTCAGCACACCTATGACGGCCAGCCCGATCAACCCGGCTTCGACGGCGGATCCAAAGACGACGAACTTCCCCAGGAAGCCGAGCGTCGGGGGCACGCCGATGAGCGAGAGCATGAAGAGGCTCATCGACAATGCCACCCACGGCCGGCGTCGCGCCAGACCGGCGTAGTCGCTGAGCGCCGTCCCGCTGCCATCGGCGTGCTCCAGCGCCACCACGACCGCCCACGCTCCGATGGTAGTCACGCCATAAGCCAGCAGGTAGAAGAGCGCCGCGCTGACGGCGTCCGGAGCGGCGGACGGGGCCGAGCCGGCGGCGATGGCCACCAGCAGGTAGCCGGCGTGGGCGATGCTCGAATAGGCCAGCATGCGCTTGATGTCGGTCTGAGCGATGGCGGCGACGTTCCCCCAGATCATCGTCGCCGCCGCCATCAGGGAGACGATCGGCATCCAGACATCGGCGGCGATAGGAAAACCCACCAGCAGCAGCCGCAGCAAGACGGCGAAACCGGCCGCTTTGGCGCCGACGGCCATGAAGGCCACGGCCGAGGTCGGCGCGCCGTGGTAGACATCCGGAGTCCACATATGGAACGGGACGGCCGCCACTTTGAAACCGAGGCCTACCAGCAGCAGCGAACTGGCGACGGCCAGCATCCGAGGGTCGGCCCGGCCGGCCTGCAGCGCCTCGAGGATCGCCCGCAGGTTGGTTGAACCGGTCGTGCCGTAGGCCAGCGCCGTGCCGTAGACCAGGAAGGCGGAGGCGAAGGCCCCCAGCAAGAAGTACTTCACCCCCGACTCTTCCGACTCGGGGCGCGGCCAGGCGAAGGCGGCCAGGACGTACAGCGGAATGGAGAGCAGTTCGAGCGCCAGGAAGACGATGACCAGGTCGGCCGCCACGGCCATCAGCATCATGCCGGCAACGGAGAACATCAGCAGAGTGTAGTACTCGCCCCTCCCGATGCCGCGGCGCTGGATGTAGTCGACCGCCAGCGGCACCGCCAGAAGGCCCGCCACCAGGAACAACGCCTGCAAGAATCGGCCGAGGCCGTCCACCTCGACCATCCCGCCATAGGCGGCGACGACCGGCGGCGGGACCGCCACCACCAGCACCAGCGCTGCCGCCATCCCGACGGCCGCCAGCCAGGGTACAGCCGGCCGCGCCCGCTCGGGGAGGAAGGCCTCGATCAGGAGCAGGGCGCACGCCCACAGACTGACGACGACGATGGGCAGGATGGCGAACAGATCGTCGGCCATCTTAGTTTCCCGTTCCGGGGAGAAGTGAACTTGGCGCGTCTGGCATTCTTTGGACTCCGACCCTCGCCGCGGCACACTCACTGGAGCCACGGCTCCCGGTCTCCCGGACGTGACACTCCCGATCCGGCCCGTCCTGCCGCAGGACCGCGGCCGTCTGCCCGCAGACTTCCTCGAAACGCGACATTAGCGCGCCGCCAGCGCCGCCACCTGCATCGCCGCCGCCATCCGATCGACCGACGCCGCCATCAAGTGGAAGAACGGTTTCGGGTACAAGCCGATCCAGAAGATCAGCACGATCAGCGGCGCCAGGGTGACGACTTCGCGCCAGTTCAGGTCTTTCAAGTTCAGATTGACCTCATGCCGTACCGGTCCGAGGAACATCTTCTGGAACATGAACAGGATGTAGACCGCCGCCAGGATCACCCCCAACACGGCCACTCCGGCGAACCACGGCGAGCCCAGCGCCTCCGAGCCGAACGACCCCAGCAGGATGGTGAACTCGCCGACGAAGCCGTTCAGTCCGGGCAGGCCCATCGACGAAAGCGCCACGACCAGCGTCAGCGCAGCGTAGACCGGCATGACTTTCCACAATCCACCGAAGGCGTCCAGCTCGCGCGTGTGGCGCCGTTCGTAGATCATCCCGACGATCAGGAACAACGCGCCGGTGCTCAGACCGTGGTTGACCATCTGCAACAGCCCGCCCTGGATCCCCTGGGCGTTGAGGGCGAACAGCCCGAGCATGACGAAGCCGAGGTGGCTGACGGACGAATAGGCCACCAGCTTCTTCACGTCGCGCTGAGGATAGGAGACGGCGGCGCCGTACACGATCCCGATCACGCCCAGCAGGGCGATCCACGGCGCCAGCTGCAGCGACGCCTGGGGAAAGAGCGGGATGTTGAAGCGCAGGAACCCGTAGGTGCCCATCTTCAGCAGCACGCCGGCCAGGATCACCGAGCCAGCGGTGGGCGCTTCGACGTGGGCGTCGGGCAGCCACGAATGCAGCGGCCACATCGGCACCTTGATGGCAAAGGCGGCGGCGAAGGCCAGGAACAACCAGAACTGGACCTCCGCCGGGATGTTCCCGCCGGCGATCAATTCGGGCAAGTTGAACGACCCGCCCTCCAGCCCAAGCCACAGGATCGCCAGCAGCATCAGCACCGAGCCGGCCATGGTGTACAGGAAGAACTTGACGGCGGCGTACATCCGCCGTTCGCCGCCCCACATGCCGATCAGGAAGTACATCGGCACCAGGGTGAATTCCCACAAGACATAGAACAGGAACAGATCCTGCGCCAGGAAGACGCCGATCATGCCGACTTCGAGCAGCAGGAAGAAGATCATGAACTCGCGCACGCGCTCGGTCACCGCCGTCCACGTCGAGACCAGCGCCAGGGCCATCAGCAGCGTCGTCAACAGCACCAGCAGGATGCTCAGCCCGTCGACCCCGACGAAGTACTCCACCCGCAATCCGGCCAGCTGGAACCAGGTGGCCCGTTCGGCGAGCTGCAGGTTGGGATTTGTCGGATCGAAGGCGGCCAGCATCGCCAGCGACACGGCGAAGACCGCCAGCGACGTGACCAAGGCGATCCAGCGCATCAGCGACGTTCGCCGGCCGGGCGCGATGAGCAGAAGCAGGACTCCGGCCAGCGGCAGGAAGATGAGCGTGCTCAAGATCGGGAAGGTGGGCAGCATCGGCGCGCCTCGAAGCCTCAGCGAAGGAGGATGTACGTCAACATCAGAACCGCCCCGATCAGGATCGACAGGGCGTAGGTTCGAACGAAGCCCGACTGGAGACGGCGCAAGCCTGCGGCCCCGGCTTGCGTGGCCTGTCCCAGGGCCGTGGCGGCGCCGTCGATGACCGGCAAGTCGAAGGACCAGGCCAGCCAGCCGCTCAGCCGGTTGTAGCCGGCCAGCAGCACTCGCTCGTGAAACCCGTCGTGCCACCAGCGCTGGTCGACGGTGTCCGCCAGGAAACGCGCCAGGCGCGCGTAAGGACGGAGGACGAGGCGGTCGTACAGCTCATCAACCCACCACTTGTTCTCCATTCCTACGAAAACGGGCCCGAGGAGTCGCCGCAGCGGGTCCGGCGCACCGCTGGCCAGCGGCCGGCGACCGTACAGCAGCCAGGCCGCCCCCAAGCCGACCAGGGTGAACCCGGTGGCCAGCGCCGCGACCAGCCCACTCGGCGCCACCGGGTGCAGGTGCTCGATCGTGTGCGCCATCCATGAAGTCAGCTGCTGTGAAACCGGCGTGGCGCCGGGCAGGTTGATGAAGCCACCCAAAACCGTGAGCGCCGCCAGTGCGACCAGCGGGAGCGTGATCAGCAGCGGGCTCTCGTGGGCCTGGGCGGCCGGATCGGAACGGGCCTTGCCGTAGAAGACCATCATCAACTGCCGCCCGGTGTAGAAGGCCGTCATCAGCGCCGTCAGGGCCAGCACCAGATAGATCGGGAAGTTGACGTGAAAGGCGTCGACCAGGATCTCGTCCTTGGAGAAGAAACCGACCAGCGGCGGCAACCCCGCCAGCGACAGCGCCCCGATCAGGTAGACGAGGTGGGTGACCCGCATGCGACCGGCGATCCCGCCCATGTTGCGCATGTCCTGCGCATCGAAGGGCGGGCGGTGCGCCGCCCCGTGGGCGACATGGCCCCCGGCCGCAGCCGAAGCATGGTGATGGGCGTGTTCGATCCCCAGGATGATCGAGCCGGCGCCGAGGAAGAGCAGCGCCTTGAAGAAGGCGTGCCCGACTAGATGGAAGATGGAGGCGGCGTAGGCCCCCAGGCCGGCGGCGGCGACCATGAAGCCGAGCTGGCTGATGGTCGAATAGGCCAGGACGCGTTTGATGTCGTACTGCCCGACGGCGATCGTGGCCGCGAACAGCGCCGTCGCCGCCCCGACCCAGGCCACCAGGCTGGAGATGTCCGGCGCCAGCGCGAACAGCGCGTGCGACCGCACGATCATGTAGATCCCGGCGGTGACCATCGTGGCGGCGTGGATCAGCGCCGAGACCGGCGTCGGTCCGGCCATGGCATCCGGCAGCCAGACGTAGAGCGGGATCTGCGCCGATTTGCCCGCGGCGCCGATCAACAGGCAAAGGGTGATGGCGCTGGCGATCCCGGCCAGGGCCGCCCCGCCCTCATCCGCCCGGGCGAAGACTTCGTGGAAATTGAGCGTGCCGAAGGTCGTGAAGATCAGGAACAGGGCGATGAGAAAGCCGGCGTCGCCGACGCGGTTGGTGATGAAAGCCTTCTTGCCGGCGTAGGCGTTGCCGATGCCGTCCTTACCCTTCTCGTACCAGAAACCGATCAACAGGTAGGAACACAGCCCGACGCCCTCCCAGCCGACGAACAGCGTCAGGAAGCTGTCCCCGGTCACCAGGATCAGCATCGAGGCGATGAACAGGTTGAAGAAGACGAAGAAGCGCGTGTAGCGCCCGGGATCCTCGTTGAAGCGCACGTCGTCGTGCATGTAGGCCGTGGCGTAGATGTGGATCAGGCTGCCGACGCCGGTGACGACCAGCATCATCGTCACCGCCAGCGAGTCGATCTGCAGCGCCCACTCGACCTGCAGCCGGCCGATCTCGATCCAGGCCGCGATCGGCACGGTGGCCCCCTCCGCCGCGCCGGACAGGGCGAGGGCCTGCAAGACCGAGACGAGAAACGCCAGCCCGACTGCGCCGCAGGCCACCAGGCCGGCGAAGCGCTCCCCCAGCCGACGGCCAAGCGCCAGGTTGAGCAGCAGCCCGGCAATCGGCAGGGCGATCGCCAACGGCGCCAGGCGAAAGAGCGAGTCGGCCGTCATCCGCGCAACCCTGAGACCTGGTCGACATCGATGCTGTGTTTGGACTTGAAGATGGCCACGATCAGCGCCAGCCCGACGGCCACCTCGGCCGCCGCCACCCCGATGATGAAGAAGACGAAGATCTGCCCCTCCACATCGGCCCACTGCCGGGCAAAGGTAATCAGCGCCAGGTTGGCGGCGTTGAGCATCAACTCGACCGACATGAACATCACGATGGCGTTGCGACGCACCAGGACGCCCAGAACCCCCATCCCGAAAAGCACGCCGGACAAGCCAATCAGATAGGATGTCGGAACGTTCACGGGGCCTCCGGCCGCTTCGGGCGCCGCGTCAGGACGATCGCTCCCACCATCGCCACCAACAGCAGCAGCGAAGTGACTTCGAACGGCAGGACGTACTCGCTGAAGAGCAGGTCGCCGACGGCGGTCGGACTGCCGAACGCCGGCCCCACCACCGGTGGGGAGGCCGCCTGCGGGGCCTGGAGCAGCGCCAGGGCCATCAATCCCAGGAGCAGGACGGTCAGCGCCACGGCCACCGGCGCCTGCCATGGCAGGCTGGGCCTGGTCTCGAGCCGTTCGGCGCCCAACAGCATGATGACGAACAGGAACAGCACCATGATCGCCCCGGCGTAGACCGTCACCTGCATCAGGGCGATGAAGGCGGCATGCAGCAGCAGAAAGAACACCGCCACGGTCATGAAGTTCAAGACCAGGAACAAGGCCGAGTAAACGGAGTTGCCGCTGAGCAGCATGCACGCCGCCGTCCACACCGCCACCGCCGCCAATCCGAAGAAGATCACCTGGTCGATCGTCATGAGGAGGCGCCTACTCCGGGTCCTTCATCTCGGGCACCGATCGCTCGAAGGCGCCGGCGGCCACCCGCATCGGCGTCGGCTGGCCGCCGGGCGGGACGGGCACCAGCAGCCGGTCTTTGGTGTAGATCGCCGAGCGCCGATCGGTGAAAGACAGCTCGTAATTGTGGCCGAGGATGATCGCCTCGGTCGGGCAGGCATCCTCGCAAAAGCCGCAGAAGATACAGCGCAGCATGTTGATCTCGTAGGTGCTGGCGTAACGCTCGCCAGGGGAGAAGCGCCGCTCATCGGTATTCTCGGCCGCTTCGACGAAAATGGCGTCGGCCGGACAGGCGGCGGAGCACAGCGAGCAACCGATGCACTTCTCCAAGCCGTTGTCGAAGCGGCGCAGCTCGTGCCGCCCGCGGAAACGGCTGCTCACCGGCCGTTTGACCTCCGGATACTGAATCGTCACCGGCCGTTCGAACATGCTGCGGAACGTGATCCACAAGCCGCGCAGGATACCCAGCACCTCAGCCTCCCAACACCACGATGCCGACCGCCGTCACGGCGACGTTCGCCAGCGCCAGCGGCAACAGGATCTTCCAGCCGAACGCCATCAGGCGATCGTAGCGGAACCGCGGCAGCGTGGCTCGCAGCCAGATCATCAACAGCAGCAGCGCCACGACTTTGATCGCCAGGTAGAGCGGCCCCAGCAGCGGCGCCTGATCGAGGAACGGTCCTTGATACCCGCCCAGAAACAAGGTGGCGGCGATGGCGCTGATGGCGATCATCTTGTCGTACTCGGCCATGAACAACAAGGCGAACTTGATCCCCGAATACTCGGAGTGGTAGCCGGCCGTCAGCTCCTGCTCGGCCTCGGGCATATCGAACGGCGCCCGGTTGACTTCGGCGATCGACGCCAACAGGAAGACGACGAATCCGATCGGCTGGTAGAAGATGTACCAGACCGACGCCTGGCCGTCGACGATGGCTTGCAGGCTCATCGAACCGGCCAGCAGGATCGGGCCGATGAAGGCCAATCCCAGCGCCAACTCATAACTGATCATCTGGGCCGAGGAGCGCAGCGCGCCCATCAGCGAGTACTTGTTGTTGGACGACCAGCCGGCCAGGACGATGCCGTAGACGCTGATCGACGAAACCGCCATCAAGTACAGCACGCCGACGTTGATCGCCGGCGCCAGGCCGAGGGTGATCGTCCGGCCGAAGAGCTCGATCGGGGGACCGAGCGGCACAACCGCCAGGATGATCAGCGCCGGGATCAGGGTGATGATCGGCGCCAGGACGAAGATCACCTTGTCGGCCTGCGTCGGGATCAATTCCTCTTTGAAGATCAGCTTGACGCCGTCGGCCACGGGCTGCAGCAGCCCCAGCGGGCCGGCCCGGTTTGGGCCGATACGCACCTGAATGCGCGCCAGCACCCGCCGCTCGAGCAGGGTCAGATAGGCGAATCCGGTCAACAGGGAAACGATGATCAGAACGGAGATGACGACCGCCTGGACGAATTGTTCGACGGTCATCGATCGGCGCCCTGGGCGGAGGTCCGTAGCCGGCCGCGCGTCGGTGCCAGCAGACTCATCCCCGAGCTGCGCGGGACGAGGGCGATCCCCTCCGGAACGCCGTCGACGACGGCGACTTCGGCCGTCTCGGCGCGGCCGTCCCACTCGAACGTGATGCGGGCGCCGTCGCCGACGCCCAACGCGTGCGCGTCGGCCGGGTTCAATTCGACTTGCTGGCGGCTCCGGTGCGGTTCCAGGAGCATCGAGGGTAGCACGGTCGTCCCCCGGTCGTACAGCCGGACCACCGGGACGAACAGCAGTCCCGAACCGGCCGGCGGCGTCGGCGGAGCGGGCCAGGCGATCTTCATCGTGCTGTCCACCTCAGCGCCGGTCGACCGCTTGACACCCAGGCCCTGGCTGTTGGCGTAGGCCGTCCCACCGAAGTACAGATCGTCGCCACCGACCAGCGGCCATTGCGGGCGGACCTCGGCAAGCGCGGCGTAGGAGATCCCGGCATAGGACGGCACGGCGGAGGCGATCTGCTCGAAGCAGCCGGCCGCCGAGGCCGGGGCTTCGGGCGCCCCCAGCCGGGCGCCGAGGGCGCCGGCGATCCACCAATCCGGACGCGTTGCGCCGAGCGGCGGCACGGCGGGGTAGTAGCGCTGGACGCGGCCCTCGCCGGTCGTCAGGCTGCCTTCCCGTTCGACAAAGGACTGCGCCGGCAGCACGACGTGGGCGCGCTCGGCCGTCGCCGTCAGATAAAGCTCCTGAACCACCAGGAACGCTAGCGAGTCGAGCGCTACCTGCGTCGACGGATCGTCGCCCAACGGGTCGCTGGCCGCCAGGTAGACGGCCCTTGCCTGGCGCAGCGCGCCGCCGACGTCATCGATCGGACGGAAGCCGAGATCCCACGCACCCTGGTCGTTGGCACGCGGCCAGACGGCGACCAGGCCCGAGTTGGCTTTGCCAACATGGCCGGTGGCCGCCAGCAGCGAACCACAAGCTTGCGCCAGCGCTTGCGTGCCGGCGCCATCCAGACCTTCTCCGCCGAAAAAGACGACGAAGTCGCGCGCCTCAGCGATGGCGTGGGCGGCCGGCGCCAGCTCCGGCGCGTGGCCGTAACGATCGAGCCCCTTCCCTTCCGCGCCATGGCTGGCCAAGCCCAGGACGGCTTCGACGGACCGGCCGTGTTCGAATACCAGGCGGTGCGCGGCGAAGCCGTCCAGGCGCGTTGGGCGCGGATGGGCCACGATCAGGGAGGCGCCGCGCTGCGCCGCCTGCTTGACCCGCAGCCACCAGATCGGCGCCTCTTCATGCAGATCGGCCCCGACGACGAGGATCACATCGCCTGCGCCCAGGCGTCCCAAGTCCGCCTGGCGGCCAAGACCGAAATGGGCGGCCAGGTCGCCGCCGGCCATCCGGCTGTCGAGCATCGCCGAGCCGCCGGCCGCCTCGACCGTCCGGCGAAAGACGAACAAATCCTCGTTGGAGAGGCGGCCGCCGGCGATCCCCACCAGGCCGGACCCGGCCGCGCGCAGACCGTCGGCGGCGGCCTGCAAGGCCTCGTCCCACGTCGCCTCGACCAGCCGGCCTTCCCGGCGCACGAGCGGGCGCTGCAGCCGGGTCGGGCTCGAGGCGAAGTGATGGGCGAAGCGGCCCTTGTCGCAAATCCAGGTCTCATTGACCGCTTCGTTCTGGCGCGGCATGACGCGTTTGATGACTTCGGCGCCGCCGCTTTCGGCCTCGCGCCGGGTGTTGAGGGTCAGGTTGCAGCCCACCGGGCAATGGGGACAGATCGAGGCGGCGGCGTTGAGCTCCCACGGCCGAGCCCCGAAACGAAAGTCGGTCGTGGTCAGCGCCCCGACCGGGCAAATGTCGGTGGTGTTGCCCGAGAAATGCGAATCGAAGCCCGGCTCGGAGAACGTCACGATCTCCAGTTTGCGGCCGCGTTCGTAGAACCCGATCACCGGATCGTCGACGATCTCTTCCTGGAAGCGGATGCAGCGGGCGCACTGGATGCAGCGTTCGCGGTCCAAGAAGATCAGGTCGCCCAGAGGGACGCGTTTATGGAGGCGGATCTTGTCGTCGAAGACGAAGCGGCTGGTGCCGGGGCCGTGGTCGAGGGTCAGGTTCTGCAGCGGGCACTCGCCGCCTTTGTCGCAGATCGGACAGTCCAGCGGATGCGACGTCAGCAGGAACTCGACGACTTCCTTGCGCCCGGCGAGCGCCTTGTCGCTGGTCACCCGCACGTCCCAACCTTCACCGACGGTGGTGGTGCAGGCAGTCTCCAGTTTGACGTTGTAGAACAGCTTGGGGTTGCCCTGCTCGTCCAGCGGGACCTCGCCCGTGGTCCGGTCGCGCGCCGGGCGTCCGACCTCGACCAGGCACATCCGGCACATCCCCACCGGCTCGAGCTTGGGGTGGTAGCAGAAAACGGGGATGTCGATGCCGAGGCGCTTGGCGGCGTCGACG
>Ga0209108_10000090_pt1 | contig 41374 bp, 43 predicted proteins | sample Rifsed10ft1_FD_184003 | JGI IMG/M metagenome (GOLD analysis project Ga0209108, IMG submission 184003) | Soil microbial communities from Rifle, Colorado, USA - sediment 10ft 1 (version 2) | ecosystem: Environmental > Terrestrial > Deep subsurface > Rock core/Sediment | place: Rifle, Colorado...
GGAGCGCCTCCATTGCTTTCCAACGCTCGCTGCTGCCCGCGATGTAGGCGGTCAAGGTTTGAATCTCGTCGCGGTACCGTCGGACTTTCTCGGCTGCCCCGGCGCCTTCCGCGGCGAGTCGAGTTTGTTTCGTGAGCTCTTCTTTCGCCGCGCCGACGTGCTCGAGCAGCGAAGTGTGACGCTGCTGCAACTGCTTGAGCGCGATGCGCAGCTCGCCGATCTGTTGCCGCTGGCGTTGGAACTCATTCTTGACCTCGGCGAGCTCTCGTTCGCGCTGTGCGAGTAAACCGCTTTGCTCGGCGTGCGCCGCGCGCGCCGCATCGAGATCGCGCCGCGCATCTTTGAGCGCCTCCTCGAGCGTCGCGATCGCCGTCGCATCGTGCGAGAGCTCGCGGTCGATGCGCTGCGCACGCGGCACGAACAGCACGGGGTGCTCGCCGGTGTCTTCGTCGTCGAAGTCGGGGAGGTGCCCGCCCACCGCCCACACGGCGGCCTCCGAAAGCACCGGCAACTCATCGGTCCGGTCGGTGTCGGAATCGTCGAAGCCGGGGTAGGGGTCCTGCATTTTAGGCCGTTGAGACGGTTTCTTATGATTCGGGCATAAAAGCCTACCATCTGGGCGGCGTTTAGTCTGCGGGTACGGTGCGGCCGGTTGCCCAGGAGCGCAACTCGGCGATGTGCTCGCGCATGAGCACGGCGAGGGGCCGGGTCTTGCGTAGCTCCACGAGGACGTGCGCCGGCTCGGGTGTCTGCCCGACGGCATGGGCCGCATACAGCGCCGCGACGACGGCCTGCTCGATTTCCGCGCCCGAGAAGCCCTCGCTGGCGGCGATGAGCGGGGTCAAATCCTGCTTTTTGGGGTTGATTCCCCGCTTGCGCAGGTGGATCGCGAGAATGTCGGCCCGATGGGCCGGCGTCGGCAGGTCGACGAAGAACACCTCGTCGAAACGCCCTTTGCGCACGAGGGCGGGCGGCAGCGCTTCGATGTCGTTCGCGGTCGCGACGAGCAGCACGTTCGACTTTCGCTCGGCCATCCATGTGAGCAAGCTGCCGAGGACGCGCCGTGACGTGCCGCCGTCGCCTTCGCCGCCGCTGGCGAGACCTTTCTCGATCTCGTCCATCCACAACACGCACGGCGCCATGAGCTCGGCCGTTTTCAGGGATTCGCGCAGGTTGCGTTCCGTCTCGCCGTGATATTTGTTGTAAAGAGTCCCGAAATCGAGGCGCAGCAGCGGCACGCCGAACGCGCTCGCGGCGGCCTTGGCGGCAAGGCTCTTCCCGCATCCCTGGACGCCGAGCAGCAGAATACCCTTCGGTGCATCGAGACCCGCGGGACGTTGGCCGGAAAACGCGAGCGCGCGCTGCTTGAGCCAAAGCTTCACGTTGGCGAAGCCCGCGATGTCGTCGAAGAGAGCCGTATCGTATTCGTAGCTCAGCACGCTGCCGTGATCGAGCAGCCGGTATTTCGCTTGCATCACGGCCGGGACGTCGTCAGCCGTGATCGCGCCGTCTTCATAGATTGCATTGCGTGCCAGACGCTCGGTGTCGGCGTAGCTCAAGCCGCCGAGATTCTGCACGAGTAGCGCGAATGCTTTGTCGTCGACTTGGACTTTCTCGTTTGGTTTATCCCGCCGATAGTCATCGATGAGACGCTCGATGATCGCGGTCCGCGCCTTCAGGTCGGGCAGCTGCATTTGAAAGCGCGCGCTGAAGCTCTCGAGCTCGCGCGGCAGACGGACCGCGTGACTGATCAACAACACGATCGTGCCCGACTCCCGCCCGGCGAGCGCGATGTCTTTGAGCAGTCGGATGTTGACCGGCGCGTCCAAGAACGGATGAAAATCGAGCAGTGCATAGATCGCGGGCGTCTTGACCGCGCGGATGTGCCGCAACACGTCCGCCGCCTCGGCGTTATGCCGCTGCGGCTCGAGGTCGAGATCGAGGCGCTGCAGTCCATCCGTGACGGACCAGCGGAACAACGGGCGGTAGCTCGCCGCGGGGCTCGCCACGGTCATTTCCGTGAGAAGGTCGAGGAAGCGACCCTCGTCGGCCGTCTCGATGACGACGATCGGCACACCGGATTGGAGCAAGAGTTGCAGGTCGCGGCGATCGGTCATGGGCAACGGCGTCGGGTAGAAACGGCCTCCGCCGCGATTCTAATGTATCGCGCCGCGCTGCCGCGCATGCCTTGTGTAGGAGCGAGCTTTGCTCGCGATTTTAAGACAAGAATCGCGAGCGCAGCTCGCTCCTAGAGGGGGGAGTCGCGCTTCTAGCCGAGGTCGGGGCCGGCGCCGTAGCCTTCGGGCGTCGTCAGGAACTGCTCGAGTTGCTCCGTCAAGCCTTTGCAGGCATGCGCTCGCGGCCGCGCGATGAACGGCAGCGGCACGATGATCGCGGGCATGACGGAACGACCGCGGACGTCGGCGTGGATGGTGCCCGCCGAGGCAAGCTCGTTGATATCCCAGACCGTGGCGTCGTAACGCGAGTCGTCTTCCCACCATGCGAGTCCCATGCAGCCCGCGCCGCCGACGCCCGCCGCGCACGTGATGCCGCCGCCGCTCGCGACGCGGTCAGTCGACCCGTCGAGCCAAACGAGGAAGCGCACGCCGGTATCCCGGACGCGGGCCATGACACCGGGCCGGTCGAGCAGCTCCGACAGGTCCGCGGTGTTGAGCGGCGCCATCGAGGGCTCGAACCAGGGGTACATCATGTCCTCGAACTCCGTCGAGTCCTGCACGAGGATCGTGTGATCGCTGTCCGCGAGCGCATCGCTCACGCACTGCACGAACTCTTGCTCGGTTTCGTGAGTCGCATGGTGCTTGCGTGCAAGCACGACGACGTGCTCGCCTTCCTGAATGACGGCGCTCGTTTGCTTGTAAGGCTCGAGGCGCGATGTGACACCGCAGCCTGCAGCGAGCGCGCTCATGACGGCGATCGAGATGAGCTTGAGCTTCGCCGAAACCTTAATCATTGAGCCGACCAACGGATAATGCTGTTGCATTCCCTCTCTCCTGCAGCCAATAGCTGACTTGCGGCTGCTTCGCAAACTGAGTCGATATCGTAGCGCCGGCTTCGCGCATCGCCGCGATCGACGCGCGCCGCACGGCCTCCTCGCGATCGCCCTCGAGCTCGGCCTTGCCGTATCCGGTGACGGGCCATTCGGCGACGATGTCGCCGTTCGTTTCGTACAGGAACAACCGATACTGCATCCATACTTCGACGAATTGATCGCGCTCGCCCACCGGCACATCGAACTCGAACTTCTCGAGCGTGGGACGCAACACGCCGTCGAGCGAGCCGAGATTGGCTTGCTCGGTCGCCGTTGCGGAGATGTCGCGCGCCTCGATGAACATCGAGCTGAACAACGGCGTGAACATCGAGACGTTGGCATCGCCGAGCGTAATGGTCCAAGTGGACTGTTGCGGAATATCTTCCGCATGCACGAAGTTTTGGAGCTCCGGACCCATGACGATTCCCATGCGTACGGGTAACGGCTCGATGAGCGGCGTCGGAAAATCCGTTTCGATGACGACGGCCGACGAGCAGCCCGCGAGTGCGCCCGCCACGGCGACCGCGGCGAGCAGCCTGCGCGGCAAAGTCTGGTTTGCGGATGACCTCATGGGCCTAGGTTATGTTGCCAATCTCGACAGTCCCTCGTCGAGGGCACGTTAACACCGAAACCCGATTCCAGAAAGACCTGGCCGCGGGCGCGGCAGGGGGGCCGCGCCGCAGAACGCCGGCCGGTCCGGAGCGCACCGCCCGTGCTCAATCGAGCTGCGCTTTCGGCCGTTCCGGCGCAAAATTGTGACGGGCCTCATCGGTGCCGGCGCCGCCAGAGCTTAGATTGGCCCATACGCATTCGGCGGAGAATTCGAGCCATGTTCCGACGAGTCCTCACGATGAGCGGCCTCATGATGCTCGGTGCCACGGCGCTCGCCGAGGACCAGGCGCTGGGGGTCAAAGCCGGGGCGCTCGGTCTCGGTGTCGAATACACCTATAACCTGACGGAACGGCTCAGCGTTCGCGGCGGAATCAACGGCTCGCAGTTCGGCTTCGATGCCGAAGAGGCGGGCATCGAGTACGACGTCGATTGGGTCTGGGACTCTGTGGCGGTGGCCGTCGATTTCCATCCCCGCCGGAACGCGCTGCGCTTGACGCTCGGCGTCCTCAGCAACGACAACGCCCTCGAGACCGCGAGCCGCCTGTCGGGCTCCGTCACGGTCGGCGACACGACTTATACGCCTGCCGAGGTCGGCACGTTGCGCGGCACCGTCGGTTTCGACGACACGGCCCCGTTCGCGGGCGTCGGCTGGGATTGGTCGCGAGCGAAGCAGCGCTTCGGCGTGTCCTTCGACTTGGGTGTTGTGAGTCAAGGCTCGCCCGTGGTGAGCTTGACGGCCGACGGGAGCCTCATCGGCGATCCGGCGTTCCAATCGGATCTCGCGGCCGAGGAGCTCGAGCTCGAGGAATCGCTCGACGACCTCGATCTCGCGCCCTATGTGACGCTCGGCTTCATATTCCGTTTCTGAAAACCGCCGGCTCGCGCCGCGCGGGACGCGGCCGCAAAGCCCAAATCTGCGTGCTAGACTCGGGCGCATGCGTAGCTTGCGGACGATTTTGCTCATGCTCACGGCACTGTCGGCGAGTCTCGCCGGTGCCCAGGATGCGGCGACCTTCGCCGTCGCTGTTGACGGCTCGAACATCCACTGGCGCGTCTACAAGGCGGGGGCCTTTGCCCGCCTCGGGCACAACCACGTGATTTCGGTTGCCGACTTGACGGGCACCGTCACGTATGACGGGGACCTCGCCGCATCGAGCTTCGAGCTCGCGATCCCGGTCGCGAGCCTCGTCGTCGACGATCCGGAGTTGCGCGCGGAATACGGGGAAGATTTCAGCTCCGAGCCGAGCGCCGACGATATCGCCGGCACGCGCCGCAACATGTTGAGTGAGGACGTCTTGGACGCGGCGAACCACCCGATGTTGGTCGTGCGCGGCAAGATCGCCTCGGGGACGCTCGACGCGGCAACGTTCGCGATCACCGTGGAACTGCTCGGCAAGAGCGTCGCGTTGTCGGCCCCCGGGAGCATCGCGATCGACGGCGACACGCTCGTCGCCGAGGGCGAGCTCAGGGTCACGCACGCGGATCTCGGGATGGAGCCGTTCAGCGTGGCGTTAGGCGCGCTCGCAGTCGCCGAGCCGCTCGATGTGTCCTATAGAGTGCTCGCCCATCGCGCCGAGGCGGCGCGGCAGGCGGCGACCGACCGGGAACGGATCGGCCTGGCTGCCGGGCTGCGACCGCTGCCGCGACCGTTACGTTGACATCGCCTAAGCCGCAGTCTCTCGACGGAGTATTGCGCGAGGCCGTCGACATGGGCGTCGCTCCGGGCATCGTCGGCGGCCTCGCGAATCGCTTCGGTACCCTTTATCTGCACGCCACGGGCCTGCAAAGCGGAGCCCCCAGGGCCGACATGCACATCGACAGCGTGTTTCGGATCGCCTCGATGACCAAGCCCGTAACGTCGCTCGCGGTCTTGATGCTCGTCGAGGAAGGCAAGGTCGACCTCGATGCGCCGTTCGCCGAGTACGTTCCGGGCTATCGCCAGCCCGAGGTGCTGCGGTCGTTCGACAAGGCCACGAAGCGGTACGCGACGAGCCCGGCCGAGAGCCGCATCACGGTCCGGCAATTGCTGACTCACACGGGCGGTTACGGCTATTGGTTCATGGATGCGCCGCTGCTCGCGCTCACCAAGGGAGCGCCCAACCTGCTCGATCCGCCGTTTCTCATGTACCCCCCGGGCCGAAAGTTCTCTTACAGCACGAGCACGGACGTGCTCGGACAGATCTTCGCCCCGGTTGCGGGGATGCCGATCGAGACGTTCTTCGAGCGGCGCATCTTTGCGCCGCTCGACATGCGCGATACCGGTTACTCGCCGCCGGGCGATTTGTCGCGCCTCGTGACGGTGAATGCGCGCCGCCGCGGGGCGTTCGTGGAACAGCCGAACGAGACCCGAGGCAACGCGCCGCGCGGCGGCGGGGGGCTCTACTCGACCGCCGCCGACTATTTACGCTTTCTCTGCCTGTTGCTGAACGGCGGTGAGCTCGAGGGACGGCGCCTGCTCGCGCGCGAGCTCGTCGACGCGATGACGCATAACCAGATCAGCGAGCTCTACGCCGAGAGACAGGTCGCGGCACTCGGCGAGCGCAGCAACGATTTCGTCTTCATGGACGGCAGCCAGAAGTTCGGCTTCGGCGTCATGATCGAGACGCGCGACCGGCCGACCGGGCGCGCGGCCGGCAGCTACAGTTGGGGCGGCATCTACAACACCTACTTTTGGGTGGATCCGAGCGCCGATTTGACGGGCGTGCTGCTCACGCAGACGTTGCCGTTTGCGGACCCCGCGGTTCACGGGGCCTATGAGCGCTTCGAGAAGGCGGCGTACGGCGCGCGCCAAAAGCGGAACGCGTAGCAGCGGGTACAAGTCTCGGTCGCGGTGCCTGAAGCTCGTGTCGAGCTTGCGCCGGCCGCGTTAGAATCCCCCGGGTCCACTTGAGCGCAGGGGAATTGCTCTACATGACTACAAGAACACTACTGACCGCGTCGGCATCGTTGGCTTCGTGCTTGATCGCTGCGAGCGCCTGGGCGCAATTCGGCGCCGAGCCTGCCGTGCTCGATCTCATCAAGGTACGCGACGACGTCTACGTCATTCACAACGAGATCGTGCCCGGTAACGTCACCGCGCTCATTACCGAGCAAGGCGTCTTGCTCGTCGACAACAAGTTCGCGATCGACTACGAGAACATGATGGAGTTGCTCGGCACCGTGACCGATCAACCCGTCGTCTACACCATCGATACGCACTATCACGACGACCACAGCGGCTCGAACGCGCTCCTGCAAGCGGGCGACGCGAAGGTATTCGCGGCCGAGAACGCGCGCATCAAGATGGTCGAATCCGGCCGGACCGAGGGTTTGCCCGACGTCACGATCGACGACTACGTGAGGATCTACCTCGGTGGCATGCCCGTCGATATCTACTATTTCGGCCGCTCGCACACGGACGGCGACGTCGTCGTGCACTTTCCCGAGCACGGGATCGTGTCCATGGGCGACATGTACACCCACGGCGAGGGGCTACCGCAGCTCGTCGACTATGCCGGCGGCGGCAGCGCGCGCGCCTGGACGAGCACCGTCGACGGCGTGTTGCGGCTCGACTTCGAGACCGTCGTTCCCGGTCACGGCATCGTCGCTACGCGTGCCGATCTCGAGAGCTTCCGGGAAACCACGTTGCGCTTGCAGCAGATGACGCACGAGATGCTGCAGCAGAACCGCACGCGCGACGAGGTTGCGACAATGTTGCGCAACGAGTTCGGCTTCCAGGATTTTCACCTGCAAGCATCGCTCGACGGGCTCATGGTCGAGATGCGCTGAAGCGGTGGCTGGGGCTAGACTCAAGCGCAAGCGTGGGCCGCTGGCACGCGTCGCTCGCGGCCTCGTCGCCGCTGCGGCGCTTTTCATCGCCTCGAGCGCGGGCGTCGTCGCTGTGCTGCGTTGGATCGATCCGCCGACGACGGCGTTCATGTTGCTCGATACGGGCGGGCGGCAGCCGCTGCGGTATCGTTGGGTCGACGCCGAGCAAATGAGCCCGAGCCTCGCCTATGCCGTGATTGCCGCCGAGGATCAAAAGTTTACCGAGCATTTCGGGTTCGATTTCGCCTCGATCCGCGAATCGATCGATTCGAGCAGCGATGGCCGGCGGCTGCGCGGCGCGTCGACGATCACTCAGCAAGTGGCGAAGAATCTGTTTCTGTGGCCCGACCGTAGCGTCGTTCGCAAGGGGCTCGAAGCCTACTTCACGGCGCTCATCGAGCTCGCGTGGACCAAGGAACGCATCCTCGAGATTTATTTGAACGTTGCCGAGCTCGGACCGGGCATCTATGGCGTCGGCGCCGCAGCCGACGCCTACTTCGCGAAAGACCCGCAACGCGTCTCCGACGCCGAGGCCGCGCTGCTTGCGGCCGTGTTGCCGAATCCGAAAGTCGCGTCGGTCGCGCGGCCGACGCCGTATCTGCGCGAACGGCAGCGGTGGATCTTGAATCAGATGCAGCGGCTGCGCCGCGACGGCGCGCTGGCCGCGTTACGAGTGGATCGTTAGACATTCCATATAGATTGAATTGAGTCGGCTGGCGCGCGGCCGTATCCTGCCGCTCCATGTTGCGCGTGGTCCAGCACCGGGAAGCCGGAACGTTTCTCGAGCGGGCCGAATCGTGGCTGCTCGAGGGCGAAGCGGAGAACAACATCCTGTTGTCGGTCGCCTACCTGTTGCAGCAGGGCGCGAAACCATTCCTCGAGCCCGCGTACCTCGCGACGGTCGAGGACGGAAATCGCATCGTCGGTTGCGCCACGCGAGCGCCGCCCGACGGCATCTATTTGACCGAGGTTCCGGAGGCGGCTGTGCGGGCCATCGCAACACAACTGCGCGCTTTCAGTGCGGCGGCGCTTCCGGAGGCCATCGGGCCCGAGGCCGCGGCCGTCGAATTCGCGCGCTGCTGGAGCGGCACCGATTGGACTTTGAACAGCCGTTTCTATCAGTACAAGCTCGAGGCCGTGACGGCGCCCCGCAAGGTCGCGCGCGGCGCCTTGCGGCTCGGCAATGCCGCCGACCTGCCGTTGCTCGAAGTCTGGGCAGCGGCCTACCGTACTGAGATCGCGAGCAAAGCCGACGTCGTCGCGTTCTTCATGACCATGGTCGAGCGCGGCCTGCTGCACCTCTGGGACGACGCCGGCGCGCGCTGCGTCGTCACGGCTTCCGGGCTCACGCCGAACGGCGCCCGCATTTCCGCCGCTTACACTCCGCCCGAGTTTCGGGGCAACGCGTACGCGACGAGCGCCGTGGCGGCCGTAAGCCGCGGTATTCTCGAAGGCGGCAAGCGCTTCTGCGTGATCACGGCGGACATCGGCGATCCCGTGCCGAACGCGATCTATCGCAAGATCGGCTTCCGGCCGATGGGGCAGCGCGCGCTGATCCACTTTCCTTGAGCGGCTTTAGCTCGCGACGGCGGCCAGGTCCCGATACTTCGAGCCGAGGCGGAGCGCATCGGCGACGGGCCGGCAGGTGACGAAGCCGCGGTGGGTGTTGACGCCTTTGGCGAGCCCGGGATCGGCAAGTACCGCCTCGATGCCGCCGGCGGCGATGCGCTCGACATAGGGCAGCGTCGCCTCCGCGAGAGCGAGCGTCGCGGTACGCGGGTACGCCCCCGGCATGTTCGTGACGCAGTAATGCGTGACGCCGTGCGCCGTGAACACGGGATTCGTATGCGACGTCGGGCGCGAAGTTGCGACGCAGCCGCCCTGGTCGATGCTGACGTCGACGATCACCGAGCCGGGTTGCATGCTTTTGACCATGGCTACCGACACGAGGTGCGGCGCCCGCGCGCCCCGGACGAGCGCGGCGCCGATGAAGAGATCCGTGTCCTCGAGGTGGCCGGCCAGCCGGTCCGGGGCAAGGTCGTACTCGATGCCCGCGTGGATGCGTTTGATCTCGGCGCTGCGATCGAAGTCGCGGCCGAATACGACCACGCGCGTCCCCATCGCGACCGCGACGCGCGCGGCATGTTGTCCGACGACACCGTCTCCGGCGATCGTCACTTTGCCGTGGCGCCGGCCGAGAATCTCGCCGAGCAGCACGCCGCGGCCGCCGTTGAACTGGGCGAGGTAGTAGCTGCCGACGAGCGGAGCCATGCTGCCTGCGATGGCGCTCATGGGCGCGAGCAGGAGCAGGCGCCCCTGCTCGTCCTCGACGGTTTCGTACGCGATGGCCGTGGTTTCGCTCGCGAGCAACGCGTCGGTGAGCGCGACCGAGGTCCCCGCCAGATGAAAATATGTGAACACGAGTTGCCCGCGAAAATAGGCGTACTCGGGCTCCAGGGGCTCCTTGACCTTGACGACGAGCTCGCTGTCCCAAGCGCCGGCGGCGCCGGTGAGCCGCGCCCCGGCCGCCGCATAATCGGCATCCGCAAAACCCGCCCCGACGCCTGCGCCGGATTCCACGCTCACAAGGTGGCCGCGTTGCGCGAGTAGCTCGGCGCCGACCGGCGTCAGGCCGACACGGTTCTCGCGGTTCTTGATTTCCTTCGGGACGCCGATTCTCATAGCGAGCATGATCTCGAATCTACCGGCTCAATATAGCGGTTGTTGTCATGGAGGGAGAAGCGCGTGAGCGCGCCCAAGTATCGGACTTTTCCGAGCCGTGCGGCCTGGCGGGCCTGGCTCGTCAAGAATCACGCCAAAGCCGACGAGCTCTGGCTCGTCTACTACAAAAAGGCCTCCGGCAAACCGAGCGTCGATTACGCGGCCTCGGTCGAAGAGGCGCTCTGTTTCGGCTGGATAGACGGGATCAAAAAACGCATCGACGAGCACCGGTACGTGCATCGCTTCACGCCGCGCAGACCGGGCAGCCGATGGTCGCCGCTCAACATCAAACGCGCCGATCAATTGATCGCCGCGGGGAGGATGATGCCCGCGGGAGCCGCTGCCTTCGAGCAGCGCAAGGGCTATGACGCGAAGGTATTGGCGGCCAGAGCCGGGAGCGAGATCCCGCTCACCCCGGAAATCGAGCACGCTTTGCGTTCGAGCCGTCGCGCGTGGGAGAACTTCACGGCGCTCGCGCCGAGCCACCGCAAGCAATATGCCGGCTGGCTCAGAAGCGCGAAACGCCCCGAGACTCTCGTGAAACGGCTCGCAGAAGCCGTCGCGTTGCTCGAAAGGAACGCCAAACTGGGGATGAAGTAGATGAAGCGCAGAGATTTCGTTGCACTGGCAGCCGTTCCGGCGCTCGCCCAAGCGGGCTTCGCGTCCCGCGCGGCGGCACAGGCGGCCGGCTCCGGAGATTGGTTCGTGTGCATGCACGAAGCGACTTCGGCCGAGCACGACTTTCGCACGGCCATGGAAGGCTACGCGCGCGCGGGAATCCGCGCCGTCGAGGTCGATCTCGTCAAAGTGCGGGAGTTCGTCGGCGCGGGTTCTCAGCAATCCGCACGGCGGCTGCTCGAGGAGCTCGACCTCAAGCCCGTGTCATCGAGCAACCAGTTGTTTCTCGACGAGCCCGGCCCGCGGCGCATGCAGGCCGTCGAGGACCTCAAGTGGAAGGTCGAGCTCGACGCGGCGATCGGCTGCGATCGGCTCGTCATCCCGTCCGCGGCGAGCGAGCGACATACCGAGGACGACTACGCAGAGGTCGTCGACAATCTTCGCGAGGCCGCCGAGATCGCGCGACCGCATGGCGTAACGCTCATGGTCGAGCATACGCGCGCATCGACGTTGATCGGCAACCTGCGCACCGCGCTCAAGGTCGTGCGTGCCGCCGATCATCCGAACTTACGCGTCATGCTCGACACGTTTCATTTCTGGAGCGGCACGAGCAAGCTCGAGGATCTCGAGCTGTTGCGGCAAGGAGAGCTTCACCACTTGCACTTCGAGGACGTACCGGCGGAGCCGCCCGTCGAAGTCTTCGAGCAACGCCATCGCGTGTTTCCGGGGGAGGGGATCGCGCCGCTGCGGAGCATCGTCGAGGTGCTCAAGCGCAAGGGCTATACCGGTCCCGCGTCGCTCGAGATGTTCGATCCGGCGGTGCGCGCTTTGAGTCCCTATGACGCGGCGCTCAAGGCGCGCGCGACGATCGAGCCGTTGATTACGTAGCGGGGCCGAAGCGAGCACGTGAATGCCCTTCATGCTCAAAGTACTTGCCGAAGAAGGTTACGTGCTTCTCGAGCACCACGGTCACGTGCCCTCCGACGAGGTCCGCGAGGCACGCGCCGCACTCCTCGATGCGGCGGGACGCGAAAAGTTCGGCCGCGTGCTCATCGACTGGAGCGCGGCCTCGGGAGTGCCCCCGGTCGCCGATTTCTACTTCATCTTGAGCGAGACGCGCATCACGCTCGATGTGCGCGGGAAGTGCGCGCTGCTGACTCCGGAGTCGTCGAGGTCCGTGGCCGATTTCGTCGAGACCGCGGGGCGCAATCGCGGCTTCCGCATCAAAGCATTCACGAGCCGCGAAGCCGCGATCGAATGGTTGTTCAGGGCCGATGATTCACATTAATAATGGCGTAGACATCTATGATTTATAGATATTTTTAACGTCCGCGCGCGAGTACCCACGCATACAGCGCCCCGTTGACGAGCAGGGCCCCGAGGCCCAGCCCGATCTGCAGGGAGCGCGTGAGTCCAGCCGGGTAGAGCAGCGGCAGGAGGTAATGCTCGATGAAGCCATTCTCGTAACCGGCTTCGCCGGCCAGGCGCCACAATCTCTGCTCGAGCGGCGTCAGAGGGCAAACGATGCCGAGCAATTCCGTCGCGGCGCCCCAGAGCGCCATGGGCACATGCAGGAGCGCGATCCACCGCCGGTAGAGGACGAGGAGCGCGCCGCAGACGACGAATACGACGAACGCGAGATGGATGATGACGAGGAGCTCCGCGCCGACTCGGTAAATCACGTGTAGACATTAATCCTTAGACTCCGGCTCTGTCACTTTCGAGGAGATTCCATGCAGAACGCGAAGCCTTTCGTGCCGCCGGCGGCGGTCCTGTGCTTGGTCGTCCTTGCAGCGGCAAGCGGCGCGTGGCCCGTTTCCGCCGCTGCGCAAGATCGTGAGCTCACGGCTCTCGACTATTACGAGATCACGCAGCTCATCAACCGCTACGCGTACGGGATCGACACTTGTGCCGACAACGGCTATGCCTATGCGAACCTGTTCACGGCCGACGGCGTGTTCATCGACAAGAACTCGGATTTGGGCTTCAGCCAAGGCGGACGCGTGTTGGCGCGCGGCCGCGACGCGCTCGCGGAGCTCGTGGGCGGAGGCTCGCGCGGCTGCAAAACGAAGCTCGTTTGGACCGACTGGAGCCATCTCATGCTGAACCACGAGATCACGGCGACGGCCGAAGGCGCTACGGGACGCATCTACCTCGTGCAGCTCGGCATGGAAGGGCCGGGCAGCGTGGCGCGCCATGGCGGCTACGAAGACGTCTACGTGAAGACGGCCGAGGGTTGGCGCATTCGATCGCGCACGCACGTGCGCAATAAGGCATGGCACGCGCCGCTCTTGCAAACGCCCGATCTCAACTAGCCCGAGGGGGGATGTCATGAAGAATGTTTTGCTCGTGTGCGTAGGCTCGGTGGCGGCGGCTGCCGCGCTCGCAGCGGATCTTTCGGGCACGTGGAAGATCGACTCGAGCGTCGGCGGTGCGCCGGTGGTCGTGCAATGCACGTTGGCTCAGGCTGGCAACGCGCTCTCCGGCAGCTGCCGGCCGCAGGTCGACGGCATTCCACCGTCCGATCTCATCGGCGTCGTGGATGGGGCGCGCGCGAAATGGGGATATGATGTCGTGTTCAACGGCAATCCCGGACGCGTCGACTACGAGGCCGAGATCGGCGCCGACGGCACGCTCACGGGCACGATGTTTCTGTCGGGCAATCCGACGCCGTTCACGGCCGCAAAGCTGTAGACCCGGCCGGGGTCTCCCTGCCGAACGTCTTCGTAGCGAGCAGAGTTGCTTCAAGTTGTGCTCGCTCGGCGCGGATCGCGGGCGTGTATTTCCCGTTCCGCGGAGTTAGCCGCACGTAGTTGTCGAGCACAAGCCGCGCCCGCAGGCGCTTGTACGATCTGAGGAATGATTCAATCTGGAAGAGCAGACGCAATGCCTGGCGGTTCCAGATCGCGTAAGTCAACCCTGGGGAATGGTGAGGCTTCATCGTCCTTTTCCGCGTGATCTTTCCAGCTGCGACTGTGTGCAATACGTATTCCAGAAGGGCGGCTTCGGTGTTGCTGATGCTCACGACCAACTGCCGTCCGTCGCCTGCGTGCTTGCGGCTCAACGTGATTGTTCCTTCGCCGTCGACGAGTCCGGCGATATAGGCGGCATCGACCGGCGACAGCGAGCTAACTTCCTTGTACCTGCGCATTGAGCGCACCTCCAGGCCGTGATCGAGGGAGCCCCTCTGGCCATTTCGGCCAGAGGGACGTTGGTGGAGGCGGCGGGACAGCCGTTCCGTCCCTTTCGAGACGGGCTGGACTATGCCTTCTCCTGTTGCACCGACGTCTCGATGTTCAGGAGCGGGGCGTGTTATTCGGACCTTAGTGCATCCGAATCCTAGTACCGGCTCTGCGCGCGAAAGCGCGTCAGCCGGTCTATGAGTCTCTACAGGGCGAAGGAAGTTGGCCTTCCTGCACCCCTCGGCGTTGCCAGGTCATTCATTGCTGAATGACCGCAGGGTTCACCGAATGAGCCCCGTTATCACTCTGCCCTCGCGGGCAAAGGCGACCATTGCGTTAATCGAACCCGCGTCCGCAAGCCCTCCGCCCCAGGCTCTACATGCTTAGTCAGTCGATTGTTTTAACCGGCAGCAACCCGACGGACAGGGCGCACTGACGGCGATTCCGTTAGGATCTTAGCGACTCGGTCCCGGACTTACCTCATCGCGATCTTGTGAGCTATGACGCCTGAGTGTCCCGAAGGACGCTGGACGCACAAGCACGGCTCCAGTCAGACGGCACCCTACCGGGTTTTAGGCGGCGAGTGCGTAGTTGTCGTCGTTGGCAACTATAGGTTTGCAGATGGTTTCACGAGGTAATCTGCACCTCGGCATGCACCTGAAGGTTTCGCGACCCACGTCGAAGCCATGTCGCCCCCAAGTAACCCTTGTAGTTTAGGGCAGATACGCCCCAAAACAAGGGCATCGGTCTCGCGTAGGAGCGAGCTTCGCTCGCTATTTTTGGTCTTCACGGTCGAGGATCGCGAGCGAAGCTCGCTCCTACATCAGTGAGTACGGCTCTTCAGGGCTCTCGCCTTGTCGCGTTCCCAGTCCCGGTCCTTCTCGGTGGCGCGCTTGTCGTGCTGTTTCTTGCCGCGCGCGAGCCCCACGGCGAGCTTGGCTTTGCCATTCTTCCAATAGAGCTCCAACGCGACGAGCGTATAACCGCGCCGCTCGACGAGCCCCGTGAGTCGATCGATCTCGTCCCTTCGCAAAAGGAGCTTGCGCGTGCGTGTGGGATCGGGATGCACGTGCGTCGATGCCGTGCTTAGCGGCGTGAGGTGGGCGCCGAGCAGCCAGGCTTCGCCGTTGCGTAGCGTCACGTAGCTTTCCGTGAGTTGCGCATAGCCTGCGCGCAGGCTCTTGACCTCCCAGCCTTCGAGCACCAACCCTGCCTCGAAGCTTTCCTCGATGAAGAAATCGAAACGCGCCTTCTTGTTTTGCGCAATCGTGTTCGGTGAGCGTTTCGCGGGCTTGGCCATGGCCGGGCAATGATCCTAGAATGGAAAGCCCGATGCCAAACATTCGACGCCATGCGCGTGTCCCATACTCCGCCGCCCAAATGTTCGATCTCGTCAACGACGTCGAAGCATATCCCGAATTCCTCCATTGGTGCCGCGGCGCGCGTGTCGAGGTGAGCGGCGAGGGGACGGTCGATGCTGCGCTCGACATCGGCCTCGGCGGCTTCTACGAGACCTTCAAGACCCGCAACACGCTCGACCGACCGCATCGAATCGGGATTACGCTCAAGTCCGGGCCGTTGCGGCGTCTCGAGGGCGCCTGGAAGTTCGCGGATTCGGCCGACGGCGGCGCCGATGTCGAGCTAGTGCTCGATTATGAAGTGAGTCATTCCCCGCTCGGCGTGGTGTTCGCAACCGTCTTCGAAGAGGTTGCACGGTCGCAAATGAAGGCGTTCGTGCGGCGCGCGGAGCACGTGTATGGTTGAGGAAAGCCGAGAGCCTTCGGTCGAGGTCGTCTATGCGACCGCCGCCGAGCAACGCATCGTGACCGTGCGGTTTTCGCCCGGCATGACGGCGGCGCGCGCGGTCGATCTCTCGGGGTTGCTCGATGCTTATCCTGCGATCGCGCGGCACGAGCGAGTACTCGGCATCCACGGCACCCGTGTCGACCCCGAGCGCCGGCTCGAGCCGGGCGACCGCGTCGAAATATGCCGGCCGCTCAACGTCGATCCGCGCACCATGCGGCGGGTGCTGGCCGCGAGCGGCAAGGTCATGGGGGGAGCTAAGAAGGGGGCGCCAGGGTGAGATCGCGCTCGATGCGCACGACTCGGTCGTCCTCGAAGTAGACCACGAGCCAGCGACGCTCGATGCTGCGCGACCGTCCTTGGCGGAAATAATAGGTGTAGTCCCAGCGCTCCTCATGGAACGAGTCCGCGACCATCGGCGTGCCGAGCAGAAACTGCACGGCGCTGCGTGACATGCCGACTTGCACCTGGTCGACCGCTTCCTGCTCGATGACGTTGCCTTGCTGAATATTTATGCGATAGATGCACGCCTCGACGATGCAGCAAGCGAGCAGCACGGCGACGCGCCGTAGGAGCGGCGTCCCGCCGCAATTCACCGATCGAGCCTTCACAGTGGAGGGCAGCTCATCTCTGGTCCATAATGAGTCGCGCATCATAACCGATTAGCCCAGAGCGGGTGGACCGTGGAAGAAAAAGACCTTCGCAAGGCGGGATTGAAGATCACGTCGCCGCGACTCAAGGTTTTGGACCTTCTCGAACGCAGTAGCGAGAGACATATGAGCGCCGAGGCGATTTACCGGGCGCTCATCGATTCCGGTGAAGAGCTCGGGCTTGCGACCGTGTACCGTGTCCTCACGCAATTCGAGCGGGCCGGGCTAGTGAGCCGGCACAATTTCGAAGGGGGGACAGCAGTATTCGAGCTCGCCGACCGCACGCATCACGATCACATGGTGTGCCTCGAGACCGGCAAGGTGATCGAATTCCGCGACGAGCGGATCGAGCGGCTACAGGGGGAGATCGCGGCCGAGCACGGCTACGAAATCCAAGAGCACAGCCTCGTGCTCTACGTGCGCCCAAAGAGACCCTAGCTCGCCGCGCTCCGCATCATTTCCGCGGCATGCGCGCGCGTCGTGTCGGTGATCTGTACCCCGCCGAGCATGCGCGACAATTCCTCGATGCGCTCGTCGGCTGACAGCGCATGCACGTGAATACGGCTCGTCTTGCCGTCCGTTGTTTTCGTGACGCGGTGATGGTGCTCGCCTTGGCTTGCGACTTGCGGCAGGTGGGTCACGCACAATACCTGGCGGCGGCGGGCGATTTGGCGCAGACGGCGCCCGACGATCTCCGCGACGCCGCCGCCGATGCCGGCGTCGACCTCGTCGAACACGAACGTGGGAATCGTTGATGCATCGGTCGCGACGACCTCGAGCGCGAGACTGATGCGCGAGAGCTCGCCGCCGGACGCGGCTCGCGCGATCGCCGCGAATGGCTGACCGGGGTTCAACTGCACTTGGAACTCGACGCGGTCGATACCGGTGGTGTCGGCGCGTTCCTTCGGTTTGGGCTCGAGCACGGCAAGAAACTCGCCGTTCGGCAGGCCGAGCTCCTTGAGTTGCGCCGACACTTCCTCACTGAGCGCCGCGGCGCATTGCTTGCGCTCTTGCGACAGCCGGCCGGCGAGGTCGAAGTAACTCTTCTCGGCCGCCGCGACTTTGGCGGCGAGCTGTTCGAGCGACTCGGCGCTCGTGTCGAGCGCATCGACGGCGGCTTCGAGCTTCACGGCAACGTCGACGAGCTCTGCTTCCCCGACGCGATGTCGGCGTGCGAGCGCCCGGATCTTTGCGAGCCGTGTCTCGAGGTACTCGAGCCGTTGCGGGTCCGCCTCGAGATGCTCGCGGTACCGGACGAGTCCCGCGGCAACGTCGCTGAGCTCAATCTCGGCGCGCGCGAGCTGCTCGGCCGCGCCGCGGAGCTCGACGTCATGCTCGACGAGGCCCTCGAGCGCGCGCCGTGCTTGTGCGATCTGCGCATACGCCGACGCCTGATCGCTTTCGTAGACTTGCTCGAGGGCCGCGTCGATGCCGTGAAGCAGGCGATCGACGTTGGCGAGGCGGCCGCGCTCGCCGTGCAGCCGCTCCGTTTCGCCGGGCTCGAGCCCGAGCTCGCGGAGCTCCGCAAGCTCAAAACGCTTGAGCTCGAGCCGAGCCTCGCGATCCGCGGATCGTCCCTGCCGGTCGTCGTAGAGTGCTGCCGCGTCTTGCCAAGTCTTGAAAGCGGCCGCCACTTGCGCCGCGAGCTCCGTGAGACCGCCGTTCGCATCGAGAATCGCTCGTTGCGCCGGAGTGTTGAGCAGAGACTGATGCGCGTGCTGGCCGTGGATGTCGATGAGCATCGCCCCGAGCGCCCGTAGATCATCGAGTGGCACGGGCTGGTTGTTGACGAAGGCGCGCGACCGGCCGTCGGCACCGATCAGGCGGCGCAACGTGCAGGTATCGCCGTCGTCGAGCTCGCGGTCGCGAAGCCATAGCGTCGCTCCGTGGCCCTCGGGAAGCTCGAGCACGACGCTGACCTCGGCGCGCTTCGCGCCCGCGCGCACGGCGCCTGAATCCGCGCGGTCGCCGAGCGCGAGGCCGAGCGCGTCGACGAGGATGGATTTGCCGGCGCCCGTTTCGCCCGTCATGACGCTGAAGCCGTGCTCGAGCTCGACCTCGACTTCGTCGATGATCGCGTAATTCGCTATTCGGATGAGCGTGAGCATGCCGGAGCTTCGCGCCGCACTACTTTTCGGCCCGGTTGGCACGACCCCAGTTGAGCTTCGAGCGCAGCAATTCGTAGTAGTTATAGTCCCGCGGGTGCAGCAGCGTGACGCGCCGTTCCGCCGCGCCGACGTGCAGCGTCGCGTCGTCGGTCAAGCGGCCGAGATCGTCGCCGTCGCAAGCGACGTGCGCACGGTAATCGTTGCCCGGAACCATCTTGACCTCGATCTTGCTCGATCCGCGCAGCACGAGCGGCCGGTCGCTCAGTGTGTGCGGACAGATGGGAATCATCACGAGCGCGTCCACGTCCGGCTGAATGATCGGACCGCCGCAGGAGAGAGCATAGGCGGTCGAACCGGTCGCTGTGGAAACGATGAGGCCGTCGCCGCCGTGCGTGTTGACATGGCTGCCGTCGACGGTCGTGACGAATTCCATGATGCGCCCGGAGTCGCCTTTCTGGAGCACGACGTCGTTGAGCGCATACATCGTTTGCCCCCGCGCCTTGCCGCGCGTCAGCGTCGTCTCGAGCATCTGCCGGTCCTCCGCGAGGTAATCGCCCGCGAGGATCGCGTCGATAGCCTCGAGCATGTGATCCGGAGAGATGTCGGTCAGAAAGCCCAAGCGTCCGCGGTTGACGCCGAGTAGCGGGACGTTGTGCTCGGCGGCACGGCGCGCGGCGCGCAGCAAGTTCCCGTCGCCGCCGATCGCGACGAGGAGGTCGACGCGCTTCGCGATCTCGCTTTGCGAGAGTCGTGGCACGCTGCGCAGCGCGCTCACGCGAGACGTTTGTGAGACCGTGTAGACCTCGAGGCCGAGCTCTCTGAGATGGGTGCTGATTTGCAGTGCGGGATCGGCGACGTTGGCCTCGGACAGTCGTCCCCACAGGCCGATTTTCTTGAACTTCCGGGTCATGCCGAAGGGAGTCGGGGCTCGTTGGGTTGCGGGTCTCGAGTTCTTGACAGTCCGGGCGGGCGGTTGCTAGCGTGCCGATCACCCTTGTGATCCGAGGTGTACGTTATCACAGCCTGAGCCTATGGCGAGCAGCAAAACCTGGGAGAGCTTGGATGAACGTGCCCAGCACCTGTTACGCGTGCTGGTCGATCGGTACATCCGTGAAGGAAGCCCCGTGGGATCGCGGACGCTGTCGCTCGATTCGGGCCTGGATTTGAGCCCCGCCACGATTCGCAACATCATGGCCGACCTCGAGGATCTGGGTTTCATCGAGTCGCCGCACACCTCGGCGGGACGCGTGCCCACGAACAAGGGTTATCGTTTCTTTGTCGATACGCTCGTCCGCTTCAGGCCGCCGACGGGCCAGGATATCGAGCTCGTTCGGGAACGCTTGAGCGAAGCGGGAGGCAATCCGCAGGCGCTCGCCTTGTCGGCCTCCAGCCTGTTGTCGGCCGTCACGGGGCTCGCGGGCGTCGTCACCGTACCGCGGCGGGCCCACATGTCGCTGCGCCAGATCGAGTTCTTGCCGCTGTCCGGCCACCGCGTGCTCGCGATCGTCGTCGTCAACGAGACGGAGGTGCAGAACAAGATTTTGTCGGTGCGGCGCGATTTTGCCGAGCGGGAGCTACGTGAGGCCGCCAACTATTTGACGGCCCAGTTCCGCGGCCGCGACCTCTATGAGGTTCGGAGTCAATTGCTCAACGAGTTGCGTGAAACCCGCGAATCGATGAACCAACTCATGACGGCGGCGATCGAGCTCGCCCAAGCCATATTCCCGACGGCCGAGCCGGACGCCGAGTTCGTCATGGCCGGCGAGACCAATCTCATGGAAGTCGAGGAGCTTGCGGATGTCGACAAGCTCCGCAAGCTGTTCGAGGCCTTTGGCCAGCGGCGCGACATCCTGCATTTGCTCGATCAAAGCTTGAACGCCGAAGGCGTGCAAATCTTCATCGGGCACGAGTCGGGCTATAAAGTGCTCGATGCCTACAGTATCGTGTCCGCCCCTTACCTCGCCGACGACGACACGATGGGCGTGCTCGGAGTCATAGGGCCGACGCGTATGGCATACGAGCGCGTCATCCCCATCGTCGATTTGACGGCCAAGCTGCTCGGGCGCGCCCTCAAGCCCAAGAACTAGCCCCGCCGTGCATCGGCCCGTGCGGCGCCGTTGAAATACTCGCGGCAGCCCCCATAAAAACCCCAACACCCGCATGTGGAGGCCCATTCGTGCACCAAGACGTCCCGCCCGACGAGCGAGAGACCGGCCATACCGCGGTCGAGCCGCAGGATACGGCGCCAGTGCCCGATATCGAGGAAGCTCGCGTCGTGGCCGAAGAGAACTGGAACAAGTACCTACGCGCGGTCGCGGACCTCGACAACACGCGTAAGCGCAGCGCGCGCGAGCTCGAGAACGCGCGCAAGTTCGGTGCGGAGCGCCTCGCGAGCGCCCTGCTTCCGGCTCGGGATAGCCTTGAGGCGGCTCTGGCCCTCGCGGCCGATACCGAGGCAACGTTGGACATCGCGACGATTCTCGAGGGCGAACGGGCGACGCTGCGCCTGCTCGATGAGGCGCTGCAAGCGGCCGGCGTCAAGGAGATCGATCCGCACGGCGAGCCGTTCGATCCGACCAAGCACGAAGCGATGAGTCTCAAGCCTTCCGCCACGGCCGAACCGAACACCGTGGTCGAGGTCGTGCAAAAAGGCTACGAGCTTCACGATCGGTTGTTGCGTCCGGCGCGCGTCATCGTGGCCAAGGTGCCTTGAATTGTCTTTGGATTTCCCCCATTAGGGGGACAGCATCAACTCATTTGAATTCGGAGTGTAGATCATGGGACGAGTCATCGGCATCGACTTAGGCACGACCAATTCCTGCGTTGCCGTCATGGAAGGCGGCGAGCCGAAAGTCATCGAGAACAGCGAGGGTGATCGCACGACGCCGTCGATCGTCGCCTTTACCAAGGACAACGAAATTTTGGTCGGACAAACGGCCAAGCGCCAGGCGGTGACCAATCCGACGAACACGCTCCACGCCATCAAGCGGCTCATCGGCCGGCGCTTCAAGGACGAGGTCGTCCAAAAAGACATCGGCATGGTGCCCTACAAGATCGTCGAGGCCGACAACGGCGACGCATGGGTCACGGTCGGCGGCAAGAAAATGGCGCCCCCGGAAATATCCGCGCGCGTGCTCATGAAGATGAAGCAAACCGCGGAAGCCTACCTCGGCGAGACCGTGACCGAGGCCGTGATCACCGTGCCCGCATATTTCAACGATTCGCAGCGCCAGGCGACCAAAGATGCCGGCAAGATTGCGGGCCTCGAGGTGAAACGCATCATCAACGAGCCGACTGCGGCTGCGCTGGCTTACGGTCTCGACAAGAAGCGCGGAGACCGCAAAATAGCCGTCTACGACTTGGGCGGCGGCACGTTCGACATCTCGATCATCGAGATCGCCGAGGTCGACGGTGAGCATCAGTTCGAGGTCCTTGCGACGAACGGCGACACGTTCTTGGGCGGCGAGGACTTCGATAACCGCGTCATCGAATACGTCGCCAAGGAGTTTCTCAAGGAGAGCGGCATCGACATCCGCAAGGATCCGCTGGCCGTGCAGCGCCTCAAAGAGGCGTCCGAGAAGGCCAAGATCGAGCTCTCCTCGCGTCAGCAGACGGAGATCAATCTGCCGTACATCACGGCCGATGCGAGCGGGCCGAAGCACTTGACGATGAATCTCACGCGCGCGAAGTTCGAGTCGCTCGTCGAGGACTTGATCGAGCGCACGATCGCGCCCTGCCGCACGGCATTGAAGGACGCATCGTTGAGCACGGCCGAGGTCGATGACGTCATTCTCGTGGGCGGGCAGACGCGCATGCCGAAAGTGCAACAGAAGGTCCAAGAGCTCTTCGGCAAGGAGCCGCGCCGCGACGTCAACCCCGATGAAGCGGTTGCCGTCGGTGCCGCGATTCAGGCCGGCGTGCTGGCCGGCGAGGTCAAGGACGTCTTGCTGCTCGACGTGACGCCCCTGTCTCTCGGCATCGAGACGCTGGGCGGGGTGATGACCAAGCTCATCGAGAAGAACACGACGATCCCGACGAAGGCGCATCAGGTGTTTTCGACGGCCGAAGACAATCAAACGGCCGTGACGATCCATGTGTTGCAGGGTGAACGCACTCGTGCGAGCGACAACAAGTCGCTCGGACGGTTCGATCTCACGAGTATACCGTCCGCGCCCCGTGGGCTGCCGCAGATCGAGGTTGCGTTCGATATCGACGCGAACGGCATTCTCAATGTGTCGGCCAAGGACAAGGCGACGGGCAAGGAACAGAAAATCGTTATCAAGGCGTCTTCGGGCTTGAGCGACGAGGAGGTCGAGCGCATGGTTCGCGATGCCGAAGCGCACGCCGCCGAGGACGCGAAGTTCCGTGCGCTTGCCGAGGTCAGGAACCAGGCGGATGCATTGGCGCACGCAACGGAGAAAACGCTGGGCGAGCTCGGCGAGAAGGTCCCGAGCCAGGATCGGGCCCGAATCGAGTCCGCGTTGAGCGAGCTCCGCGAAGCGAGCAAAGGCGACAGCAAGGAAAAGATCGAGGCGAAGCTCAAGGCGTTGAGCGAGGCTTCGGCCGGCATGGCCGAGAAGGCCTATGCGGAGAAGCAGGGAGCTCAAGGTGACGCCGCGAAGGAAAGCGGCGCGCCGGGCGACGACAACGTCGTCGACGCGGAGTTCGAAGAGGTCAAGGGGGACGACAAGAAGGGCGTGTAGGAGCGAGCTTTGCTCGCGATGGGGCGAGGAAATCGGGGGTCCGGGGTTGGCTTGTCCTGGGGCGCGCGTTACGGCGCGCCCGATTGTCTATGTGAGAGTCTAGCGACGCATGTCCAAGCCTGATTTTTACGAGGTCCTGGGGGTCACGCGCGACACGAGCGAGGCCGAGATCAAGAAGGCCTATCGGCGTTTGGCCATGAAATACCACCCGGATCGCAATGCGGGCGATCCGGGGATGGAGCACAAATTCAAAGAGGCCAAGGAAGCCTACGACGTTCTCAAGGATGCGCAAAAGCGCGCTGCCTATGACCAGTTCGGCCACGCCGGCGTCGACGCCGGTCGCGGCGGAACGGGGGGCTTCGGCACGGCCGACGCGTTCAACGACATTTTCGGCGACGTATTCGGCGACATCTTTGGAACGGGACGCCGCGGCGGCCGCAATCAGGTGTTCCGTGGCGCCGATCTCGGCTACGAGCTCGAGCTCACGCTCGAGCAGGCCGTCCGCGGCGACTCGATCAACATCGACATTGCTGCGCACGCAGAGTGCGAGCGCTGCACCGGCTCCGGCGCCGAGCCCGGCACCGCGCCCGTGCGCTGCTCGACGTGCGGCGGGACGGGACAGATCCGCGTCCAACAGGGGTTCTTTTCGATCCAGCAGACGTGCTTGAGCTGCCAAGGCGCCGGCAGGAAGATCGAGACGCCCTGCCGCGATTGCGGCGGGCGTGGGCGTGTGCGCCGTCAGCGCACGCTCGCCGTCAAGGTACCCGCGGGCGTCGACAGCGGCGACCGCATCCGGTTGTCGCGTGAGGGTGAGCCCGGGCGCAACGGCGGGCCGCCGGGCGACCTCTACGTGGACATTGCGGTCAAGCCACATCCGATTTTTGTGCGCGACGGACAGGACTTGAGCTGCGAGGTACCCGTGAGTTTCGCGACGGCGACGCTCGGCGGGTCGGTCGAAGTACCGACGCTCGATGGCCACGTTGTCCTCAAGATCCCTCCCGAGACGCAGTCCGGCAACGTATTTCGGGTGCGCGGCAAAGGCGTGCGCACCGTTCGCGCGAGCGGCGTCGGTGACCTATTCTGTCGCGTGCAGATCGAGACGCCCGTGAATCTGACGGAAGAGCAGCGGGCGACCTTACGCGCCTTCGACGAGTCGATCCGCGGGGGTGGGGCAAAGCACACGCCGCGCGCGCGGTCCTGGTTCGACGGCGTCAAGGAGTTTTTCGAACGCATGGGAGCGTGAGCTTTGGTCAAGATAGCTATCCTCGGCGCGACGGGTCGCATGGGCAAAGCCCTCGTGGGCGCGATCGTCGAAGCGGCGGACATGACGCTCTCCGGCGCGCTGACGGAGCCCGGCGATCCGCTGCTCGGCCGCGACGCAGGCGAGAATGCGGGTGTTGCGAGCGCGGGTGTACCGCTGACTGACGATCGCAAGCAGGCGCTCCACGGCGCGCAAGTTGCGATCGATTTCACGTTGCCCGAGGCGCTCGAGGCGAACGTGCGTGCCTGCGAAGCTGCCGGGGCAGCGCTCGTCGTCGGCACGACGGGGCTCATGGAGCGGCACCACGCGGCCATGCAGAAGGCCGCGCATCACATCCCGCTCGTGTATGGACGCAACATGAGCGTCGGCGTCAACGTGTTCATGGCGCTCGTCGCCCGCGCCGCCCGTGCCCTCGGCGAGGAGTACGACGTCGAAATCAGCGAAGCTCATCATCGCCACAAAGTCGACGCGCCCTCGGGGACCGCGCTCGCGCTCGGCGAAGCCGTTGCAGCCACGCGCGGCAGAACGCTCAAGGAGCTCGCCGTGCGCAGCCGCGACGGGCAGATCGGGCCCCGCGTTCCAGGCACGATCGGCTTCTCGGTCGTGCGCGGCGGCAACATCGTCGGCGACCATGCGGTCATGTTCATCGCGCCCGAGGAGCAACTCGAGTTTCGCCACCACGCCCTCGACCGCAAGACGTTCGCGCGCGGAGCTTTGCGCGCCGCGCGCTGGGTGGCCGGGCGCGCGCCGGGCTTCTACACGATGGCCGATGTGCTCGGCTTGAGCGACCCCGTGTAGGAGCGGGCGTCGCCCGCGATCCGCCTTTTCTCTGTAGGAGCGAGCTTCGCTCGCGATCTTCGAAGAATCGCGAGCAAAGCTCGCTCCTACAACAAGGAGAATTGGCCGGCGCGTGTGGATTGCGGCGTGACGCTCGCGCTACAATGTCGTCCTGAGCCCTCGATTCATGTGATTGTCCTGCGGGATGAGTTGCACGCCTTGCGGTCATCCCGCTTCGTTTATGCGAGGCGCGGTTAGGAGCTCAGCGTGGTGGAGCCGGCGATACTGGTGCTCGAGGACGGAACGGTGTTCCGCGGCGTGTCCGTCGGTGCGTTGGGCCGGACGCTCGGTGAGGTGGTGTTCAACACCGCCATGACCGGCTATCAAGAAATCCTCACCGATCCCTCCTATTACCGACAGATCGTTACGCTCACCTACCCGCATATCGGGAACGTGGGCACGAACTCCGACGATTTCGAGTCGCAAAAGGCCTTTGCGGCGGGCTTGATCGTCCGCGACTTATCGAACATCGTGAGCAGTTGGCGTGCCGAGATCGGCCTCGGCGAGTTTCTCAAGCGCAACCAAATCGTGGCGGTCGCCGAGATCGATACGCGCAAGCTCACGCGCATCCTTCGCGAGAAGGGTGCGCAAGCCGGCTGCATCTTGACGGGCAAGGACGCGACGGTCGAGGAAGCGCACAAAGCCGCGCAGAAATTCCCCGGCCTCAAGGGCATGGATCTCGCGCGTCTCGTGACGACCAAAGGGCCGTACCAATGGAAGCAGGGCAGCATCTGGCCGGAGCGCCAGTCGATCTATGCCAAGCGTGCCGCGAAATTCCACGTCGTCGCCTTCGACTTCGGCATCAAGCGCAATATCTTGAGGCTCATTGCGGATCGCGACTGCCGTATCACCGTCGTGCCGGCCACGACGACGGCGGAGCAAGTCAAGGCGTTGGCTCCCGACGGCGTGCTTCTTTCGAACGGGCCGGGGGATCCCGAGCCTTGCGATTACGCGATCACGATGATCCGGGCGGTACTCGATTTCGGCATACCGGTGTTCGGGATCTGCCTCGGGCACCAGCTGCTCGGCCTCGCGACCGGTGCAAAGACCGAGAAGATGAAGTTCGGACATCACGGCGCGAACCATCCCGTCGTCGACCTCGCGACGGGGCGGGTCATCATCACGACGCAGAACCACGGCTTCGAGGTGGCCGAGAAAACGTTGCCGGCCAATGTGCGCGCGACTCACCGCTCGTTGTTCGACGGCAGCCTGCAGGGCATCGAAGTGCTCGATCACTCGGCGTTCTCGTTTCAAGGGCATCCCGAGGCGAGCCCCGGACCGCACGACCTGCGGCCGCTATTCGATCGCTTCATCGCCGCCATGCGCGCCTGGCGACAAGACGTTGTATCTGAGAAAGTGCCATAAATACAATATATTACATGACATTACTAGAAAATAGGTTACTAGGATGCCGCGTCGCGACGACCTAGAGAGCGTGCTCATCATCGGCGCGGGGCCGATCGTCATCGGGCAGGCGTGCGAGTTCGACTATTCGGGCACGCAGGCATGCAAAGCGCTCAGGGAAGAGGGCTATCGCGTCATTCTCGTGAACTCGAACCCGGCGACCATCATGACGGATCCGTCGAGCGCGGATGCGATCTACATCGAGCCCATCGACTGGCGCACGGTCGAGCGCATCATCGAGAAGGAGCGGCCGTCGGCGTTGCTGCCGACGATGGGCGGACAAACGGCCTTGAACTGCGCGCTCGATCTCGTGCGTGAAGGCGTCCTGGACCGCTACGGCGTCGAGCTCATCGCCGCATCGCGCGAGGCCATCGACATGGCCGAGGACCGCGAGCGGTTTCGCAATGCCATGCAAGACATCGGTCTCGCCGTACCGCGCGCGCGCATCGCGCGCTCGCTCGCGGAAGCCTGGGTAGTGCAGGGCGAGATCGGTTTTCCGACAGTCGTGCGCCCTTCCTTCACGCTCGGCGGCAGCGGGGGAGGCATTGCGTACAACCGCGAAGAATTCGAGGACATCGTGACGCGCGGTCTCGATCAATCGCCCACCACCGAGGTCTTGCTCGAGGAGTCCGTGCTCGGCTGGAAAGAATTCGAGATGGAAGTCGTGCGGGACAAGAGCGACAACTGCATCATCGTGTGCTCCATCGAGAACTTCGACCCGATGGGCGTGCACACCGGCGATTCGATCACCGTGGCGCCGGCACAAACGCTCACGGACAAGGAATATCAGCAGATGCGCAACGCCTCGATCGCGGTGCTGCGCAAGATCGGTGTCGACACGGGCGGGTCCAACGTGCAGTTCGCCGTGCATCCCGAAGACGGGCGCCTGCTCATCATCGAAATGAACCCGCGCGTATCGCGATCATCGGCACTGGCGTCGAAAGCAACCGGCTTTCCGATCGCCAAGGTCGCGGCCAAGCTCGCCATCGGTTACACGCTCGACGAGCTCAAGAACGAGATTACCGGCGGCGCGACGCCGGCCTCGTTCGAGCCGACGATCGACTATGTCGTGACCAAGGTTCCGCGCTTCACGTTCGAAAAGTTTCCGCAGGCCGAGGACCGGCTCACGACGCAGATGAAATCCGTCGGCGAGGTCATGGCGATGGGCCGCACGTTTCAGGAATCGCTGCAGAAGGCCCTGCGGGGGCTCGAAATCGGCGTCGATGGCCTGACGCCGATCCTCGAGCGCGTCGACAACGACGAAGATTGGGCGAAGTTGCGCCGTGAGCTCAGCATGGCCGGCAGCCGCCGGGTTTGGTACATCGCCGACGCCTTTCGTCTCGGGATGCCGTTCGACGAGATTGCCTCGCTCACGAAGATCGACCCGTGGTTCTTGGGGCAAATCGCCGATCTCGTCGTGACCGAGGCGGATACGAAAGCAAGCGGCCGCGCCGCGCTCAAGGAGCAGGCGCTCCGCCGCCTCAAGCGCAAAGGCTTCAGCGACAGCCGCATCGCGAGCCTCATCGGCCTCAAGGAAGCGGCCGTCCGCAAGGAACGGTACCGGCTCGACATCCGTCCCGTGTTCAAGCGCGTGGACAGCTGCGCCGCCGAGTTCGCGAGCACCACGGCCTATATGTACTCGACGTACGAGGAGGACTGCGAGGCGAATCCGACCGCGGCCAAGAAGATCATGATCCTCGGCGGCGGACCGAACCGCATCGGTCAAGGCATCGAGTTCGACTACTGTTGCGTGCACGCCGCGTTCGCGCTCAAGGACGCCGGGTTCGAGACGATCATGGTCAATTGCAACCCGGAGACGGTGTCCACCGACTACGATACTTCCGACCGCCTGTACTTCGAGCCGTTGACTCTCGAGGACGTGCTCGAGATCGTGCACAAGGAAGGACCTAAGGGCGTCATCGTCCAATACGGTGGGCAGACGCCGCTCAAGCTCGCGCGGGATCTCGAAGCGGCGGGCGTGCCGATCATCGGCACGTCGCCCGATTCGATCGATCTCGCCGAGGATCGGGAGCGGTTTCAAAAGCTCGTCGATCGCCTTGAGCTCAAGCAACCGCCGAATCGCACGGCCCGTACCGAAGAGGACGCCATTCGGCTCGCCAAGGAAGTGGGTTATCCCCTCGTCGTCCGGCCGTCGTACGTGCTCGGCGGCCGTGCGATGGAGATCGTCTATGGTGAGGAAGAGCTCAAGGACTACGTGCACCAGGCCGTGAGCGTGTCCAACGAGAGCCCGATCTTGCTCGATCGCTTCTTGGACGTTGCCATAGAAGTCGACGTCGATGCCGTCGCCGACGGCCACGAGGTCATCATCGGCGGCATCATGCAGCACGTCGAGCAAGCGGGCATTCACTCGGGGGATTCCGGATGCTCGCTGCCGCCATACAACCTGAGCGCGGATCTGCAACGGCAGCTCGCCGAGCAGGTGCGCGAGCTCGCCATGGCGCTCAAAGTGGTCGGCCTCATGAACACTCAGTTCGCGATTCAGAACGGCATCATCTACGTGCTCGAGGTGAATCCGCGCGCGTCGCGCACGATCCCGTTCGTCTCGAAGGCGACGGGTCAGGCGTATGCAAAGATCGGCGCCAAGGCGATGGCGGGCATCACCTTGAAGGAGCAAGGCGTCGTGGCGCCGGCACAGCGGCCGTACTTCGCCGTCAAAGAATCGGTGTTTCCGTTCATCAAGTTTCCCGAGGCCGATCCGATCTTGGGCCCGGAGATGAAATCGACGGGCGAGGTTATGGGCACCGGCCGCACTTTCGGCGAAGCTTACGCGAAAGCGCAGCTCGGCTCCGGTGTCGACTTGCCGCGACGGGGCACGGCGTTCATCAGCGTGCGCGACCGCGACAAGCCCGGGGCGGTGGACTTGGGCAAAGCACTCGTGGCCCGGGGTTTCGAGATCGTGGCGACCGGCGGAACGGCGATGGCGCTTGCCGAGGGCGGTGTCGCCTGCCGCCGCGTGAACAAGGTGCGTGAAGGGCGGCCCCACGTCGTCGACATGATCAAGAATCGCGAGATCAGCCTCATCGTCAACACGACGGAAGGCAAGCAGGCGATTCGCGAGTCTTATTCGATTCGCGGCGAAGCCGTGCACCACAAAGTCACGTACTACACTACGCTCGCGGCCGCGCGGGCGACTTGCGACGCGCTCGATTATCTCGACAATGTGGTGATTAACCGGCTCCAGGATCTACACGCGGAGGCCCCGTTGTGACCAAAGTACCGCTGACTGCCCGAGGCGCGGAGCAGCTTCGGGAGGAGCTCAAGCTGTTGAAGAGCATCGAGCGCCCGAAAGTCGTCGAGGCGATCGCGACGGCGCGCGCGCATGGCGATCTCAAGGAGAATGCGGAGTACCACGCGGCCAAGGAGCAGCAAGGGCTCATGGAGGCGCGTATCCGCGACATCGAAGCGAAGCTCGCCAATGCGGAGATCATAGACGTCACCAAGCTGCGATCGAGCGGCCGCGTCGTGTTCGGCTCGACGGTTCGCCTCATCGCCGTCGACGACGGCACGGAGGCGCGCTATCAGATCGTCGGCGAGGACGAAGCCGACATCAAGCAGGGCCTGCTTTCGATCGGCTCCCCGATCGCGCGCGCGCTCATTGCCAAGCGGGCCGGCGAGACCGTCGAGGTGGCGACGCCGAGCGGCACGCGCGCCTACGAGATCGCCGAAGTCAAGTACATTTAGCTCGATGAGTCGCCGTTCTCGATGACCCGCCGCAGCGCCTCCAGTGGCCGCTGGCGCAGGCGTCAGGAGAGAGACCCCTACGTCGAGCGTGCCGGCCGTGAGGGCTGGCGCTCGCGCGCGGTTTTCAAGCTCGACGAGATCAACGCGCGCGAGAAGCTCATCCGGCGCGGCATGGTATGCGTCGATCTCGGCGCCGCGCCGGGCGGGTGGAGCCAATACGCGGCGCGGAAGGTCGGCGCGAGCGGGCGAATTCTCGCCGTCGACTTGTTGCCGATGGACTCGATTCCGGGCGTCGAGCTCGTGACCGGCGATTTCATGCGGCCGGAGGTCCTCGCTGCTGTCAAGAGCGCGCTCGGGGATCGAGGCGCCGACCTTGTAATGTCAGACATGGCCCCAAACTTAAGCGGAAGCAACGCGATCGACCAGCCACGACATCTGGCGCTCGCCGAGGAGGCGTTGCTGTTCGCCGAAGAGAGCCTGAATCGCGGCGGCGACTTCCTGATCAAGCTGTTTCAAGGCGAGGGATTCGACGAGCTCGTGGGCAGGGTCCGACCGAAGTTCGCCAAGACGCGGCTCATAAAGCCCAAGGCGTCCCGCCCGGAGAGCCGCGAGATCTATCTGCTGGCCAGACAGCATGGGATGTAGTAGGGTCATGGGGCGGCAACGCGAAGTGAGGTAAGGCATTGAACGATTTGGCAAAGAACGTCATCCTGTGGATTGTCATCGCGGTCGTGCTGTTGTCCGTCATCAACAGCTTCGGCACGAGCAGTCAGCGAGTTCCTACGATCCCTTATTCGATATTCTTGAGCGCGGTCGACGAGGGCTCGGTCGAGCAGGTCGTTTTCGATAACGAGACCAAGGCGATCAGCGGCCGCCGCAACGGCGAGGCGTTCGTGACCTACAATCCGGAGACGGACAACACGTTGCTGATCGGCACGCTCGAGGAGAAGCGCGTGCGAATCGAGGCCAGCGCGCCGAAACAGCAGTCGCTGTTGCTGCAGCTCTTCATTTCATCGTTCCCGATTCTCTTGATCATCGGCGTTTGGCTCTATTTCATGCGCCAAATGCAAGGCGCGGGCGGCGGCCGCGGCGCAATGTCGTTCGGCAAGAGCCGCGCGCGGCTACTCGGCGAGGATCAGGTCAACGTGACGTTCGCCGACGTTGCGGGCGTCGAGGAAGCCAAGGAAGAAGTCGTCGAGATCGTCGACTTCCTCAAGGATCCAGGCAAGTTCCAGCGTCTCGGCGGCAAGATCCCCAAAGGCGTGCTCATGGTCGGCTCGCCGGGCACCGGCAAGACGCTGCTCGCACGCGCCATCGCCGGCGAGGCCAAAGTGCCGTTCTTCACGATATCCGGCTCCGACTTCGTCGAGATGTTCGTCGGCGTCGGCGCATCGCGCGTGCGCGATATGTTCGATCAAGCGAAGAAGCACGCGCCGTGCATCATCTTTATCGACGAGATCGATGCCGTCGGCCGCCACCGCGGCGCCGGTTTGGGCGGCGGACACGACGAGCGCGAGCAGACGCTCAATCAGTTGCTCGTCGAGATGGACGGGTTCGAGGGCAACGAGGGCGTCATCGTCATCGCTGCGACGAACCGTCCCGACGTGCTCGATCCCGCGCTGCTGCGCCCCGGCCGCTTCGACCGCCAGGTCGTCGTGCCGCTGCCCGACGTGCGCGGCCGCGAGCAGATTCTCAAAGTGCACATGCGCAAGGTGCCGATCGACGGCAACGTCAAGCCCTCGATCATCGCCCGGGGCACACCCGGCTTCTCGGGCGCCGATCTCGCGAATCTCGTCAACGAGGCGGCCTTGCTCGCGGCACGTGCCAACAGGCGCACCGTGACGATGGAAGAATTCGACAAGGCCAAAGACAAGATCATGATGGGCGCCGAGCGCCGCTCAATGGTCATGAGTCAATCCGAGAAAAAGCTGACCGCGTACCACGAGTCGGGTCACGCGATCGTCGGTCTCCACGTCCCGGATCACGATCCCGTCTACAAGGTCACGATCATTCCCCGCGGCCGGGCTCTCGGCGTCACGATGTTCCTGCCCGAGGAGGATCGTTACAGCTACTCGAAGCAACGCCTCATGAGCCGCATGAAGAGCCTGTTCGGCGGCCGCATCGCCGAGGAGCTCATTTTTGGGCGCGACTACGTGACGACGGGCGCTTCGAACGATATCGAGCGCGCCACCGAGATCGCGCGCAACATGGTCACGAAGTGGGGCTTGTCGGACCGGCTCGGCCCGCTCACGTACACGGAAGACGACGGCGAAATCTTCCTCGGCCGCAGCGTCACGCGCCACAAGCAAGTGTCGGACGTCACGGCACATGCGATCGACGAGGAAGTTCGCGGTCTCGTCGACTCCTGCTATACCGTGGCCAAGAAGATTCTCGTCGACAACGAGGACAAGCTCCACGTGATGGCCAACGCGCTCATGAAATTCGAGACGATCGGCGAGATCCAGATCAAGGACATCATGAGCGGACGTGAGCCGCGTCCGCCCGAGGATTGGGACGAACCGACCGAGCCCGGCGAGGGCGTGAAAGTCGAAGCAGCCGACAGCAAGGGGCCTGCGCCTCTTGGTGGTCCCGCGGGACAGCACTAGGGGATGTTGTAGGAGCGAGCTTCGCTCGCGATATTCTTCTGAAGGTCGCGAGCGAAGCTCGCTCCCACAAGAGTGATCGGGAGGCGGCGTTGGCGAAGCGCTATTTCGGGACGGACGGGATTCGCGGACGCGTCGGCACTGCGCCCATGAGGGTCGATTTCGCGTTGCGCCTCGCGAGCGCCGCGGCACGAGTCCTGGCACCGAACGGCGGTAAGGTCCTCATCGGCAAGGACACCCGCGTTTCCGGCTACATGTTCGAATCCGCGCTCGAAGCAGGCTTCGTCGCTGCCGGCGTCGACGTATTTCTGACGGGGCCTCTGCCCACGCCCGCTATCGCGTTCCTCACCAGCAAACTCGGCGCCGACTTCGGCATCGTGATCAGCGCCTCGCACAATCCCTATTACGATAACGGCATCAAGTTTTTCGATGCATCCGGAGAGAAACTGTCTGATGCGCTCGAGGAATCCATCGAGCGGTATCTCGAGCAAGAACCTTTGACCTGCGATTCGAGCTCGTTGGGTCAGGCCATTACCCTGACCTCGGCTCGGACCGACTACATGCGATTTTGCCGCCGCACTATCCCTGCGGACATGGATTTCGAGGGCCTCAAGATCGTCGTCGACGCGTCGCACGGCGCGGCGTACAAGGTCGCGCCGCGGCTCATCGCCGACCTCGGCGCGGAAGTGATCCCCGTCGGCTGCTCGCCCAACGGACGCAATATCAATGACGGCTGCGGATCGACGCGTCCCGACTTCGTCAAGCTCACCGTGACGGGCGTGCGCGCGCACGTTGGGATCGCGCTCGACGGCGACGGCGACCGCGCGGTCATGGTCGACGAGCGCGGCCAGCTCGTCGACGGCGATCGTCTCCTTTATATACTTGCGCGCGACCGCCACGAAGCGAAGGCGCTGCAGGGACCCGTCATCGGCACGGTCATGAGCAACCTGGGGCTAGAGCTCGCGCTTCGCGATCTCGGTATCGAGTTTCAGCGCGCCAAAGTGGGGGACCGCCACGTCCTTGCGCTGCTCAAGGAAAGCGGCGGCATTCTCGGCGGCGAGACTTCGGGCCACGTCATCTGCCTCGACAAGACGACGACCGGCGACGGGCTCATCACGGCGCTACAGATTCTCGCGATCATGCGGCGCACCGGTCGCAGCTTGAGCGCGCTCGCCGAGGGTATGGCGCAGATGCCGCAAACCTTGCTCAACGTGCGCATCGCAGCGCCTGTCGACGTCGGCAGCAACGAATCGATTCGCTCGGCGGTCGCCGTGGCCGAATCGAAGCTCGGTGCACGCGGACGCGTGGTGTTGCGGTCTTCGGGCACGGAACCGGTCATTCGCGTCATGGTCGAGGGCGACGACCAAAACCTCGTCAAAGCCCTCGCTGCGGAGCTCGCGGATTCAGTGCGCGCCGCCGTCGAGCCCGCGTTGATTTGAGCAGAATTCCTCTAATTGCCGGCAACTGGAAGATGAACGGCAGCCTCGCTGACGGCCGCCTGCTCGTCGCGGCCTTGTTGCAGGGCGTCGGTCGCACGGCCCATCCCGAGATGCTCTTGTGCCCCCCGTTCGTCTATCTCGCGGCGCTTGCGGACTGGCTCTCCGGCTCGCCGATCGCGCTCGGTGCGCAGAACTTAAGCGAGCAGGCGCACGCCGGAGCGTACACGGGCGAGGTCGCGGGCTCGATGATCAAAGACGTGGGTTGTCGCTACGTCATCGTCGGCCATTCGGAACGGCGCACGCTCTACGCCGAGGACGATCGCGTGGTCGCGGCGAAATTTCGCGCGGCACAGGCCGCGGAGCTCGTGCCGATTCTGTGCGTGGGCGAGACGCTCGCGGAACGCCAGAGCGGCCGCACGGCAGCCGTCGTTACGCGCCAGGTGCAGGCGGTCACCGCCGAGGCCGGGTTCGAAGCGTTTGCGCGCGCCGTGATCGCATACGAGCCGGTATGGGCGATCGGCACGGGCCACACGGCGACGCCTGATCAAGCCCAGGACGTGCACGCGCTGATCCGGGGTCTCGTCGCGGCCGGAGATGCTACAATTGCCGCTGAGCTCAAGATTCTGTACGGCGGCAGCGTCAAGGGCGCCAATGCCCGCGAGCTTTTCGCGAAAGACGACATCGACGGCGGGCTCGTGGGCGGCGCGTCGCTCGATGCCGCGGATTTTCTGAAGATTTTTGCGGCCGCGGCGTAAAGCCTGGCCGAGGAAACATGCTACTGACGATAGTTCTCATTGTGCACCTCGCAGTGTGCGCGCTGATCGTTTCGCTCGTGTTGCTGCAGCGGGGGAAAGGCGCGGACGCGGGAACCGGCTTCGGTGCCGGCGCGTCGGGCACGGTTTTCGGGGCGCGTGGATCGGCGAATTTCTTCTCGCGCTCGACCGCGGTGCTCGCAACGTTGTTTTTCGCGACGAGCCTCACGCTTGCCTACTTGGCGGCGCAGCGGCCGGCGCCACAGAGTGTTCTCGAAGGTTCCGTGTTGGAGGAGCCTGAATCGGAGCTACCCGCACTGCTTCCTCGGCAAGACGAGACGGAGCTGCCCGATTTGAGCGAGCCGCGTGACGGGGAGACGCCAAGCCCCGACGACACCGGCAATTGACTGCCGACGTGGTGGAATTGGTAGACACGCCGTCTTGAGGGGGCGGTGGCGCAAGCTGTGCCGGTTCGAGTCCGGCCGTCGGCACCAATATCTGGGGACAGTTTACCTATTCGGCTACGCGAACCTGCGCGCACGCGCCGCGGGCAAATAGGTACACTGTCCCCTTCTGGTACAATTCGCGCCGTTCGTTTCGGCCGTGAGACATGCTCGCCAACTACGCTCCAATCCTCATTTTCTTGATCGTCGCGGGAGCTTTGGGCGTATTGTTGCTCGGTCTCGGCTTCGCGTTCGGCAGCGGACGCAAAGACACGGCGAAGCTCTCGCCGTACGAGTGCGGCTTCGAGGCTTTCGAAGACTCGCGCATGCGGTTCGACGTGCGCTATTACCTCGTCGCGATCCTGTTCATCATTTTCGACCTGGAGATCGCGTTCCTTTTCCCGTGGGCCGTGGCATTGCGCGAGGTGGGCGCTTTCGGGCTCGCCGCCATGGGGATATTTCTTGCCGTTCTTGTGGTCGGATTCATATATGAGTGGCGCAAAGGGGCCCTGGAGTGGGATTGAGCCAGAATGCACCGTTCGACGTCCCCGAGGTCATGCAGCGGGGGTTCGTCGTCACCCAAGTGGATAAGCTCGTCAACTGGGCGCGCACGGGATCGATGTGGCCAGTGACCTTCGGCTTGGCGTGCTGCGCCGTCGAGATGATGCACGCGGGAGCTTCGCGTTACGATCTCGATCGCTTCGGCGTCATGTTCCGCCCGAGCCCCCGCCAGTCCGACGTCATGATCGTGGCGGGCACGCTCGTCAACAAGATGGCGCCGGCATTGCGCAAGGTCTACGACCAGATGCCCGAGCCGCGTTGGGTCATCTCGATGGGCTCTTGCGCGAACGGCGGCGGCTACTACCACTACTCGTATGCCGTGGTGCGCGGTTGTGACCGCATCGTTCCCGTGGACGTCTACGTGCCCGGTTGTCCGCCGACCGCGGAGGCGCTGCTGTTCGGCATCATCCAGCTGCAGCGGAAGATCCGGCGCACGCACACCATCGCCCGTTGACGATGAAGCCCAAGTACGCCGCGCTCGGAGAGCGCATCGAAGCACGCCTTGGAGACAAGCTCACGCGCCTGCCGACGCGCACGGGCGAGCTCGGATACATGGTGAGCCCCGATGCCCTTCTCGAATGCTGCGAGGTCTTGCGCGACGACGCGGCTTTCAAGCTCGAGATTCTCATCGACGCGTGCGGCGTCGATTACCTCACCTACGGCAGGGACGAGTGGCAGACACAAAGCGCGACCGAGACCGGGTTCAGCCGCGGCGTGACGTCGGCCGCGGATCCGGCGAGCGTCCTCGTGCCCGTCGAAGGCGTCGCCTACGCGCCGCCGTCGCGGTTCGCGGTCGTCTACCACCTCCTTTCGATCACGCACAATCATCGGCTCCGCCTCAAAGCGTTCTGCACCGACGACGCGCGGCCGATCATGCCCTCGGTGTGCTCGATATGGCATTCGGCCGATTGGTACGAGCGTGAGGCGTTCGATCTGTACGGCATTCTATTTCGGGGTCATCCGGACCTGCGCCGTTTGCTCACGGATTACGGCTTCATCGGGCATCCGTTCCGCAAGGACTTTCCGCTCATCGGCAACGTCGAGATGCGCTACGACCCCGAGAAGGGGCGCGTCATCTACGAGCCGGTCAGCATCGAGCCGCGCACGCTCGTGCCGAAGGTGATCCGCGACGACAATCGCTACGATCCTGAGCTCAAAGGCGGCCGCGATGCCTGAGATCCAGAATTTCACGCTCAACTTCGGTCCCCAGCATCCCGCGGCGCACGGCGTATTGCGTTTGGTGCTCGAGATGGACGGCGAGGTCATACAGCGCGCCGACCCGCATGTGGGGTTGCTGCACCGGGCGACGGAAAAGCTCGCCGAGAGCAAGCCGTTCAATCAGTCCATCGGTTACATGGATCGGCTCGACTACGTTTCGATGATGTGCAACGAGCACGGCTATGTCATGGCCATCGAGAAGCTGCTTGGGCTAACTCCGCCGATCCGCGCGCAGTACATTCGCGTGATGTTCGATGAGATCACGCGCATCCTGAATCATTTGATGTGGCTCGGCGCTCACGGCCTGGACATCGGCGCCATGACGATGTTCTTGTACTGCTTTCGCGAGCGCGAGGACCTCATGGATTGCTATGAAGCGGTCTCCGGCACGCGCATGCACGCGACTTACTACCGGCCGGGCGGCGTCTTCAGAGATCTGCCGGACCGCATGCCCAAATACCTGCAAAGCGACTATCGCAGCGAGCCGGAGCTCAAGAAGCTCAACGAGAAACGCAGCGGCAGTCTGCTCGATTTCATCGAGGCGTTCACCGAGGGCTTTCCCGGCCGCGTCGACGAATACGAGACGTTGCTGACGGACAACCGCATTTGGAAGCAGCGCACGGTCAATATCGGCGTCGTGAGCCCGGAGCGCGCGCTGCAATTGGGGTTCTCGGGTCCCATGCTGCGCGGCTCAGGCGTCGCATGGGATCTACGCAAAAAGCAAGCCTATGCCGCCTACGATCGCGTCGACTTCGACATTCCCGTCGGCGTCAACGGCGACTGTTACGATCGCTATCTCGTGCGCGTCGAGGAAATGCGCCAATCGAATCGCATCGTCAAGCAATGCGTGGACTGGCTTAGGAGCAATCCGGGGCCCGTGATGCACGAGGACCACAAGATCTCGCCGCCGCTGCGCATCGAGATGAAGGACGACATGGAGTCGTTGATCCACCACTTCAAGCTGTTCACGGAGGGTTACACGGTACCCGAAGGCGAGGCGTATGCCGCCGTCGAGCACCCCAAGGGAGAGTTCGGGGTCTACTTGATCTCGGACGGCTCGAACAAGCCGTACCGCGTCAAAGTGCGCGCAGCGGGGTTCCCGCATCTCGCCTCCCTGCACGAGATGGTCGCGGGCCACATGCTCGCCGACGTGGTGGCCGTGCTCGGCACGCAAGACATCGTGTTCGGCGAAATCGATCGATGAGCGTTAGACCTGAATCCGCGGCGCTGCCCGTGCACGTGTGCGAGGAAATCGACCGCTGGGTCGATAAGTTTCCGCCGGGCAGGGGACGTTCCGCGGTAATCGCCGCGCTGCACGCCGTGCAGCACGAGAACGGCGGTTACTTGACGACGGAGCTCATGAACGCGGTCGCCGAGTATCTCGATTTGCCGCCGATCCAGGTCTACGAAATCGCCGCGTTCTATTCGATGTTCGAGACGAAGCCGGTCGGGCGGCACAGCATCTCGGTGTGCACGAACATCTCGTGCATGCTGCGCGGCGCGGGGGCGATCGTCGAGCATCTCGAAGGCAAGCTTGCCATCAAGACAGGAGAAAGCACGCCGGACGGCAAGTTCTACCTCAAGCGGGAAGAAGAGTGCCTCGCGGCCTGTTGCGGCGCGCCCATGATGATGATCGATCATTACTACCACGAGAACCTCACGACGGCGAAAGTCGATGAGGTGTTGGACGCTCTCGAGTAAGGGGTCGAGCATGCGACAACAAGACTTGGTTTGCTTCGCAACGCGCCAGTTCGACAGGGAGGCTTGGTCGCTCGCTAACTACGTGCGGACAGGCGGATATCAAGCTTGGCAGAAGGTTCTGAACGGCGAATGGAAGCGCGAAGCGATCATCGAGGAGGTCAAGGCTTCCGGATTACGTGGGCGGGGCGGTGCGGGGTTTCCGACGGGCTTGAAGCTCTCCTTCATGCCGCGCGAGGCGCCGATGCAGAAATATCTCGTGTGCAACTCCGACGAGAGCGAGCCCGGTACGTGCCACGATCGCGAGATCCTCAACAACAACCCGCACGCATTGGTGGAGGGCATGGCCATCGCGGGTTACGCCATCGGCGCGACGGTCGGCTACAACTATATCCGCGGCGAGTTTCTCGGCGAACCCGTGCCGCGCTTCGAGCAGGCGGTCGAGGAAGCTTACGCGGCCGGTTGGCTCGGTCGGAGCATCAAGGGCTCGAGCATCGATTTCGATCTGCACACGTTCATCGGCGGCGGCGCCTACATCTGCGGCGAGGAGACGGCTCTCCTCGAGTCGCTCGAAGGCAAACCCGGCCGGCCGCGCTTCAAGCCGCCGTTTCCGGCGCAGTTCGGGCTCTTCGGGCAACCGACGACGATCAACAATACGCAGAGCCTCGCGTCCATTCCCACGATCTTGCGCAACGGCGCCAAATGGTTTGCCGAGCTCGGCGTCAAAGGGTCGGGCGGCACGGCGATTTTCTCCGTCTCCGGCCACGTCGAAAAGCCCGGCAATTACGAGCTGCCGCTCGGCATTCCGTTCAAGGAGCTGCTCGAGATCGCGGGCGGCATGCGCGGCGGGCATAAGCTCAAAGCCGTGATACCGGGCGGTTCCTCGGTGCCCGTGTTGCCGGCCGCGAAGATCATGGATCTCACGATGGATTTCGATACGCTGCGCGCCGCGGGCTCGGGGCTCGGCACCGGCGCCACGATCGTCATGGATGAGACGACTTGCATGGTCGGAGTGTTGCGCCGTATCGCACGCTTCTACATGGCCGAATCCTGCGGACAATGCACGCCGTGCCGCGAGGGCACGGGATGGCTCTACCGCGTGCTCACGCGGATCACGGAAGGCAAGGCCAAGCGGGCGGAGCTCGACATGCTCGTCGACGTCGCGAACAAGATCGAAGGCCACACGATCTGCGCCTTCGGCGATGCGGCGGCCTGGCCCATCCAAAGCTTTTTGCGGCATTTTCGGCACGAGTTCGAGTACATGATCGACCACGACGGCCGCAGCATCGTCGAAGATCTCGAGCAGGCGGCCGCATGAGCGGGTTATGAGCGCCACCACCGACATCGTAACCATCGAAGTCAACGGCGTGCCCGTAAGGGCCCGCAAGGGGCAAATGGTCATCGAGGTCACCGACCAAGCGGACGTGTACGTGCCGCGCTTCTGCTATCACCGCAAGCTCACGGTCGCCGCGAATTGCCGCATGTGTCTCGTCGAGATCGAGAAGGCGCCGAAACCGATGCCCGCGTGCGCGACACCGGTCGCCGAAGGCATGAAAGTGTTCACGCGCTCCGCACGCGCGATCTCGGCGCAGAAAGCGACCATGGAGTTTCTGCTCATCAATCACCCGCTCGATTGTCCCATCTGCGATCAGGGCGGCGAATGCGAGCTCCAGGATCTCGCCATGGGCTTCGGCCGCGGCGTGTCCCGTTACACGGAGGGCAAGCGCGTCGTCAAAGACAAGTATCTCGGACCGCTCGTCTCGACCGACATGACACGCTGCATCCACTGCACGCGCTGTGTGCGCTTCGGCCAGGAGATAGCGGGCATCCAGGAGCTCGGCGCGGTGGGACGCACCGAGAACATGGAGATCGGAACGTATATAGAAAAGAGTGTCGACCACGAGCTTTCGGGCAACATCATCGACTTGTGCCCGGTCGGCGCGCTCAACAACAAGCCTTACCGGTACACGGCGCGCGCTTGGGAAATGGAGGCCCGGCCCATGATTGCGCCGCACGATTGCGCGGGCTCGAACCTCTATGGCCACGTTCTGCGCGGCCGGTTGCGCCGCATCGTGCCCTGCGACAACGACGCCATCAACGAAGCGTGGATTTCCGACCGCGACCGTTTCGGCTCGTTCGGCATGTACGGCGACGATCGGCTCGAAAAGCCCATGATCAAGCGCGACCAGGAATGGGTCGAGGT
>Ga0209108_10000091_pt1 | contig 41295 bp, 37 predicted proteins | sample Rifsed10ft1_FD_184003 | JGI IMG/M metagenome (GOLD analysis project Ga0209108, IMG submission 184003) | Soil microbial communities from Rifle, Colorado, USA - sediment 10ft 1 (version 2) | ecosystem: Environmental > Terrestrial > Deep subsurface > Rock core/Sediment | place: Rifle, Colorado...
CGCGTACGACCGTTTCAAGCCGGTCCTCGATGCGATAGGCGACAAAGCCAAGTACATCGGGCCGGTCGGTGCCGGCTCCATCGCGAAGCTCGTACACAACGCCGCCGGCTACGCCATCCAGACCGCCCTCGCCGAGGTGTTCACGGTGGGCGTGAAGGCCGGCGTGCCGCCGCTCGCCCTGTGGGACGCCATCCGCCAGGGAGCGCACGGGCGGGCGCGCACGTTCGACAGCCTGGCCGGCCACTTCCTGCCCCACGACTTCGACCCGCCGGCCTTTGCCCTGCGCCTGGCCCACAAGGACGTCAAGCTCGCCACCGAGCTCGGCAAGGAGCTGGACGTGCCGATGCGCATCACCAACCTCGTCCTGGAGGAGCTGACCGAGGCGCTGAACCGCGGCTGGGCGGGTCGCGACTCGCGCGTGGCGATGCTCTTGCAGGAAGAGCGCGCCGGCGTCGAGATCAGGGTGCCGCGGGAGGAGATCGACGCGGTTCGCCGGCAGGGCTGACGCCGTCGGGGGTCGGAGGCTCCTTCTCGCACAGGAGATTCAGGATCGGCTGACGGGGCATTGGATGAGCAGATCCATCGATAGTCAGCCAACCAGAAGCTTTTGCAGGACGCGTTGGGGCCACGATCCGCGCCAGAGGTCGTAAAAGAATCGGGCGGTGGATACCGGTGCCGCGACCGGTAATGTTGCGCTCTTCCTCGAGAGGATTAAGACAAAATCCCTTCCGCGGTTCACTAACTCGAAGCGTGTCCCACGACCTCGTATGTAGCGCCCCTTGAAGTAGGCTTCTAGCGAAGTACACTCATCCAGACCATGCCCCCGAAAATAGCCCAACCACCATTCACGAGACTGCATGGTCTGGTGGAGATGGATGCCATGATGAGAGCTTTCTTCTGCTGAAATGCTGAAGAAGAGGAGCCCATTTGCGGACAGGTGCCGATTGATATTCTCCATGAAGGCCGGCAGATTAGGCTCGGCGATATGCTCCATAACTTCCCAGGCCGTGATTACGTCGAAAGAAAGGGGAATCGGCTCTCCACGAATGATTGCTTCTACTTTGAATGGCTTTGTGATGTCGGCCGTGAACAAGAACTTGCCCGCGCCGATTGGCCACTCTGCCCTGTTCATCCGCAATGAGAAGTCGCTTCCCTCGATACCGACTGCCAAGCAGCCGTCATTAATGCAGTCGTGGACGAAGCCGCCGCCCGCGCAGCCAAGATCGAGAATCAGTGGACTCCTGGACGGATAGAGTGCATAGAGTTTCTCGTTAAAGAGATGATTGCGGCTGTTATCTTGAGCGGTCCCAAAAGGCGCAATGTGGTCGGGTGAATCCAGGGCAACAGGGTGGTCAGTCTTAACCACGACCCGGTCGATTTCCCAGTACCGTTCAATAGTGACGCCTTCAACGGGTCCTTGTTCCTGAATGCTAGCCATGATTCAGCTCCATGCTAGGTGAACAGGGCTGAGGCATTTCTCCCCGCCCCACAGCCCGCCAATAGTCGAGTATGGCCGTCGCGGGTGAGCCGCTTCCCCAGCCCGCTCCAGGCCAGAAGCGACTTCGCCGCCGCGTAGGAAGAGTCGTACGTGCGCCAGAGAGCGTTCCTGATCATCGTTCACCTCCATCAGTCGAGGGCGGCATCGAAGACCTCCTTCAGCACGCGGTTCCGGTTCGCTATCGAGAAGCGGCCGCGCTCGATCTCCTCCCGGGCCGACAGGCCCATGCGCTCCGCCAGGGCGCGGTCCTCGATGAGGCGGGCGGTCTTGTCGACGACGTCTGCCACCGTGGCTGCGTCGACGACCTTGATCGCGCGCTGGAAGGCGGGCGTCGGGCCGAAGAGCGGCAGGCCGTCCTGGTAGTAGGGCACGTGCTTCGCCGGCCGCACGAGGAAGCCGTTGCACCCGTCGACGACGCGCTCGCTGTTCGCGAAGAGGTCGGTGGTGATGACGGGGAGCTGATAGCTCATCGCCTCCAGCACGACGAGCCAGTTGTCGTAGTGGCCGGGCATCAGCAGGGCGTCCGCTGACGCGTACAGCGCCTCCATCTCGCCGGCGGCCAGCTTCTGCGGCAGGTAGGTGACGTTCTCCAGCGCAAGCACGTCCCGGTACTCGTCCTGCAGCCGGCGCGGCATCCCCGCGCGGATCGTCAGCCGGACATCCCGATAACGCCGCGACAGGCTTCGAAACGCCGCCAGCACCTCTTTGCCGCCTCGCATCTCGAACATGCCGGCGACGTTGGCCGAGCCGACGAAGAGCAGGTTGAACGCGCGCCCCGGCCGGCGGCGCGGCACATGCTCCTTCGCGCGGACCGCCCTCGGCAGGACGACGACCTTCTCCTCCATCCCCTCGTGACGGGAGATCGACAGGAGGGTCTGCCGGGAGAACTCGCTGAAGACGAGGACGCGCTTGCAGGCGTCGGAGGCGAGCATGGCGTCGGCCTTGGGCCAGTAGCGCCGGAACTGGCGCGGGTCGGGGCCGATGGGGTCCCAGACCGCGTCCATCTCGATGACCCACGGCCTCTCGTCGAAGCTGACGTGGTGGCAGCAGTAGGTCAGCGCGACGTCCGGCGGCACGCCGCCGAGGCGGGCGTCGAGCGCCGACTTGAGGAGGTTGATGGGCGCCAGCCGCGCGGCGCCGTGCAGGAGAGAGAGGGCGAGCGGCAGCTTGCTGGCGAGGTCGAAGACGCGCGCGCCGCGCTTCTTGGCCGCCATGACGAACCGATAGCCGTCCGGCGGATAAGGGGCCAGCTCGTTCAGGTGGTAGCCGACGTGCAGCTTCCACAGCGGCGAGAGGAAGACATCGCGCCGATACTCGCTCGGGCTCATCACGCTGCCACCGCCTCCCCCGACTTCGTCGGGGCGCTCCCCATCGCGGCGGTCGCCGCCTCCAGGACCAGCTGCGCGCTCGCCTCCCAGGTCTGGCCGGCGACCGCCTCTCGCGCCGCCCGCGACAGCGCCCGAAGCGCCTCGCCGTCGTCGAGAAGGCGCAGGACCTGCCCGGCCATCTCCGCCACGTCGCCGATGGCGCAGCGGACGAGGCCGCCGGCGAACGCCCCTTCGTACACTGGCAGGTCGTAGGCCACGACAGGCAGGCCGCAAGCGAGCGCCTCGGCCATGGCCACGGGCTTGCCCTCAAAGCGGCTGGGAAAGAGGAAGAGCCGGCTCTGCCGCAGGGCGCGCAGCTTGGCCGCGCCGCTGAGGTAGCCGAGGCAGGCCACGTTCTCGGCCAGGCCCATCGCCTCGATCCGCGGCGCCATTGCCTCGGCGACGTCGCCGATGAGGGCCAGCCTCGCCCACGGCCGCTCCCGCACGACGAGCTGCCAGACTCGCAGCAGGTCGTCCAGGCCCTTCTGGGGGTGGTACCTGCCCAGCCAGCAGGCATCGAATGCCGGCTCTTCCTCGAGCTCGGAGCCGGCGTCTTCTCCGAAGTCGACGCCGTAGGGCAGGTCCCGCGGTAGGACCTGCGACGGCTTAAGGTGTGCCTCGAGGAAGCGGCGGTTCGCCGGCGTCTGGGTGATGACGATGTCGTAGCAGCGTCGCAGCCAGAGCAGGGCGAGGCGCTGCTGCAGGAAGTTGAGTCCGGCGCGCAGGTCCAGCGCCGGCGGCGCCGCGCCGTCGAAGGCGTGAGCGTAGCCCCGGAAGGGCGAGGGGTTCACCATATGAAAGATCGCCAGGCGCCGGCTGCCGCGACCGCGCAGCGCCGCGCCCGCCACCACGTCCTGGAGCATGTCGCTTGCGGCGATGACCACCGACGCGTCCGCTCGCCGCCCGAGGGCGAACGCCGTCGCCTTCAGGAGCCGGCGCGTCAGCGCCAGCGAGCCGCCGACGAGCTCGCCGGCGCCGCGCCCTGAGCCTGTCGAAGGGACGCGCCACCTCTGCCTGTCGAACACCCAGTACTCCGCCGCCACGCCGGACGCCTGCCAGATCTCCCGGCCCTCCTCGGAGGTGAGCACGCTCAGGCCGTGACCGGCCCGCGCCAGCCGCCTGGCGACCTCGATGGCGATGACGTCGCCGCCGGCGGCGCGACTGCCGATCCCCACCGAAACGAAGACGAAGTTCATCGCGGCGCCTCGGAGGGGAGTACTTCGGAGCCCGGCGGGCTGCCGGCGACGTAGTAGGTCAGCAGGCCGTTGTCGTAGACGCCAGACGCCGCCTCCAGGCGCGCTCGCAGCCCCTGCCAGCGGGCGTCGCCGGTCGGGTCGACGCCCAGGAAGCGCCGGAACGGCTCCTGCCAGCGCTCCGAGAGCTCGATGACGTTGGCGCCGGCGCTCGGCGGCGACCGGAGGAAGTCATCTATGAGGCGATCGAGAGACGCCCAGATTTCCTCACTCGACGTGCTGCGGAGCTCTGCCGCGTACTGCAGGAGGATGACCGCGCGCGGGACGTGGTAGGCGAGGTGCTTGCTCGCGACCTCCGGCCCGTAGATGGTCACGCCGGCGCCGTCATCCAGATAGCGCGCCAGAAACCTGCCGCCCGCCACCTCCTGCTCGTGCTGCATCTTCTGGGAGATGCTGGCGTTGTAGGCGAGGAAGGTCGGGAAGCTCAGGCCCGCGAGGGCGATTACGGCGAGGCTGAGGAACGCGACCTTTGCCCGCGCGCCGAAGCGGTCGACGAACCTGACCACCATCGGCACGCCGACGAACGGCGAGTACATCAGCCCCCGGTTCACCATGTTCTCGACGTCGGTGCTGAACAGCCAGATGAGCGAGAGGGCGGCGATGCTGACGAGCCCACCGATCTCGACGTAGTCGACGGTGCTGAGCCGCCGCCAGCCGCGGACCTTCGCGAGCACGGCCGCCAGGCTGAGCAGGAAGAAGGAGGCAGTCCAGAACTGCCAGGCGACCCTCGCCCAGAGCGGCTGGCTCTCCTGCGTGTACTGCGTCGTCTGGACGGGCAGGAACCAGCGGTAGAGGACGCCGGGCTCGAACTCGACCAGGTTGCGCAGCGCCTCGCTGCTCATGTTGACCAGGGCGTAGACGACGCCGTTGAACGGCGTGAGCACGTCCCAGCTGGCGATGATCACGGCTGCCAGGACGGCAAACGAGAGCGTCAGCGAGCCCGGCCGGAGCTTCCACAGGGTCGAGCCGGCCGCGAGGAGGAGCGCCAGGAGCGCGGAGTTGAAGTGCGTGACGGTCAGCGCCGGCACGACGAGGATGATGAGCAGGCGGAAGCGAGCGTCGGATTCGATGTGGTTCCTCAGGAGCAGAAGGACGAAGAGAGGGAAGAGGATCGTTGTGCCGACGGAGCCGGCGGAGTAGCCGCTGAACATCGAGTAGAAGGGCTGGCTGCAGAGGAAGAAGGCGATGGCCGCCCACGCCGCCAGCCAGTGTCTGCGGCCGGAGCCGGCGCCAAGCCAGACGGCGACCAGCGCGTACACGAGCGCCGTGAAGATGAAGGGAAAGAGCGCCTGGAGGGCGAGCGTCGTGTCCAGGACGGAGAGGCCCGTGATCTGCGCCACCGTCGTGCCGATGAGGGCGGAGCCGGGGTGTCCGTAGTACCGCAGCGTATCGGCAGAGAAAGAGCCGCGCGAGCTGATCCACTCCATGTCGGCGGCGACGACCATGTCGCCTACCAGTCCGTGGTGGACGAAGGTCCAGAACACGACGAAGACGAGGACAAAGCTCCAGGCGAGGAGGAGAGGCTCGAAGCGGGCCGAGGCCCGCCAGAGCGTGCCGGAGGCGAGCAGCAGGAGCAGCACGGCCAGCCAGGCCTGGAAGAGGACGCCGGCCGCTTCGAGGCTCGCGAAGGCGCGCGTCGATTGCAGCGGCTCGAAGTCCAGGGCCAGGCGCAGGGACTGACGGAAGAAGAGCGCGGCGAGCGCGGCCAGGAGCGCCCAAAGAGCCCATCTGAGGCTGCCGTGGCTGAACGAGAGCCTCAGCCTCAGCAGCGCGAGCCGCATCTGCCTGCTCGGGCTCATAGTCGGTTGGTCAGCGTACGCCGTCACGCCGCGCGCCTCCGGGAAGAGCGCGATTTCGCCTGAAGCACGTCCTGGTACAGCTCCACCAGCCGCCCGACGACTGCGGCCCAGCGGTGGTTCTCGTAGGCGTGCTGAAAGGCGCGGTCGGTAAGCTGCCGTCGCCGCTCGCCGTCCTTCAGCAAGCCGACGATGGCGTCCGCCCATGCCTCGGAGTCGCTCGGTGGCAGGAGGACGCCGCAGCCGGGCGGGAGCAGCCAGCGCAGCGTCTCGATGTCGGAGGCGACGACGGGCGTCCGCGAGGCCATCGCCTCCAGGAGGCTGGCCGGCGAAGATTCTGCCAGCGAGGGCAGCGCGAAGAGGGAGCTCGTCTTGTAGAGCCGCCGCAGCTCCTCCTCGGCGATGCCTTCGAGGAAGGTGACGGCCTCTGCCTCTCCGGACGCGGCGAGGGCGGTCCGGAGTTGCCTGGCGTAGCCGTCGTCGCTCGCCGGCCCGACGAAGAGGAAGCGCGCGGACGGCACCTCAGCCTTCAGTCGGGGCAGCGCCTCGACGAGGACGGCCTGGTTCTTCACCGGCGCCAGCCGCCCGACGCAAAGCACGACGGCGTCCTGGCGGCCCGCCGCGGACCCGCAGGCCTTCCCGCCGACCGGACAGGCGCCGAACCAGGAGTCCGGCAGGGCGTGGGGGAAAACGCTGACCTTCTCTCGGCGCAGGCCCAGCTCGGCGGCCACGTTGCGCGCGATGGGCTCGGTCTGGCAGGTTACGGCGTCCGCCGCCCGGATCGCCAGGCGCTCCATCTGCAGCCAGAGGACGGCGCGGGCGTTCCCCCGGCGCAGGACGCGACGGTAGGTCTCGCGGTACTGAGCCAGGTCCGACCAGATGTAGTTGTGCACCGAGTAGACGACGGGGATGCCGCGGGCCTTCGCCAGCGGGACGACGGCGCCGCCGGGGAACTGATAGTGGCAGTGGAGCACGTCGAAGGCGCCCGCCTTGTGGAGGCTGCGCATCCTGGCCGCGGCGCGAAGGCTGAACCTTGCCACGCGGGAGATCCGCGGCAGAATGCTGGACGCTTCTTCCCACGGCTTCACGTCGATAGCCTGCACGGTATAGGGCACCGGCTCGCGCTCGACAGAAGCCACGTCCAGCAGGGTGACCTCGTGGCCCGCATCTTGCAGCGCCCCGCTCAGCGTATGGATCGCCCTCTCGATGCCGAAGGCGCCCGTCGGCGGGATGGGGACGGCCCCTGTGCCCACCTGCAGCACGCGCAGCTTGCTGGTCAAGTTCGCCTCCGTCAGCACTTCTCGCAGAGGAGGTTGGCCTCGCGGAACTCGGTGTGCTTCTGCAGCCAGGCGAGGTCGCAGGCAGCGATCTGCCTCAGCCCCGCTTCGATGACGGAGAACCTCGTGAAACCGAGGCGTTCCAACTGGGCGAAGAGGCCTCCGACGCTCGTGCCGGCGGCGGCCAGCCCGCGGGGCAAGACCTCGACGATTAGGCGCAGGCTGGTGTTGCGGCGGCTGAGCTCTGTCATGCCCTCCAGGGCGGCCGCCTCGGCGCCTTCGATGTCCATCTTTATGAGGTCGACTGCTGGCCAGCCGGCCCGCGCCAGGAAGTCGTCCAGGGTGGTGACCCGCACGCGGATTCGGGTGTTTGGGAAGGCGCCCGTCCGCGCGAAGAGGTTGCTGCCGCCGGCTCCGGCCTCCGACCACATGAAGGTCTCGCCGCACTCGCGGGACACGGCCTCGGCCACGGTCCTCACGTTCACGCAGCCGTTCGCTTCCAGGTTCTGGGTAAGCACACTGTAGTAGCGGGGGTCCGGCTCGAAGGCGTAGACCGTCCCCGCCGGCCCTGCGAGGCTGCTGGCGAGGAGGGAGTAGTACCCGATGTGCGCTCCGAGGTCGATGACGGTCATGCCCGGCTTGACTAGGGAGAGGAAGAGAGACGTCACGTCCCTCTCGTAGCTGTTGGTCGCGTAGACCCGGCCGGCTGAGTGACCGGCGGGCACGAAGAGCGTCTGACCGGTCGGCAGCGTGACCGTGATGTCGTGCTTGAAGGGGGGAGCGAGGCGAAAGCCGAGGCTGAAGAGGACGGCGTTGACGTCCAGCGGCCCGATGCGCAGCCGCAGCAAACCGGAGCGAATGAGGAGGCTCCGCACTCTGACGAGCACCAGCCACAGTAAGTTGCGCATCCTCACTGCGGCGCCTCCGGCGCCGGCTCCTGGCCGCGCCTCACCGCCCGCCAGTAGTCGAGGATCTCCCTCAGGGAGGTCGAGAGCCGGACCTCGGGCTGCCAGTCCAGCCGCCGAAGGCGAGAGTTGTCGCCGACCAGGGCCGGCTCGTCCCAGGGGCGCAAGCGCTCGGCCGCCAGCTCCGGCTTCACGAACGTCTCCGCCAGCGACAGGAGCCCGACGAGGACGTCGTTTATGGTCGTGCCGACGCCGGAGCAGACGTTGTAGACCTCGCCGGCCTCGCCCTTCTCGGCCACGGTCAGAAGGGCGCGGACCGCGTCGCGCACGTCCAGGAGGTCGCGCACCGGCTCCAGGCTGCCCACCCAGAGCGTGGTTTCGTCCCCCGACTCCACGGCGGCGATGCCGCGGGCGAAGTCGGAGCAGGCGCCGTGGGCCTTTCGCGTGCCGATGACGAGGAAAGGGCGGACCTGGATGACGCTGAAGCCGTGGACGCGCCCGTAGAAGGAAGCGAGCTCGCCCTGCAGCACCTTGCTGAGGCCGTAGGGCGTCGCGGGCCGCAGCGGCCGGTCCTCCCGCAGGGGTAGCTCGTCGGCGGCGCAGGCGCCGTACTCGGCGCTCGACCCGGCAAGGACGATGCGGGGCGAAAGGCCGGCCTGGCGGATTGCTTCCAGCAGGTGCAGCGTGCCCAGAAGGTTCACCCTGAGGGTGCCCGGCGGGTCCGTCCATGATCGGGCGGGCTGGCTCTGGGCGGCGAGGTGAAAGACGACATCCGGGTTGGCCTGCCGGACGACGCCTCTGACCTGATCAGGCCTCAGGAGGTCGCAGGCCAGGGACGACCCTCCGCCGTGGCCGCCTCGGCGGCTCGTCCCGTAGACGTCGAGCCCTTGCGCCGCGCAGTACTCGACGAGGTGGGAGCCGATGAAACCGGACGCGCCCGTGACCAGCACCCTCGTCATGTCAGACGTACCTGCCTGCGGTCAGGCGGGCCGGCGCGCCGTCCTGGGCGGCCTGATACGCCGCCAGCACGAGCCTCATCGCTTCGAGACCGTCGCGCCCGCCGCGGTCATCGCCCCGGGGCGCGGCCACCGCCCCGGCGAACTCCCGCCACTCGTCGTGCCAGGAGCGGTCGGCGGCGCGGAACTCGACCACCTGCTCGGCGAACGGCGCCGTGAAGTCCCGGTGGCCGAGGACTGCCCGCTCCCCGCCGTAGCTGCCGCCGAGGCCTTCGATGGAGGCGTAGCCGTCGCGCCCGAAGACCTCGAAGGAGAACAGGTTTCGCCACTGCGTCAGGCTGGCGTGCAGGCTCGCGACCTGGCCGCTCCCGCTGCGGAAGAGGACGAAGGCGTTGTCCTCCAGCGGCGCTATCGGCCAGAAATGTGTCTCGCAAAGCGCCATGACCTCGTCGATCTCGCCCAGAAACCAGCGGATGAGGTCGATGGCGTGGATGCCGTGCTCCATCAGGTGGCCGCCGCCGACCAGCCGGGGGTCGGAGCGCCAGTCGGCCTCGTAGCCGGGGCGGCCGCAGTGGCCGTAGCGGCAGCGGATGAACATCACCTCGCCGATGAGGCCGGCGTCCACCCACTCGCGCACCTGGCGGACGGCCGGGTGATAGCGGTGGTTGAAGCCGCACCTGAGGACGACGCCGCGCTCCGCGGCGGCCGCGAGCATTCGCTCGCCTTCCTCAAGTGTCCTCGCCAGCGGCTTTTCGCACAGGACGTGCTTCCCAGCCTGGACGGCGGCCAGGGCGATGTCGGCGTGGAGGTGCGGCGGCGTGCAGATGATCACCGCGTCAACGTCTGGGCGCGCCACCACCTCCTCCCAGCCGACGGCCGCCTCGCAGCCGAAGCCGTCAGCCAGGGCGCGCGCGGTCTCGCCGCTGCCCGACGAGACGACGACCAGCTCGTCGCCGGGCGACTCGACGACGGGCTGGATGCGCCGCTTCGCCTGCAGGCCGGCGCCGACGACGGCTACTCTCACGGCGCGCTCCTTCCCATCCCGAAGTAGGCGAAGCCGCAGCGCCGCATGACCTCGACGTCCAGCATGTTGCGCGCGTCGAAGACGACGGGGCGGCGCATCGCGTCGCGGATGGCGGGCCAGTCCAGCTGCCGGAACTCCGGCCAGTCGGTGAGGACCAGCAGGCCGTCGCTGCCGGCGGCCGCTTCGCCGGGACTTGGCGCCCGCCTGAAGCCGGCCAAGGGCTTGATCTCGCCGCCGTCCGCCTGGGGGTCGAACGCCGCGACGGACGCGCCGTCCTGAATTAGACCGTCGATGATCTCGAGGGCGACGGAGCGGCGCAGCGTGCTGGTGCCCGCCTTGTAGGTCAGGCCGAGGACGCCGATCTTGAGGCCCGCGAGCGAGCCGTAGAAGCGCCGCAGCTTCTCGGCCAGGCGCCCGTTCTGGCGGCGATTGACCGCCAGAACGCTCTCGAGGAGGTCGAGGCGCACGCCGTCTCTCCCAGCGACGGCTGTCAGGGCCTTCAGGTCCCGGGCGAGGGTGCCGCCGGCGAAGCCCAGGCCGGGCCGCAGCGGCAAGCGGCCGCCGATGCGCGCGTCGGACGCCAGCACGTTCGCGACCGCCACCGCGTCCGCTCCGACGGCGTCGCAGACGCCGGCGAGCTCGTTGGCGAAGCTGATGCAGGTGGCCAGGAAGGCGTTGACGGCGTGCTTGCTCATCTCCGCCGTGGCCAGGTCCATGTGGAGGAAGGGAGCGCTCCAGGGCGCGAAAAGCGCTTCGGCCGCCGCCAGCGTGGCGGCGTCGTCGGCGCCGATGACGATCTTCTCGGGCCGCAAGAAGCACTCGATCGCCTGGCCGAGTCGCAGGTTCTCCGGCACGTAGGCGACGCCGACCGAGAGGCCTTGTTCGGCGCCGCGGAGGGTCTGCGCGAACTCGCGGCAGCTGCCGACCGGCACCTGGCTGGAGACGAGAACGGTCGCGCCGTCTTGCAGCGCGGGTCCCAGCCGGGCCACGGTCGTTCTTAGGAGCGAGAGGTCGGCCTCGTCCTCGTCGTCGACGGCCGTGTCATAGGTCAGCCAGACGTACTTCGCCCCGCGCGCCGCCTCGGGCAGCGAGGCGGTGAAGCGCAGCCGGCCGGCGTCCAGGTTCTTGCGCAGCAGGTCGGCGAGGCCCGGCTCGAAGATCGGCGGCCTGCCGCGGTTGAGGTCATCGACGACGGCCTCCTGCGGATCGTAGCCGGCCACCTCGTAGCCCGCCTCGGCCAGGCAGGCGGACGTGACGCAGCCAAGGTGCCAGAGCCCGAGGGTGCAGACCTTCGCCATCGGCTCGCTCATTCCGGACGGGCCTCCCCGGCGGGAAGGCCAGCCTCTGGAGTCGTCGCGATCGCGTAGCCCGGCCGCGAAAAGCGACCGTCGCCGCGGTGGAAGTAGAAGGAGGCATAGCCGACGCCGACGAAGACGACGGCGGCGACCATGGCCCGCAGCTGCTTCCAGGCCGTTGCCGGCCGGTAGAGGAAGCGCAGCAGGACCCGCGGCAGCAGGCCGATGAGGATGCGTCCCAGGAGCCCCGCCTGCCGGCGGCCGAGCGTCCTGTCCTGCGAGCCGTACAGCCGCCGCAGCATGCGGCGGGACCAGCCTGTTGCCCGTGCCCGCCGGGCGATGAAGCTCGTCGTCAGCTGGTAGGCGTAGACCTTGCGGTGCACGCGGACGGCGGGGTTGAGGAGGATGCGGTCGCCGAAAGCGCTCACCACGCGGCGCGAGAACTCCTGGTCCTCGGAGCCCTCCTGCCAGCGAGGGCGCCGGCCGTAGAGCGTGCGCCTGGGGCCCAGCTCCGTGAGGAAGAGCCCGGCTTCGGCGAACACCTCCCGGCGGTAGGCGACGTTTACCGTGGCGCCGTGGGCCGTGGGCTGCACGGCGGTCTCCTTCAGGAAGCCGGTGCAGCTCACGAGCCACTCCAGCTCCCGCGGCAGCCAGGCCAGCGATGGGTCCTGCCACAGCGGCTCGGCCAGGCCGGCCACGCCCACGGCTTCCGGATGCTCCGCGAAGGTCTTCGCGATCTGCGCCGCCCAGTCCGGCTGCGCGACCGTCGTGTCGTCCAGGAAGGCGACGATCTCTCCGCGCGCGCGGCCGATTCCGAGGTTGCGGGCCGCGGAGGCGCCGGGCTCGCCCTCGTTGAACAGGGCCACGGTCGCCAGGCCCCTTTCGCCGGCGAAGCGCGCGACGGTGTCGCGCATCGCCGGGTCGTTCTCGGCGACGAAGACGAGCTCGATGCGCCCGTAGGTCTGCGCGGCGAGGCTGTCCACGAGTTGCGCAACATCGCTCAGGCGCTCGCCGCTGTAGGTCGTCACGACGACGGACAGGAGGGGCCCTTCCGGCGTCATGGGTTGTCGACCCGGACGAGCGCGCCGGCGCGTCCCGACGTGTAGACGGCGTGCGCCAGCCGCAGGGCCGCCAGGCCGTCGGCGCCGCTGGCCAGGGGCTCGCGCCCGGTCTCAATGGCGTCGGCGAAGTCCTGCCACTCCTCCTGCCAGGAGGGGTCCTTGCCGCGGTACTCGATGGTCTCCTCCTGAAACGGCGCGCCGGGCAGGTTCGGCACCAGGCTGACTTTCTGAGTCCCGTAGCTGCCTCCCAGGCCTGACACCTCGATGGCGCCCAGCTTGCCGAAGACCTCGAAGGAGAAGAGGTTCTTCCACTGCGTCCAGCTGACGTGGAGGGAGGCCACCCGCCGCTCGGCCGTCCGCAGCATGACGAAGGCGTTGTCCTCCGCTTCGACCTGCCAGAAGCTGCGCGTCGTATAGCCGAAGGCCTCGCGGAAGTCGCCCAGGAACCAGCGGGCGAGGTCGAGCGCGTGCAGGCCCTGGTCCATGAGCTCGCCGCCGCCGCTCAGCTCGGGCTGCGCGCGCCACTCGGTCTCGTAGCCGGGACGGCCGCCGATGCCGTAGCGGCAGCGCACGAACAGCAGCTCGCCGATGGCGCCCTCGCAGCACCAGGCCTTCGCCTGGCGGATGGCGGGGAAGTAGCGATGGTTGAAGCCGCACTTGAGCTTCACGCCGTTGCCGGCCGCGGCTTCGACGATGGCCTGCGCCTCCGCCGGCGTCCGGCCGAGGGGCTTCTCGCAGAGGACGTGCCTGCCGCCCTCCATGGCGGCGACGCTGATGGCGGCGTGCAGGTGCGGCGGCGTGCAGACCAGAACCGCCTCGGCGTCGGGGGCCGCGACGATGTCCTGCCAGCGCGCCGCAGCGGCGCAGCCGTGCTCGCGCGCCAGGCTCTCGGCGGCCGGGAGGTCGACGTCCGCCACGGCCACCAGGCGGTCGCCCGGCCGCAGGGCCGCCGCCCGCCTGCGACCCTGGAGCCCCGCGCCCACCAGCGCCACGTTCATCGTCCCGCCTCCCTTAGGCCACGCGCCGGACGGTGTAGCGGTCCGAGGCCATGATCTCGTCCATACGGTCGGGCATGGTGCGCCAGTCGTCCCAGAGGGCGCTGATCAGGCGGCCGCTGAGGCCGCCGGAGGCGTCCGACGCGAGGAACACGGCCAGCGAGGCGGCCCGGCCCGGCGACGCCCGCGTCTCGATGATGCGCCGCGCCTCCAAAAGCGCCTCCTCGCCGGCCAGCTCGCCCGCGGCGAGCACCTCCTCCGTCAGGTAGGTGTGCACGCCGCCGGGGCTGATGGCGTTGACCTGGATGTTGTAAGGCCTCACCTCCTCCGCCAGGCACTCGGTCAGCCGCACGACGGCCGCCTTCGAGCTGGAGTAGGCGGAGAAGTTGGGCCGCACGGAGACGGCGCCGCCGCCGGAGAGGTTGACGATCTTGCCCTGGCGCCGGCTCATCATGTGGGTCAGGACGGCCTTGCAGCAGGTGAAGGTGCCGCCGAGGTTGACCATGACGGCCTCCAGCCAGCGCGCGGGGTCGTTGGCGGCGAGCGGGCCGATGGGCCCGTGGACGCCGGCGTTGTTGACGAGGACGTCGATGCGGCCGAAGGCGGCCAGCGCGTCCTCGACGGCGCCGCTGACCTGGTCCCAGCAGGCCACGTCCGCGGTCAGGTAGAGGGCGCGGCGGCCCAGGGCCTCCACTGCCTCGGCCGTGGCGCGGATGTCGTCCGACCGAGGCGCGAGGACGACCAGGTCGGCGCCCTCCTTCGCGTAGGCCAGCGCGATCGCCCGGCCGATGCCGCGCCCGCCGCCCGTGACGAGGGCGACCTTGTCCTGCAGCCTCATGTCTGCTCCAGCAGCCGGCGCGTCGCGATGCGGATGGCGGCGTCGGAGTCGTGGCGGGCGCGCCAGCCGAGGCTCCGCGCCTTCGCAGTGTCGAGGAGGACGTAGGGCGCGTCGCCGGGCCAGCCCCGCGGCCCGCCCGTGTAGGTGCGGCGGACGCCGTTGAGGCCCATCTCCGCCGCGACGATGTCGGCGATGCGCTCCACGTTCGTCGACGTCTCGCTGCCCAGGTTGTAGACCTCGAAGCCGCGGTGGCCGTTGCGCAGGGCGCAGAGCATGCCCTCGATGCAGTCCTCCACCAGGAAGTAGGACTTCTCCTGCCGGCCGTCGCCGAGGATCTCCAGGTTCTGCGGGTCTCGCTTCAGCTTGCCGAGGAAGTCGTAGGTAACGCCGTGGCCCATGCGCCCGCCGACGACGTTGGCAAAGCGGAAGACGTTGGCGTTGATGCCGAAGAGGTGGTTGTAGGCGCTGATCAGCGCCTCGCAGGCCAGCTTGGCGGCGCCGTAGAGCGAGATCGGGATCAGCGGCGCGTAGGTCTCCTTGAGGGGCTGCAGTGGCACGTCGCCGTAGACGGCGGCCGACGAGGCGAAGACGAGCGTGTCGATCTCCGTCGCCCGCATCGCCTCCAGCACGTTGTGCGTGGCGATGGTGCAGTTCTGCAGGTCGAGGTCGGTGCGCGCGCTGCCGCCGGGGATGTCGGTGTTGGCGCCCAGGTGCCAGACGACATCGTGGCCGGCCATCGCGCAGGCGAGCGCCTCCCTGTCCAGGAGGTCGGCCTCGACGAAGAGGAAGCCGTCCTCGTCGACATGCCCCTCGATCCAGCGCCTCTTGCCGGAGGAGACGTTGTCGTAGACCGTCACCTGCTGGCCAGCGGACCGCAGCCTGTCGACCAGGTGGCTGCCGATGAAGCCGCAGCCGCCGGTGATGAAGTGGCGCCGTGGCTCTTCGAATGGCTGACTCATGAGCTAAACCTCTCTCTCGCTAGAACCTTCAAGGCCGTGAATCCCTGGTGCCAGTTCGGCAGCTTGCTTCTCCCGCTGCGCCGGCCGCTGTAGGTCTGGGGCACCTCGACAACCTTTAGGCCCGCCTTCAGGGCGCGGGCGATGATGAGCGGCTCGTAGTTCCAGCCGTCGTCCGACCAGAAGTTGACGGCGGCGACCGTGCTGCGCCAGAAGGCGTTGTAGCCGGAGCAGAGGTCGGTGAAGCGCGTGCCGTACAGCAGGTTGCAGGTGGTGGCGATGGCCCAGTTGCCGAGGAGCCGGTGCGGCGGCTTGTGCCGCCAGCTCCGCGCGAAGCGGGAGCCCTTGGCGAAGTCGAAGCCCGCCAGCAGCGGCTCGATGAAGAGCGGCAGGTCCTGGGGGTCCGTCTCTCCGTCCGCGTCGATGGTGACGATGATGTCGCCGCGGGCGCTCTCGACGCCGTGACGCAGGGCGACGCCCTTGCCGGGCGCGGGCTGGTAGAGGACGCGCGCGTCCGGTCGCAACCGCCGCGCCACCTCCACCGTCCCGTCCGAAGAGTGCCCGTCCACGAGCACGACCTCGTCCACCCAGGCCGGCAGGCGCGGCAGGACGTGGGGCAGGTTCTCCGCCTCGTTCAGGGCGCAGATAACGACGCTCACCGTCGCGTCGAAGCTCGCGGTTGGCTGCAGGCCTGTCGTCGTCAAGGGCGTCCTCCTACTCCATTTCGAACGCGGCTTTGAGCGCCGCGCTCCGTTCGCTGACCCGCGTCTGAAACCAGCGGGCGGCGGCCAGAGCCCCCAGCCCGTGTCCCGCCAGGAGCCCGTAGCCGGCGCCCTCCAGCCCCAGCCGCTGGATGGCCAGGTAGCTGATGCCGATGGTCGCCGTCGCGATCAGGACGGAGAGGCGGAACATCCCCGCCATGTCCTTCCGCACGCGCTGCGCTGCCAGGCAGAGGTTGTTCAAAGCCGCCGGGATGGCGGCAATCGCCACGAGCGCCAGCAGGCGTGTGCTCGCCCGCGAGTACTCGGCGCCGAAGACATTGAGGATCTCGCTGCCGAAGAGGACGAGGATGAGGCAGCCAACACCGACCAGGCCGACGCACAACGCGATGGCGTCACGGGAGAGGACGAGTAGCCCCTCCTGGTCGCGCGCGCCCTCGACGAACAGCGCGAACGCCACCTGCAGCGAGATGGAGAGGAGCAGCTGGCCTGTGAACCAGCTGACGTAGAAGTAGGCCGCCTGCTCTGCCCCAGCCAGGCGCACGACCATGATCGGCAGCACGAGGTTCGGCGCCAGCGCGATGAACTCGGCGCCGTAGCTGCCGATGGAGTAGGGAAGCAGCCTCGCGACGAGCCTCCGGTCGACCGTCACCGACGGGCGATAGGAAGGCAACGCCCGTCGCAGGAAGGCGAAGCCGACGAGGAAGCCGAAGACGCTGGCGAAGCCCGCGGCGGCCACGATGCTGAAGGCACCGGCGATCGCGGAGAACGCGACGAGCAGGACCACGCGCAGCAACTGGACGAGCGCCGTCTTCGTCGCGATGTAGCTGGCGTCGCGCACCGCCAGGCAGGCCTTGTCCTGGATCACGGACGCCGCGCCGGCGACTACGAAGAGGACGAAGGCCAGGCTCTCCAGCGGCCGCGCCCGGAGGTAGGCGAGGTCGGGCGCCCAGATGCCCAGACCGCCCAGGAAGACTATCGAGGCGGCCGCGGCGGCCCCGACGGTCAGGACGAGGCAGGTGTTGATGAGCCGAGCCTCCCGGCCAGCTTCGTCCGGCAGGAAGCGGACGATGCCGATGCCGAGGCCGAGGTGCGTGAGCATGGCCAGGAGGCTCCAGCCGGCCAGGCCGGCCGAGGCGAGGCCGATCTCGCTGCTGCCGTACCAGCGCGCCGCCAGCGTCCAGAAGGCGAAGCCGGACAGCGCGCCGATGCCGGCGCTGCTCCAGAGGAAGAAGGAGTTCGCGAACAGCGGGTGGCGCCGGGCGAGCCCCAGGTGCCGGGGAAGCCCGCCGGCTGCGGCCTCGCGCGCCTTCGAGATAGGAGGTGAGCTCACGTCGCCTCCCGCCCGAGGTTCTTGATGCAGACCATGTTTCCGGCCAGCTCCGGGCGAGAGTGGCTGATCGGCCCGGCCAGCACCCAGAGCACGTCCACCAGAGGCCGCAGCAGCAGCGGCAGCGGCGACTGGATGCCGGACAAGCCTCCCAGGTTGCGCAGGCCCTGGCCCCAGACGCGGTAGCCCCGCTCCTTCATCTCCGCCGGCGCCCAGATGCGCTGGTGCGCCTGGTAGACGTTGTCGTCGAACTCGTGCTGGTCCCAGTCGCCGACCGGGGTCGTGAAGATGACCTGGCGGCGCGCCAGGCGCTCGAGGGTCTCGATAAGCTGTGACCCCTCCTCCTCCGAGAGGTGCTCCAGGACCTCCATGCAGAGGACCACGTCGAAGCTCTTCCGCCGGAAGGGGAGACGGCGCACGTCGCCCAAGACGTACTGGCCGTGCAGGCGGCCGCGCTGGCACTCGCGCAGGTAGGGCGCGAAGATGTCGATGCCGGTGCTGGAGAGGCGCAGCTTGCCGGCCAGGAAGCGCATCGGCTCGCCGCGGCCGCAGCCGACGTCGAGGAGGCTGGACGCCTCCCTATCGATGTGACGCCAGACGGTGTTCAAAGCCGTGAACGGCGTGCGCGGCCGCAGGAACGACTGGGCGCGGTCGATGGCGACGGCCAGCCGCTCGCCGACCGACCGCCTGGGCTGGATCGAGATGGCCTGAGGGAGCCTCAGAGACACTGGCCGGCCCCGGCTTTCGCGCTCGGACGACGCCTTCTCACGCTGCCTTCTTCGTCCGCTCGCGAGGGAAGATCTCGCCGATAGCCTTGGCGTCGGCGTGGAACATCCTCACCGTCTCCAACGAGTAGTCGAGCAGGTCCTTGCGGCGCAGGCGGGCCTTCGCCAGCAGGTCGGGCGTCAGCGTGATGATCTGGCAGCCGGCGGCCTCCGCCTGGTAGAGGTTGAGGACCTCTCGCGAGCTGGCCCAGAGCACCTCGACGCTGGGGACGCGCGCCGCGGCGCGGACGGCCGCCTTCATGAGCGGGACGGGGTCGCGGCCGGTGTCGGCGATGCGGCCGGCGAAGACGGAGACGATGCTCGGCGCGCCGCCTTCCAGGGCGGCCACCGCCTCCGCCACCTGAGCGGGAGTGAAGACGGCGGTCACGTTGACGTGAACATCCTCCTGGCTCAGCCGCCCGGCGACGGGGATCATCGACTCGCCGCGCGTGTTCGTCACCGGGACTTTGACGTAGACGTTGGCGCCCCAGGAGGCGATCTCGCGCGCCTGGTAGTACATCTCCTCCGCCTCGTCGGCCCCCACCTCGAAGGAGATGGGCTTCCGCCTCACGCGGTGGAGGAGCTCGTCGGCGAAGGCGCGGTAGTCCGTGACGCCGCTCGCCCGCATGAGGGTCGGGTTCGTCGTGAAGCCGGCGACGAGGGCGTCGTCGGCCAGGCTGAGAATCTGCTCCGTGCTCGCGCCGTCGGCGAAGACCTTGACGCGAAGGCCTGTCGCGCCGTTGCGGCCGGCGGGTCGGGGCTGGGCTGAGGGTAGGGTTATCGGCATTTCATCACTCCTTGCGTGGATTCGTGGCTTTCGAGAGCATGCTCTCCCAGGTCCCGGGCTTGAGCCCGAGCAGGGGGTGGGAGACCAGGAGATGCCAGAGCACCGCCTGCCATCCCTCCACCAGCGGCGTCATCAGGTCGGTGGGGCAGCAGTCGAGGACGATGACGCAGTCGCCGAGCGCCGCCGTCGTCCCCTCCCGGCGGCCGACGATGCCGACGACCTGGGCGCCTACCTCCTTCGCGTGCTCGACGGCCGCGACGACGTTCAAAGACAGGCCGCGGTCGCGGGAGCCGCCGCCGACCGAGAAGACGAAGAGGGCGTCCCGCGCGGAGATGCGGGAGGTCTTGAGGGAGTCGACGAGGCAGCTCTCCCAGCCGTCGTCGTTGATCCGGGCCGTGAGCTCGGAGACGTTGTCCAGGGGCGAGAGGGCGTCGATGCCGCAGAGCTTGCGGAAGTCGTTGACGGCATGCGAGGCGTGTCCGGCGCCGCCGCCGACGCCGACGACGAAGAGGCGGCCGCCCCGCTCGCGCAGCCGGCAGAGGATGGCGGCCATCCTGTCCACCTCGTCGCGGTCGATGCTCTCGGCCACGTCGGCCACTAGCTCCAGGAACCTGCTCGTGTAGGACGAGTGACCATTCATCTTCGGATCACCATCGCTCTTTCTTCGTGACTTTCTTTGGCGACCTGCTCGACGGCGTCGAGGAGGTCGCGGGCGCGCAGGTGGGGGCTCGCGGGCGGCAGCGGGCCGTCGCCGACTAAGATCGCCTTGCAGCCGGCTGCAATACCTGCCGTGACGTCGCGCTCGCTGTCGCCGGCCATGTAAGACGCTCGCAGGTCGATGTCGAGGTCGCGGCCGGCGCGCAGGAGCAGGCCCGGCTTCGGCTTGCGGCACTCGCAATCGACGCGCAGCGCCGCGACGCGGGCCTTGGGGTGGTGGAGGCAGTAGTAGACGCTGTCCAGGCGGGCGCCCGCGCCGGCCAGGGCGCGCACCATCCTGCGGTCGACCGCGTCCAAGAAGGCGGGGCTGCACTTGCCCTTGGCGACGCCCGGCTGGTTGGAGATGACGACGGCGAGGAACCCCAGCTCGTTTACGAGCCGGACCGCGTTGGCGACGCGCGGCAGCAGCCGGAAGTCCTCCAGCCTGTAGGGCGAGTCCATCGCCGACTCGGCTGGGTTCCAGAGGGTGGCGTTGATCACGCCGTCGCGGTCGAGGAAGATAGCCCGTCTCATGCTAAACGTTGACGATCACCTTCGAGCCGTCGTTGTCGACGGCGAAGCGCATCTCTCTCAGCCCCTCCGCGCTCATGGCCTGTCGGAGCCGGGCCTTGTCGTGGTTCGGGCAGTAGAACATCAGGAAGCCGCCGCCGCCGGCGCCCATGAGCTTGCCGCCCACGGCGCCGTTCTCTCGCGCCAGCGCGTACCAGCGGTCGACCTCGGACGTGCTGATCTTCGTCGAGGTCCGCTTCTTCGCCTCCCAGTGCGCCTGGAGGAGCTCGCCGAAGCGCGGCAGGTCGCCGGCCTGGAGGGCGCCCGCCACCTCCCGGCCGATGGCCTTGATGGCGTGGAGCGACTGGGCGACGTCCGCCTGGCCCTCGCTCAGGGCCTGCTGCTGGTCGCCGAGCACCTCGCTCGCCGGCCGCTGGATGCCGGTGTAGAAGAGCATCGCGTCGCTCTCCAGCTGCTCGATGACCTCCTCCTGCAGCTCCAGCGGCGCCGCCTCCACGTGTCCGTCCGGGTCGATCTCCAGGGCGGTTATGCGGCCAAAGGCGGCGATGTACTGGTCCTGCTTGCCCACGGGCTCGCCCAGGACCTCGGCTTCGACGTGGAACGCCTCCTCCGCCAGCTGCTGCGGCGGCGCCGTCTCGCGCTTGAGGCAGTGCAGCGCCTGCAGCAGGCCGACGGTGAAGCTGCCGGAGCTGCCCATCCCCGTGTTGGAGGGCAGGTCCGCCATCGACACGATCTCGAGGCCGCGCTCCACCCCCAGGAGCTTCAGCGCCTCGCGGACGATGGGGTGCTCGATCTGCTCGACGCAGTCGACGATCTCCGTCCGGGCGTAGCTGACGCGGATGCTGTCCTCGAAGCGCTTGTTGACGGTGATGTAGACGTACTTGTTGATGGCGGCGCTGACGAGGAAGCCGCCGTAGCAGCGGTAGTAGGACGGCAGGTCGGTGCCGCCGCCCCCCAGGGGTATGCGTAGCGGCGTGCGCGTGACGATCACGGCAGGGCTCCTTCCGCCACCAGGCGGCGAAACTCCGCCAGGCCTTCCGGCGAACCCACCTCGTAGAACCGCTCGCTCGCCTCGAAGGCGGCCAGCCGGCGGTCGCGGATGAGGGCCTGGTACCAGGCTTCCTGGCTGTACGGCACGCCCGCCGGGACGAGCGTCACCGCCTCCTTTCGCAGCGCCGAGACGCCGAAGTTGACGTAATCCATACCCGTGGCCGCGCGCTCCTTGTCGTAGACGCGGACGCGCCCGTCCTCTACGACGACGTTGCTGCGTTCGTAACGGTCCTCGTTGCGGTACACGACCATCAGGCCGAGGCCGCCGCAGCGTCGCAGCGCGCTCAGAACCGCCCCATAGTCGACGCGGAGGTAGGAGTCGGCGTAGGTCAGGAAGAAGACGCCGTCCAGCAACGGCTCCGCCTGCTTCACGGCGCCGGCCGTACCCAGCAGGCAGCCGATCTCGACGCTGTAGGCGATGCGCAGGCCGAAGCGGCTACCGTCCCCGAAGTGGCCCATGATCCCCTCCGCCAGGTGGCCGAGGCAGAGGACGACGTCCGTGACGCCGCGCTCCCTGAGCAGGGCGAGCTCGTACTCGAGGAAGGGCTTGCCGTGGACGTCGACCATGGGCTTCGGGAGGCTCTCGGTCAGGTCGCCCAGCCGCGTGCCGAGGCCGCCGGCGAGGATGACTGCCTGCATCTCAGCTCCGCCTCAGGGTCAGCACGACCTCGCGGTCCGTCAGGAGGTCGGTCTTCAGGACCAGCGCGTCGGTGGGCAGCTGCCGGCCGTCCAGCACGAGGCGGGACGCGATCATGCCCGCGGGAAGCCGCAGCCGGATGGTCACGGGTATGGCCCGCGTCCCGGACTGCTTCTGCAGGACCAGCCGGTACTCGGCGGCGGCGCCGCGGCTCGACGTCATGCGAGGCGTCAGGTAGGCGAAGGTGAGGCTCGCCTGGCGGCCGGCCGGCAGCGCCAGGTAGCTGCCGAACCAGGCCTTGCCGGCCTCCTCGCCCATGTCCTGCAGGCCCGCTTCGGAGCCGTCCCTGAGGAGGCTCTGGAAGGCGCTGTCCCGCGGCACGAAGAGGCGCACGTAGCCGCCGTAGAGGCCGCCGAGCATCTGGGCCAGCAGCGCCTCGCTCTTGCCTTCCGCCCACTGCGGCAGGGCGTTGTGGTAGCGCACCGTGACCAGGTGAGCGGCGTTGCCGCCTTCGTCGAGGCCGACGGTGACGTCGATCGACTGCTCGACGACGAGGTTGAGCTTCGTGCTGTGGACGCTCGTGTCGACGAGCATGAGGTAGTCGGCGGCGTCGCTCTCAACCTCGCCTGCCCAGCCCAGGGCCTGCGCGTGGCGCTGGAGGTCGGGCTCGTTCAGGTAGACGAAGATCTGCTTCTGGTCGACGAGGCCCTGGAAGGCCTGCAGCAGCGAGCCCCAGCGCGCGGCGTCGGCGCTGAGGACGCGGTCCAGTATCTCGCCGGCGACCTTCGCCACGAACGTGTGCTTGCCCTCCCGCTCGCCGCGGGCGTTGTGCGTCTGCTCCAGGATGACCTCCGTGGCGTTCTCCGGCCGGAGGGTGACGCCGTAGTCGGGCATCTCCAGCGGGCCGAGGGCCTTCAGCAGCACCTCGACGGTGATGAAGTTGATGGCGATGACGCCGTCGACGCGGCCGCCGCCCTCCGTCTCGAGGAAGAACTGGGCCTGGCGCGCCGCCGTGGGGAAGTCGGGCGACCAGTTGGACGTCCCCAGGTTCCAGCTCCAGTCGCGCAGGAGGTAGCGCTGCAGGGGCGGCGGCGGCGAAATGTACGCCGGCGCGCCGCTCTGCCAGGCGCGCAGCAGCTGCCCGACGTCCGTGAACGACAGGCGGCTGATCCTGCCTGCGTCCAGGGTGAGCAGGCCGTAGACGGAGATCAGGCCGCCGCTGGCGAACAGCTCCGTGTTGTCCTGGGTGAGCACCAGGTAGGTCCGCTGCCCTTCATAGCCCAGGAGCGCGGGAGCGAGGCTGCGGGCGTGCTCGTAGTCCTGGACGCGCTGCGTTACCGCCATGAGCCGGTCGTCCAGCGCCGACACCGTGTCGCCGAGCGGCGCGACGAGCGCGTCGGCGTCGATCTCGCTCCGCAGGGCCGTGACCGCCGACAGCTGGGCCTGGACGCTCAGCACGTAGGGATGGACCGCATCGAGAAGGGAGACCGCTTTCTCCGCGAGGGCGCCGCCTTCGCTGTCGCGCACGCGCTGCGCCGCCCTCAATGCCTCGACCGAGTCGAGGCCGATGGCGGCGCCGCGCCTGCCGATGTCGGCCAGGCGGACGACGGCCTCGGCCTGCCGGTCCGCCCAGGGGACGTGGCCGGCCAGCCGCAGGAGCGGGTCGGCGTTGAGGATGCCGGCTGCCTGCCCGAAGTCCGCCTCGGCGGCGCGCAGGTCGGCGGAGACGCGGTCGAGCTCGGCCTGCTGGAGGTCGAGGCCGTTGCCGCCGAGGAGCCGGTCGCTGGCGGCTCCGAGGCTCGACCTGCCGTCGCTCATGGCCGCGTAGGCGCGGTAGAGCTGGGCGGCTTCCACGGCTATAGCGAGGGCGACGCCCACCGCCAGGCCGGCGGCGAGCCACCTGAAGAGCCTCGCCGTGCTTCGGGCTTTGGGTCTGTCGGGCACTACATGCACCAGGCTGCCCCGACGTTGTCGGGGGCTAGAGCGTTGGCCAGGCTGCGCCTTCTGAGCAGCCCTCACAACGCAAGCGAAGAGCGGAAAGTGGGAACTCCTGAGCCTATGTGAGTATTCGAGAGGTTTGTCGCCGCAGCGTATTGACTCTTCGGCCTATGCCTAGCCTTGTCACCTATCGCAGCAGGCGATGCCAGGGGAAGCGCAGGCCGATGCGAACGAAAGACAGCAGCGCCGGCCTCAACCGCACGAGCTGCAGGAGGAGCGGCGACGGGTAGTCGATGTCTCCCTCCCGGGCGATGAGCCGTCGCAGGCGGGGGGAGCCGAGGAGCCGCGCGATCCGCTCGAGCTCCGCGTCGCTGAGGCTGAGGAAGATCCGGCGCAGGTCCTCCATGCGCGCGAACTCCTCGCCCATCTCACCCTGCCAGCCGACGTGGTAGCGGCGCAGGAAGCGCGCGGAGAGGTCGTCCTGTCGCAGGGCCTCGCCGGCGACGCGGGCGCAGTGGCCGGCGCCGACCAGGCTGGCGTAGATGCCGCCGCCAGAGGTCGGCTTCACCTGGCCGGCCGCGTCGCCGACCAGCAGCACGTTGTCGGCGAAGGGCCGGCGGACCAGCGTCAGCGGGATGACGCCGCCGAAGAGGCGGCCGAACTCGGCGCCGGCGAACAGCGCCGGGAACGTCTCGATCATGCTCCTGAGGTAGTGGATCGGCCGGTGGCCGTTGTTGGTGGCGACGCCGACGCGGACGGTGCCGTTGCCCAGGGGGATGAGCCAGCCGAAGAAGCCCGGCGCGACCTCGTTGCCGATGAAGACCTCCGCGTGGTCGTCGCGGCGCGGCGCGAGCTTCGCTTCGACGCTGACGCCGACCACGGCCTCGCTCGTGGCCGGCCGGGCGCCCAGCCAGCGCGCCACGCGCGACTGCGCCCCATCGGCGCCGATGAGCAGGCGCGTCTCCACCGTCTCCTGCCTGCCGCGCCGGAGGATGCCCAGGCGGAGCAGGCCGTCGCTGCGCTCGATCGCCACCAGCTTGCTGCCCGTCCTCAGGCGGGCGCCCCGGCTCTGCGCCTGGTCGACCAGCTCGCGGTCCAGGGCGACGCGGTCGATGGCCTTGGCGTAGAGGCCGGAGCCGCCGATGGGCAGGCAGGCGCCGGAAGCGAGGTTGACGAAGGCGCCGTTGATCTCGTTGAGGACGATGGCGTCGCTCGCCCCGGCCATGGCCAGGGTGCGCGGCGTCACCAGGCCGGAGCAGTGCAGCGGCTCGCCGATGAGGGCGTGCTCCTCCAGGAGCAGCACGCTGTGACCCGCGGCGGCGACGTCGCGCGCGGTGGCCGACCCGGCCGGGCCTGCGCCCACGACGACCGCGTCGTAAGGCGCGCTCATGCCGGATCGATGAAGATGCCAGGTTTCGTCATTGCGGGGTCTCGAGCGGGATGGCCAGCACCTGGCCGACGACGATCAGGCTCGGGTCGGCGGGCCGGTTGGCGGCGATGAGGGCGGCGAGGCTCACGCCGTACTGGTTGGCGATGCCCCACAGCGTGTCGCCGGCCACTACGGTGTAGGAGACGCCGGGCACGACCAGGCGCTCGCCGGGGGGCACGCCGGCGTCGGCGGCGAGGCCGTTCAGGCTGATGAGGGCTGGGAGCGAGATGCCGTACTGGCTGGCGATAGCGGACAGGGCCTCGCCGGGCTGGACGACGTGCAGCAGGCCCTCCGGCGTCACGAGCAGGGCCGGTGCGATAGCAGGCGCGGGCGGCGCCGCCTGCGCGGCGTCGGTCTCGAGCTCAGGCGCCGAGGCGACGGCGGCCTCAGCGACCGCCGGCGGGGCGGGCGGCGCGGCCACGTCGAGGCGGAGGTGCAAGGAGCGGTAGGGGGTCGCGTCGTTGTCCTTGAAGAGGAGGAGCTCCAGCCGTTGGCCTGTGCCGGCCGTCGAGGGTTGAATGCTGACCGGCAGCTCCGCCGACCGGCCGTCATCGAGGCCGATAGTGAGCGGCGCGGACGCGGCGTTAGCCTCGAGTCTCGACTCGATGCGGTAGGCGGCTGCCTCGCCTTCGCGGTTCGTCACGACCAGTCGCAGCCTCGCCTCCTCGCCGAGCTGAAGGCTCAGCGGGTAGGCGGCTGCCCTCCCGCCGGCGGCCAGGACGTAGAACTCGGTGAACTTCTCGGCGCGGCCCGGCGCGGCACCGGCGAAGTAGGCCGCGACGCCGAGGGCCAGCAGGGCGGCTGTTAATGTCGCGGCGGCGGCGGCCGACAATAGGCTTAGGCGCCGGGGAGGCGCCAGCGCCGCCGGGACCGACAACTGGAAGGCCTCGCCGGCGGGCAAGCGCAGGCGGCGAAAAGCCGCGACAGCGGCGCACGCCGCGACGAACGCCCCCAGCGACCCAATCAGCGGCCAGACGCGAACGCCCCATGGGCTGTAGTTCAGCGCTAAGCCGATGAGGGGGACGACGGCCAGGCTGAGGCCGAACCCCAGGGCCATCCTCTCGACGGGCTGCGGCTCACCTCGACGAGGGAACAGGGCGGCGACGAGCGAGTAGCCCGGACAGAAGAGAACGAAGGCGAGCCCGAGGACGGCGCGCAGCCCGGCCAGCGGCGGCCCCAGCGCCACTATCAGCACCAGCAGGGCGCCACCCGCAGCCAGAAGCAGAAGATCGACGACTTTGCCGCTCATGTTTCGCGAGCGTCCGAAGGTTTTCTAAAGCAGGAGGACATACCGGTGTTCAGGAGACGAGCTCTAGATTTCGCGACGAACAGGCTGGCGGGCGAGGCCTGGGACCATCCAGCCGACGGGAGCCGCCGATGGGAGGCCCCAGCCCAGCAGCCGACCGGCACGCGCTTCTCGCCGGCGGTCGTCCTGACGGCGGCCATCGGCCTGGCGGCCATCGCCCTCGGCGAGGCGGTCACGGAAGCGGTGGACCCGCGGGCGGGCATCAGCGTCCACGCCGTCCTGCTAACGGCCCTCATCGTGCAGGCCTGCCGCGTCACAGAGGAGCGGCTCTTCCGGCTCCTCGTCGCGCTCTGCCTGGCGCCCCTGATCCGCATCCTCAGCCTCTCCATGCCCCTCGGCGAGGTGAGCGTCGTGTACTGGTACCTGATCATCGCCGGCCCCCTCCTCGCGGGCGCCCTCGCCGTGGCCCGGACGCTACGCCTCTCCCGGTCGGACCTTGGCCTGCGGCTGAGCAATCTGCCGCTGCAGGTCGGCGTGAGCATGGCGGGCTTCCTCTTCGGCATCGCCGAGTACCTGATCCTCCGGCCGACGCCCCTCATCGAGAGCTTCTCCCTGCGAGAGGCGCTGCTACCGGCCGTCGTGCTGCTGGTTGGCACGGGCTTCGTGGAGGAGTTCATCTTCCGCGGCATCATGCAGTCCGCGACGCGGGATACGCTGGGCCGCTGGAACCTCATCTACGTCTCGGCGATCTTTGCCGTGCTGCACCTGGGCTATCACTCGGCGCTGGACGTGGCGTTCGTCTTCGCCGTTGGCTGGCTCTTCGCGGTGGTGGTGCGGCGCACCGGGTCGCTGGTCGGCGTTACGGTCTCGCACGGGATAACCAACATCACGCTCTTCCTGGTGGCGCCGTTCCTGGTCGGTCCCGGCCTGGTCTAGGTATCGAAAGGGCCTCACGCGCTGGTGAGGCCCTGGGAGTGCTCCGGGCGGAGCCTAGAGGACCTGGATCATCCGGTTGGCGACGATGACCGCGAAGACGGCCAGCAGCGGGTAGATGGCGACGTTCAAGACCCGGCTGAAGAGCTGGAGCCGCGGATGCTTGCCGCTGCTCGCCAGCTCCTTCGAGACGAGAAAGCCGATCAAGAGAAGCACCGCGACGAGGCTGAGTGTCGCCGCCAGAGCCACGCTGGTGATGGTGGATACGGTCGTTGACGTGACGGTAGAAATCATCGACGCTTCCTCCTCTGCTTTGTCGTTATTCTCGGTTGCCAAGATCAAGCCTGAACCGCTGAAAGCGCCCGCGACAATCGTCCTTGCGGCATAGGCCGTTCGCGGCGGCGAACCTGCGGCGCCTTCAGGGGCAGCCGGGACGCCTGAGCCTCCGCGGCAAGGCGGCGCCGTCGCCGACGCCGATGGCGTGCTCGCTGAACCAGCCGCGGTTCACCTCCAGGCCGAAGCGATAGGGCAGCTCCGTGTCGTGGAGCTGCAGCGAGTAGGGCTCCATGTCCGCGATGGCGACGATCTCGCCGCACTCGGAGATGAAGGCCACCGAGAGCGGGAAGGCGACGTCCTTCATCCAGAAGCCGGCGCCGCGCCGGTCGATGACGAAGAGCATGCCCGCATCGCGCGGCAGCCCCGTCCTTCCCGCCAGGCCCTGCTCCAGCTGGTACGGCGTCTCGGCCACCTCCACGCTCAGGCGGGCCGTCGCGCCCTGCCGCGAGTGGAGCGTCAGCGTCAGGCGGCCGTCGTCGCCTGGCTGGCACGCTGACGCCAGGACGGCAAAGGTCAACGAGACGATTGTCAGAAGGCTGTACGGTCCTCGCCGGCGACGACGCATCCTCCCTCCTTTCCGCACCCGCAACATTCGTAAGGCGTCGACGTAAGGGGCGCCATCGTTCGCGGACTACGCCGAACGGCCGACGCCCAGAAGGCCGAAGGGCACTCCAGAAAGGCCCCAGCCCGCCGAAGATACAGGCAACCTCTCCCTCGATCATCGCCGTACAAGCCGCCGGTCTCGATCGGTGAGGGCGAGCCGCCCAAGGAGGCATCATGGAAAGACTCAAAGGTATAAGCATTTTGGTGTTCGCTCTCGCGGGGGTGTTCCTCCTGAGCGGGCGCGCTACGGCCCAGTACCCGCCGCCCTCTGGGAGCATCACGGCAACAGCCGGTGATCCGAGTCCCGAAGTGGACTCGGCGACGACGATTACCTCTCGGTTGCTCGGGACCGGTGGCGTGGCCGTGGGCGGGACGCTGTGCACCTTCACGATCGTCAGCGCGCCCGGCTCGGACGCGACGCTCTCGTCCGGCGCGGCGGTGACCGACTCGCAGGGCTACGCCAGCGTGAGCTTGAACGCCGGCAGCACGCCCGGCTTCGTCACCGTCGGTGTTGCCTGCGGCGGGATGCAGACGACGCTGATCGTGGAGGTGCTGGGCGCCGCGTTGCCGCCGGCCGCGCCTATCGGGCCGCCGAGCACCGGCGACGGCGGCTTGCTCTGAGACGCGCTCGCCTCAGACGTAGCCCTCAGGGTCGATCCGCGCGTCGATGAGCCACGGCCGCCCGGACGCGAACGCTCGCTCGAGCGCCGCGTCCAGGGCCGGCTCGCCCTCGACGCGCGCCGCTTCGAAGCCGAAGCCGCGCGCCACCGCCGCGAAGTCCGTCTCCGCAAATGATGTGCCCAGGCGTCGGTAGCCGCGCCTGTCCTGCTGAATCTTGATCAGGTTCAGCGTCCGGTCGTTGAAGACGACGATGACCACGGCCAGCCCTTCCCGCACGGCCGTCTCCAGGTCGCCGGCTCGCATGAGGAAGCCGCCATCGCCCACCAGGCAGAGCACCGGCGTCGCCGGCTCGACCAGCTTCGCCGCCAGGGCGGCCGGGATGGCCACCGCCATGGAGCCGAGGCCGCTGGAGCTGAAGAAGCCGCGCGGCCGCCGCGCCTGCCAGAGGTCGCTGGTCAGCACCTTGTGTTGGCCGGCGTCCACCGTGACGATGCCTTCGTCCGGAAGGCGCTGGCGGGCGATGCGGATGACGGCGCCGGGCATCAGCCCCCCGCCGCGCCGGGGCCGCAGCTCCGTCTCCCGCGACCGCTTGTAAGCCTCGACGTCCTCCCGGTTCCAGCCCGCGTGCGTCGAGACGTGCTCCGTCAGCAGGCGCAGGCTGGCCTCGATGTCCGCGACGACCTCCAGCCGCGGCCGGTAGGGCGCTTCGGCGCCGCAGGGCACCTCGTCGATGGCGAGTACCGGCGCGTCGTAGAGCCAGACGCCGGGCGCGAAGATCTCCACCGGGTCGAAGCCGACGAGGACGAGCAGGTCGGCCGCGTCCAGCAGCGCTCGCTCCGACTCGACGCCGCGGAAGGTGCCGGCGGCGAGCGGGTGCTGCTCCGGCAGCGTCCCCTTGGCGGCCAACGAAGCGAGGACGGGCACGCCCAGCTTCTCCGCGAAGGCGGCGAAGGCGCGCTCCGCCGCCTCGCCGCGCCGGCTCACCTGCAGGCCGACGATGACGGCCGGCCGCCGCGCCCCTTCGATGGCACGCACGGCGGCTTCGACGCTAGCTTCGGACGGGCCCTTTAGCCCGCTGGCCGTGAGGCTCTCGAAGGGCGAGCGCTCGTCCTGAGCTTGTCGAAGGACGAGCGGGTCAGCCTCCGCGAGCATGAGGTCGTAGGGCAGGTCGACGTGGACGGGGCCGGGTCGGCCGGCCATCGTCAGCGCCAGGGCGCGCCGCATCGTTTCAACAGCGTCCTCCGCCGCGAGCGTGAAGCTGGCCTTTGTTATCGGCGCGTAGAGGGCGGGCTGGTCCAGGCGCTGGCGCGAGAGGCGGCGGTACTCCTCCTCGCCGTAGCGGTCCGTCAGCGCCAGCGCGGGAGCGCGCTCCAGGTGGAGGTGGGCGACGCCGTGCAGCGCGGCGGCGGCGCCCGGCCCAACGCCGGTGGAAACCACGCCCGGCCGGCCGCGCATGGCGCCGTAGACGCCGGCCATGACGGCGGCGCTCGACTCGTTGCTGGTGAGGACGTAGCGGATGCCGCGCTTGGCGGCCGCCTCGATGAGCTCGACGGAGCTGAGGCTGCCCGGCACGCCGAAGATGTACTCGATGCCGGCCTCGGCCAGCGTCGCCGCGACGACGTCGGCGTAGGTGGCCACGGCCTAGCGCTGGCGCAGGTAGAAGAGCACGGCGGCGATCGACTTCGCGTCCTCGATGGCGCCGGCGTCGATGCGCGCCAGCGACTCGTCGAGGCTCAGCGGCACGAGTTCCAGCTCCTCGTCCTCGTCGCCGTCGGCCTGCTCTGGCGTCAGCTCGGTGGCGAGGAAGGCGTGGATGTACTCGGTGCAGAAGCCGGGCGCCGTGAAGAAGCCGCCGAGGCGGCGCAGGGTGCCGGGCGCGAAGCCGGTCTCCTCCGCCAGCTCGCGGCGGGCGCAGGCCTCCGGCTCCTCGCCGTCCTCCAGCGTGCCCGCGGGCAGCTCCAGCAGGTCGCGGCCGGCGGCGTAGCGGTGCTGCCTAACCCAGAGCAGGAGCCCGTCCGCGTCCACCGGCACGACGACCACGGCGCCGGGGTGGTCGACCACCTCCCGTCGCACGTTGCGCCCGGAGGCGATCTCGATCTCGTCGACGCGCAGGCCGATGACGCGGCCCCTGTAGACGGGCTGCGTGCCGATGAGGACGGGGAACTGCCGGTGGGGATGGGTCAAGACCTCACCCCCTCTATGCCCCTCTCCGTCGACGGAGAGGGGGAAGCGGCAGCAGGTGGAGAGGTGAGGTCGAGCACGAGGGCGATCTCGTTGCAGCTGGGGAACTTCGGGCAGCGGTAGCACTCGTTCCAGACCTTGCGGGGCAGCGTCATGACGTCCGCTTGGACAAAGCCGAGGCGCTCGAAGAAGGCGGGCCGGTAGGTGAGGGCGAAGACGCGCTCCAGGCCCAGCCGGCGCGCCTCGGCCACGGTGGCGTTGACCAGGAGCGAGCCGATACCGCGCACCTGGACCTCCTCCGGCACGGCCAGCGACTTCACCTCCGCCAGGTCGGCCCAGACGATGTGCAGCGCCACGCAGCCGAGGAATCGCCCCGAATCCCGGACGACGAAGAAGTCGCGCAGGTTCTCGTAGACCTCGCCCATGGTGCGCGGCAGCATGTCGCCGCGCTGGGCGTAGAGGTTGATGACGTCGTGGATCTCCCTCGCGTCGCCGACTTCGGCCTTGACGGCTTCGTAGTGCTCAGACATGGGGCTGCCTTCGCGCTTCGCATCCCTCGCGGTCTGCTCCGCGCTCGAGAAGAATAGTTGGGGGGACACCCCCCATGCCCCCCGTCAGGAGCTGCGCTCCTGTACCTCCAGGAAGCTTCATAGAAGTAATGATAGCTTGGGGGGGATTCAAGACGCACCGCGTCGCGGCAGGCTCTCGGCGCCGGCCGGCCTGTGCCAGCCGAGCTGCGCCGCCATGCGCACGTAGAAGTCGCCGGGCGGCTTAAGGCGCAGGAAGCGGGCATGGTGCGCGCTAGCGCTGACCAGGACGGAGTCGCCCTCGTGCAGCTCGAAGTCGGCCTCGCCGTCGACGCTGAGGACGGCGTGCTGACGCGGCTCCAGCGCCACGCGCACGCTCTCGCCGCCGAGCAGGACGAGGGCGTGGCGCGCTGCCAGGTGCGGCGCCACGGGCACGACGATCAGCTCCGGCGACTCCGGGTGCAGTATCGGCCCGCCGACGGAGAGGGCGTAGGCCGTGCTGCCCGTGGCCGAGGCGACGATGACGCCGTCGCAGCGGTAGTCGGCGACGCGGGTGCCGTCCACCTCGATGGCGAGCTGGATGGCGCGGCTCAGGGTCGCGCGGCCGATGACGGCCTCGTTCAGGCCGTGGAACTCGTCCCCCGTGCGCTCGACGACGGCGCGGACCATCGTCCGGACTTCGACGCGGCCGCTGCCGCTGAGGACGTCGTCCAGGCGCTCGTCGACTTGGGAGCCCTCCAGCTCCGTGAGAAAGCCGAGCCGGCCGAGGTTGACGCCGAGGATGAGGGCCTGCGTGCCAATGAGGAGGTGGGCGCAGCGCAGCACGGTGCCGTCGCCGCCGAAGCAGATGACTAGGTCGCCGCCGGCGAAGGCGCCGCTGCCTTCCTCCTCCTCGACGATCCAGGCGTCGAGGCCGCGCTTCAGGATGGCGTCGCGGACGCGCAGGGCAAGCTCGTGGGCGCCTTCCAGGCGCGGGTTGTAGGTGAGGCCGACACGGCGTATAGGGGCCGGAGTCCGCGTCTCGCTCACGGCCGCACCGCGGCAGGGTCCGGGGCAAGCAGGTAGAGGAGGAACTCGCGGTTGCCCGCCGGGCCGAGGATGGGCGAGGTGGTGAGGCCCAGCAAGCGAAGGCGGCGCTGCGCTGCCCAGGCGACGAAGCGGCCGATGACGGCCGCGTGCACCTGCGCGTCCTTGACGACGCCCCGCTTGCCCACCTCCTCACGGCGGGCCTGGAACTGCGGTTTGAGGAGGACGACGAGCCGCCCGCCCGGCTTCAGCGAGCGGCAGACGGCCGGGATCACCTTCTCGACGCCGATGAAGGAGACATCGAACGTCGCCAGATCGCAGGGCTCCGGCAGGGGCGGCAGGTCGCGGGCGTTCGTCCGCTCCAGGACGACGACGCGCTCGTCCCGGCGCAGGCGGTAGTCGAGCAGGCCGTAGCCGACGTCGACGGCGTAGACGCGGCGGGCGCCGTGCTGCAGGAGGCAGTCCGTGAAGCCGCCCGTGGAGGCGCCGACGTCGACGCAGGTCAAGCCGCTGGGGTCGATGGCGAACGTGGCGAGGGCGTGCGCCAGCTTGTCGCCACCGCGGCTGACGTAGGCAGGCCGCTTCAGCACCTCGACGGCGGCGGTGCAGGGCACGAGCAGGCCCGGCCTCGTCACGGGGACGCCGTCGACGCGCACCTCGCCGGCGAGGAGGACGGCGCGCGCCCGCTCGCGGCTCTCGAGGAGGCCGCGCTCCACCAGCAGCGCGTCGATGCGGCTCCGTCCTGAGCTTGTCGAAGGGCTGCGAGCTTCCTTCGCGCGGGGCTTCGGCATGGGGCCAGAATAGGAACGCCCCCCTTCGAAGTCAAACCGTCCGGCTATAGCGGTCGCTTGATCCGGGCCAATCAGCCACATCAAACGTTCGTGGTGAGCCTGTCGAACCACGCTTCCTGGTTGAGCAAATCGTCCTTCGACAAGCTCAGGACGAACGGTGCTTAGCTGCCCGACTTTAGCTTTGGCAGGTCTGCCGCTCGCGACCGGCAGGCCATGCGCCATAATGGCGCCGTGATGCGCGCCGTCCTCCTCGTCGCGCTCCTCGGTCTCGCCGTCATGCTGCCCGCCTGCGGCGGCGACGGCGAAGGCGAGGCGCCGCCAGCCGACGAGATCGTCGCGAAGGCGGCCGCGGCTGCCGGCGGCCTGCGCTCCTTCCACTTCCGCCTCGCCCATGAGAACGGCACGACGCCGATCCTCATGGGCTTGGAGCTGGTCAGCGCTGAGGGCGAGGTCGCACCGCCGGACCGCCTGCAGGCGGAGGTGCGCGCCAAGGCGATGGGCTCCGTCTCCGTCACAGTCAACGTCGTCGGCATCGGCGAGCGCGCCTGGGTAACGAACCCGTTCACGCGCCAGTGGCAGGAGCAGCGCGACGTGCGCATCGGCGACATCGCCGACCCGGCGCGGCTTGTCGTCGGCGTGCTCCAGGGCGTCAGGGAGGCGCGCGTCGTCAAGCGAACGGAGGTCGACGGCGCCGACGTGTATCAGCTGGCCGGGAAGCTTGACTCCGGAGCGCTCGAGGGAGCGCTGCCGTTCGTCGAGGCAGGCCGCACCGTCTCCGTCGAGGTCTGGGTCGGCGTGGACGACTCGCTGCCTCGCCGGGCGCGGATCAGCGGGCCGCTCTCCGCGGGCGAGGGGGATGACATCGTGCGCCAGGTCGACCTCTCCCGCTTCGACGCTGACGTGGACATCCAGCCGCCGGAGTGAGACGCGCCGCCGTCCTTCTGCTCCCCCGGGACGAGGGCGCCTTGCTCGTCCTCCTCGCCGGGCTGGGCGTGTTCTTCGCCGCCGACGACCAGACCTCGGTCGTCGCCGTCCTGCCGAAGATGATCGAGGGCGTCGGGCTGGCGCAGGACGAGTTCTACCGCGCCGCCTGGATCGTCAACGCCTACATCCTCGGCTACGTCGTGGCGATGCCGCTGATGGGCCGCGTCGCCGACGTCTTCGGCCACGGCCGCGTCTTCGCGCTGTCGCTGCTCGTCTTCTGCCTGGGGTCAGCCTGGGTGGCGCTCTCGCAGGGGCTGACGGTGCTCTCCATCGCCCGCGCCGTGCAGGCGGTGGGCGCCGGCGCCCTCGTGCCGGTGGCGATGGCCATCGTCACCGGCCACGCCTCGCCGCAGCGGCGCGCCTTCGGCCTGGGGGCGATGGCGGCGGCCGCCGAGGCGGGCGGCCTCATCGGGCCGCTGTGGGGCGGCGCCGTCGCCGACCTCATCGGCTGGCGGGGCGTCTTCTGGATCAACCTGCCCATGTGCCTGCCGCTGGTCGTCGCGGTCTGGCGCCTCTCCCGCTTCGAGGCCGGCGCCGGGCGGCGCTCGCTGGACCTGGCGGGTGCCGGCCTGCTGGGCGGCAGCCTCACCTGCCTCACCGTCGCGTTGACGGACGACCCTATCGAGCCGCGGCGCGCGGCCGTCACGGCGCTGCTCTTCCTGGCGGCGGCGGCGCTCTTCGGCCTCTTTCTCCTGCGCCAGCTGCGCTTCGCCGAGCCCATCGTCGACCTGACGATCTTCCGCCGCCTGCCGCTGAGCGCCGCCTTCCTGACGAACGGCCTGGTGGGCGGCGCCCTCATCGTGGCGATGGTGAACGTGCCCCTGTTCACCAACGTCGTGCTCAGCGGCTCGCCGCTGGAGGGCGGGGTGAACCTCGTCCGCCTGATGGTTGCCCTTCCGGTCGGCGCGCTGCTGGGCGGCTTCCTGGCCGAGCGCTTCGGGCTGGCGGCCGGCGCGGTTGCCGGGCTCGTGCTGGCGGGCGCCGGCTTCCTGGGCATGGCGGCCTGGGACGAGGACCCCTCGTTCCTGCTGCTGACGGTGCCGCTGCTGACGGCCGGTCTTGGCTTCGGTTTCGTCATCGCGCCGCTGAACACCGCCGTCATGGATGTCGCGCACGAAGCGGAGCGCGCAACTCTCGCCTCGCTGCTGACCGTCGTGCGGCTCATCGGCGCCCTGGTGGGCGTCGCCCTGCTGACGACGCGCGGGCTGAGCGGCTTCTACGCCGAGGCGGGCCTGGTGCCCCTGGACGACCCCCGCCTGGCCGAAATCCTGCGCGGCCTCCAGGTCGATTCGTTCCAGGACACGTTCATCGTCACGGCCGCGGTCTGCTTCGCGAGCGTCCTGCCGGCGCTGCTGCTGGGCAGGAGGAGGCCGCCTTCTCCCTGACCCTCAAGCCTGCCACCCTGAGCCCTTCGGCTTCGCTCAGGACAGGCTCCGCGAAGGGTCTCCCTGGGGACTAGGTCGGTCGGGAGGAAGCGGCGGGAGATTCTTCGCTTCGCTCAGAATGACATCGAAGCGGCCAGGGAAGGAAGCCAGAAGGGCAGGTATAATCACTCCGATGGCTGAAGACTCCCTCGTCCCGGCCGGCGCTGTCTCCCTGGCCCGGCCGGCCTCCCTGCTCCGCCACCTCATCTACGTGCTGCGCTCCATGCGCCCGCGCCAGTGGACGAAGAACGGCATCGTCTTCATGGCGTTCATCTTCTCCGTCAACCAGGAGTGGCAGCCGGACGAGCCGGCGAGCTGGGACCACATGCTCGTGCGTGCCCTCGTGACGGCGGGCGCCTTCTGCCTCGTCTCCAGCGCCGACTACCTGGTCAACGACGTGCGCGACCGCGCCAGCGACCGGCTCCACCCGCGCAAGAGCAAGCGGCCCATCGCCGCTGGGCTGCTGGCGCCTGGCGCCGCCGTCGGCTGGGCGCTGGCCCTCGGGGCCATCGGGACGGCGATCGCCTTCCTCGTCGACTGGCGCACCGGCGCCGTCGTCCTCGGCTACGTCGGCACGACGCTCGCCTACTCCTTCGTCCTCAAGCACGAGGTCATCCTCGACGTCATGGCCATCGCCGCCGGCTTCGTCCTGCGGGCGATGGCCGGCGCCTACGCCATCGACGTGCCGATCTCGCCCTGGCTCTACGTCGTGACGGCGCTGGGGGCGCTCTTCCTGGCGATCACGAAGCGCCGGGCGGAGGTCGCCCTCCTCCAGGAGAACGCCGGCAACCACCGCGCCACCCTCGACCACTACACGCCGGCGCTCGTCGACCAGATGACGGCGATGGTGACGGCTTCGACGGTCATCGCCTACGCGCTCTACACGTTTACGGCGGAGAACCTGCCCGCCAACCACACGATGATGCTGACGATCCCCTTCGTCGCGTACGGCATCTTCCGCTACCTCTACCTGACGCTGACGCGGGACGAGGGCGGCAGCCCGGAGGAGGTGCTCCTCAAGGACGTGCCGCTGATCCTGACCATCGTCGGCTGGGTGGCGGCGTCGATGGCCATCCTGACGGCGTACCGTTAGCTTCGGGCGGTATATAGTCTTAGCGGCGGATCAAGATGCCGACCAGGGGCAATGTTGTAGACACTTCGAAGTTCAATCCAGCCGCGATTCTTCCTTACGAGATGCGGCTGAAGGACTTCGAGATTGCGATGCAGGATGTCTACGATTTCTTCTTCGATGTCAACTCGGATCTGATCAGCAAAGGTCTGGAGCGCCTCGATGACATGCTAAGGCCTGCCATCATGTCTGGATTCCTGTCCGACATGCTCACGGCGAGCATGGCCAAGCATTCCCGGTCGCTAACAGAGAACCGACAACATAACGGTCATCCGGACCTGATCGTCAGAGGAGTGTATCCAGATAACAAGGTGCTAGCTGGTGCTCAGGGCGTTGAAATCAAGTCTACGAGAAACCGAGGCGGAGCAGTTGATACTCACGGAGCACGAGATCAGTGGATGGGTGTCTTTGTGTATTCGGTTGACAGCGAGACCGAGCCAGCGGTGGATCGCCGACCGATGCAATTCATGGAAGTCTATCTAGGACAGGTGACGGTCGCCGACTTCCGGCGAAATCCACGAGGGGAGCTGGGGACTCGGACAGCCACCCTACATAAGGAAGGCATCGCGCTCTTGCGCCGGAATTGGATTTATCGCAGTTAGCCGGACTTGACGCAGAGAGCAGCCAGCCTGGGAAGAGCTGAGCAGGCTAGGCTAAAGTAGTCCTTGTCCTTCTCGATCCCGATGCTCTCATATCCGACGGCCTCGGCCGCCGCCAGAGTTGAACCGGCGCCTGCAAAGGGGTCAAGGATTACGCCTTCACCGAGAGGCAATGCGGCGCGAACAAGTTGCCGGAGGAATGCCTGGGGCTTCAGGGTCGGGTGAGGAGCGATGGATCGCTCCTGTCTGCCTGTGGGTGACGACTCGATTACGTCGCCAAAAGGCTTGTCGGGAGATGGCCTTCGGAAGCCGCCGGTCTTCCATTTGCGCAGGTTGTCCTGAACCCGCCCCTCCAGCGGCTTTCTGAACACCAGCCACGGTTCCCACATCGATCGCGGCATCACGCTAATGGCCGGGAAGTCTTCATGAGCTGCCTTGGGGCGATCTCCACCACGCATGGTCATGACGAGTCGCACGATTTCTCCTCGGCGCTCGAGTCCTGCTTTTGAGAGGGCACCAGACACGACGTAGGACACTAACGGGTTGCTCGCCACGACGACAGAAGCGCCCGGGACGAGGGCCGGTATTAGAACACGTGCCCACGAGGAGAAGAAGACATGGAGAGCTTCGAGGTCTGCGCTCTTCAAAACGGTGAATCGTGGGACCGGTGAGCGTCTTGCTCCGTCGAATGATGGTGGTAAGCGCCAGACGCCGCCTCTGCCTGCACGCAACTTCCTCTGCTGTTCTGACGAATACTCCACCAAGCCGTAGGGCGGATCGGTGACGACCGCATGGATGCTGTTCGCCTGTCGTCCCCTCAGCCAGTCGAAGCAGTCTCCATGAAACAACGTGGCGTGGCCGAATTCAAACTTAGGGTAGTCAGTCTCCTCTGGATGGGAAGCGTCTGGAGAATAGAAGGCCGCCTGCTCTTTTAGCATGTAAAAGGCGCGCTTAGGCCTGAAGAACAGATCTGGCGTATTGAGACGCAGGTAGGAGCGAACGGACGACGGCGACGTGGAGTCTACCCGTTCGATGACCTCCCGCTCGATTTCCCTGACCGGCATCGCATCTCGACTCGTTGAGAGGACATCGAGGATGGCGTCACGGATTTCTCCGGGTCGACGTTTGACCATCGAGAGGAGCGTAGACGTCTAGACGTCAATCGTCAAGAGGGAGAATTCAGCGCCTCGGCCAGCAACTCGATCACGTGACGTGGCGTCCGAGACGTGAAGTGGCCGATCTGCTGGCGGCAGGAGACGCCGGTGACGGCGATGGCGGTCTCTTCCGGCGCCGCCTCGACCGCCGGGAAGAGGCGCAGCGCCCCCATAGCCTTTGAGATGTCGTAGTGCTCCGCCTCGAAGCCGAAGGCGCCCGCCATGCCGCAGCAGCTCGTCTCGACGAGCTGCGCCTCGTAGCCGGCGAGGCGCAGCGCCGTCAGCGTCGGCTCCGGCCCGACGAGCGCCTTCTGGTGGCAGTGCGCGTGCAGCAGGACTTCCCGCTGCAGGCCGTCGCGGAAGAGCTGGGCGACGCCGTCGTCCGCCTGGGCCAGCTTGACGATGAGCTCGTCGAGCAGGTAGGTCTGGCCGGCGACGGTGCGCGACGCCTCGTCGCGCAGGAGGTCGGGGTACTCGTCGCGGAACGTGAGCAGGCAGGAGGGCTCCGTGCCGACGATGGGCACGCCGCGCTGGGCGTAGGGCAGGAGCGCGTCGACGTTGCGCCGCGCCCAGCGGGCAGCCGTCGGCAGCAGCCCTTTCGAGATCGCCGGCCGGCCGCAGCAGCCGGTGCGCTCCGCCAGGACGACACGGTAGCCCAGCGCCTCCAGCAGCCGCACGGCGGCCTGGCCGACCTCCGGGTGGTAGTAGTCCGTGAAGGTGTCGTGGAAGAGGACGGCCTCGCCGCGCGACGCAGCGGTGACTCGCCCTTCGACAGGCTCAGGGCGAACGGTCTCAGTCTCCGCTCGTCCTGAGACTCTCGAAGGGCGAGCGGCCCTTCGCTTGAACCAGCGCGGGAAGGTCTCGCGCGCGAGGACGGGCAGCGGGCGCTCGGCGTGGATGCCGCCGAAGCGCTGCAGCATGGCGCGCAGGGGCTTCCGGCGACCCGCCCAGTTGGCCAGAGGCGCGGCGTGGCTCCCCAGCCGGCTCAGCGTCGCGATGTGGGCGAAGAGTCGGGCGCGCAAAGGCACACCCCGCTCCCGGTTGCGCTGCGCCAGCACCTCGTACTTCAGCTTCGCCAGGTCGACGCCGGAGGGGCACTCCGACTTGCACGCCTTGCACTCGACGCAGAGGTCCAGCGCGTCGAAGAGGCGGTCGCCGGTCAGCTCGCCGGGCGGCAGCATGCCGGCGAAGGTCAGGCGCAGGAGGTTGGCGCGGCCGCGCGTGGAGTGCTCCTCCTCGCGTGTGACCATGAAGGAGGGGCACATGCCGCCCTCATGCTTGCGACAGGCGCCCTGGCCGTTGCACTGCTCGGCGGCGCGGGCGATGCCGCCCTCGAAGGCGAAGTCGAGGTAAGTCACCGGCTCCGTGTTGCGCGTCTCGGGGCCCAGGCGCAGGTTCTCGCCGAATGCCGGCGTATCGATGATCTTGCCGGGGTTGAGGATGCCTCGCGGGTCGAAGGCGCGCTTAACCTCCCGAAAGGCGTTGGTCAAGGTCGGGCCGAACATGCGCTCCGTGAAGACGCCGCGCAGGATGCCGTCGCCGTGCTCGCCCGAGAGGCTGCCGCCGAACTCGAGGACGAGGTCGGCGACCTCGCCGGCGATCGCCTCCATCGTTTTCAGGCCCTCGCCCGACTTGACGTTGACCATCGGCCGGATGTGCAGGCAGCCGACGCTGGCGTGGCCGTAGTAGGCCGCCTCCGTGCCGTGGCGGCCGACGACCTCCTGGAAGCGCTGGATGAAGGCCGGCAGCTTCTCCGGCGCCACCGCCGTGTCCTCGACGAAGCCGACCGGCTTGGCGTCGCCACGGACGCTCATCAGCAGGCCGAGGCCCGCCTCGCGCATGCGCCACATGTCGCGCTGCAGCGCCGCGTCGGTGGTCGACACGGTCGCGTAGCCGAGGCCGCGGCGCGTCAGGTCGGCCTCCAGCGCCTGCAGCTTCGCGACGACCTCCGCCTCGCTCTCGCCGGCGAACTCGATGAGGAGTATGCCGCCCGGGTCGCCCTGGACGAAGTCGGCCAGGGCGCGGAAGCCGGTGCTCGAGCGGCAGCGGCGGACGATGATGTCGTCCACGAGCTCGACGGCGGCGACGGGGTGCTCCAGCGCGGCGACGGTCGCCTCCGCCGCCTCGATGACGCTGCGGAAGTGGACGGCGGCCAGGCCCTTGACCTTAGGCAGCGGCACCAGGCGCACCTTCGCCTCCGTAACCACGGCCAGCGTGCCCTCCGAGCCGACGAGCATGCGCGAGACGTCCATGGGGCCGTCCTCGTCGACGAACTCGTCCAGGTTGTAGCCGGAGACGCGGCGCATGATGCGCGGGAAACGCCGCGCGATCTCCTCCCGCTGCTCGCGGCCGAGGCGGCGCAGCTCGCGGTAGACGTCGCCTTCGAGGCCGCTGCGCGCCAGCTTCGCCGCCAGCGCCTCGCCTTCGACAGGCGCGAAGCTGGCGAGCGAGGCGTCTGCGAGGACGGCGTCGAGGCTCAGCACCTGGTCCAGCGTCTTGCCGTAGACGACGGAGTGGGCGCCGCAGGAGTTGTTGCCGACGCCGCCGCCAACGGTCGCCCGGTTGGCGGTCGAGGGGTCGATGGCGTACTGCAGGCTGTGGCGGGCGGCCTGGCGGTTCAGCTCGGCGAGGACGAGGCC
>Ga0209108_10000093_pt1 | contig 41000 bp, 34 predicted proteins | sample Rifsed10ft1_FD_184003 | JGI IMG/M metagenome (GOLD analysis project Ga0209108, IMG submission 184003) | Soil microbial communities from Rifle, Colorado, USA - sediment 10ft 1 (version 2) | ecosystem: Environmental > Terrestrial > Deep subsurface > Rock core/Sediment | place: Rifle, Colorado...
CCTCGCGCGCCAACTCCGATGAATCCGGGGCGTCCCCACAAAAAGACGCGTTGCTTCGCGCCTGCACCATCGGCGATCCGGTAGTCCTGATTGACGTGGCCGGAACCGCGAGCCGGTGTGAAATCCCGGACCGTGCGCAATGTGACGTTCGCGAACTTGTTGGTGAGCCATGCCCTGGTATCGGTGTAGCGCCTCGGATCCGAGGTGCTGCGCATGCCGACCAGGTTCTTGAGTCCAATGCCGCTGATCCGGCCGACGTCGGTGTTCGCCCAGGCCGAGCTCGACGGATCGGCGCAGAAGCCGCTTCCCGCCACGGGCTTGTCGCCCGGACCCATCATCGTGTCGGCGTTGCATCCGGGGGCACCATCGATACAGCCCACGGTCTGCCCTTTCTCGCTGTCGTACCTTTCCGCGACGAATCCGAGCCCGGCGTCGCAGATGAGGCCGTTGCTGCAGTCGGCGTCCGCGCGGCAGCCCTGCGGCTTTGAGGTATAGAAGACTCCGAACTCGTGCCGGCCGTTGCTGAATCCGCCGATCGGCGTCTTGAAAGACTCCATGGCGTGGCCTGGATTGATCGCCGACATCTCGCTCGTGCCGGGATTCTGTCCGAGCTTGATCAGCGGAATGTGGTCGGGCCTGATGCGCGAAGGATCCCGCCACTCGGCGAGATCGATCGTTGCGAATGTATCGTCGTAAATGCCCTGGTTCGACACGTCGATCATCGCGCCCTTTTCGGTTGACGCGGTGTCGCCAAACAGGAAGTGAAGCTTGCCCTCGTGCTCGTAGCTCCATCCCAGATCGGTACCGTAATACGCGATGCGATGCGGCGAGAGGTTGTCGGGGTGCAGAGGCGCGTAGTGGCCGGTGAAGGGCCCCAGAACGGTCGTCTTGCCCACCGACAAATCCGCGGCGTTGGCATTCACCAGACTCGTCAGGATCACGCCCGCCGAGAGCGCCCTCGTTGACGCACCCGACCGGTGGATTCTTCTCATGGCCGCGCCTTGATTCGGGTTCGCAGCAGGACTACGCGGTACGGGTCCCACGTCGAAGCGTTCCAGAGGATGTCGACGCCGCCCTCCACCGGGCGCGTCCACTGTTCGATGATGTTGGCACTGTAGAAGAAGCCGTGCTCGTCCGCGTGGTAGGCGAACATGTCGCTGTGCGGCGCGCAGCTCGGATCCGTGCAGGCGGGATGTCGCAGCGCGCCGCCGGGACCGAACTGTCCGTTTGGACCGCTTGCGGGATCGCCACCAACGATTACATCCTGCGGCGGCGTCCACGGTCCCCAGGGATCGTCCGCGGTGCGCATGCGCACCGCCCCGTTGCCCATGTTCACGTCCTTGCATTCGACACCCGTGAAGAGCTCGAGCACGCCGCAATTCGGCAGAGCGGCGCTCGGCAGCCGGGTGAGCCCGCCGCCGTAGAACATGACCCATTTATTGAGCGGCGCGACCCACGCGACGCTGACCTGGTTGGTGATGTCGTGGACCTCGTCCGCCTGCACGCCGTCGCGACTCGAGTCCAGATCGACCGGCACGGCGTCGCGCTCATTCGGACTGAATTGCGCGACCCCGCCGACGGTGCCGGAGTAGTAGTTGGGCTGCCATGCGTAACCGGGACCGGTCGGAATGTCGAGATATGCAAAGTACAGGTTCATGGTGCGCCCGTTCTTCGCGACACCGATGAAGCCCGGGCGACCCCAGAGGAACACGCGGCGTTTGTTGCCCGCACCGCTTGCGGGAGTGAAGTTCTGCGCCGCGGAATTCGCGGTTGGGTCGAAGGACTCCACAGTTCGCACCGTGACATTCATGAACTTGTTGGTCAGCCACTCGCGAATGTCGCCGTACTTCTTGGGCACGGCTGAATCGCGAATGCCGATGAGTACTCGCAAGCCGATGTTGCTCAGCAGATTGGAGACTCGGTCGCCGCGAAGCACGCTGGTTTCATCGGCGCAGAATCCGCTCCCTGGGACCGCCGCGCCCGCGACATCAACCATGGTGTCGGGCGCGCAACCCGGACTACCGTCCCGGCAGCCGAGCGTGAGATTCGCTTCTTCGGAGTATCTGCTGCCGAGGTACCCGAACGTCGCGTCGCAAGCCAGTCCATTGCTGCACTCTGCGTCCTTGGTGCAGCCCTGCGGCTTGCCGATGTTGAAGATGCCGAACTGGTGCGTGCCGTTGCTGAAGCCACCCATCGGTGTTTTGCCGAGATCCATCGCGTGTCCCGGATCGATGGCCGACATCTCGGCGCTTCCCGGATTCTGCCCCAGCTTGATCAGCGGGATATTGATGGGCGTGATCGCTGACGAATCCGGCCATTGACTGAGATCGATGGTGCCAAAGCCGTCGTCGAAGCGAGCACCGGTCGAGGCCTCGATGGGCGCGTAGGCTTCGGTGGCCCACGTGTCGCCGAACAGGAAGTGAAGCTGGCCCTCGTGCTCATAGCTCCATCCGAGGTCGGTCCCGTAATACTCAATGCGCAGCGGTGCGAGGTTGTCCGGGTGCAACGGCGCGCCATCGCCGGTGATAGGACCCAGATAAACAGTGGATTCCACGGCGGGAGGACCCGCGGCACCGCACGCGGCGAGTAAACCGGAGATCAGGCCAACCGCCGCGTGCTTGATCGAGAACATGGGTGCCTCCTAGGCAGGCGTCGGCGCCTGCGGATGCAGCAGCTTTCGGTCTTTCAGTTCCTTCCACAGAGCGGGCGGAATGGGCTCATCGAGCACCGCCACGTTGTGCTTCGTCTCCTTCACGTTCTGGCCGCCGGGAATGACACTCACCACCAGGGGATTGGCCAGGATGAACTGCAGAGCCGCGGCCGGAAGATTGACGCCATGTGTGTGACACACGGCGTCGATGGCACGCGCCCGCGCCACGACCTCGGGCGGCGCATCCGCATAATTGTACGTAGTACCGCCTGCCAGGATTCCCGAGTTGTATGGGCCGCCGGCGACAATGCCGACTCCGCGCCGGGCGCATTGCGGAAACAGCGTATCGATCGGCACCTGTTCCAGGAGCGTGTAACGACCGGCGATCAGAAAGAGATCCGGATCCGCGAGCTCCAGCAATCTGGCGCACGGCTCCCACTCGTTGACTCCCGCGCCGATCGCCGATACCTCGCCGCTGTCTCGCAACTCGGCCAGCGCACGCCAGCCGCCCGTCTCCATCAGCTCCCGAATGCGGGCCTCGGACCCCTCCCTGCCGCCGTGAGCAAACGCGCAGATGTCGTGCACGTACAGGATGTCGACCCGATCCAAGCCGATGCGCCTGAGGCTGTCCTCGTACGAGCGCATCACGCCGTCGTAGGAGTAGTCGTATTGGAAGCGCACCTGCGGCGTCTCGACGAAGAACAGGCCGTTCACTTCATCTTTTTCGCAGGGGACGAGCAGACGCCCGACCTTGGTCGAGACGATGAAATCTTCTCGCGGGCGCTTGGCAAGCAGGCGCCCGACTCGCATCTCCGACAGGCCCAGGCCGTAGAGCGGCGCCGTGTCGTAGTAACGCATGCCACTCTCCCACGCTGTGGAAAGCGTCCGATCGCAATCCTCCTCAGTCAGAGGACGCAGGTAGTTGCCGAGCGGTGCCGAGCCGAAGCCCATTGCCGTGAAGTTCAGCTCCTTCCCGGCACGCGTCACGAAGCGCCGCCGTGCGGAAGCGCGTGATCTGTCAGTCATGGGTTGACCTCGATTCGTTTGGTATCGCCGATCACCCCCAAGGCTCATGGGAGTGGCCGCCTGCTTTTCGCGCTACTATCTAACATGTCACTCGTGTCGTGCAACCGAGATTGAGGCAGAGTCGACGACCAGCCTGCGGGCAAGAGCCTAAAGGGCGATCGCCGCGTACGTATCGACCGCCATCGAAGCTGGACTTGTCCCATGCAAGGAGACGACTGTAGTACACTGATAATCAATGGTTTGTCACACCTATGCGGTCGGCGGCCCGATCACACGAAGTCGTCAGATTGGATCAGCTGCGTGCGGCGCGCCTGGCTGCGGCGCGCTTGCAGGTGTCGACGGGAGGCTTCAGGAATTGATAGCCTTCGAGCTGACATGTTAGCATCCGGGCAAGTCGCCTCGAGTTACAAAAAAGGGCCCAGTCGGGAATAGTCCCGAACGGGCATCGGGTAAGCGCGTCTCCGATTAACAACCGCTATGGACTGACCGGCCGATGAGCGACAAGCCTGACGCGAAGAAGTGGCGAAATCCGCAATTCGTGACCAACGTGGGCGCCGAAAAAATTTCGCGGTCGCTGACGCGAGGCATGGAGCTGCGCCGCAAGACAGCCGCCGGTTGGGCTCTCGGCACGTTTGTGATCGAATCTCCGGTCCCCGCCACGCTGAACAGTCTGGCGCTCGCCGGCTTCGACTTCGTCGTCATCGACATGGAGCATTCATCCGTCGATTTCTCCGGGCTCGAAGCGTTGATCGCAGCGGGCCAGGCCGCGGGCCTGGCGACGCTCGTTCGCCCGTGGGGAGCCGAAGTCGGGCTCATCGGCAAGATCCTCGACATGGGTGCGAACGGCATCATGGCGCCGCGCGTCGAATCGCCGGAGCTCGCACGCGCGATCGTCGAACAGGTGCGCTTCGCGCCACTCGGCAACCGCGGTTTCGCGCCGCTGATCAAGTACGACTCGATGGGCGAACCGCTGCAGGCGCTGGACGATTCAACGTATCTCGTCGTCCAGATCGAGGGACGGAACGCGGTCGCCAGGATTGCCGACATCGCCTCAGTTCCGGGGATCGATGCGGTGTTCGTCGGACCCTATGATCTCGCGCTGTCGCTCGACGTGCCTCCCGGGAGCCCGCAGGTCATTGCGGCAGCCGAAAAGCTGGCGAGCGCTGTTCCAGGCAGTCTGGGCTTGGGGATCTACATCGACGATGCAGCAAAGTGCGCCGAATGGGCCACGCGACGCTTCGCGCTGCAATGCGTGAGCTTTGACGGCCGCATGTTGTCGAACGGCGCGCGCTCCGTCGTGACTCAAGCAAGACTCGCAATGCGCTGGAAGGATCGAAATGCCTGAGTGGAGAGTGATGCATGGCCCCGGGCTCGAGCACGGCGGACGTCATTGCCCGATGCGCGGCTGAGCTGTTCGCGGCCGAATCGGCGCGGCGTTCGATCGAGCCGCTCACGAAGATCTATCCCGGCCTCAGCGTGCCGGAAGCCTATCGAATCCAGCAAGCCAACGTAGAACGCCGTCTCGCGCGCGGGGAACGCATCGTCGGCCACAAAATCGGCCTTACCGCGAAGGCGATGCAGGAACTGTTTGGGGTCAGCGAGCCCGACTACGGCCACCTGATGAATACGATGCTGCACGATGAACGCACGCCGCTCGACTTGAGCGCGCTGATCGATCCGCAGATCGAAGTCGAACCCGCGTTCGTTCTCGGCAAGCGACTGCAGGGACCGGGCGTGAGCATTGAGGACGTGCTGGCCGCCACGAAATACATCTCCGTATGCCTCGAGGTCATCGATTCGCGCATCACCGACTGGCGCGTCAAGCTGCAGGATACGGTGGCCGACAATGGCTCGAGCGCGCGCGTCGTCCTGGGCGCAGAAAAGGTCTCTCCGTCCACTGTTCGGCTGGACGACATGGCGACCGAGCTCGAGCTGGATGGTGCCGTGGTCGAAACCGGCAACACCAGCGCAATCCTGGGCCACCCGGCGAATGGCATCGCCTGGCTCGCCAACCGCATTGCGGAATTCGGCCTCGCGTTGGAGCCGGGGCACGTCGTCCTGCCGGGGACTTGCACGCGTTCGGTGCGCATCGGCGGCCATCGCCGGACCGTGGGCCGTATTGCGGGCCTGGGGGAGGTCGGTCTGCAGCTGGCCGGCGCACCATCGGCATCGAAGAACAGGGGCGCATAGACACGCTTGCCACGTGCTGAGCGTGCAACCTGATTTTGGAGCAAACCACCATGCGAGACACCACGGCTGCCGGGCTCGAAGCGACCATCCGCGAGTATTTCGACGCCTGCAACGAAGCCGATGCCGCCAAGATCAGCGCGTGCTTCGAGCCGGATGCCGTGCACTATTTTCCAGCCGGCGCGCCGCAGGGAACCTTTGTCGGCGCGAAGGCAATCGCCGCGGGATGGGTAAATGCCGTCAGGAACCTGGGTTCTGTCTGGACCATAGACCGAATCATTGTCGACGCTCCACGGCTCGAAGCCGTGATCGAGTGGACGCACTTCAAGCCGAAACAGGGTGTGCACCTGCGCGGCGATGAGTGGTACATCTTTTCGAAAAGGGGCCTGATTCGCGAGATCCGCGCCTACTATTCATGTCCGCCGGCGACGACCGAGAGGCGCAATCACGAGATCGGCAACTTCGACTATGGTGCGCGCGGCTATCCCATGACACCGCCGCCAGTGAAACGCTGACCGATGAAAATCACTGCGGCGGAAAGCTTCGTCCTGCGCGTCCCGATCGGCTCCGGGATCGCCGACAGCATGCAGTTCGTGACGCAGCTCGAGTTCGCCGGGCTCACGATCCGCACCGACGCGGGAATCACCGGAACCGGTTACACCGTCACCGTGGGGCATGGCGGCGCCGTAATCCAGAAAGTGATCGACACGCTGCTCATCGACGATCTCGTGGGCAAGGATCCGCGCAACGTCCGGGAGATCTGGCAGCAGCTCTATTTCGGCAAGTCTCATTGGATCGGACGCGCCGGCGCAACGACGATGGCTCAAGCGGCCACCGACATCGCGCTCTGGGACATCAATGCCAAAGCGGCCGGACTGCCCCTCTGGCAGTTGCTGGGCGGTGCGCGGCCTGCCGACATCCCGATCTACAACACGCACGCCGGGTGGCTCAACTACTCGATCGATCAGCTCAGGGAGGAGGCGCTCAAGCTGACCGATCAGGGATACACCGCGCTCAAGATGAAAGTGGGCCTGGCCGATTCGCGCGAGGATCAGCGCCGCGTCGAAGCCGTGCGCAAGGTGATCGGCGACGGCGTGCTGCTCATGGTCGATGCCAACCAGAAGTGGGACCTGATGCAGGCCAGCCACGCCGCCCGCCTGCTCGAGGACATGGACCTCGCATGGCTGGAGGAACCGCTGCATCCGGACGACATCCGCTCGCACCGCGTACTCAGCCAGCGCACCTCCATTCCCATTGCGCTGGGAGAGCACGTCTATACCACTCACGCATTCAGGGACTACATCGAGAACAACGCGGTGGCCGTGGTCCAGGTCGATGTCTGCCGGATCGGCGGCATCACGCCATGGCTCGAGGTTGCCGCGATGGCGAACGCGTTCAACCTCCGTGTCTGCCCGCATGCCGGCGACCTGATGCAGGTGCACCAGCACATTGTCAAGGTGATTCCGAACCATTGGCTCCTCGAAGTGATCCCGATCTGGGAGCAGGGTCCGTTCAAGCATCAGATCAGGCTCAAGGACGGGAAATGCCTCACACCCACCGAGCCTGGCGCGTCTACCGAATTCACGAGCCGGGCGTTTGAACAATTTCGCGTTAGTTGAGCGCGGCTCGACAAGACAGCAACGCAGGTGACCGCGATGAGAATTTTTGCCGATCAGCTCGGTTTTCCGGAGGCCCCGGTCTTGTTGCCGGATGGAGGCTTCCTGTTCGTGGAAATGGATCCCACCAAGGGCTGGATCATCCGCTTCAGCAGGGACGGCAAGTCAAGGTCCGTGGTCGCGCGGACGGGGCGACCGAACGGGCTTGCACTGGACCGCGAAGGGTACATCTGGGTGGCCGAGACCGCGATGCGTGCGCTATTGAGGATGAGCCTGGACGGAAAGTACGAGATCGTCGCGAACGCCTGTGACGGCGATCCCTTTCTGTTCCTGAACGATCTCGCGCTTGCACCCACCGGAGACGTTTACCTGACCGATTCGGGCATCGCGCTCGAGCAGATAGCGCCCGGAGGCCAGCTCAATCCGGACTACCGGAAGCTCAACTATGACGGTCGCGTATTCCGCATCGACGCAAAGACGCATGCCGTGGAATGCGTCGACCGTGGCCTGCTGTTCACCAACGGGATCGCCTTCGGGCCCGACGGAAATTTGTATGTGGCGGAGACTCTGAGCGGCAACATCTACAGATATGAATACAGCGCAGGCCACGTGACCGGAGAGCGGCAGGTATTCGGCAACGTCATCGAGCGCTTCAATGCAGCCGAGCTGAAGGGGCCGGATGGAATGAAGTTCGGAGCGGATGCCAACCTTTACGTTGCTGTCTTCGGGCAAGGCGACGTGACGGTGCTGGGTCCGGATGGAACGGTGGTCAGGAGAATCAGGACCGAAGGGTCGATGCCGACCAATCTAGTCTTCGGTCCGAAAGGTGAAAGGACGATCTACGTCACCGAGGTTGAAACTGGTTCGGTGCGGGTCCTGGACGTCGATACCGACGGTCTTCCACTGAACACGTGAGATCAGCTATCACGCATGCGCCTCTTCCGACAGTCCCAGCTCGCGACAGAGCTGCTCGCGAATGAGATATTTCTGTACCTTGCCGGTGACGGTTAACGGGAAGCTGTCGACGAAGCGCACGTAGCGCGGCACCTTGTAGTGTGCGATCTGTCCCCGGCAAAATTGCTGGATGTCCTCGGCGACGAGACTTGCGCCATCGCGTATCCGGATGCACGCGCACACCGCTTCGCCGTACTTCGGATCCGGTACTCCAACCACGGCAACATCCACAACAGCGGGATGCCGGTAGAGGAACTCCTCGATCTCGCGCGGTGAAATATTCTCTCCGCCGCGGATGATGATGTCCTTTACGCGCCCGACGATATTGCAGTAGCCCGCCTCATCGAGCACCCCGAGATCACCCGTGTGCATCCAGCCGGCCTCATCAAGGGCCTCACGCGTGCGCTCGGGCTCGTTCCAGTAGCCCCGCATGACGCTATAGCCGCGCGTGAGCAGTTCACCCGAAGCACCTCGCGGCACCACCTTCCCGTGTTGATCCACGATTCTGATCTGCACGTGCGGGTGAACGCGGCCGACCGTCGTCACACGTTTTTCGAGCGGATCGTCGTAATGAGTTTGAAAACTCACCGGACTCGTCTCGGTCATGCCGTAGCAAATCGTCATTTCCGGCATGTGCATTTCCTCGAGCACGCGGCGCATGACAGCGATCGGGCACGGCGCGCCAGCCATGATGCCGGTGCGCAGGCTCCCAAGATCGAACTCCCTGAAGCGCGGATGCTCGAGCTCGGCGATAAACATGCTCGGAACGCCGTGGAGCGCGGTGCAACGCTCGACTGCCACTGCTTCGAGCACCGCAAGCGGATCAAAGGCCTCGCTCGGAAACACGCTCGCCGCCCCATGTGTCATCGCCGCGAGCACCCCGAGCACCATTCCGAAGCAGTGGTACAAGGGCACGGGAATACAGAGCCGGTCCTCCTGCGTGAGCTGCATGCCCTCGCCGACGAAGTAGCCGTTGTTGACCAGATTGAAGTGCGTAAGCGTCGCACCTTTGGGCGTGCCCGTCGTACCACTCGTGAACTGAATGTTGTAGAGCTGATCCGGGTCGAGCTCGCGCGCGCGTGCTTGCAGCGCCTCGGCATCGAGCTCGCGTCCCATCACGGACAAGTCCTCGAACGCCAGACACCCGGCGCTCCTTTCAGCCCCGAGCTGCACGAGCAGCCGCAGCTCGGGAAATCGGGCCACGTTCAAAGCGCCGATGCGCGCATGCTCGAGCTCGGGGATCAGCTCGCGCAGCATGCTGAGGTAGTTGCTGGTCTTGAACGACGGCGCGAATATCAGCGTGCGGCAGCCGACCTGACGCAACGCGAACTCGAGCTCGGTGAGGCGATAGGCAGGATTGATGTTGACGAGGATCAATCCCGCCCGGGCGGCCGCGAACATCGTGAGAACCCATTCGGCACAGTTGGGCGCCCAGATGCCGATGCGCTCGCCGCGCTCCAGACCGCTGGCGAGCAGGCCTCGCGCGACAGCATCGACCCGTCCATCGAATTCGCCGAAGCTTAAGCGGATACCTTGGTGACGAACAACGATGGCGTCCCGCTGCGGAAAGCGCGTGGCGGCCTCTGCAAGCACATCGCCCACCGTGCGGTAGAGCAGCGGGTTGTCGCTCGCCCCGCAGACGTAACTCGGGCAGATCAGCGCCACGGCACCTCATCGGGTGCGGGCGGCACGATGTAACGGCCGGCGCCCTCGCGGCGCGGAAATGGAAACTTGCCCCTGCCGGTCGGCGGATTGGCCTGCAATTTCTTCAGTGTCGCCTCGTCGATCTCGATCCCGTATCCCGGGTCATCGCTCAACACGATGTATCCGTCTTCAATGCGATGATTCCATTTCAGGCAATGCTCGCGCCCCGGATCCACCACTTCCATCATGTTGTGGTTGGGCAGTGCGGCCGCGATCTGGGCCATGTAGTTCGCTTGCGCGTTCATCATTGAAACCTGGAGTCCATGCGCATGGGCCATGTGCGCGATCTGCATCAAGCCCGTCACTCCGGATTGCCCCGTCCAGACGTTGATCACGTCCACTGCCCGATTGGCGATCAGCGGGTAGATGTCCGCCAGGTTGTGCAGGTTCTCACCGCTGGCCACTGCCGCAGACACCTGCTGCGAAACGAGCCTCAATCCATCGTAATCCCAGCGCCGCGCGGGTTCCTCGACCCAGATCAAGTCGAAGTGCTTTTCCAGGCGCCGGATGTAACGCACCGCCTGCTTCGGCGACCAATACTCGTTTGAATCGATCATGAGGCCGGGTCGCGGCGAGGCAATGCTGAGAGCATCGCGCATGATGCCGAGCCGGCGCAGATCCGCCTTAGGATCCAGCCCCACCTTGAGCTTGCCGCTGTCGATCCCCTGCTCCGCCATGCGGCGATAAAAAGCGAACAGGTCCTCGTCCGAGAGGCAGTAATCGAGGCCGCTGGCATAGGCCTTTACCCGGCCAGCCGTCGCACCGAGCGTTTTCCACAGCGGTTCCTCGGCAAGCTTCGCCTTCAGGTCCCAAAGCGCCATGTCGATGGCGCTCAACGCCGCACTGGCCGCGCCTTCGTTGCCTCCCTTGTGCAGGTAATCGTTCATCCTGATCCAGAGCGCAACGACCTCGCGCGGATCTGCGCCCTCGATGACGCCGAACAGACTTTCGATGCCGCCGCCGTAGCCCAAGGAGACGCCAGTGACGTTTTCATCGGTTTCGAGCCACAGGATGGACCCCGGCAACATCTCCACGCCGCTGGGAAGATTGGCGTCGCCGACCAGGCGATCCATCTTCATGAGGTACTGCTCGACCCTGTAGCCGGTGATTCTCATTTCATCTGCTTCGCGCGAGTTGCCGTGGCGGTGATCGCCTTCAAAGTCACGGCCAGTCCATTGCCCGGCGCGTCGCCCGCAATCGCCCATCCCTGCTCGATCCGCACGTCGGTGGTGTAGAACTGCTCCGCCGGGATCGGATCGATGACTTCCAGGCTCATGAAATACGGCATGACACCGGCGAGATGCGCATGAATGTTGCCGGGTGCCGCGGACAGCGCGACCGGAAGCTCGTACCCGAACGCGGCATCCGCAAGCTGCAGCGCACCCGTGATCCCGATGGCGCCGATATCGATCTGAATCACATCCGCGGAGCGGTGATGGAAATGGGGCAGGAATTCGCCAACCGTCGCGAATCCTTCGCCGACGCATACGGCGGCGCGAACAGCACTCGAGACCTGCTTCAGTCCAGGGAAATCCCAGTCGCGCGCGGCTCCCTCGATCCATGCGAGATCGAAGTGTTCCTCCATCTCGCGCGTCCTGCGGATCGCCTCTTTCGGCGACCAGGACTCGTCAGCGTCGATCATCAATACCGGCTCCGGCGTTCCCTGCATCAATGCCGCGCGCATCTGCCCGAGGCGCTGCAGATCGCTGATCCGGTCACGGCCTACCTGCAGCTTGCCGCCGCGCAGACCGTAATCGCGTGCCATCCGGGCATACCAGGCGGACATTTCTTCGTCGCTCAAAGCCAGGTCGATCCCGCTCGCGTAGGCGTTGGCTTTCGGTCGCGTCCCACCGAGGGTCTTCCATAATGGCTCATCGTTGGCCTTGGACTTAAGATCCCAGAGCGCCACATCGAGTGCGGCGATCGCGTCGTGGAGACGATGCCCGCGCCGCTTTGCCATCTGCACGTTTGCCATCCGCTGCCACAGCGATCTCACGCCGCGCGGGTCCGCCCCGACGAGCACGTCACTCACCAGGCCCTCGATCGATGTGATCGCAGCTTCATCGCCAATGGCGATTCCCGTGAGACCGACGTCGGTCATGAGTTCGACGACGCAGCAGTGTTCCGTCAGCCTGCCGGCAGGCGCGTGGGCTTCGCCCATGCGCCGGGAGAGAGCGTTAGCGTGCGGGGTCACCTTTACGCTGGTGACCTTCATGTTGTTGTCTGACTCATGTGCTCCACACCGAATCCGCGGAGCCTCGGTCACTTGACGCTCTTCAGCCTCGCCTGGCTCGCGGTCTCAGCGGCATCCCGCTCGATGGCGCGCGCCACCATCGCGATGTGCACGCGCATTGCAGCGCCGGCCAGTTCAGGGTCACCCGTACGAATCGCATCCGCGATGCGGCGGTGTTCCGCGAGCGTCGCGTAGGGCCGGCCGTCCTCGGGCAACGCGTGAAATCGCGGCCGGTCGAGCAGCGCCCGAGCCGCGTCGAGCAGGCGCTGCGCGCGCGGCGACTCGAGTCCGGCAATGATGATGGCGTGGAAGGCCTCATCCAGATCATCGAGCCGCGCCATGTCGTTGGCCCTGACTGCCGCGGCCTGGGCCTCGAGATTCGCATCGAGCCGTTCCAACAGTTGCGGGTCGGCCATCTGCGCGACACGGCGCACGGCCTCGACTTCGAGTCCGGTGCGGATCAGCAGCGCTTCGCGCACGTCCTCTGACCGGATTGGCGCCACGAAGCTTCCACTTTGCGGATACACATCCACGAGTCCCTCTTCCTGAAGCCACGCAATGGCCTCGCTCACCGGCGCCCTGGATACGCCGAACTCGAGCGCAATCTCGTTTTTCTGCAGTCGCGATCCGGGCTGCAGATCGAGCTCCCTGATCCGGCGGCGCAATTCCCGGTAGACGCGCTCCGCCTTCGTGTGTTCGGCGGAAGAATCGGCGGCGGGTCGGCCCTTGCTCATCGTTCTGGTTTCGACCTTGGCAGTTGGCGCTGCGGTAGGCGGTTGGCTGACCGCACGTATCTTAGCGTCCATGGAGAGTGCTCGGCACTTCCACACTCTAACATGTTAGCATTGAACAACTTAGGGCCTGCGGACAAGTGGACGGTCAGCGTGACTGAGACCCGGGCATCCGGCCGGGTGGCACGACCACCGGTCGTTTGGCGTGTCAGGCGATGTCTCGCAAGCACGACGGGCTGGCCGTTTTCCGCAGTAATTGCTGCATTTCCTGCCCCACGGCAGGCGCCGATCGAAGTTGCGTCGAGGCACCGCGCGAGGGCGTGCAGGCGACTGTGGCTACATGGGCCCCTGATTTTCCGATGCCTGCCTCCGCAGCGGGCCGAAAGAGGCGGACCTTCAAACCCTTTGAATCGCCTCATACTAACATGTTAGCATCGCCAGGAAGCCGTCGACAAACGGCCGTTCAATTTGGGGATTTCAGGTGTGGGGGGAATTCCAATGAGAGTCGCTAATTCACGCTGGAATCGCGTTTCGATTGTCGCGCTGACACTTACAGCTTCATTCGCAATTGAGAGCGTCCGGGCGCAGTCACCGCCCGCGGATTCCTCTGCGCTGGAAGAGATCGTCGTGACGGCCAAGAGACGCAGCGAGGACGTGCAGACGAGCAGCATCTCCGCCACGGTGTTGAATCAGGACCTGCTCGAGAGCAAGGGCGTCGTCGATCTCTACGCTCTGCAGTACGCCGCGCCGGCCGTGACGGTCACTCAATATGGCTCCGCAAACGTGTTCAACATCCGCGGCCTCGGTCGCAGCCAGGTCGACATCGACGTGCCCTCGGGCGTCGTGATCTACCGCGATGGCACACCGACGCTCGCCGGCTATTTCCAGAACGAGCCCTACTTCGACATGGAGTCCGTTGAGGTCTATCGCGGACCGCAGGGGACGTTTGTCGGCAAGAACGCCGCGGGTGGCGCGGTTTTCATCAACACCAACGATCCCAAGCTCGGGGAGCTCGAAGGCAGCGTCGAGCTGGGAGGCGGCAATTTCGAGTCCATCGAGGGCACCGCTATCGTCAACATTCCGGCGGGCGAGACCGCAGCCCTGCGCCTGGCTTACCGGCACTATGAGCGCGACAACTACTACGATGCCATCACGGGCACGTACACCGGTCATCCCGGCCAAGTGGATAACAACAGCTACCGGTTGGGTTTCCTGTGGCAACCGTCGGACAGCTTCTCGGCGGTATTCAAGATCGACTACCACGACCTCGATTTCGGCGGTAACCCGACCACGGTTTTTGGCCAGGAACCGCTGGGCACCGTCGAGCAGTACGCCAACTTTGTGTACACGGATGAGTCGACGCGCGCGGTGCTCGATCTTAAGTACACGTTCGGTAACGGAGTCACGCTGAGCTCGCTGTCCGGTTACCAGCACATCGAGTCGGTGAACAACCTGGACCTGAACGCAACCCTCAGCCCGCCTGCCAACCCCGTCTATATCTTCAACAGCCGCATCGACGCTGACTTCTACTCGCAGGAATTCAACCTGCTCTCGGCGGACGATCAGCGCTTCAGATGGACGCTCGGCCTGTTCTGGCAGAGCCAGGATTCCGAGCTGCCGCCCTGGCAGGAGGGAGGGTTCAACTTCATCGGCGGCCCCTTCTATCCCAATCTTGCCTATCCGTGGTTCACCAGCCCCTGGGACAACGAGGAAGAGGACCGGGCGGTCTTCGCCCACGGCAGATACAAGCTCACCGACCAGGTGGAACTGGAAGCCGGCGTCCGATACAGCGAATACGAACGCGACCAGTTCACGAACTATGAGTTTGGCTTCGGCGACGCGCCTCCCTCGATTCCGTTTGCCACGGCTGGCGGCGACCGCCAGAGCATCGACGACGAGGCCACCGATTGGCAGGTGGCAGTGAACTGGGACGCGAGTGACACGCAATATTTTTACGGCCTCGTGTCCAGCGGCCACGTCAGCAGCGGCGTCAACATCTTCCCGCCGTTCCTCGAGTATGGACCCATGGACGTGATCAACTACGAGCTGGGATGGAAAGCGCGCCTGGCCAACGACCAGCTCCACACCCAGTTCAGCGTCTACTACGAGACCTTCGACGACTACCAGGCGAACTTCTCCGAGTTCAATGCCTCCATTCCGGGGCTCAATAACCCGACCCTGAGGAACGCCGAAACCGAGAGCACGGTCTGGGGGGTCGAATTCAGCGGGCAGGCGCGGCTGGGCGCTTTCTCGCTCGATTTCGGTTTAGCGTATCTGGAAAGCGAGCTCGGCACGTTCAGCGACGTCAGGGATCCGTTCCGTCCGACGGGCGACGCCAACGGGGACGGTATTCCTGATGACGTCATTAACCTCTCGGGCGCGGAGGTTCCGTTCGCGCCGCCCTTCACCGGTAACATCGGCATCGCCTACGACATCGCGATTGGAGACTTCACGCTGACACCGCGAGTCGACTTCTCGCATCAGGACGAAACCCAGGCGGCACTCTGGCCAGACCCGCAGGTGACGCTGGAAGCGCGCGATCTCGTCAACGCGCAACTGACATTCAGACCCAACTCGCGCAAATGGTCGGCCGTCGCCTGGGGTACGAACGTGACCGACGAGCAATACGTTTCGGGAATCCAAAACAATGGGACGCTCTACTATGCCGCGCCGCCGGCGCAGTATGGGCTCAGGGTCAAGATCAATTTCTGAAGTCACTGCCCTCGCCGGGGAATGCCGGGGTTCGGCCCTGGATTCCCCGGCTACCCCGGCGGCCACGCGAGCGTGACATCGAGCGTGGCATCCCCCACGGCATCGGCGAGCGGCTCCGCACTTTCGACCACCGGTGAGCGGCCCGCGGACCTGCGCGGACAGCTCTCCTGGGCGCTGTTCGAGTTCGCGCGCTCGCCCTACATCAGCCTGGTCTACGTTTTCGTATTCCCGCCCTATTTTGCCAACGTCGTGATCGGCGACGCCGTGCGCGGCCAGGAAGCCTGGAGCCTCGCAAACACCATCGTCGGCATTTGCGTGGCGCTCCTGGCACCGCTGCTCGGAGCGATATCCGACCGGACCGGGCCAAGAAAGCCATGGCTCGCCGCCGTCGCGCTCATCATGTCGGTGAGCTGTATCGCGCTCTGGTTCGCGATGCCAGGGGCCAAAGGCGGGCTGCCGGTGAACGCAATTCTGCTGTTGGTCATCATCCTGGCGACGTGCTTCCAATTCACCGAGGTCTTTCACAACGCGATGCTGGCCTCGATCGCGAGATCCGATCGCGTCGGGGGACTCTCGGGACTCGGGATCGCAACCGGTAATCTCGGCACTCTCAGCGCGATGGTTGTGATGCTGTTCGGCGTCGCGCTGCCAGCGTCGGGAATGACGCTGGGCGGTTTGCTGCCGGATAGACCCCTGTTCGGGCTCGACCCCGCGACGTACGAACACAGCCGCATCGCGGGACCGGTCGCCGGCGTGTGGTTTCTGATCTTCATCGTGCCGCTGCTGTTGTGGACTCCTGACCGTCCGGCCACCGGTATTTCGGCCCGCCGGGCGGTGCGCGAGGGACTGGAACAGCTCTGGCTGACGATCAAGCGCGCGCGGCGCGTATCCAATGTCGCGCTCTACCTGCTCGCGCGCATGTTGTATACGGACGCCAAGGTGGCGATCCTGGCGTACGCCGGCATTTATGGCGCCGGCGTGTTCGGCTGGGAACTCGCCGAGCTGCTCCTGTCTGCCCTGCTGCTGGCGCCGTTTTCCATTTCGGGCGGCTTCATCGGCGGCTGGCTCGACAATACGCTGGGTTCGAAGCGAGCCATCCAGATCAGCGTGGGGCTGACGTGCGTCGGGATGCTGGGCGCCGTGTCCACGACGCCGGATCAGATCCTGTTGGTCTTCCCGTATGACGCCACGGTCGCTGAACCGCTGTGGTCATTTCCCTATTTCCGGACCTTGCCCGAGGTCATCTACCTGATGACGTTCATGCTGCTCGCCATCACCATCACCGCGGCGTTCTGCACCAGCCGCACGATGATGGCGCGCATTGCCCCGGTCTCGATGATGAGCCAGTTTTTCGGTCTCTACGCGCTGTCCGGCACGGCCACGGCATTTCTCGGCCATGCCCTGGTGGCGGCTTTCACGCGCGCGTTCGACAGCCAGCGCGCGGGCTTCGCCTCGCTCATTATTCTGCTGGCCGCCGGATTTGCGCTGATGTTCCGGGTGCGGCAGGAGCGCGCGCCGGAGATTGCGTGACCTCATGTGGTCCCGCCAGCGGGTCGGGCCCAGGTAATCGACCTACGCTCGGCTCGCGACGCGCGAAGTTCTAGGCTTTCAAGCCGACGTAGTTCTCAGCCAGGGCCGTGGATGCCGCCGTCGAATCGACCAGATATTCGAGTTCCGCCAGCTGGATCTTGCGATTGAATTCGCCGTGTTCCGGAAAACGGTGCAGAAGTGACGTCATCCACCACGAGAACCGTTCGGCCTTCCAGACACGCGCCAGCGCTTTGCGGGAATAGTCGTTGAGCCCGGCCTCTGATCGCTCGCTGTAGAATTCCATCAGAGCCTGCAACAGGTAACCGACGTCACTCGCGGCAAGGTTGAGACCCTTCGCACCCGTAGGGGGCACGATGTGCGCGGCGTCGCCCGCCAGAAACAGTCGCCCGAATCGCATGGGCTCGGCCACGAAGCTGCGCAGCGGTGCCACACTCTTCTCGATCGATGGGCCCGTCACGATGCCTGCGGCAGTCCTTTCGTCCAGTCGGCTCTTGAGCTCCGTCCAGAATCTTTCGTCGGACCATTGAGCGGTGTCCTCATCGGCTGCACACTGAACGTAATAACGACTGCGCGACCGGGAACGCATGGAACAGAGCGCAAATCCCTTGTCGTGGCTGGCATACACGAGTTCGTCGTTGCAGGGTGGCACGTCAGCGAGAATGCCCAGCCAGCCGAATGGGTACACGCGCTCGTAGGTCTTGAGGGCTTCCGCCGGAATGCTCGCGCGGCTGACACCATGAAAGCCGTCGCAGCCGGCGACGAAGTCGCACCGAATCGTCTGTCGCTTTCCGCCGTGAACGAACTCTACTCGCGGCCTGGCCGTGCCTGCGTCGTCAATCGACACGTCCTCGGCCTCATACACCGACATGGCCCCACAGGCAGACCTCGCGTCCATCAGGTCGCGCGTGACCTCCGTCTGCCCGTACACGACGACCATCCTGCCGCCCGTCAGCCGCCGGATGTCGATTCGATGGCGCTGCCCTTCGAAGCTGAGCTCGATGCCCTCGTGCACCAGCCCGTCCTGGTGCAGGCGCGCGCCACAGCCGGCTGCATCCAGCAGCTCGACGGTGACGCTTTCGAGCACTCCGGCACGGATCCGGCTCAATACGTATTCCGGGCTGCGCCTCTCGAGCACGACCGCGTCGATGCCCTCCTTGTGCAGCAGCTGTCCGAGCAATAGCCCGGAGGGTCCTGCGCCAATGATGGCAACCTGGGTTTTCACGCTATTCTCTCAACTGTTCCAACCGTATCCATTCATCGAAGGGTCCCATCCGCATGTTCACTGCCCACGCAAATGTAATCATGCCGACGCCGGCGCGCTATATGGTCCGCTTGTGCAATCATTTTGCGCATCGCGTGACAGTGCATCGGGAGGGAGATCGCGCCCGAATCGAGTTCCCCGATGCGCCCTGCTCCCTTCACGCTCAAGCCGCAACGCTGGAAATGCGCATCGAGGCAGGCGACGCCGCCGCCCTGCAGCGGCTGAAGGGAGTCGTCGCCGAGCACCTCAAGCAGGTTGCCGCGAAGGAAGCATTCGAGATCAACTGGACCGACTCTTGAATTGTCGGCCGCGATACGTCCTCGGCTGATAGCCGGCACCGGCTGCATCGCGGCTCTGGTGACTTGCTGACCGTCCTGCAAGGAACTGTAGTAACTTACAAATCTCCCTGGGTTTCAGGCGCCACCGATGAGAATAATGATGAGCCTGGTCGGGATCGTCACGCTGTTTGGTCTGGCGTGGCTCCTGTCAGACAACAAGAAGCACATCAATTTTCGCACCGTCGGCACGGCGTTTGCGCTTCAGGTCACGATCGCCGCCCTCATCCTCTACGTCCCCGGAGGCGACGCCGCGCTCAATACGGTATCGAACGCCGTTCAGAACGTCATCAACTACGCCAACGTGGGGATCAGGTTCCTGTTCGGCGAGCTGGGCGAGAAGAAACCAGGCGCGATCATCTTCGCATTTCATGTGCTGCCGGTGATCGTATTCTTCGCCGCCCTGATGGCAACGCTTTACTACCTCGGCGTGATGCAAAAAGTCGTCTCGATTCTCGGTGGTGGCGTCCACAAGTTGCTCAAGACCAGCCGTGCCGAGTCGATGTCGGCCGTCGCCAATATCTTCGTGGGCCACACCGAATCGCCGCTGGTCGTGCGGCCTTATCTCGGCAGCATGACGCAGTCGGAGCTGTTCGCGGTAATGACCGTCGGAATGGCCACGATTGCCGGCGCCGTCATGGCGGGCTACGCATCCATGGGAATCGAGCTCAAATTCCTGATCACGGCGAGCGTCATGGGCGCGCCGGGCGGGCTCTTGATGGCGAAGATCGTCATGCCGGAAACGGATTATCGTGACCCGAAGCTCGACGGTGCCCAGTTCACTGACCGCGAGCGTCCGGTCAACATTTTCGAGGCCATCGGCAACGGTGCACGCGACGGACTGATGCTGGCGCTCAATATCGGAGCCATGCTGCTGGCATTCGTCGCCATGATCGCGCTGCTGAACGGCATGATCTCGGGCGTCGGCGGGTGGTTCGGATTTGAGGGCCTGAGCTTCGAGAGAATTCTCGGCTGGCTGCTGGCGCCGCTCGCCTTCGTGCTCGGCGTTCCGTGGAGTGAAGCGGCGCAAGCGGGCAGCCTGGTCGGCCAGAAATTCGTCGTGAACGAATTCGTCGCATACATCAATTTCGTCGCGATCAAGGAGCAGCTGTCGACGCAGACCCAGGTGATCGTCACCTTTGCCCTCTGCGGCTTTGCCAACCTGTCCTCGATCGCCATGATGCTCGGCGGGCTGGGAAGTTTGGTGCCCGAGCGACGTTCGGACATTGCGCGGATGGGGCTGCGCGCGGTCCTCGCCGGGACGCTGTCAAACCTGATGAGCGCCACCCTGGCGGGGCTTTTCCTGTCTCTGCACTCGGGGTGACGTGCGTTCGGAGCCGATCATGCGCAGAGCAGTCATTCTCGTATTGGACTCCTTCGGGATCGGCGCTGCGCCCGATGCCGAACGCTTCGGTGATGCCGGCTCCGATACCCTTGGGCACATCGCCGAGTATCGCGCCCGGTCCGGCGCTTTATTGCGCGTGCCGAATCTCGCCCGCCTGGGCCTGTTGCATGCCGCGAGGGACAGTAGCGGTAAATTTCCAGATGGTTGCGACGCCGATGTCGAGATCATCGGGGCATACGGTTATGCGGAGGAGATGAGCACCGGCAAGGACACGCCGAGCGGCCACTGGGAGATGGCTGGCGTGCCGGTGCTGTACGAGTGGGGATATTTCCGGGATGCCAAAAACACCTTTCCCCCGCCGCTGCTGCAACGGCTGATCAAGCAGGGGAATTTGCCGGGCGTCCTCGGCAACTGCCATGCCTCCGGCACGGAGATCATCGCGCAACTCGGCGAAGAGCACGTCCGCACGCGCAGGCCGATCGTCTACACCTCGGCCGACAGCGTGTTCCAGATTGCCTGTCACGAAGAGGCTTTCGGGCTCGAACGACTGCTCGATCTGTGTCAGATCGCCCGTAAGCTCGTCGACGAGTACCGCGTCGCCCGCGTGATCGCGAGGCCCTTCATCGGCAAGTCGGCCACGGACTTCAAGCGCACCGGCAACCGCCACGACTTCGCCGTTCCGCCTCCCGCGCCGACCGTCCTCGACAAACTCCTCGAGAGCGGCGGCAAGGTCATCGGCATCGGCAAGATTCCAGACATATTTGCCCACCGCGGATTCAGCCGCGAAATCCAGGCCCATGGGAATGAAGCGCTGTTCGACGCAACTCTCGAGGCGCTCGCCTCCGCGCCGGACCACTCAATCGTGTTCAGCAACTTCGTGGATTTCGACACGCTGTACGGTCACCGGCGCGACGCCGATGGGTATGCGCGGGCACTCGAGCAATTCGACGCTCGACTTCCCGCATTGCTCGCACAACTGCTCGATGGCGACATCGTCATCCTGAGCGCGGACCACGGCTGTGATCCCACATGGCCAGGGAGCGATCACACGCGCGAGCACATCCCCGTGCTGGTGTACGGCCATCGCGTGACAGCCCGATCGCTCGGCAGACGTTCGACCTTCGCGGACATCGGGCAGAGCCTGGCCGGTTTCTTCGATCTTCCCGCGATGGACTACGGCACTGATTTTCTGTAGGTGCCAGGTCGGGGGGTTTCGGGGTTATTTGCAGCCACCTCAGTGATCGGCCATTCCGCAGCCGAATTAGCCCCGAAACCCCCGACCGGGCACCTCTTAGGACCACACCATGACCAATCTCGCCCTGATCATCCTCATCGGCCTGCTGGGCGGAATCGCCGTCGGTTTGCAGGCGCCGCTCGCCAGCGCGATCAATCAACGCCTCGGCATCCTCGAGAGCGTGTTCATCGTCCATCTCGGCGGCTTGATCGCCGTCGCCGTGCCACTGCTGTTCATGGGCGGCGGTCGGCTGGCCCAGTGGCAGACCGTGCCGCCGTACACGTTGACAGCCGGTGTGCTCGGAGTGGTCGTGGTCGGATCGACGGTCCTCATGGTGCCGCGGATCGGCGTCGCCGCCGCCATCGTGCTGATCATCACCGGCCAGCTGTCCATCGCGGCGACGATCGATCACTTCGGACTGTTCGGCGTCCTCCCGAAGCCGCTCAGCATTCAGCGTGCGATGGGGCTCGGGCTGGTTCTGCTCGGCGTGTGGTGGGCGCTGCGGCATTGAGCAGGCGTGGAGACCCCTCACCCCAACCCTCTCCCCACTAAGGTGAGGAGAGGGAGTGAGCACTCGTCTCAGTCCTCCCCCTCTCCCGCTTGCGGGAGAGGGTTGGGGTGAGGGCTTGCCTTGTCGATCACCGCCGCGCGAATTCTGGCGGCGAGCGCTGCCGCTTCGGAACGCACGCGCTTCTCGTCGACGCTCAGAATCCTGCTCTCGCTCATCAGGATCTTCCCATCGACGATGACCGTGACGACATCCTGCTCGTCGGCGACGTAGATGAGATGCGAGATCACGTCGTACTGCGGCGTGAAGTGCGGATCGGACAGTGAGACCTGGATGAGATCGGCCCGGCGCCCGACCGTCAGCGCGCCAATCTGATCGCCGAGACCGATCGCCTCCGCGCCGCCGAGTGTCGCCATGCGCATCGCTGTGCGCGCCGGCAGCACCTGCGGATCCATCGTCGCCACTTTCTGCAGGAAGGCAGCCAGGCGCATTTCCTCCCACATGTCGAGATCGTTGTTGGTCGCCGGACCATCCGTTCCGAGACCGATCCGGACACCCTCCTTCAACATCCGGGCCACGGGCGCGATCCCCGAAGAAATCTTCATGTTCGAGGAGGGGTTATGGATCACGCCGACGCCACGCTCTGCCAGGAGCGCGATCTCCTCGTCCGTCGGCCAGACCAGATGCGCGCCAATTGTCGGCCCGTTGAGGAATCCAAGATTTTCCAGGTACTTCACCGGCGTCGTGCCGAAGGTGCGCTGGCTGTAGTCCAGCTCGAAACGGGACTCGGAGATGTGGATGCTGATCGGAACCTGTAGCTCGTGCGCCTTCGCGCGAATCGCCCGGAGCTGCTCAGGCTTCAGCGTATAAATGGCGTGTGCCGAGATGATCGGCAGGATCCGGTTGTTCTTGCCCTTCCAGCGTCCGACAAATTCTGCCGCGAGACGCAGCGACTCTTCCGCGCCCGAGGCATCCGGACTTTTCTGATCGATCACTGTCGGTGCCGCCAGAACGCGCAGCCCGCAGCCCTCAACGGCTCGGGCCACGGCGTCCGGAAAGTAGTACATGTCGACGAAGGTCGTGGTCCCGCCGCGGATCATCTCCCAGCAGGCGAGCTCGGTGCCGATGCGCACGAATTCTTCGTCGACGAAGCGGCCTTCGGTGGGAAAGATGTAATTCGTGAGCCAGTCGATCAGTTCGCGGTCATCGGCAATCCCCCGCAGCAGGGTCATCGCCGCGTGCGTGTGGCCGTTGATGAGGCCCGGCATGACGACGCGCTCATGGCCAGCGATAGTTCGCCCTGCCCGGTACTTGCCGGCGATCTCATCGCGCGCGCCAACAGCGACGATCATGCCGTCGTCGACGGCAACGGCCCCGTCGTTGATCACGGGACGGCTCTCGTCCAGGGTCACCACGTAATCGCCGGCAATGATCAGATCGACGGACGGCCGCGTTGTGCAGGCCGATATCAGCACGATCGCACAGCCGAGCAGGGTGAGCCAGGCAAATCGACCCGATCTGAAATACCATCTCATTCCGATCTCCAGCGGGCGAATGATTCGCGTCCGTCAGCCAACATGAACGTCCGGTTGCTGCCAAAAGTCGAGCTTCACTGCCACCTGGAAGGCTGCTTCCGCCCCGAGACGGTACGTGAGGTCGGTCGGACGCTCGGCATCGATGTCCCCGCCGATCCCGAGACCTTCCGCCGCGACTGGCTGATCACCGAGCCGATGAACAACCTCGCGGTTGCCCTGGGCAAGTTTGCCAACATCCAGTCGATCTGGAGCTCGGAGGAAGTCATCGAACGGCTCACGTATGAAGCCTGCGAGGATGGCCGCGCACAGGGAACCCGCATCCTTGAGTTGCGCTACTCGCCCGACTTCATCGCCGAAGGTCGCCCGGGATTGAGCTTTGAGAGGATTCATCGTTCGATCCTGCGCGGAATCGCCAGAGCGGGGCACCCCGACCTCGCGGTCGGCCTGATCGGCATCGTGCGAAAAATCCTACCCTACAGCCAGGCCTCGTACACGACCGGCTTCATCATCGAGAACCGGGACAGCTTCGTCGGGATCGACTTCGCGGACCGTGACATCGGCTTCGAACTCCGCCGCTTCGCGTCGATGATCGGCCGGGCGCGGCAAGTGGGCTTGCACTTCACCACCCATTGTGGCGAGGACAACGTGCCCGAAGCGGCGCTGCACGTGGAAATGGCGATCGCGGAGTTGGGCGCGGAACGGATCGGCCACGGGATCTACGCCATTCGCGATCCGCGGGTCGTCGAGCTCGCGAAGCGCAAGCGCGTCCTGTTCGAGCTCTGCCCCACCAGCAACTGGCTGACGAGCTCCGTGCCCTCGATCCGCGCCCATCCGATCCGCTTGTTTCTGGAATCCGGTGTCCACGTGTCGATCAACAGCGACGATCCGGGCTTGTTCGGCATCGATCTGTGCCACGAGTACGACGTCTTGCGGCAGGAGCTCAGCTTCACGGCGGTCGAGTTCGACCGCTGCAACGACCTGGCGGCAGCGCACAGTTTCCTATCGAGCGAAGTGAAACAAAAGGTCTGGCCGCGGCCGATCCCCGATTTGGTTTGAACTGCTTCGCACCTTCCCCTCGCCCCTCCCGAATGCGGGAGGGGCTGAACGGAAGCAGTACAGGAACGCGTGGAGGGCTACCGGAATCGGGCCTTCAACGACACGCCGATGATGCGGGGCTCGTTTTCGAAACCGGTCAGGTTGTTGAAATCGATACCGCCCTTGACGTTCTCTTCGTCCGTAATGTTCCGGCCGAACAACGCCACCTCGAATTGCCCGTCATTGTGGGAATAGCCGATGCGCGCACCACCCTCGAAGGTATCGTCGCTGAAGTACTCGGCCGATTCGTAGATGAAGAACTGGGTTTCTCCCTGGAACGCCCAATCGGTGTAGAAGTAGATCTCGCCGCTGTCGCCGACCGGAATGCCATAGCGCGCGGTGATGGTCGCGATGTATTCCGGCGCCTGGGTGAAGGCGTTGCCATCGATGATGGCGTTGCCGGCACCGTCCAGGGGATCGAGCACCGTGCAGAGCCCCGAACCACAGGGAGGCACCACCAGCACGTCGTCCTCGATTTCGGTGTCGGTATAGCTCAGACCCAGCGTCATCAGGAAGTTGTCGGTGACAAGGAATTCACCCTCGAGATCGAAACCCATACCCGTGCCCTTGTCGGCATTCACCAGCTGCACGAAGTTGCCACCACCGCCGATGGCCGACAGCTGCTGATCCTCGATCTCGTAGTAGAAGACCGAGCCGTTGAGCCGAACGCGGTTGCCCGCGAGATCCGACTTGAATCCCGCCTCGATCGAGGTGATGGTTTCGGAATCCGCGATCGACGGAGATCCGAAGAATGCGACGTCACGGCCCTGAATGGTGGGTGCTCGAAAGCCCGAGGCGAGTCGCCCGTAGATGTTGAATTGGTCGTTGACCTCGTACAGCGCGCTCAAATCCCAGCTGACCTGCGAATCAGAGACATTCTCCGGCGGTGTGGGCACGGGCGAGACCTGGACGGTGAGATCTTTCTCGTCATCGGTAAAACGCGCACCCCCAGTCACCGTCAGGGCATCGGTCACATCGAAGCTCATGTGGCCGAACACGGCCCAAGCCGTATTCTCATGCGTCAACGTGGTCGCGGCCACGAAAAACGGATTGGTCGTGACCGAGAACTCGGAGTCGAAGTAAAAAACGCCCGCTTGCCAGAACAACCGCTCGCTGGCCTGGGAAGCGATGCGGATTTCCTGGGTGATCTGATCGAGATCGTCGATTCCGTCCTGGGTCACTGAAGGAAATGGAATGCAGGGGTCGCCTGGCGCGCTGCCCGGTGGGCACGGCCCGACAAAGGGGAGGAAATCAGCGCCAAAACCGCCGTCGATGTCGCCGAGGCTTCTGCTCTCGGTCGACTCGTAGGCCGAGATCGACGTCAGGGTGGTGTCGTCGCCAAAGTGAAAATCGAGTTTGACTGACCCGCCGAGGGCTTCGGAGGACTGCGGGTTGTTGTTCCCCTGGTCGAAAAAGACCGTGTCGCGATCGAAATTGGAATTGAAACCATTGCTGCCCGGCCCGAGGACGTTGGCTCGGAAAATCGATGCCGTGCCATCGTTGTCGCGGCCATGTACGTTCAACAGTGCGCTGAAGCCATCGCTCGGCTCGATCAGGAGCTGTGCTCGATAGGCGAACTCGTCGAAGCCGCCGAGAGCATCGTCCTCACCGGTGAAGCCGTTGTCGATCCAATCGCCGCGCTCCTGGTACAGGACCGAGAGACGCGCGGAAACGGTATCGGAACCGCCGCCAACCGCCCCCTGCACGATCGCGGTTTCCAGCTCACCATACGTTACGCTGATGTCGGCGTCGAAGTCCTTGCTGGGCTTTTTGGTGTCGAACTTGACGATACCTGCAGGAGTATTGCGACCGAACAAGGTTCCCTGCGGCCCTCGAAGGACTTCCACCCGCTCGATGTCGAACAGCGGGAAGCTCTTGAGGATCACGTTCTCCAGAACCACTTCGTCCACGATGATGGACACGGGCTGCGAAGCGGCCAGGTCGAAGTCCGAATTGCCGAGGCCCCGAATGTAGAACCTCGGCGCCAGCCTGCCGTTGGATGACTCGGCATACAGGCTGGGAACGCGCGTGGCCAGCGCCCGGATGTCGTCGCCGCCTTCGAACATGGCAGCGAGTCGCTCACCCTCTACGGCCGAGACGGAAACCGGAACGTCCTGTATGTTCTCCGCACGGCGTGTTGCGGTGACGACGAGTTCTTCGAGCGCGTTTTGCGCGTACGCAGAGCCTGCGCCTCCCGCCAACGCTGCCAACAGAAACCCAAGCGCGCAATCACGCGGCCGCAATCTCAGCGAGACACCTGTTGTTGTCATGTCACATTCCCCCGATGCAAGCCTGGTCTTAAGAGCTGTTGGAAGACGACGGAATCCGGCAAGAGCGTTGTTGTGCGACAAACCAGCCCGGATTTGTAGACAACTCGCGATCCCCCGCGCGCCGCCGCTGACCGTATGTCGATTTGCTGAACATGCCGCACGTCAGCGTGCCGATAGTGTGCGCGAGTATAGCCGGCAAGCAATTGCCGAAGCTAGAATCAGGCGCTCCTCCAGACCCCGCCACCAGCCTCCGGCGACAGCCGGTTCGATACAATGCCTATACCATCTTGTGTACAATCGCGGGCCCTGCCGAGCCGGCTCCGCCCGTCGGTCGCGCTATACTCCCGCCGGCGCATGCCGCCAGCCCGCCGGTAATTCATGCCAGCCAAGCACATCAACGCCCAACGCGGTGATTTCGCCGCAACGGTCCTCATGCCCGGCGATCCGTTGCGTGCTCAATACATCGCCGACACCTACCTGGCCAACGCCCGGCGGGTCAATGAAGTCCGCAATATGTGGGGGTTCACCGGTCAGTACCGGGGACGGCCGCTATCGGTGATGGCCCATGGCATGGGGATTCCTTCGGCTTCGATTTATTGCCACGAGCTGATCACGGAGTTCGCGGTCAAGCGCATCATCCGCGTGGGCAGCTGCGGCACGGTGCATCCAGCGGTCAAGCTGCGGGACCTCGTCATCGCGATGGGCGCATCGACCGATTCCGGCGTCAACCGCATGCGCTTTCGCGGTTATGACCTCGCCGCGCTCGCCAGTTTCAGGCTGCTGCGGGACGCCGTGAGGGTCGCAGAAGAGAAAAAACTGCGATTCCACGTCGGCAACGTGTTCTCGGCCGATCTCTTCTACACTCCCGAGCCCGAGATGTTCGAGGTGATGACGAAGTACAATATCCTCGGGGTTGAAATGGAAGCTGCCGGCATCTACGCCCTCGCCACCGAGCTCGGCGCCGAAGCGCTGGCGATCTGCACGGTGAGCGACGATATCCGCGGCGGCACGGCACTGACCGTCGCTGAGCGGCAATCGACATTTGACGCAATGCTCCAGCTCGCCCTGGATACCGCGCTCATCGGCGCGTAACCCGCGAATGCAGCACCCAGCGATGAGCGTAGTCGCCAGCTCCCTGCCTCCCCAGTTGCCCGTGCTCGATCGCGTGACGCGCGTCGACGAGGTTGGCGTCGAAGAACGCGTCGCGCGCTTTTGCAGCCGCAGCATCAAGAAGGAATCGAAGGTTCGCGCACTCAAGCTCGCACTCAGCATGATCGACCTGACGACGCTCGAGGGGCAGGATACGCGTGGCAAGGTCACGCAGCTCTGCCAGAAAGCCATCCATCTGCACGATGCGATGCCCGGCCTGCCCCACGTGGCAGCGGTGTGTGTCTACCCGACGATGGTCGGCGTGGCGCGCCAGGCGCTTCACGGTCACGACATCAAGGTCGCATCCGTTGCCACTGCATTTCCGAGCGGCATGGCACCCTTAAGCGTCAAGCTGGAGGACACCAGGGTCGCGGTGCAAGAAGGCGCCGACGAAGTCGACATGGTGATCTCGCGCGGCGAATTCCTGCAGGGCGAGTACAGCCGAGTGTTCGACGAGATCATCGCCATCAAGGAAGCCTGCGGGCGAGCGCAGCTCAAGGTCATCCTCGAGACCGGCGAGCTCGGCACGCTCGACCGCGTCCGACGCGCCAGCATTCTCGCCATGCATGCCGGTGCCGATTTCATCAAGACCTCAACCGGCAAGATTCAGCCCGCCGCGACGCTGCCGGTCACGCTCGTGATGCTGCAGGCGATCCGCGACTACTATCATGCGACCGGCCGTCGCGTCGGCATGAAGCCGGCCGGCGGCATTTCCAAGGCCAAGCAGGCGATCCAGTACCTCGTCATGCTGCGCGAAACGCTGGGTGAGGGCTGGCTGACTCCGGAATGGTTCCGGTTTGGCGCCAGCAGCCTGGTCAACGATCTCCTGATGCAGCTCGAGAAGCAGCGCACCGGCGTCTATCAATCGGCCGACTACTTTTCCAAGGACTGAACGTGGCGCGTACGGAATCCAAGCTCGAGTTCGACACCGACTGGAAGTACTCGCCAGCTCCGGAGAGCACGGATCACATTCGAATCGATCCGCAATATGAGCTCTTCATCGGCGGCAAGTTCGTCGCCCCGCGAGAGCGGCAGTACTTCGACACCATCAACCCGGCTCGCGAGAAAACGCTCGCGCGCGTGGCCCGCGCCGACCGCGGCGATGTCGATCGGGCGGTCGCGGCGGCGCGTCGTGCCTATGAGCGCGCGTGGTCGAAGCTCGAGCCGGCTGAGCGCGGCAAGTATCTGTACCGCATCGCGCGGATGCTGCAGGAGCGCTCCCGCGAGTTTGCGGCCATCGAGTCGCTCGACGGTGGCAAGCCGATTCGCGAGTCGCGTGATGTCGACGTTCCGTTGGCTGCGGCGCACTTCTTCTACTACGCCGGCTGGGCGGACAAGCTCGAGTACGCATTTCCCGGCAGACGGGCTGCGCCGCTGGGAGTGGCCGGCCAGATCATTCCGTGGAATTTCCCGCTGCTGATGGCCGCATGGAAAATCGCGCCGGCGCTCGCATGCGGGAACACGGTAGTCCTCAAGCCGGCGGAAACGACGCCCTTGACCGCGTTGAAGCTCGCCGAGCTGATGCGCGACGTGGATCTCCCACCCGGCGTGGTCAACATCGTGACCGGCGCGGGCGACACGGGCGCCGCGATCGTCGAGCATCCTGACGTCGACAAGATCGCATTCACCGGCTCCACCGAAGTGGGGCGGCTGATCCAGCGGCGGCTCGCCGGCACCGGCAAACATTTCACGCTCGAGCTCGGCGGCAAGGCTGCAAATGTCATTTTCGCCGACGCCGCCATCGACCAGGCCGTGGAAGGCATCGTCAACGGCATCTTCTTCAATCAGGGCCACGTCTGCTGCGCGGGCTCCCGCCTGCTCGTGCAGGAATCGGTGGCCGATGAGGTGATCGCCAAGCTCAAGGAGCGAATGGAAACGCTGATCGTCGGCGATCCGCTCGACAAGAATACCGACATTGGAGCAATCAATTCCGCCGCGCAGCTGGAAAAGATCGAGCAGTACCTGCGGATCGGTCAGGCGGAAGGCGGCGAGATGTACCAGAGCTCCTGTTCTCTCCCCGAGACCGGCTACTGGTGCCGGCCGACTCTGTTCAGTGGAGTGTCGCAGTCCAACCGTGTCGTTCAGGAGGAGATCTTCGGGCCGGTCCTTTCCATGCAGACATTCCGCACTTTCCAGGAAGCGCTCGACAAGGCCAACAACACGCCGTATGGCCTGTCCGGTGGCGTGTGGACCGACAAGGGCGCGAAAATATTCAAGATGACCCGTGGGATCCGCGCCGGCGTCATCTGGGCGAACACGTTCAACAAGTTCGATCCGAGCGCGCCGTTCGGCGGCTATAAGGAGAGCGGCATGGGCCGGGAAGGCGGCCTACACGGTCTCGGCGCCTACGTGGAGCTTTACTGATGGCGCGCCGGAGGAATTCGCCCCAGTCGAGTTCCCCCTCCCGCTTGCGGGAGAGTATTGCCGTCAGACCCTCTCCCTCGAGGACGAGGGAGAGGGCGGGGGTGAGGCCGCAGGCGCGCAAGGGCAAAGATGCCGGCCGCACCGGTGCGCGCGTGCCGGTGGCAAAGACTTACAAGCTCTACATCGACGGCAAGTTTCCGCGCAGCGAGTCGGGCCGCTACTACCCGCTGCAGCGCGACGACGATCTCGTGATCGCCAATGTCTGTCGCGGCAGCCGCAAGGACTTTCGGGATGCCGTGGTCGCAGCACGCAACGCGTCCGGCCCGTGGTCTCAGGCGAGCGCCTACCTAAGGGGTCAGGTCTTGTATCGTGCAGCGGAAATGCTCGAGGGTCGTAGCAGGCAATTCGCCGCCGAGCTCACCCTGCAGGGGATCGCAAGACGCCGTGCCGAGGACGAGGTGACGGCGACGATCGATCGTCTCGTCTATTACGCCGGTTGGGCGGACAAGTACCAGCAGGTATTCAGTGCGGTGAATCCGGTGGCCACCTCGCATTTCAACTTTTCCGTGCTCGAGCCGATGGGCGTCGTCGCGGTCGTTGCGCCGGATTCGAGCGGTCTGCTCGGGCTGGTATCGAATGTCGCCCCTGCGGTCGTGGGTGGCAACACGTGTGTCGTGCTCGCCTCACAGTCGCTGCCGCTCTCGGCGATCAGCTTCGCCGAAGTGCTTCACGCCGCGGATTTCCCCGCTGGCGTGATCAACGTACTCACCGGTCTCAAAGCCGAGCTGATCGAGCAATTCGCCTCGCACATGGATGTCAATGCGGTCATCTGCGGCGACGCGGATGCTGCAGCGGAGCGCAAGATCGAGGAACTGGCCGCCGACAACATCAAGCGGGTCGTCCTGCGCGGCGGCGTGGACTGGAACAGTGCCGCAGCCCAGAGCCCCTACGCCATCAGCGACACTCAGGAAACGAAGACCACCTGGCATCCGATCGGAAGCTGACCCTCACCCTGGCCCTCTCCCGCAAGCGGGAGAGGGATGACGGAGTTCAATCGGTCGGTTTGCGAGACACTTGTTGGGGGAGAGAAAAATGAAACTCCAATGGGTCGAGACCTTTCGTCAGCGCTATAACTCCTTTGCAGACGCGCTTGGAAACGTACTGGTTGACGCGTTCCACTATCTGGCTCTGTTCGCCATCGGCGCGGCCATCGTGTGGTCCGCCGTCGCGGCGTTCCTTGCGATGACGGCGAAGGGCCACGCGTCGATCGACGATATCCTGCTCTTGTTCATCTACCTCGAACTCGGTGCCATGGTCGGCATCTATTTCAAGACCAACCACATGCCGGTGCGGTTTTTGATTTATGTGGCGATGACCGCGCTCACCCGGATGCTCATTTCGGACGTGCAGACGCACCACCGGCCGGACCAGAGCGTCATCCTGATTTCTGGAGCGATTCTCTTGCTCGCGCTGGCTACGCTGGTCGTCCGCTATGCGTCATCGAAATACCCCTCCGGGCAGGCGAGCGAGCCGGGCGGGCGCTGACCCTCACCGCGGCTCTCACCCCAACCCTCTCCCACAAGTGGGAGAGGGAGAAGAAATCACCAGCACAAGCGCAACTCCTTGAGGCCGCGGAAGACGAGGCCGGTTCGATACTCCGGTTGATCGCCGTCGAGCCGGATACCCGGCAAGCGCCTGAGCAGCGTGCCGAACAGAATCTCGAGCTCGAGTCGCGCCAGAGGCGCGCCGAGACAGAAATGGTTGCCGGCGCCGAACGCGAGATGGCGATTGGGCTGGCGGCCGACGTCGAATTCATCCGCACGCTCGAACGCCCGCGGGTCGCGGTTCCCGGAACCGTACAGGAAACCGACGGTGTCCCCTTTCTTGAAGGCGACTCCGCCATATTCGAGGTCCTCGAGCACGTAGCGGTGAAAGAGCTGCAGCGGCGAATCGAAGCGCAGCATCTCCTCGATTGCCGTGGCGAGCAGCGCTGGATCCTTCCGCAGCCGGGCCAGTTGCTCGGGATGACGCAAGAGAGCCAGCAGTCCGTTGCCGGCGGCATTGACGGTCGCCTCGTGCCCGGCATTGAGCAGCAGCATGCACGTTGAGATCAGCTCGTCACGCGTGATCTCGTCACCCTGGTCGCAGGTCGAGACCATGGCGCTGATCAGGTCGTCGCGCGGATCCGCTCGCCGCGCCTCGGCGAGATCATTCAGGGCGGTCGCGAATTCGAACGTCGCGGCCTCAGCGCGCGCTTCGTCATCAGCGGAGTGATCCTTTTCGTACAGGCGGACGATCTGCGTCGACCAGGGACGCAGCCGATGCCGCTGGTCGGCAGGCCAGCCCAACAGCTCCGAAATGACGCCGACGGGTAGCGGCACGGCCAGATCCTCGAGGAAGTCCATCCGCCCCTTGCTCACGATTCCGCTCAGAAGCTCGTCGACCAACGCCGGGATGCGATTCCGCAGATCGCGAATCAGCTTCGGGCTGAGTGCGGCAGCGACGAGCCGCCGCAGACGTGCGTGGTCAGCGCCCTCTCTCTCCAGCAGGTTCACGCGCACGTAGCGGCTATAGTTCGGTAGCTGGTCCCAGTGCTCGGCTCGCCGCTTTCGCTCGATCTCCTCGCGGCTGGCGATGTGATCCAGGGTTCGCCCGAGGCGTCCGTCGAACAGGAGGCTGCGGATATCGCCATAGCGGGCGAAAAGCGTCATGCCCGCTTCCACGAAGTGGAAGATCGGGCTGCGCTCGCGCAACTGGGCATAGACGGGATAGGGATCGGCGGCGAACGACTGCTCGTAGGGCCGAAATTCGCTGGGGCTAGCGGTGTTCATGTGCGCAAGAACGGGACCTGACCCGTGTACAAAATCACGGCCGTTTTGTCTTGCACAGCGGTCCACTATAGTCTAGCAATGGTGGTGGTCGGCCGCTCTTGCCCGTATGCGGAAACGCTCTCCTAAGTCCAAAGCGGCGCCCAAAGTAATGCTGGTCGACCGGCCCGCGCGTAAACGCCGCAGAGGCGCTACGGAGGATAGTGTGCATGCGGCCATCTACGACGCGGTCATGGATCACCGGCTTCCTCCGGGGATCAAGCTCACCGAGTCCGCTTTCGCGGAGTTTTTCGGGGTCAGCCGCACGATCATCCGCAAGGCGCTGTTCCGGCTCTCCCAGGAGGGAATCGTCGCGTTGCGCCCGAACCGCGGGGCCGTGGTTGCGAGCCCCACGCCCGCAGAAACCCACAATGTGTTCGATGCGCGCAAACTGATCGAGCGCGAACTCATCCGCATGGTCGCCCAGTCGCACACGAAGAAGCAGATCGATGAGCTCAAGGCGCTCGTCCGCCGTGAGAAGTCCGCACAACAGGACCGCGACGCGAGGTCGCTCGTTCGTCTCACCGGTGACTTTCACGTCCGGCTGGCGCAGTTCGCGGGCAACCCGGTACTCGCCAATCTCGTGACCAGCCTGGTCTCGCGCACGTCATTGATCATCGCGCTTTACGAGGCACCGGGTGTACCGGCATGCCCGACGCACGATCACTCGGAGCTGATTACCCTGATCGAGGCAGGCGACGGCGCGACGGCGGCTCACGCGATGTCGCAACACCTTGCGGAGATCGAGGATCGCCTCGATCTGTCGACGGCACAGGGACCGCTCGATCTCAACGAAGTCTTCGCCCGCACGTAGATAGTCGGTACCGGGTTTGCCTTATTGGCCATTTGGGTTATCCGGTGGGGATCTGCAAATGGCCAATAAGGCAAACCCGGTACCGACTATCCGAAGAGATCGGCGAGGCGAAAACCCGCGATTCTGAACACCTGACGCAGGCTCTCGTCGAGCTCCGACTTTGCGTCAGCGTGGATTCGAGTCCGGCAGCTTTCCAGAATCGAACGCAGGCTGGCGTCACGCACGGCGAAGATGAAGGGAAACCCGAACTTGAGCTCGTAGTCGCGGTTGAGTTTCTCGAGCTCTGCCCGCTCGGCCGAGCTCGCCTCGAGCAGTCCCGCGCCGGCTTGCTCCAATCGAGAGTAGCCGCTCAACCGCAGCCGGGTGCCAAGCGGCGGATGCATCCGCAGCAGCTTAAGCTGCCGCGCCTGACCGGCTTCGAGTACAGCCTCCTGCATCGCGCGCTCGAGCGCTTCGTGGTCCTTGAACGGCCGCGCTTGCCATGCCTGTTCAGCAACCCATGGCGAACGCTCGAAGACGCTGCCAAATCTGGCGACGAACGTCGGGCGATCCATCGAATTGAGCTGGGCGATCGACAGCGGCTCGGTGGTCATCGCCTGGAAGTCTTGCCGCTCGGGTGGTGCGCGCTCCAGTGCCGCGCAATGTCCACGCGCCGGCAGATCCACACCTTGTCGTGTCGCTGCACATGGTCGAGAAAGCGCTCCAGCGCGGCGGTCCGTGCCGGCTTACCCGCCAATCGACAATGCAGGCCGACCGACATCATCTTCGGCGCGCGCTCACCCTCCCGGTAGAGCACGTCGAACGTGTCACGCAGATAGGCAAAGAACTCATCTCCGGTGGAGAAGCCCGCCAAGCTGGCAAACCGCATGTCGTTGCAATCGAGCGTGTATGGCACGACGAGGTGGGCCCTGCCGTTGACGCTGTCCCAGTAAGGCAGATCGTCAGCATAGGAATCCGCGTCGTAGAGGAAACCGCCGTGCTCCACCACCAGGCGCCGCGTATTCGGACTGTCGCGGCCTGTGTACCAGCCAAGCGGCCGCTGGCCACTGAGCTTCTCGATTGCAGTGACAGCGAGCGCGATGTGCTGCCGCTCGGTCTCGACGTCGACGAACTGATAGTTGATCCAGCGCCAGCCGTGGCTCGCGATCTCGTGTCCGCCCTCCACCATAGCGGCCACAGCTTCCGGATTGCGCTGCAGGGCCATTGCGACACCGAACACCGTCAGCGGCAGGCCTCGCTTTTCAAATACACGCAGCAACCGCCACACACCGGCACGGCTGCCGTACTCGTACAGCGACTCCATGCTCATGTGACGCACGCCCGCAAGCGGTTGGGCGCTCACGATCTCCGACAGGAACGACTCCGACGCCGGATCGCCGTGCAGGATGCATTGCTCGGCGCCTTCCTCGTAGTTGAGCACGATCTGCAGTGCGAGACGTGCGCCGCCGGGCCACTGCGGGTCGGGCGGTGCTGCACCGTAACCGACCATGTCGCGCGGATAGTCCGGACTCGTTGGCACAGCGATTGGATACAATTAGGGTGGCAGATTGAGAACATATTATAATTCAATCGGTTCCACCAGCCACATCGACGGCGCACCCGATGAACCAGGACATCCCGGCCGGACTGATCAACCTGGCGGACGACTCGCTCGGCGCGCAGGCGTTGTGGGTCAGCGATGAGTTCTTCGCCGCGAAGGAACGGATGCTGCGCCCGACGGAACCTGTGTTCCGCGCGAGCACATTCGACGATCACGGTCAGTGGATGGACGGCTGGGAAACGCGTCGTCGCCGCGGCCCCGGGCATGATTCCTGCGTAGTCCGCCTGGCGTATTCCGGCGTCATCAAGCTCATCGATATCGATACGCGGCACTTCACCGGCAACTTCCCGGCGCAGGCTTCGGTCGATGCGACCAACGATGTGGACCCGCTGGCCCCCGGCACCCGCTGGACCACGATCCTGCCGGCCCGTGCGCTGGGAGGTGACCGCCACAACACTTTCCCGATCGAAGACGGTTCCACGTGGCGGTCGCTGCGTCTCAACATCTTTCCGGACGGTGGCATCGCGCGGTTCCGCGTGTGCGGCGTCGTCCGGCCGGATTGGACCGCAGTCCGCAATGATGAACTGGTGGATCTCTTCGCCGTCGAGCGCGGCGGGATCGCGCTACAGGCGAACGATCAACACTACGGCGATATCCGCAACCTCAACCGGCCCGGTCGCGGGGTGAACATGGGCGACGGCTGGGAAACGCGGCGGCGGCGCGAGCCCGGCTTCGATTGGGTGATCGTTAAGCTCGGTCATCCGGGAACGATTCACGAGGTCGAGATCGACACGGCGCATTTCCGCGGCAACTTTCCCGACCGCGTCTCGCTGAATGGCGCGCTCGTCCGCGGGCTCTCCGATGACGCGCTGGCGGCATCCAGCATGCACTGGCCGTTGCTGCTGCCCGAACAGCCGATGAGCGCCGATGCCCAGCACCCGTTCAAGAAGCAGCTCGTCGGACTCGGCCCCGTCTCGCACGTGCGCATGAACCTTCACCCGGACGGAGGAGTTTCCCGGCTGCGCCTTGTCGGCACGATCGCGCGATTGTGAGCGTAGCCGTGCGCGTGCTCACACCCGAACCGCTGACTGCCGCCGCGTTTGCTGGATTCGGCGACGTCGTCGCGACTGGCGAGGCACACGAGCTCATCAACCGAGGCACGGCCCGTCAGTACGCGGATCTTGCTCAAATCGACATTGCGGCCGGCGGTGGGCGTCCGCGCATCAGCATCTATCGAGCCGTCCCTTTCGAACTGCCGCTCCCGATCGTTATGCTCGAGCGCCATCCACTCTCGAGCCAGCTCTTCATGCCGCTGCACGGCGAACCATTCCTGATCGTCGTCGCCCCGGCGGGTAATCGCGTGGACGCTTCCGCCGTGCGCGCGTTCGTGACCAATGGCCGGCAGGGGATCAACTACCCTCGCGGCACCTGGCATCACCCGCTCATCGCGCTCCTCGACCCGAGCGAGTTCCTGGTCGTCGACCGCGCGGGCCACGGCAAGAACTGCGACGAGTTTTTCTTCGAGAGTCGCGAAATCGTGTTGCAGCCAGCCGCGCCCGTCGCTGCCACACGCGAACCTTAGGATCCAGTAAGAATCGGGCGCGCGGGAATTCACGCGCAAGAATCGGATTGTGACGAGCGCTGCGGCTGCATAGTATCGAGAGCGCATGAATCAGGCTGTAGGAGACAACGATGTCGATCGACCTGGCGGCGAAACTCCTGTTCTCAGCCGTGCTGGTGGGCTCGCTGCCGTCGGCTTCAGATGTCATGCCACCGCGGCTGTATGAAGTCACGACCGAGACCGCAATGCCCCATCTCGAGGAGAACCTTCGGTACACCAACACCCTGGAGAAGCGCTGTCTCGCGCACCAGCAACTCTCAACTGCGTTCCCGATCCTGAGTCACGCTGCGCTCAAGGGCTGCAGGCTGGACCAGGAACATCGCCAACACGACACAGTTTCGTACGTCTTGGTCTGCGAAGGCGGAAACGGGACGACCGGTAGTGCAACCTGGCGGATCGGCGAGCACCAGATCAGAGGTAACCTCAACGTCAAATTGGGCGGAAAGAACATGACCTTCTATCAACGTGTCACGGGCAGGGCTTTGGGTGATTGTGAGCCCGAGGCGAGATAACTCCACCACGATCTAGCGGCGTCCAGTCACTGTTCGCTGCGTGTTAGGCAACGGCAATACGGTCTTACGGTTGCTTTCCCGAAGCAGTCTCGGCCACACCACCGCTTCAGTCAGTCCAGATGCGCTTCCGGTACCGCGCGGCGCGACTCCTGCTCGTCCTGCCGGCCGGAGGATTCGCGGTGGGTCGAGACACAATGCTCAGTGTGCGGCCAATGGCCTCAAGGTTACCCTATGGATAGCACCCGGTGAGACGAGGATAACGCCGATCACCCCGGCGCGGACGCCCTGCTCCTTCTCAGGTCGCCGCCGATGAGCTAGCCTTCATGGGGCGAGATGGCAACAGCGTCACAGGATGCTCTAGCCTCACAGATCATCGGGGATACGGAAGGATTCCATTGGCACAGCCGGCAGACGTTTTCATCAGTTATTCGCGCGAGGACAAGGACCGCGTTCTTGCCCTGGCGGCGAAGCTCCGCGCTGCCGGCGTGGCCGTCTGGATCGACCAGGGCGGCATCGACGGCGCCACCTTGTGGGGCGAGGAGATCGTCAACGCGCTGGAAAGAGCCAAGGTCCTGCTGCTGGTGGTGACGGAGTCGGCCGTCCGGTCGCAAAACGTCACCAAGGAAGTCGTCCTCGTCAGCGAGCGCAAGGGGCATATCCTGCCCGTGCACCTCGACCAGACAGTCATTCCGCCGAGCCTCAGGTATCCACTGGCCGGCATACAGCACATCGAGTATTTCCAAGGCGATCCAGATGAGAACCTGAAGACGATTCTCCGGTCGCTCGAGCGGGCCGGCGTGATCATTATCCCGCCGCACGACGCGAGGGCAGCCGCATCCGCTGAAGAGCCTGGCTCCCGGCAGTCGGCAACCCATGTCGGGCACGGCACCGAGCTCGTAATCGAACGCGGCGCGCTCGCCGTACTGCCCTTCGACAACATCAGTCCTGACAAGGAAACCGATTATTTCAGCGACGGGCTGACCGAAGAGCTGATCGCGAGATTGTCGCTGGTCAGCGAAATTGAGCTCGTCTCGCGCTGGGCGTCCATGCAATACAAGGGCCGCGAAAAAGACATTCGCGGGATCGGCAGCGAGCTCGGCGCGCGCTACATCGTCGGTGGCAGCGTCCGCCGGTTCCAGGACTCCGTGCGCATCACCGTGCAGCTCGTCGACGTCGAAAGTAACCGCCAGATCTGGGGCAACACTTACAAGGGGAAGCTCGACGACATCTTCGACATCCAGGAACAGGTTGCGCAGCAGATCGTCGAGGCACTGAAGCTCAAGCTCAGCTTCTCCGAGAAGGTTTCGCTGACGAAACGCCAGACGGTCAATGCACAGGCCTACGACCTCTACCTGCGCGGCCAGGCCTATTTGTACCGCCTCACGAAGCGCGGTACGGAGTACGCCGTCCAGCTTTTCGAGAAGGCCATAGAACTCGATCCGCGCTATGCGGCCGCTTACGCCGGCTGCTCCTGCGCCTACGGTCAGATGTATCAGTGGTTCGCGCGCGAGGAGCGCTACCGGGACAAGGCCCAGGAGCTCAGCTTCAAAGCGCTGATGTACGACAGTAACCTGTCCGAGGCGTACACGGCGATGGGACTTTCGTACTTCATCTGGGGCAAGTTCGACGAAGCCATGGCATCGGTAAGGAAAGCCATTGAGCTCGATGCCGACGACTTCATCGCACATTGGACGCTCGGGCGCATCCATTTCTCGACCGGCCAGCTGGAGCAGGCGATCGACTATTTCCAGCGAGTCATCGACATCCAGCCCGGGTTCTACGTGGCCTATATGGACCTGCAGCAGACGTTGAGGGGACTCGGTCGAGTCGAGGAAGCGGCGGCCGCAAGCCGCCGGGTGCTCGAGCTGATGCCAAACTATCTGTTGCAGAATCCGGACGATTCCCGCGGGAGAATTTTCTACGCGTTTACGCTGATGGACGCCGGCAACAAGGTGGATGCGATCCGGGAGGGGGACGCCGCGATCGAGTCGAGCCCGGGGGACTCCGTGATGCTCTACAACGGCGCGTGCCTGTACTCGAGGCTCGGCGAAACGAGACGCGCCGTGGACACGCTTCGCCAGGCGATCAACGCGGGGGTCAGGAACTTCGGATGGATGAAGCACGACCCCGATCTCGACCCCCTGCGCGGAGATCCCGAGTTCATCGAGTTGATGGAGGGCAGGTAGCACGCTCACACGCGCGTTGTTGGACAAACCAGAAATGCCCCGCAAGGGGCCTTTTCTTTGTTCATCACCAAATGCGACTTCCTTGGCGCCGTGAAAACCGACGACCCGTAGCTTTTTTTGACCTACAGACCCTTGCCAGCCACGGATGTCGACCGCGGGGTCCACGGTGCTGGTTTAAGGACAGGAAATCCAATCGCAACTCAGTTGGTGTGGGCGCCGCTCGCGTACCAGCGTTCGACCACAGCGCGTTCTTCGTCCGTCATCTCGGTGAGGTTCGCGAACGGCATGGTCTTCGTCACTACGACGCGATCGAAGATCCGTTGCGACCAGACCTTGACCTGGCGGGGTGTATCGAACGCCACGCCGGCGGCCGTTACGGGCGACATGGGATGCGTCGGCGCCGACGAATGACAGGTGACGCAGCGCGCGTTGATGATTCGGTGCACCTCGGCGAACGGCACGTCTCGATTCGCGGCCAGCGCGCTCGACGCGCTACCTGAGCCGCGCGGCGCCAATGCTGCAACGAGGATGGCGCCGACCACCGCGGCAGCGAGCGGCAGCGCCACGACGTGCCGGCCCTGATTGCGCCGATTGAAGTAATGCCTGATCAGCGCGCCCACGACGAAAATCACGAACAGGACCAGCCAGCTGTATTGGTGCGCGTAGGTGAACGCGAAGTGCGGGCTGATCATCACGAAGACGACCGGCAGCGTCAGATAGTTGTTGTGCACCGACCGCTGCTTGGCGCGCGCGCCGAGCCGCGCATCCGGCTCCACGCCCTGCAGTTTTGCGGCAACCAGCTGCTTTTGTGACGGGATGATCACCCGCAAGACATTGGCGACCATGATCGTGCCGAGCACGGCGCCGATCTCCATGAATGCGCCGCGACCGCCGTACAGCTGGCTGACGCCGTAGCACAGCGCGAGCACGAGCGCAGCACCGAGCAGCGCGAAACGTCCGCCGCTCAGACCGAGCCTGCAGAGGCCGTCATAGAGGAACC
>Ga0209108_10000094_pt1 | contig 40955 bp, 37 predicted proteins | sample Rifsed10ft1_FD_184003 | JGI IMG/M metagenome (GOLD analysis project Ga0209108, IMG submission 184003) | Soil microbial communities from Rifle, Colorado, USA - sediment 10ft 1 (version 2) | ecosystem: Environmental > Terrestrial > Deep subsurface > Rock core/Sediment | place: Rifle, Colorado...
CGGGGATCGCTTCCGGACGGGTTCGGGGGCGGCGGCGACGCCGGTGGGCTCGATGCCACAGGGCTCGCTGCCCTCGTCTCCGGTGGGCGGTGCCTTCGTGGGCCTCGTGTCCGCGCCGGATCGGACCTTTCACGTGGAGAGCCGGACGGTCGTGACCGTGGGCGGGGAGGTCGTCACGGTGGTTTCGGCCTTGGACTTCGCCGGCCCGGCCTACGCCGGGACACTGGACGTCACGACGTCGGCCCGCCCCACACACTCGGACATCGTGGTCATCCCGCCCGTGGCCTATTCCCGCGAGTCGGGCGGCCCGTGGCGCGACGGCGACGCCCCGAAGCGGAGCCTCGACCCCTTCCTCGGGCTGACCTCGGGAACCGTCATCGCGGACCTCGGGGCGGAGGTCGTGGACGGGCGCCCGCTGCGGCACCTACGGGTCGCGCTGTTGCCCGTCGACACGACCTTCGCGTCGGCCGTGAAGGACGTGGTCTACACCTCGACCGTCTTCGACCTGTGGGTGGACGCGTCGGGGGCGCCGGTGCGCGGCCTGTTCACGTTGGATGCTCGGGCGCGCAAGGACGACAAGCCCGTTCCCGTCTCCATCCGCTCCGATCTCAGCTTCTCGCGCGTCGGCGAGCCGCTGGTGATCGCCCCGCCGGAGGGGTAGCCGAGCTGGGCCGGCGCCAGGGGAAGAGGCGCGTGGCGGCCACGTCGCACCAGACGAGTCCGGGCTGCTGCGGCGGTGCCGTGCCCTCGGCGAGCGCGCGGACCCAGCCGAGCGAGCCGCCCGGGAAGCGCGCCGCGAACACCTCCGGGTAGCGTGCCATGAGCTCGCGGTTGCGTCGCGTGGCGCGCACCACCCAGCAGGCGGCGACACGATATGGGCCCTCGTCGCCACCCGCGACTGCGGCAAGCCCTTCGGCCTCGGCCACCTTGCGCGACGACGAGCGCGCCCCCTGCCCGATGTTGCCGATCGTGTTCCAGCACTCGATGAGGATCAGCGTGCGCTGCGGATCGTCGCGCAGGGCCGCGTCGGAGGAGCGGCTCGGATCGGCGGGGCGCGTCGGCAGCTCGAACGAGCGGCCCCTTCCCGTCGCGCGGCCGAGCCGCAGGATCAGTTCCTGGATCTTCAGATGGCCCGCATCGGCCGGTTCCTCGTCGGGATCGCGGGCCATCGTCACGCCGAGCGGCCGGCCCAGCGCGGTCGCGACCCGCTGCCAGGTGTCCAGCGAGGCGTGCCCGCCGAGGCCTCGTTCCATGCGCGAGATCATCATCGGCGACACCCCCGCCCGCCGGCCTAACTCCTGTTGCGTCCAGCGGCGCCGCCGCCTCGTGACGAGGATCTCCCCGCCGAGGCGCGCGAACTGCTCCTGGTTGCGGCGGGCCACCTCCGCGGCGAGGTCGGGGCGTCTGAGTCGGCTCATCCTCGTTCTATGGTCGCTGGCTGGGCTTGGCAGCGGCTAGGCTCCGGCTTACCCGGAGATTGGCCCACACTCGCCACCCTTGTGGCCCGAGAGATGGCTCGAAACGCACGTTCTATGTTCGTTGCGGTCGATAGGGTGCCCCTCCACCACCCGGCCTCGGGCCTTCAGCGCACGCCTCACGTTCGGCCCGAACATAGAACGAGGTCCGGTGCGCTCTGGGCCCCGACGCCTTCCAGCCTCGAGGTCCCGCCCCGACACCCGAGCCCGACTCACGGCCCCTTTCCCGCATCACCCGAACGAAGAGGCCGGCCCTTGAGGGCCGGCCTCTGTCGCGAACCGATGAACCCGGGGAGCGGCGCGACCGCCACTCCCCGAGGAGGGAGGCGAACCTACTGGCCGCCCTCGGTCAGGGTGACCGTGGCCTTCGTCCAGGACTCGCCCTTCGCGTCGCCGGCGAGGTCCTTGAGGGCCTTCTCGGCGTACGAATTCGTCCAGGCGTCCGCGTCGGGTGCCTGGGTCAGGATCTTGCCGTCGAGCGCGACCTGGACGGTCCGTGCGAACGCGGCGCCGTCCATCATGCCGATGCCGTTGGGGGAGGGCCAGATGAGGCCGCTGATCTCGTTGAGCTGCCAGGTCTGGTGACCCTTGGGCAGCTTGGCATCTGCGGCGAGGACGCTGTCCACGCACTTCGCGGCATTGTCGCGGCAGAACATCCAGCCCTTGAACGAGGCGCGCAGGAACTTGACGGCCACGTCCTCGTGGTCCTTCAGGTAGGCCTGCGAAGCGAAGATCCCATCCTGGAGCATGGCCGTGCCGGCCGACTCCATGCTGATGACGTCCAGGGCGTCGGCCGTGTAGAGGCTCCCCGTGTCGGGGTTCTTGGCCTCGAGGACCTGCGCGTACTCGTTGTAGATCATCGCCTGGGCGGCGTCGATCTCGCCGTTGAGGAACGCGGTCATCGTGAAGTCCTGGGAGACGATCGTCACGTCCGAGGCGTTGGTCGGGTCCATCCCGACCTTCTGCATCGCGGCGTACAGCTCGGCCTCGTTGCCGAAGCCCCACGTGCCGACCTTCTTGCCCCTCCAATCCTCGGGCTTGGTGATGCCCGAGTCCTTCCAGGAGATCTGCAGGGTGCCCGACCGCTGGAAGACCTGGCCGATGAACTGGATGTCGGCGCCGCTCTCGCGCGCGGCGAGCGCCTTGGGCACCCAGGAGATGCCGAACTCGGCGTTGCCGCCGGCCACGACCGTCGCCGGGACGATGTCCACGCCGCCGGGCAGGATCGTGACGTCCAGACCCTCGGCCTTGTAGTAGCCCTGGTCCACGGCCGCGAAGTAGCCCGCGAACTGGGCCTGCGGGAACCACTGGAGCTGAAGCTTGATCGGCGTCAGCGCGGCGGGGGCGGACGAGCACCCGACGGCGACGAGCATGATCGCGGCGCCCACGGCCACGAGACGACGAGGCAACCTCATCGCACCCTCCTCATTGGGTCCCTGGAAAGGGGGACCTGCCTCCTCCGACGGACCGATGCGTGCATGGCCCGTGTTCATCGCCCGTCGCGCGCGCTCCCGGGCGCCGGGACGGTCCTCGATGTCTCGGCGCAGTCTACGCGATGGTGGGGCCGCCGGGGGACCGAGATTCGCGCTGCGGCCCCCACGAGGTGCCCCCCTACGCCTCCCCCGCCCGGAACGAGGAGTGCCAGGGCATCACGAGTCGCTCGACCGCGACGACGAGCATGTACAGCCCGATGCCGATGGAGCAGGCGAAGACGATCGCGGCCCAGGAGCGCTCGAGGTTGAGGAACGCGGCGTAGCGCACGATGTACTGGCCGATGCTCAGGCTCGGCGCCCCGAAGTACTCCCCGATGATGGCGCCGATCGTGGCCAGGGTCGTGGCCACCTTCAGCGCGGTGAAGACGAACGGCAGCGCCGACGGCACGCGCACCATGCGGAAGACCTGCGCCTCGCTGGCGGCACCCGAGCGCAGCAGCTCCAGCGCGGCCGGGTCCACGTGGAGCAACCCGCGGGCCGTGTTGATCATGACCGGGAAGAAGCAGAGCACGGCCGCCACCATCGCCTTGGAGAGCTGCGAGTCGAGCCCGAACCAGTTGTTGAGCAGCGGCGCGAAGGCGATGATGGGGACCGAGTTGACCGCGACCGCGAAGGGCAGCAGCGACTCGCGCAGGCCCACCCAGCGCGCGGTGAGGGCACCCATGAGGATGCCCGCCGAGGAGCCGATGATCAGGCCGGCGATGATCTCGACGAGGGTGTAGGTGGTCGAGGCCCACAGCTCGGGCAGGTATGTGACCCAGGCCTCGGCGATCCTCGAGGGTGCGGGCAGGATGAACTGCGGCAGCCCGAGGAAGCGGACGAGGATGTCCCACACCACGAGGAACCCGACGAAGATCCCCAGCGGCAGGAGCCAGCCGCGCAGCGTGCGCGCGACGGTGACGCCCGAAGACGGCGCGGGGGCCGCGACGACGCTCAAGCCGACAACCCCTCGGCGGCGACGCGGCGCGGATCGACCGCCTCCCCCTCCGAGCCGCGCAGGCTCTCGCGCACCTCGGTGACCAGCTCGAAGTAGTGCTCCATCTCGCGCGTTTCCACGTCGCGGTGGCGCGGCAGGTCGATGGGCACGATCTTCGTGATGCGCCCCGGCCGCGCGGACATGACCACGACGCGCGTCGAGAGGAAGACCGCCTCGGGGATCGAGTGCGTGACGAAGATGACCGTCGTCGCGGTGCGCTCCCAGATGCGCAGCAGCTCCAGGTTCATCCGCTCACGCGTCATCTCGTCCAGGGCGCCGAACGGCTCGTCCATGAGCAGGATGGCCGGGTCGAGGGCGAGTGCCCGGGCGATCGCCGCGCGCTGCTGCATGCCGCCCGAGAGCTGCCAAGGATGGTGGCCGGCGAAGTCGCCCAGCTCGACCAGGGCCAGCATCTCCCGGGCCCTGGCCTCGCGCTCCTGTTTCGGGCGGCCGATGATCTCGAGCGGCAGCTCGACGTTGCGCTGCACCGTCCGCCAGTCGAACAGCACCGGCGCCTGGAAGACCATGCCGTACTCACGAGCGAGGCGAGCCTCCCGGGCGAGCTTGCCGTTGACCATGACCGTGCCGTCGCTGACGCCGATCAGGTCACCCACGATGCGCAGCAGCGTGCTCTTGCCGCAGCCCGACGGCCCGATGAGCGAGATGAACTCGCCGCGCCGCACGGAAAGGTCGATGCCGCTCAGCGCCTCCACGCGGGCCGCCTTCTGGCCGCGCCCCTCGAAGACCTTGGAGACGCCCGAGAGCTGGACGACGGTGTCGGTCTGGCTGTCTGTCATGCGCGGGCTCCGTCTTCGGTCGGTCGATAGCCCCGCAGGGCGATGCGCTCGGCGGTGACGACGAGCAGGAAGGCGACGATGCCCAGGGCGGCGCAGGCGGCGATGGCCGCCCACAGATCCTGCGGGGAGAAGCTGTAGTACTGCATCGCCTGGAGCAGCGCGCCCCCCAGCCCGTCCCGGATACCGGCCGGGAACTCGCCCACGATGGCGCCCACGACGCTCGCCGAGGCGGCGATCTTGAAGGCCGTGAACAAGTAGGGCGGGGAGGCGGGGAGGCGGAGCTTCCGGAGCACCGTACGGCGCCCGGCGGCGTAGGAACGCATCAGCTCGAAGGCACGTGGGTCGGCCGAGCGCATGCCGCGGATGGCGGCGATCGTCACGGGGAAGAAGGTCAGGTACGTGGCCACGATGGCCACCCCGAACCAGCCCGCCCGCAGGCCCACCACGACGACCGGGGCGATGGCGATGATGGGCACCGTCTGGCTGGCCACGAGCAGGGGCACCAGGCCGCGCTCGAGCACCTTCACGTGGATGAGCACGATGGCCAGGCCGAGCCCCACGCCCGTACCAAGTGCGAAACCGAGGGCCGACTCGCGGGCGGTGAAGAACGCGGCGCCGATGAGGCTCGAGAGGTACGTCTCGCCCTTCGCGTCCAGCTCCCAGAAGGCCCCGAAGATGGTCCACAGGTGGGGCAGGTTCAGGTCGTTCACCGGCTTCCAGCGGAGCGGCGGATCCCAGTAGAAGCCGTAGTCCGGGAAACGCCACGGGTCACCGGCGAGCAGCTTGGCCGCTTCCCAGCCAACGAGCAGGATGGCGACGATCAGCAGGAAGCCGAGGGCGGGGCGCAGCCGGCGTCGGGTGGACATCCCGCGAAGCTTACTTCGGCCTGGCCCCGGTCTGCGACGCGCCCCCGTACCACGTGGCGCTCCCCGCCGCCCTGTGCCGCCCTGTGCCGCCCGACATTCTCGACACTCATGGATTCCCGGCTTGGGCGCCCTCAGGGTCACGCTCGACGCCCGAACCGCGCCGGGTCACACTCAGGCCACGTTCGGCCACGCTCGAAACGAGGCTGCACCGGGCCGAACCCGGGGCGATCGGCGCGGATAGGAGGCGCTTGTCGCTCCCCAAGCCCCCGTCTACGACTGCCGGGGATTCCACGGGCGTTGCGGCTGCGCCCGTCCGGTGCCACGGCCGCTAGACTCGACAGCGATGATCGCCGACCTCGCGGAGCAGCCGTGAGCCCGCCGACCGACGACGAGATCCGCGCCCACACCATCGGCGAGCTGCTGCCCCATGCCGCGCCCATCCTGATCGTGGACTACGACCCTGTATGGCCGGTGCTGTTCGAGCGTGAAGCGGCGCGCATGTGGCCGACGCTGGGGGATCGAGCGCTCGTGATCGAGCACGTCGGGTCCACGTCCGTGCCGGGGCTGGCCGCCAAACCCTGTATCGACATGCTGCTCGTCGTGCCTGATTCGGCCGACGAACCCGCATACGTGCCGGCCATGGAGGCGGTGGGGTACGTGCTGCGTATCCGCGAGCCCGACTGGTACGAGCACCGCGTCTTCAAGGGGCCGGACACGAACGTCAACCTGCACGTCTTCTCGCCGGGCTGCCCGGAGATCGAGCGCATGCTCGGCTTCCGGGACTGGCTGCGCAGCCACCCCGACGATCGCGAGCTGTACGAGCGCACCAAACGCGAGCTGGCCGGGCAGGAATGGAAGTTCGTGCAGAACTACGCCGACGCCAAGGGCGCGGCGGTCGAGGCGATCATCGCCAGGGCGAGCGGCTCCACCTCACAGACCTGAGGCTCGACGCGAGCTCACCGGGTTGCGATGCCCCCGCCTCGATCTATGGTCGCTACGGGGGTCTGGCAGGGCTCAAGCTCCGGCCGAGGCGAGGTTCCCCGGAGCCGACACCAGCTTGTCGAGCATCGAACCTCCGACACCTCGTCCTATGGTCACGCCGACCGATAAGCCAGGGCCCGAGGGCAGGTCGGGACGACCGCCTACGACTTACGGACGCGCCTCACGCTGGGGACGAGCATAGAATGAGGTCCGGCCGACCGAGGGCCCCCCTGGGCCCGTGCCGCCGCCGCAGCACGGCAAGGGAGGGATCGCCGATGGCAGGATCGAGAAAGTCGGAGCCGGTCGGACGGTTACGCTGGATCCAGGTCGACTCGGTCGACCCCGAGCGCAGCGCGGCGTTCTGGGCTGAGGCGCTGGGCGTCGAAGTGGTCGCTCGACTCGGCGAACCGCCGCAGTTCATCAACCTCGCCGCGGTCGAGCCGGGCGCACCCCAGGTCTGCTTCCAGCGCGTGCCCGAATCGAAAGCCGGCAAGAACCGCGTCCACCTCGACCTGCACGTGGAAGACGTCGAGACGGCCTCGGCGCGCATCGCGGCGCTCGGCGGACGGCGCCGAGACGACCACGACTTCCACGAACACGGCTACTCGTGGCGGCGCATGGCCGATCCCGAGGGCAACGAGTTCTGCCTCGTCTACGGCCTCTGAGCTGGCCGCTCCCCGAAGAACGCGCCGCTACCCCGTGACGGCCTGGTCGGCGATGTCCAGGGCCGCGTCGATGACGGCGAAACCCTCGGCCAGCTGCTCTTCGGTGATGACGAGCGGGGGGTTCGTGTGGATCGAGTTGTTGGCGATCATCGTGTAGAGGCCGTGCTCGCGCAGGTACTTGCCCACGGCCTTCATCTCGTCCGAGGTGCCGTTGAAGGGGGTCATGGGCGTGAACGGCTCGCGCGAGCGCACGAGGTCGAGGATCCCGAACAGCCCCAGGTTGCGCACGGCACCCACGGACGGGTGCTTGCGGTACAGCTCCTCGTGGTGCCGGCGCATCACGGGGCCCATCGCGGCCGCATGCTCCACCAGGCCGTCGGACTCGTAGACGGCGATCGTGGCCAGCGCCGCGGCGCACGAGACGGCGTGCGAGGAGTAGGTCAGGCCGCCGTAGTACATCTTCGACTCGAAGAAGTCGGCGATCTTCCGCCGCATGGCCACCGCGCCCAGCGGCAGGTAGGAGCTGGTCAGCCCCTTGGCCATGGTCATGAGGTCGGGCACCGTGTCCCAGTGATCGATGGCGAACATCCTGCCGGTGCGCCCGAAGCCGGCCATGACCTCGTCCGCGACCATCAGGATGTCGTAGCGGTCGCAGATCTCGCGCACGCCCTGGATGTAGCCGTCGGGCGGGATGAGGATGCCGTTGGTGCCCACGATCGTCTCGAGGAAGACGGCCGCGATGGTGTGCGGCCCCTCGTAGCGGATGACCTCCTCGAGCCCCGCCAGCGCCTCCGCGGCCGATCGCGGCTCCTTCTCGCCCCAGCGATGCGTGTCGGGATAGCGCACCACGCCCACCAGGCCCGGCTCGTTGGCCCAGCGTCGCGGGTCGCCCGTGAGGGTCATCGCCCCGAGCGTCGCGCCGTGGTATGAGCGGTAGCGGGCGAGGACCTTCGTGCGGCCGGTGTAGTGGCGGGCCAGCTTGATCGCGTTCTCGATGGCCTCCGCTCCGCCGAGCGTGAAGAAGACCTTGTCCATGTCGCCCGGCAGGATCTCGGCCAGCTTCGCCCCCAGGCGCGCCCGTGGCTCGGTCGTGAAGGCGGGCTGGACGTACTGGAGCTTCGTCGCCTGCGCCGTGATGGCGTCGATGACCCGCCGATCGCCGTGGCCGATGTTCACGCTCATCAGCTGGCTGTTGAAGTCGATGATGCGCCGCCCCTCGGGCGTGTAGAGGTAGACCCCCTCCGCGTGGTCGATGGCGATCGGGTCGAGCTGGCCCTGCACGCTCCAGCTGAAGAACGTGTGCTCGCGGCTGAGGCGGACGATCTCCTCGCTGGTCATCGAGGCGGGCGTGGTGACGGCCATCGGTGGGGCTCCTGGGCAGGTGATTCGAGGCGACGCGCCGATTGTCGCAGACGGTCGGGCAGCACGCTTCGAGCGCGGCCCCGTCAATCGAGCGGGGGATCGGGCTCCAGCAGCGTGATCAGCGCCGAGTGGTCGAGGTCTCCGCCACCCCGATCCATCAGCCGGCGGAACGCGTCGGCGACGGGGCGGAAGCCGGGTAGATCGACGCCGGCGTGGCGAGCCGTTTCGAGGATGATGCGGGCGTCCTTCTCGTGGATCGCAACGCGGCCGCCGGGGGTGAAGTCGCGCTCGAGCATCCGCAGCCCGTGGACCTCGAGGACGCGGCTGGCCGCGAAGCCACCCAGCAGCGCGTCGCGGACCCGGGCCGCGTCGACCCCGGCCGCACGTGCCAGCGCCAGGGCCTCGGCGACGGCCTGGATGGTCGAGCCGACGACGAGCTGGTTACAGGCCTTGGCGACCATCCCGGCTCCGGTGCCGCCGATGTGGATGATGCGGCTGCCCATGGCGGCGAGCACCGGTCGGGCACGCTCGAGAGCCGCCTCGGAGCCTCCGACCATGATCGAGAGCGTGGCCTCCCTGGCCCCCACCTCCCCGCCGGACACGGGGGCATCGAGCAGGTCGGCGCCGACCTCCGCGCAGCGCTCGGCCAGGGCGACCAAAGCGGAGGGGTCGTGTGTACCCATGTCGACCACGATCAGCCCCGCGCGAGCCCCGGCCAGGAGCCCGCGCGGGCCATCGAGCACGGCCTCGACGTCGGCCGTGTCGGGCACCATGACGATCACCACGTCCGACGTGGCGGCCACCTCGGCCGGGTCGCCGGCCGCCCGCGCGCCGGCGACGACCAGCTTTTTCACGGGGCCCAGTGAGCGCGACTGGACGACGAGCGGGAACCCGGCCCGGAGGATGTTGCGGGCCATCGGCCGCCCCATGATGCCCAGGCCGATGAACCCGACGCGCACGGGGCCTGGAGCGGATGCCGCCATGTCGTCTCCTCCTCGTGCCACTCGTCGTCTGCTGCAAGGCCTTTGACGCGGCGCCGTGTGGACCTGCCCCGGATGCGATAGCGGCCTGCGATCGCGCGGTGCCGATCCCCCTCAGCCGCGCTCGCGCCGGGGGTTACGGCGGCGCCGAGCCGTCCCGTCCCCACCGGGCGCCGACGGCTCCGTCGCGACCGGCAGTTCGGGGAGCGTCTCCTGCGCCACGAGCCCGGACCGGATGATCCGCTGCATCTCGGCCACGACGGCCGGGTCCGTCTCGATCGGCCGGTACTCGGCCAGCCGCCGCTCCACCTCGTCGCAGGCCCGCCCGTAGGCGTCCTTCCCGCCGCGCTTGAGCCAGCCCTCGCGGTTCTCGCGGTCGATGACGGGGCCGGTGAGGTACAGCTCCCGGGGCCAGTGCTCGAGCGTGTGCGGCGCCATGATCAGGTGTTGGTCGGCCATCAGCTGGCGCACCAGCTCCCCGGCGGGCAGGTCGTCCAGCGGCCGCACCTCGCGCACGAAGTGCAGCGCCTGGCCGCACATCTCGTCGTCGAAGACCAGCTTGGCCAGGCTGAAGACGAGCACGAAGTCGAGCATGCCCGGGCCGGACACCGAGTTGACGCCGGCCAGGGCCGCCAGCAGGGCGCCGCCGAAGGTCTCCGCGCCGGCCTGCGCGTCGAGGAGCTTGGCGTCGGAGAGCGCCATGTAGGCCTGGCAGGGTAGCCCGAGTGCCTTGGCCACGGCCACGTAGGCCACGTCGAGGTGCAGCGCCTCGATGGCCGCCATCGGCGCGCTGGCGGACTTCATGTGGAAGGTCGCCGGTGCCCCGCCGAAGAGCACCGGCGCGCCAGGCCGGATGACCTGCGCCATGGTGATGCCGGCCAGCACGTCGACGGTGTGGAACACGGTGGCGCCGACGATGGTCACCGGCGCGATGAGGCCCATGAGCGTCACGGGCACGATCTCGACCGGGATGCCGGCCTCCACGCAGTCGATGAGGTTCTGGCAGGAGTCCTCGCTGTAGCGGAAGTTGCCCGTGGCGGTGATGGTGAAGATCGACATGGGCCGGGCGATGAGGTCGAACCGGTCGTGCCGGAACAGCTCCATCAGCTCGACCATGCGCGGCACGCCGTGCTCCGTGAACGCCCCCGAGACGACCGGCTTGCGCGAGTTCGTGAGGCACATGTAGAGGCGCCACGCGTCCGACACCTGGGCCTCGATGTCGGCGTTCGTCGAGAAGGCCGTGGCCAGGTAGGGGATGTTCTTCAGGCCGTCGCCGAGGCGCACGTATTCGACGAAGTCGGTGGAGTTCGCCAGGCGAGTCTCGCCGGTGCGGTGGTCGAGCACCTTGAGGCCGCTCGAACCGGGCACGAAGTGCACCCGATCCCCACCGATGTCGGCATGCGGGTTGCCGTCGCGGTCGTAGAGGAGGAACGACGTGGGGGCGTCGGCGATGGCCTGCTCCACCACCGCGCGCGGGAAGAGCACGCGCTGGCCCGAGGCGTCGAGCGGGAGGCCGTGGTCAAGCAGCCGCTGGCGCATGGCCGGACCGCGGATCTCCATGCCGGTCTCGGCCAGGATCCGCTTCGCCTCGTCGAGGATCCGGGCGATGAGGTCGTCGCTCAGGATGTTCAGCGTGGGGCGCATCGCCGCCCATTCTGGCGGAGGGCCGTGGCGTGCGCAGCGGCATCGCGGTCACCCGGCGTGCCGTCGGCGCCCCGCCCCGCTGATGCACATGGCCGCATCAAAGGGCGCGCTGATGCTGCCATCGTCATCACGATCGGCCGATGAGTACGCCGTGCCCTGAACGTCGTGCCCCGGCAGGTGCGACCATGAACGGCACGCATGGAGGTGCGGACGGATGGGGACGCGGCCGCATGTCAACCTCGCGGTCGCCATCGCGGTAGTCATCGCGGTAGTCATCGCGCTGGCCTGCACGGGCCCGCCCGGCGTTGGCTCATCGACGCCTGGACCGTCCTCGACCTCCACCGGCTCCGCCCCGACTGATGCGCCCATCGGCATCGCCACCCCGATACCAACCAGCCGAGCCGAGGCCGGCCTGGGCCCCAACGGCCCCACGGAGTCGGCCACGGTCGTCCGCGTCATCGACGGTGACACGATCGTCGTGGACCGCGGGCGCGGCGAGGAGAAGCTGCGCTACATCGGCATCGACACGCCCGAGACGGTCAAGCCCGGCTCGCCCGTCGAGTGGATGGGCCCGGAGGCGTCGGCCGCCAACAAGGCGCTCGTCGCCGGCCGGCACGTGACCATGGAGAAGGACGTCTCCGAGAACGACCGGTTCGGCCGCTTGCTGCGCTACGTCTGGCTCCAGCGGCCGGAGGGCTGGCTGATGGTCAACCTCGAGCTCGTGCGTACCGGCTTCGCCGCCGTGTCGACCTACCCGCCGGACGTGAAGTACGTCGACCTGCTCCTGGCCGCGCAGCGCGATGCGCGGGAGGCGGGGGCCGGCCTGTGGGGTGAACAGCCCGAGCCGATGCGGACGCCCACCCCCACCGCTTCGACCGCAACCACGACGGCGTCGGCTGCGAGACGTAGGCGGGCTCCCGGTCCCGTCCTGGGGTAGACTCCACGACCGCCGCCGGCCGATGCGCCGGACCCGTCCCGGGGGGACGAGAGGATCATCGCCATCGCCCGACGCGCAGTCCCCAGCGCCCTCGCGCTCCTCGTCCTCATCGCGGTCACCGCCGTCGCGGTCGGCCAGCGGGTCACGGTGGGGCGCCCTGCCCTGGCCCGCCTGGCCGGGCTCGCCCTGGTCGTCGGCCTGCTGACGATCGCCGCCGCCGACCCCCTCGCCGGCCCGACCCAGGCCCGCACCGCCCCCGTCGCCGAGCGCACCTTCGCCCGCATCGCCGCTCTCTCGGGCCCGAGCTCGGTCCGACTCCTGAGCATCGGCGCCCCCAGCACCACCCCCACGATCGAGGACGGCCCCGACCTCCAGATACCCGCCCAGCCGGAGACCCCGCCCCACCCCGAGGTCGTCCGCTTCCGCCCCTTCGACCGAGCCGTCCAGGTCCGTCCCGACGCGCCGCTCAGCGTCCGTTTCACGCAGCCGATGGACCATGCCTCGACCCAGGCAGCGTTGCGGGTGAGCGGCCTGGACCTGACGCGCGGCCGCTTCCGCTGGGCCGAGAACGACACGGTGCTCGTCTTCACGCCCTCGGTGCGGCTCGCCTACGGGAAGCGCTACACGATGTCCTTGGGCAGCATCGCGCGATCGGCGGAGGGCATGCCGGTCGATGCGGCCGCGGCCGGCGCCGAGTCCTCGTTCACGGTCATGCCGAAGCCGAAGCCGGCGCCGACGAAGGCCCAGGCCCTGCGCCTGGCCACGGGTTCGCGCTGGGCGTCGCCGCTGCGCGGCCCGATCACCCAGTACTTCGGCCAGCGCCTGACGAGGTACGGCATCCACAGGGGCATCGACATCGACGGCAACACCGGCGATCCGGTCAGGGCAGCCGCGACGGGCACCGTCATCGCGGCCGGCTGGGTGGACGCGTGCAGCGGCATCGCCGTGGGGCTGGACCACGGCCGCGGCCTGTCCAGCTGGTACCGGCACCTCTCGAGCGTTGGCGTGCGCGTCGGACAGCGGGTGTCCGTGGGGTCGATCATCGGGCGCGTCGGTAACACCGGCTGCAGCCTTGGCTCGCACCTGCACTTCGCCATCCGCCGCGGCGACACGTACCTCGACCCGCTGCGCTACGTGCCGCGCTGGTAGGTTCGGCCGATCGCGGTGGCCTTAGCGGCCGCTGCGCCGCCAGGGGGCCGCTCCGCCCTAGCGGCGCGACAGGTAGGCACTGACGAGGTCCCGCGCGTTCTCCAGATGGCGCACGACCTCGGCCTCGGCCCGGTCGGGGTCGCCGGACTCGATTGCCTCGAGCAGGAGGTCGTGCTCCCTGGCCAGCAGCGGCTGCGACGCGTAGAGGATCTCGTCGAGCTTGAGGAGGGAACGCAGGATCGGCACGTTGCTGACGAAGACCTGGTGCAGGCGCCGGTTGCCCGAGAGGCGGCAGATGGCCTCGTGGAAGGCGAGGTCATGGACGCGCACCTCGTCGGCTCGCCCGCCGGCGGCGGCGCGGTCGAGCCGGCCGACCAGCGTGTGCAGCTCGCGGAACTCCCCCGGGCCCCTGCGGAGCGCGAGGATGCGCGCCGCCCGGCCTTCGATGGCGGCACGCAGCTCGTAGATGTCGACGACGTCGTCGATGGACAGCGCCACGACGAAGCTCCCCCTGCGGCGAACGACCTCCAGCAGGCCCTCGCCGCGCAGGTGCTGCAGGGCCTCCCGCAGGGGCCCGCGGCTGATCCCCAGCTCGGTGGCCAGGCGAACCTCGTTGAGGCGCTCGCCGGGCGGGAGCCGGCCGGAGAGGATCGTGTCGCGCAGCGAATCGGCCACCTCGTCGGCCAGCGACCGGGTCGGGCCGATGGTCGGCAAGGCCAGCCGTGTCCCTTCACGCGATGTCATGTGAGGTGCCGGTGAAGGGGGCGCCGCGCACGCGACGCCCCCGCTTCCGATGGCCTCCCGCTACTCGACGGGGATCTCCTTGAACTGCAGGTCGACGTTGGTGCCACGGCTCATGCGGTACTGCCGGGCGACGTAGAACCAGATGAAGCCGACGATGGGCACGACGAAGACCATGAGCCGGGACAGATCGCTGTTGGCCCCGAACGTGTCGTCAGTAAGCGCTCCCCAGACCACCCAGGCGCAGAAGGCCGAGCCGATCACGCCGGCCACAGCGATCAGCGGCAGCCCCAAGACGCTCAGGCGCGCCGGGGAGCCCTCGTAGGTCTCCCGGTGCCGGTAGGCGAAGGTGATGCCGGCGAGGCTCACCACGAGGAAGACGAGGCCCATCCCGGGCAGCCCGGAGAGGATGACCAGCGTGTCGGTGAACGAATAGACGGCGAGCAGGACGAGCGCGACGATCACGACCACGACGATCGACCAGGTCGGCGAGTGGTAGCGCTCGGAGACGGTACCCGCCTGACGGGGTGCCATGCCGTCGATGCCCCAGGCGAAGACCGCCCGCGACGCGTACACCGCCGTGACTGCCGCGACGTACGCAGTCAGGAGAACGAACCACAGGTTGACGGCGATGGTGATGATCGGCGAGTTGGCCACGAACGAGGCCAGGAGGTTGATCCAGACGCTCGGCAGCGGCAGCTGGTCGGGGTTGTTGATGAACAGGTACGCGGAGGCCTGCAGGAACTGGTCGCCGATGGCGGCACGGCTGAAGTACTGGATCGCCACAAGGAGCAGGCCACTGACGACGATGCCTCCGACGATGCCCACCAGCTGGCCACGCTTGACGTTCCTGATCTCGCCGCTGAACGAGACCGAAAGCACGGCGAAGAGGAGCGACCAGGCTGGCCAGATGGAGAAGCGGATCGTCTCGCCAAGGCTGAAGCCGGCGCCGAGATCAGCGCCATCGGCCTGCGCGGCGGTGATCACACCCTGGTAGGTCCCCGCGCCGAGCACCTCATCGAGGTTCTTCTCGAAGCTCAGCGCGCCCGTGGCGCCGAGAGCCAGCACGCCCAGGGTGATGGCGATGCTCACGAAGCCGATGAGCATGGCCCAACGCTGGACGTCGAAGTAGCTCTTCATGCCGAGGTAGAGGTTGGCGCCGAAGAAGAGCACCACGGCGGTGCCGGTGAGGAAGATCCCCCACGGGGTCGCGAACCAGGCGCCCAGGTCGGTCAGGGCCTGACTCTTCATCTGCAGGCCGAGCGCCGCGAAGAGGGGCTGCATGCCGTAGATCGCGACGAAGGCGCCGTTGATGCCGAAGTAGAAGGTCTGCCAGAAGGCCATGGCGAAGCTGGACGCGTAGCCCAGGGCCGGATGGACCGTGCGCGAAAGGAAGACGTACTCGCCCCCGGAGCGCGGATAGACCGAGGAGTACAGCGCGTACACGAGGCCGGTGGCTCCGGCCCCCACGATCGTGACCAGCGTCGCCAGTTCCATGGACGCTCCCGGGTAGAACGTCCAGAAGGCGACCATGAAGAAGACGTATGGCAACGCGGCCTGCAGCACGCAGTACCAGAGGGTGTCCAGCGTGCCCACCTGACGCACCAGGCCGGAGCTCGCGCGCGTGAAGGTGCCCGCAGGCGCCACCTGCATGGGAACGGTCATCTCTTCCTCCTTCCTCTCCCCGCCAACGGCCTCAGCCGGTGACGAGCTGGATGTTCACGACGCCCTCGCTGGGGTCCAGGTCGATCAGCACGCCATCCAGTAACCCTTCCTGATACTCGCTGCCGGGGTTGGCGATGATCGTCGCGCCCAGCCTCTTGATCCCCTTCGACTCGTGGATGTGTCCGTGCAGGCCAAGCAGCGGCTGGTGCCGCACGATGGCGTCGTGGACCGCCGTGCTCCCCACGGGCACCATCTCGGGCTCGCCGGACGACGTGGCGACGACGTTGAAGTCGGCGTCCAGCCGAGGCGCCAGGTCGAGCTGGCTGCCCCACGGCGGCACGTGGAGGTTGAAGATCGCGCGCCGCATGTCGACGATCTCCGGCGTCAGCCGCTCGATCCGCTCACCGAGTTCCTCCTCGCTGATGTCGCGGGGACAATTCCAGGGCGTCGGGTTGCCGTAGCCCACGGAGAGCATCTGGAAGCCGTCGACGTCGACCACGCGGCCCTCGGGAACCTCGATGCGGCGCGAGGTCCGCAGCACGTCGTCGACCTCCAGGAAGTCGTCGTTGGCGCCCTGCACGAAGCACCGTGCGTCGACGTTCGCCAGCCGCTCGTCCGCGAGCTGCACCCAGTGCCGGACCCGCTCGAGGACCTGGACCCCGAAGAGGCCGTCGATGCGCTCCTGCCGGCCGTCGTAGGAGCCGTACTCCTCGAGGCTCATCTCCACCGGGTAGGAGCCGGCGTTCGAGATCATCGCCGCCAGCCGCGCTACGTCGTCGCGGCTCGCCAGCCGGCGCTCGACGCCCATGTACTGGGAGGTCCACGTCCCTCCCGGCTGGGCGATGATGGGCACGATGAACTTGCCCGTGATGTCGCCGCCGATGATGATCACGTCGGCGCCGTAGAACTTCGGGGCGGCCAGGAACTTCAACCAGCAGCGGTCCGAGGCGTGTAGGTCGGAGCAGAAGTAGAGCCGCATGTCGGGCCCCGTCAGATCCCGTAGCCCGTGGTCACGCCGCCGTCCACGAGCTGGATGGCACCGGTCATGTACGAGGACTCGTCCGAAGCCAGGAAGACGGCCGCGGCCGCGATCTCCTCCGGCCGGCCCAGCCGGCCGAGCGGGATGGGCTCGGTCTGTCTTCGCTCGAGCAGCGCGGGATCGGGTGCTTCCCGGAACCAGCGCTCCAGCATGGGGGTCCGGATCGCGCCGGGGCAGAGGCAGTTGACGCGGATCGCCGCCGGAGCGCAGTCGATGGCCATGGCCCGCGTCATGTTGACCACGCCACCCTTGGCGGCGCAGTAGGCGAGTGAGCTGCTGGCCCCCACGAGGCCCAGCTCCGAGGCGGTGAAGATGATCGCTCCGCCGCCCTGACGGGTCATGACCGGGATGGCGAACTTGGCCATGTGGAAGTGCCCGGTCAGATTGACCCCGATGACGCGCTCCCAGATCTCCTCGCTCGTCTCCGGCGCCGTGCCCGCCTCCTGGACGCCCGCGTTCGACCAGAGGATGTCGAGCCGTCCGTGGCGGCCGACGGCGGCCTCGACGAGCCGCGCCGCGTCCTCGGCCCGGGCAACGTCGGTGGGTACGTGCGTGACCTCGGGGCCCTGGCCGGCCAGCTCCCGCACGAGGGCGTCACCCGCGGCCCGGTCGCGCGAGCCGACGACCACGCGCGCGCCCTCCTGCGCGAAGCGGATCACGCCCGCCCGCCCGATCCCCGACGTCCCGCCGGTGATGACCGCGACCTTGCCTTCGAGCCTACCGCTCGACATCTTCGACCTCCTCGTACCACAGCGCGCGGGTGCCGACCGCCTTTCGCGCCCGCCAGCGCAGGGACTTCGGCGCCTGCTCGATCGCGCCCAGCAGCCCGGCCAGGCGTCCGTCCACGACATCGACGAGGTCGGGCGGGATCGCCGACGACGAGCGGATCGAGGCCCGGATGCGGACGATGTTCGACGTCGCGGTGTACCAGAACCCCCAGTCGTCGGCGAGCAGGCGGACGATCCGCGGCAGCTCGAACTCCTCGACGCCGCCGCGGCCGAACGGATGCTCAGCCACGAGCACCGTGCAGTCCTTGATGTCGTTATCGGTCAGGCGAACGATCTGCAGTTTCGATAGGAGCAGGTCGGCCAGCGGGACCGTCGGGCGGTCGAGCTGGAGCCGCTCGGCCAACTCGATGCGATGGCACATCCGCAGCGTGTCGAGGAAGACGTCGACCTTGACCTTCTGCGGAGGCCGCGACTGGAAGATCAGACGGTTGATGCCGTACTCCTGGCTGCCCAGAAGCGCTGCGTCCGGCTCGTACCCCAGCTCGGTGAACACCTCGCCGATGCCCCGCCGGTCCTGGGAGCGGCCGATCAGGTCGATGTCGCGGTACTCCTGGCGCTCGAGGCGGACCAGGAGAGGGCGGTGCTCGCGACAGTGCGCCCAGACGGCGACAGACCCCAGAAGACGCAGCGGCACCGCGCGGTCTTCCGCCAGCGCCAGAAGACGATCGACTTCCGCCAGGATCCGTTCGCTCACTGCCAACGGAGGCTATCAGAACTGTAAACTGTCTACACCTCGTTGAAGGCCGCGATGCTCGCCCGAAGGTACGCCATGCCGGCGGGCGGGTCACCGGATCCGGCGCAGGCGAGGCGTCTCCCGTCACTCCGTCCCGTATCTTCGCCACTGCCGCTCGAGCCGCGAGGGCAGCCCGGCGAGCACGGCCAGGTCCCGGGCGGCGCTGGAGGCGCGCTCCAGCACGCGCTCCTCGTCGAGCGTCGCGAGCCGACCATCCTGCATGAGCGGCCGGCCATCGACCAGGACCGTCCGCACCTCGTTGCCCACGGCGGCATAGACGAGCGAGGAGATCGGGTCGTGCACCGGCGCCGCGAAGGGGTTGTCGAGCGCCACGGTCACCAGATCCGCCCGCTTGCCGACCTCGATGGAGCCGATCTCGTCGGCCATGCCGATCGCCCGCGCCCCGTCGATCGTCGCCATCTCGAGGACCCTGTCGGCGGTCATCGCGGTCGGGTCCTCGTGCGCCACCTTGTGCAGCAGCGCCGTGTACTTGAGGACGTGGAGCATGTTCTGGTTGTTGTTGCTGGCCGGTCCATCGGTCGCAAGGCCCACGGTCAGGCCCCGACGCACCATCGCCACGATCGGCGCGATCCCGGCGCCGAGGTACATGTTGCTGACCGGGTTGTGCGAGACCTTCACGTCGCGGGCGACCAGCCGCTCGATGTCGTCGCCGTCGAGCTTCGTGCAGTGGACCGCCAGCAGGTCCGGTCCCAAGAACCCCGCCTGCTCGAGCACCTGAGCCTCCGGCAGCCCGTACGTCCGGCGGGCGTAGTCCACCTCGAACGACGTCTCCGCGAGGTGGTACGTGATCACGATGTCCTGTCCGGTGGCGAACTCGCGGGTCGCTCGAAGCGCGTCCTGGTCGATCATCCAGAGCAGGCAGGGCGCCACGCCGATCCGGACCAGGTCCGCCGGCCCGGCGTGAAGCGACCGCAGCCGGGCGACATCGGCGAGCGCCGTCTCGACCTCCTCGATGAGGGCCTCCGGAACACCCAGGTCGACGCCCCGGGTGATGAAGCCCCGCGCCACGACCGCCCGGACCCCCGCCGCCTGCAGCCCGCGAACCACGGCATCGGTAAGTCCTTCGCGCGGGTGCGCGTACATGAAGTCGACGACGGTCGTGGTGCCCGAGCGGATGGCTTCCAGCGCGCCGTTGAGCGCAGCCGCCTCGCAGTGTTCCTCGGTCAGCCGGCTCGCCGCGGGGGCCGTCATGTCGCGCAGCCAGCGATAGAGCGGACGGTCGTCGCCGAGGCCCTTGAGCAGCCCCTGGAAAAGATGCGTATGAGTGTTGACGAAGCCGGGCAGGATCACGCCGCCCGCGGCGTCGATCCATCGGGCGGCCGGGTATCGGTGCTGCAGCTCCGCCCGGTCCCCCAGGTCCGCGATCCGCGAGCCGTGCACCAGCACGGCCCCGTCGTGAAGGATCGGTCGGGAGCGGTCCATGGTGAGCACCGTGCCGTTGCCCAGCAGGCGCTCGGTCTCGTCCATCGGTGTCTGGGACTCCTCCCGGTCCACGCTCATGCCGGCGATCCGCCACCGACCGCGAGCAGGAGCTTGCCGGACGTCCCGCGGCCCTCGAGCGCGGCGTGCATGGCGGCGACATCCTCGAACGGGAAGATCGCCCCGACCGGCATCCGCAGCCGGCCGCGCGCGACCGCATCCTCGACGAAGCGCACGCCCCGGCGCCAGGTCCGCGAACCGGGCGCCGCGTGGAGCACCTCGAAGCCGGCCATCGAGGTGGAGCGTTCGTACAGCTTCTTGCGAACCGGGAAGTCGGGCTCGCCCGCCGCCTCCCCGATGTTGATGAGATGGCCGTGGAAGCGGAGGGCGTCGAAGCTCCGGGGGAGGATCTCGCCCCCCAGCGAGTCGATGATCAGGTCCACCCCGCGACCGTCCGTGAAGGCGAGGGCGCGCTCCACGAAGTCCTCCGAGCTGCGGTCGATGACGAGCTCGGCGCCCATCCGTCGTGGCAGCCCGGACTTGCCCGGCCGGCCGACGGTCCCGATGACCCGGGCGCCGGCCATGCCGGCCACCTGGGTCACCGCCAGACCCACCGAGCCGGCGATGGCGTGCACCATAACGACCTGCCCGGCTCTGATCCGGTACGCGGTGTGGAGGAGGTGGAACGCGGTCAGCGTCGCGAGCGGGAGGGCGGCCGCCTGGTCGAGCGGCAGATCGCCGGGGAGCCGCAGCACGTAGGCGGCGGGGACCACTACCGCGTCCGCGTAGCCGCCGAGCAGGCGCGGGCCGCACAGCGCGGCGACACGCTGCCCGATCGCGAGCCCGCGCACGCCCGGCCCGATCGCCGAGACGATCCCGGACACCTCGGCGCCGAGGATCACCGGGTAGCCGACCGGGTCGGGGTAGATGCCCTGGCGCTTCTGGATGTCGCTCCAGTTCGCCGCCGCGAAGGCGACCCCGATGCGCAGCTCGTCGGGCCCCGGCTCGGGAACGGGGACCGTCACCTGCTGCAGGGCGTCGAGGCCCCCGGTCCGCTCGACCCCGATCGCCCGCATCGTGGCCGGAGCATTCACGTCGGACGCCGGCCCCGGGGGTCGTCGCGGTGCCCGGTCGACGGCCGCAGAGGCGACGCGACGACGTTCACCACTCGGCGATCGGGGTGTTGTCGTAGCCCCGCCAGCCATCGTTCTTGCGGAGGAAGTAGCCGGCGAGGAACGTGAGCATCGCGGAGTTGAAGGTGCGCGTCGTGATCTCGGCCACGTCGCGGTACGGATCCAGCTCGACGAAGTCGATCGCCGCGACCCGCGGTTCCTGGCCGAGGATGAAGAGGGCCTCGAACAGGTCCGTCGGATGGATGCCGTCCGCGGTGGCCGCCGCCGTGCCCGGCGCGTAGCCCAGCTCGAGCACGTCGATGTCCACCGTCACGTAGATGGCGTCGGTGTCGCGGCCGGCGATCTCGATGGCCCGATGAATCGTCTCCTCGATGCCCTGCCGGCGGATCTCCCGGGCGGTCATGATCGTGCCGCCCTTGCCCTCGACCCAGCGCTTGTAGTAGCTCGCGTTCATGAACCCGTGGATCCCGACCTGGACCAGGTTCCGGCCCGACACGCGCACGCCCGAGGTCAGGATGCCGCGGATCGGGGTGCCGTTCGTCGGGCCGTGGTCGAGCACCCGCACGTCGTTATGGGCATCGAAGTGGATGAGGCCAACCTGCTTGTCCGGGTTGGCCCTGCAGTACGCCCGGACGGCGGGGGCCGTGATGGCGTGGTCACCCCCGATGACGACCGGCAGGAACGTCTCGGGCTGCTCGAAGATCCCCCGGAGCGACTCCTCGATGTGCTCGATGCCTTCGCGCAGATCGAGGACGGGGATCGCCACATCGCCGATCTCGCGGACCCGCAGGCTCGCCATGTCGACGTCGTAGTCGGGTGTGTAGGTCGTGTTGATGGCCCAGGAATCCTTGATCGCGTTGGGCGCCGCGTACGCCCCGTTGGCAAAGATCGAGGTCTTACTCGACGGGACGTTGATCAGCCCGACGTCGAGGGTCGAGGCCCAGTCCCAGGGCTCGATCCAGTTGTTGACCCGCAGCTCGTGGGGATCGTTCCAGTGGAGGATCTTGCGCTTCTCCGGGATCAGCAGATGCGGGATGTCGCGCGGCGTCTTCGGTTCCTCGTAATAGTCGCCCACCGGTTCCTCCTGTCCCCTCATGCCCTTCCCACGAGCCTCATCCACCCGGCCCGTCAGCGGCCCGGCAGGAGCTCCATCAACCCGGCGAAGCCGGCCCCCGCGACACCGTCCTCGGCGCGCCCCTCGGTGATCCGTCGGCTGGTGTCGCGGAACAGCGCCCAGCAGGCACGCGTCGCTCGCTCGAGGTCCCCGGAGCGGAGCTCCGCGACGAGGTTCTCGTGCTCGACGATGAGCGGGTCGAGCGTGGCCTCGAGGCGGGTGATCTCGAGGCGGATCAGCGCCCGCAGGAGGCCGACCTGGGTCTCCCAGGCCTGGTAGAGCCGCTCATTGCCGGACAGGCGACAGAGCTCGCCGTGGAGGGACAGGTCGGCATCCACGAAGGCGCCGCGATCCCCGAGCTTCGCCGTCCGGCGCATCTCGGCGAGCGCGACGTCGAGGGCGGCGAACTCGGCGAGGTTGCCTCGCTCGATGACGAGCAGCGCGGCCGCGCTCTCGAGCGCCGCCCGGATCTCGTAGATCTCCTCCACCTCCCGCCGACTGAGGACCGACACGTAGGACCCTCGCCCCGGCTCTTCGCGAGCAAGTCCCTCCGCCCGGAGCATCGCCAGGGCTTCCCGGACGGGGCCACGGCTGGTCCGCAGCTGCCGCGCGATGTCCGCCTCGACGAGGCGGGTACCGGGGGGAAACACGCCCCCGAGGATCCGCTCCCGCAGCAGTCCAGCCGTGGCGTCCGCCAGCGAGGATCGCGTGATCGCCGGAAGTGCCCGAGCGTCCATCGAGTCCCTGTCAGGATGGCTGTTGACTGTCGACAATGGACAGCCTATTGTCAGCCGCCTGAAACGTCAATGGGTCGGATCGGATGCCGGGGCAACCAGGAGAAGGCGGGCGTGGGGAGCACGGACCAGCAGTCCAGCGCACCCGAGTTGCTCAGGATGGAGCGCATCACCAAGCGCTTCGGTGACCTCGTGGCCAACGATGAGGTGACCTTCGAGGTCCTGCCCGGCGAGATCCATGCCCTGCTCGGCGAGAACGGTGCCGGGAAGAGCACCCTCATGAAGATCCTCTACGGCCTCCAGCAGCCGGACTCGGGCCAGATCAACCTGGACAGGCGGCTGGTGACGATCCGCTCGCCGCACGAGGCCGTGTCGCTCGGCATCGGCATGGTCCACCAGAAGTTCATGCTGGTCCCCAACCTGACCGCCCTCGAGAACGTCGTGCTGGGAGTCTCGAGCCCGCGGCCCCCGCTGCTCGAGTTGCGCGACCCGCGACGGCGGCTGATGAAGCTCGCGGAGGAGCACGAGCTGGCCATCGACCCCGACGTCCCCGTCTGGCAACTGTCGGTGGGCGCGCAGCAGCGCCTGGAGATCCTGAAGGCGCTGTATCGCGGGGCCCGACTCCTCATCCTCGACGAGCCCACCGCCGTCCTCGCGCCGGTCGAGGTCGGGCAGCTGTTCCGCGTCATGCGCCTGCTTGCAGCTGAGGGACGGGGCATCGTCTTCATCAGTCACAAGCTGAGCGAGGTCAAGGCGGTCAGCGACCGGATCACGGTGCTGCGGCTGGGCCGGGTCACCGGCAGCCTCCCGACCGCGGCGGCGAGTCCCTCGATCCTCTCGTCGATGATGGTCGGCCGGGACGTTTCGCTCGAGCGGGTCAGCCCACCCGTCCAGGGAGATGCGCCCATCCTCGAGTTGCAAGACGTGAGCTGCCTGACCGATCGCCGCACGCCGGGTCTCGACTCGGTCTCACTGACCGTGCACCGCGGAGAGATCGTCGGCGTGGCCGGCGTCGATGGCAACGGCCAGCGTGAGCTGGTGGAGTGCATCGCCGGCCTCCGGCCGATCACCGGGGGGCGGATCGCGATCCAGGGGCGACCGCCGAAGGGGGCGCTCCGGACGATCGGCCTGCTGGGGCTCATCCCGGAGGACCGTCACGAGCAGGGACTGGTGGGCGACTTCGACGTCGCCGAGAACCTCGTGCTGAGGGCCTACGGCAGGCGTCCCTTCTCCGCCTTCGGCTTCCTCCGCTGGAACCACATCAGGAGCCACGCGGTCGAGCAGATCGACGCCTACGACATCCGCTGCCCGGGCCCGGAGACCAAGGTCCACCACCTGTCCGGTGGCAACCAGCAGAAGGTGATCGTGGCTCGCGAGACGCAGGAGGACCCCGCCCTGCTCGTCGCCGCGCAGCCGACCCGGGGACTCGACGTGGGCGCCGTCGAGAGCGTCCTCAACCTGATCCGCGGCCAGCGTGACCGCGGTGCCGCCGTGCTGCTGGTGTCGACCGAGCTGCCCGAGCTGTTCGCCGTGAGCGACCGGGTCGTGGTCATGCACGCGGGCCAGATCATGGGCGCGGTCCCGCCCGACCCAACCCGGCTCGGCGAGGTAGGCGAGATGATGATGGGCCACACGATCCAGGTCGCGGGCGATGGGGGGACGGCCGCCTGATGGAGTCCGCGGCGACCCTTACCCGGCTCGTGCGGCGCGTTTTCTACCGGCTGGTCGTCCCGGTCGTCTCGATCGCGGCGGCCCTGTCGGTCTCGGGCGTCCTGATCGTCGTCGCGTCCGGCAACCCGCTCGAGGCGTACGGCGCGATGCTCCAGGGAGCCGCCGGCAGCATCGGTAGCCTCGCCACCACCGGCGTGCGGACGACGCCGATCCTGTTGACCGGTCTGGCCGTGGCGATCAGCTTCCGGGCCGGCGTGTTCAACGTCGGCGCGGAGGGCCAGCTCTACGTTGGCGCGGCGTTCGCCACGGTGGTGGCGGTCGCGCCGCTCGGTCTGCCGGGATTCATCCACGTCCTACTCGCGTTGCTCGCCGGTTTCGTCGGCGGGGCGCTGTGGGTCGCGATCCCCGCCTACCTGCGGGCCTACCGGGGCGTCAGCGAGGTCGTCACGACGCTCATGCTCAACTTCGTCGGCATCTACCTGATCAGCTACCTGATCGACCCGATCACCGGCCCGATCGGCGAGCGCAACGCCTCGTATGCTCAGTCGGCGCTCGTCCAGGAGACCGCACGGCTGCCGGTGCTGATCTCCGGGACGAGCCTCCATGCCGGGCTGCTGCTGGGCATCGGCCTGGCCGTGGCGCTCCAGATCCTGCTGCGCTACACGGGCCTGGGCTTCCGGCTGCGGATGCTCGGCGGCAACCCCACGGCCGCCCGCTTCACCGGCATGAACAGCTCGCGGCAGATCGTCATCGCCATGCTCATCAGCGGTGGGATCGCAGGACTGGCGGGCGCCGGGGAGGTGATTGGTCTCCGGATGCGCCTCTACGACCGCTTCTCGCCGGGCTACGGCTACGACGGCATCGCGGTCGCGCTACTGGCGAACTCCAGCCCGCTCGGGGTCATCCTCTCGGCGTCGTTCTTCGGCGCCCTGCGGGCCGGGGCCAACGCGATGCAGCAGGCGACCGGGATCGAGACGTCGCTCGTGCTCATCATCCAGGCGCTGACGATCCTGTTCGTGATCTTCGGGCCGCTGCGCGGCTGGGTGGCCACGCGGACGACCCGTCGCGCCGGACTGACGCCGGGAGGGTCCGAGAGTGCCCCTTGACCCGGCCTTCATCACCGATTGGGGTAGCGCCGGCATCCGCCTGGCGACCCCGCTGATCCTGGCCACGGTCGGCGGCGTCTTCGCCGAGCGGAGCGGGGTCTTCAACATCGGCATCGAGGGGATGATGCTCGTCGGGGCCTTTACGGCCGTCGCGACCAGCTACTACCTCGGTGCGAGTGCCGACCCGGCCGTCATATCGCTCCTCGCCGCGATCGCGGCGATGCTCGCGGGGGGCGGGATCGCGTTCATCCACGCCTTCCTCACCGTCACCCGGCGCGTCGACCAGATCATCACCGGCGCGGCCATCAACATCCTCGCCCTGGGCCTGACCAACACGCTGTTCCGCGCCATCTGGGGCGAGACCGGTCGGGAGCGGGTAGCCGGCTTCCCGGAGGTCCGGGTGCCGGTCCTGGCGGACATCCCGGTCGTGGGCCCGATCTTGTTCCAGCAGTCGCTCATCGTGTTCGTGGCCTACTTCATCCCGATCATCGCGGCCTTCGTCCTGTTCCGGACGACGTGGGGGCTCACGATCCGGGCCGGCGGCGACTTCCCACTGGCAGTCGATACGGCCGGGCTGTCGGTCACCCGCGTCCGCTATGCCGCGGTCCTGTTCGGCGGCGCGATGGCCGGGCTCGCCGGCGCGGCGCTGGCTTTGGGGGCGGTTCGCTACTTCACGCCGGGCATGACCGCCGGCCGGGGGTTCATCGTCCTGGGCGCGATCGTCGTGGGTCGCTGGCATCCGATGATCGCCGCGGGGGCCTGCCTGCTGTTCGGCGCCGCCGACGCGTTCCAGCTGCGGGCCCAGGCCCTGAACCTCGGCATCCCCTACCAGTTCTTCATCATGCTGCCATACGTCCTCGCGGTAGCCGCCGTCGCGGGTGCCATCGGACGAGCCAGCCCACCCCAACAGCTGGGGCGGCCGTACCGCCGCGAGGCCGGATGAGCCAGCGCGTTTCCCGACCATTACCAATGGACTTCGAGCAGGAGGTGGGATGACACAACGCACCGATACACGGGTGCTCATGCAGGAGCTGACGAGACCGGAGTACGAGGCGCGAGTAGGCGACTCCATCGTCATCCTGCCGGTGGGATCCACCGAGCAGCATGGGCCACATCTGCCGCTTGGCTCCGACGCGATCCAGGTCGAGGAGATCGCACGCCGGGTCGCCCTGCGGCTGGGAGCGATCGTTGCCCCGACCATCCCGTACGGCTACCGCTCCGCTCCGAGGAGTGGCGGCGGCGAGATCTTCAGCGGGACGACCAGCGTCACCGGTCAGACCCTGATCCTCGTCGTGCGCGACATCCTGCAGGCACTGATCCGCCACGGGTCGCGGCGGATCGTGGTCCTCGACGGCCACTACGAGAACAACATGTTCCTGCACGAGGCGATCCACCTCGTGCTCGATGCAGGGGCGCCACCCGACCTGCGGATCCTTAAGATCCTGTGGGTGGATCCCATCCCCACCGAGACGCTCGACCGGGCGTGGCCCGACGGCTTCCCCGGCTGGGCCCTGGAGCACGCGGCCCATCTTGAGACGTCCGTGATGCTCGCCCTCCGGCCGGACCTCGTCCGCCGCGAGGAGATCCGTGAAGACGGCGTCGAGAGCCTGCCGCCCTACGACGTCTACCCCCAGGCACCCGACTTCGTCCCGGCCTCCGGTGTCCTGTCGGACCCCACCAGGGGTACGGCCGAGGCGGGCGAGCTGCTGCTGGCGTCGGCGGTCGACGGCCTTGTGGCCGTCATCGAGCGGGAGCTGGGCACCGTGCCCAGCGCCGCTCGCTGACCCGAACCGAAGGAACGAAACGGAAACCAGAGGAGGAGTTCGAATGCTATCGACCAGACGGTTCGCGGCCCTCGCCGCGACCCTGCTCATCACCCTCGCCGCGACGGGCTGTTCTTCTTCACCGGCCGCAACCGGGACGCCGGCCGCGACGGGCACGCCCGCCGCGAGCGCCGGAGGCGGAGGAGGCGTGAAGGTCGCCGCCCTGTTCCCCGGTCTCGTGGACGACCAGTCTTGGAACCAGGCCGGCTTCGAAGGCCTGAAGAAAGCCGAGACCGGCGGCGCCACCATCGCCTACACGGAGAAGGTCACCCAGGACCAGCAGGTCGAGGTCTTCCGCAACTACGCCCAGCAGGGCTACAACGTCGTCATCGGTCACGGCGGCGAGTACATGGACGCGGCCCTCCAAGTCGCGTCGGAGTTCCCAAACGTGCAGTTCGTGGTGACGAACGGCAACAAGAGCGCTGCCAACGTCACCTCACTGGCCCTCAGCTACGGGGACATGGGCTACCTATCCGGCGTCCTCGCGTGCTCGATGACGAAGTCCAACAAGATCGGCCTGGTGGTCGGCGAGACGATCCCGGTCGCCAACGATTCCATCAAGGGCTGGAAGGACGGCTGCGCACGGGTCAACCCGAACGCAGTCGTCACGGTCAGCGTCACCGGCGACTGGGCGGATACCGACAAGGCCCGCGAGGCGGCGCTGGCCCTCGTGGCCGACGGCGCCGACGTGCTGGGACATCTGCTCGACGCGGCCGACGCGGGCGTCTTCGCGGCGGCCGAGGACAAGGCCGTGTACTCGATCGGCCTCTATGGGGACCAGAGCAAGCTGGGACCCACCACCCACATCGGGGCGGCGTTCGCCGACGCATCGCTGGTGATCTACAACGCCGCCACGCAGCCGCTCGACGGCAAGGCCAACAGCGAGGGCGTCGCCGAGGGCGTCGTCAGCTTCGGCGCGTTCTCGGACAAGGTGCCGCAGGCGGTTCGCGACGCGGTGAAGACCGCGGAGGACGACCTCAAGAGCGGCAAGACCCAGTTCTAGAGGCATCCAGCCCGCATCCCATCCTCGCCCGGCCGTCGTTCGCCTCTCGGCGGCCGGGCGACACCCCCATCGCAGACGGGAGGATCGCGCCGTGACACCCGAGGAACTCGCCCGGCTCAAGGGAGCCATGACTCCGAGCTACCCGTTCGCCGGCGTCCCGACCTTCCTCCGCGTCCCGATCCAGTCCGACGTCTCGCGCCTGGACGCCGATGTCGCGGTCCTGGGCATCCCGACGGACGAAGGCTCGCCGTTCCTGCCGGGTTCGCGCTTCGGGCCCCGCGGCATCCGGGAACATTCGCTGCGCTTCGGGTCCCGCGGGTATTACGACGGTCGCGACGACCGACAGTACCTCGACTTCGAGCTCGAGAACGGGCTCGTGGCTGACCTCGGCGACGTCGACGTGCTGCCGACCAATGCCGAAGGCACGTGGGACAACATCACCGAGGCGATGCGAGGGGTCCTGAGCTCGGGGGCGCTTCCGGTCGTGCTCGGGGGTGACCATGCGATCAGCGCGCCGGTCGTCCGCGCCTGGGATCGGCCGGTCCACGTCGTCCACTTCGACGCCCACATCGACTACTCACCGTTCCGCCACGGGTTCATGTACACGAACACCCACCCGATGCGGCACATCCGGGCGATGCCCCACGTCGCCTCGATCACCCAGCTCGGCATCCGGAGCTTGCGCAACGGGATGACCGACGTCCACGACTCGCTCGGCGACGGCAACCGGGTGATCGCGATGGAGGAGTACCGGGACGTCATGGGGCGCGGCCTGGTCGAGCAGCTGCCCAGGGACATACCCGTCTACGTGAGCATCGACATCGACGTGCTCGACATGGCGCTGGTGCCGGGGTGCGTCTCCGCGGAGCCGGACGGGCTGACCTACAACGAGTTGCGGGAGACGCTCATCGCCCTGAGCGAACATACCGAGGTGGTGGGCTTCGACCTGGTCGAGGTCAACCCCCTGCTCGATATCGGTACCGGCATCACGTCCTACCTCGCCGCGCACACGATCATCGAGTTCCTTGGCCACATCTGCGCCCAGCCCCGCTGGATCGAGCGACGGCAGGAGCGGGCCGAGTCCCGTCGAAGGCGGGCGACCGGCGAGGCCTGAAGCCCGAGCCGCCCGATGCGCCGTCGCACCCTTGACGCCGAACAGGGAGATCGCCCATGAGTCCTCGCATCGTCGATACGCACCTCCACCTCTACCGCACGGCCGAGGAGGGTGAGCAGGGCAAAGCGGGGTACGAGATCTGGGAGTACGGCAAGCACGACCACGTGCACTTCAGTCGTCACGCGGGGGACATCGCCAGTGCCATCCGGGCGATGGACGACGCGGGCGCGAGCGTCGCGGTCGTGACCAACCTCCTGGACGCGGTGCGACCGGGCGTGACCCCCGCCGACGACCTCCGAGCCTTCAATCGGTGGTTGTGCGACCTCGCCGCGGCCGACCGCAGGTTCCTGCCCCTCATCGCCGTGGATCCGAACCACCTCTCGGTGGAGCAGAACATCGCCCACCTGAAGGAGATGGTCAAGCTCCACGGCGCCCAGGGGATCAAGCTCCATCCGCCGCTCCAGCGCCTCGACTTCGCCGACCGGCTGATCTGGCCGATCCTCGAGGCCTGCGTCCGCCTGGATGTCGTCGTCGTGTCCCACGCCGGACCCAGCCGGGACGGCAGCGGCCGGGGTGAGCCGGACGCCTTCCGACCGGCCCTCGACGCCTTCCCCGGCCTGCGCATCGCCCTGGCGCACATGGGTGGGGCGGCGTGGCGCCAGCTTCCGGCCCTGGCCAGGGACTACCCGCACGTCTCCTTCGACCTCTGCGAGATCATCGAGTGGCTCGGGGCGCCGAACGCCCCCTCCCCGGCGCAGATGACCGACCTCATCCGGGCCGTCGGGCCGCAGCGGGTCATGATGGGCTCGGACTTCCCCTGGTACGACATCGACCACACCGTCGGTCGCGTGCTGGAATTGCCGGGGTTGTCCGCGGAGGAGAAGGACGACATCCTCGGCGAGAATGCCATCCGGTTCTTCCGGCTCTCGCTGTAGCCGGCCCAAGGCCCGGCCCCGCCGGCGAGGAGGATCGACCGCCGTCGCTGACGAGCTCTTCCGGGATGCCTCCGCGCTCGTGAAGCTCGTCATCGAGGAGCCGGAGTCGACCGCGCTACGCCGCTATCTGCACGACCACGACCTCCTTGCTTCGAGCCGGATCGTCTTCGTCGAGGTGCGGCGTGCCCTCATGCGCCACAATCGCACCGAACCACGACTTCGCCGACGAGGTCCTTCGGTCGCTCTTCGTGGTCGACCTGGACGCCTCGGTGGCGACGGTGGCCGGCCGCATCGGGCCGTGGTCGCTGCGCTCGCTCGACGCGATCCACCTTGCCTCGGCCCTTGAGCTGGGCGAGGACCGCGGCGCCTTCGTCACGTACGACGAGCGCCTCGCCGAGGCAGCACCGGCGCTCGGGATGACGGTGGCCGCTCCGGCCTGACCAGAATTCGTGCTCAATCCTCCCCGGCCAGCTCCGCCTGCCGCGCCGCCCAGTAGACGCGCCAGTCGCCGTACTCGGAGATCTCGCGGTGGTGGCCCTCGGCCAGCTCGCGCGGGTAGAGGATGCCGGGCACGACGCGCCCGTCCTCCAGCTCCACCGGCCCGCGGTAGAGGTTCGGCGGCTCGCCGGCGTGGACACGCTCCCAGACATCGTCGGGCAGCTCGTACAGCTCGCCGGCCACGGAGACGCCGCCACTCTCCACGCGGAACATGCCCGGGTGCACGTCACCGATCGAGAAGACGCGGTACCTGGGGGCCGTCCGAAAGGCGCCCAGGAACGTCGCCCCCTCGAGATTGGGATGCAGCTTCAGGCCGCGCATGAGCGTCCCGTTCACGAAGAGAAGCGTGGGCACGTTCGGACCTCCAAGCCGGATCGAGGGGGCTGGGATGCCCCGGAGCGAGAGGGGAGTCCCGCTCCGGGGCGGATAGATGCGTTCCCTCCGACTGATGCCGATGGCCGCATCAGCCAAGCACGGGGGGGCCCCTGACCGAAGGGTGCGAGCCCCCAGCCTCGATACCTTCATTGGCATCGGCGCCGGGGACCCGATGCGCCGGGGAACCGATGCGCCGGGGCCGCCAGTCGAAGCGGGCGGACCCGAGCCCACCACCCCCCAAGTCCAGGGACCCGAGCCACCCGCGGTGACGCGACCCCCGGCGCCGACGAGGCGACCGGAGGTCGGGCCACTCCACCGACTACATGGTCTCCTCCAACGGCGTCATCACCTCACGCAGGCCCTTCGAGTTGAGGGTGCCTGCGCTGTACGAGACGATGGCGAAGACCACGGCCATGAAGACGTAGCCGAGGGTCACCGCCGGCGAGACGTTCATGCCCACCTGGTCCGGCCCGTTGATGAGCCCGAAGAAGGAGAGCACGGCCGCCACGAGGGTCGCGACGATGGCCCGGTTGAACTGCCGGTCGATGACGAAGACCGCGATGGCGCCGAGCATCAGCCCGGCCAGCACGGCGCCGCCACCGAAGACGGTCATGCCCGTGTACACGACGCCGTTGTTGGCGAGATTGCCAAGACCTACTGTCGCGGCGTCGGTACCGGCCGCCCCGAGCGAGTTGTCGACGAGCCCCTTGGCCCAGATGGCCACGTTGGGCAGGATGGCCAGGATCGCCGCCGGCGCATGCCGCGCGGGCGAGGCCTGGAACGCCTGTGCGCCGATGACCAACCCGATGAAGAGGAGGATGGGCACGAGGGCCTGGATGGGGATGACGGCCAGTAGCAGGGCGGCCAGTCCGAGGAACGCGATGAGCGCCACGACGATGCCGGTCAGGAGCGAGTAGCCGATCCGACCGCCAACGGCCTTCCAGCCCGGATGGCCGATATACACCGCCGGCGGGAAGGGCGAGCCGAGGAACGAGCCGACGACGGCGCCGATGCCGTCCGCCAGCAGGATGTGGCGCAGGTTGTAGTTGTCGCCGGCCGCCGAGGCGGACTCGACGTTGTTCATGCCCTCGGTGAAGTTGTAGATGCCCAGCGGGATGGCCGTGGCCAGCAGCGGCCCGATGTTGCCGAGCCCGGTCAGGACGTCCGTGGACGGGATCGGGACATTCAGCTTGATCTGGGTGAGTGCATCGGAGACCGGCGACAGGGTGTTCGGCGTCTGGCCGGCCAGGACGGCGATCCAGTAGAGGACCGCGCCGGACACGACGGCCGCCAGGCCGCCGGGGATCCCGAAGGGCAGCCGCACGTTGGCCGTCCAGCTGATGAGGATCACGGCGAAGGCCACGAAGGCGACCCACGGGATGGGGTCCCACATCTGGAACGCCGGCCGCATGGAGATGAACGCGATCGAGATGCCGGCCAGGGTGCCGAGCATCGCCGCCCGTGGGGTGAACTTGCGGATCGTCGGTCCCACGAAGGCGCCGATGAGCACGATCACGCCGATGATGAAGGCCCAGGCGAGCCCCGCCTGCCAGGCCGGCTTCCAGTCGCCTTCCTTCAGGAAGACGGGCAGCATGATCACGAAGACGACGATGAACATGTGCGGCACGCTCGGCCCGTAGGGCATCGCGGCCACGTCATCGCGGCCTTCCTTCTTGGACAGCTGCCAGGCGAGGTAGGCGTAGAAGAGGTTGCCCAGCGGCAGGGCGATGCCCAGCGCCGGCAGGATCCGTCCGAAGACGGTGTCGCCCGGGATCTGGACCACGCCGAGGGCGAGCCCCGACAGGACCAGCACGTTGAGCAGGACGTTGGTCCCGAGTCCGAAGAACGCGTTCAGGTCCCCGGGCACCCAGAGCTTGGGTCTGAACGAACCAGCCATCGCAGTCACGCGGTGGAACCTCCCTCGTTTCGCGCGGAGCCCCCTCGGCCCCGCGAACATCCCTCCGTCAACCCCCGTGGATCGGTCTCCGGTTCAGTCGATAGGCATCACGCCGGGGCCGCGGCCGCGCTGACCGCCGCCGGGAACTGCTTGCCGAGCGCGTCGAGGAAGCGCGTCGAATCGCTCACGAAGCCGAAGATGCCGCCCTGCGCCTTGACCATGTCCAGGGCCGCCTTCTGGAACTCCGGGAAGTAGCTGCCCACGCAGTCCTCCAGCACGCACGCGTCGTAGCCCCGGTCGTTGGCCTCGCGCACGGAGGTCTGGACGCAGACCTCCGTGGTCACGCCGCACACGATGAGCTGGCGGGTGCCGCGGTTCTTGAGGATCGAGTCGAGGTCAGTGGCGTAGAAGGCGCCCTTGCCCGGCTTGTCGATGATCGGCTCGCCGGCGATGGGGTAGACCTCGTCGACGATGTCGTGGCCGTACTCGCCGCGCACGAGGAGGCGGCCCATGGGCCCCGGATCGCCGATGTGGATCTTCGGTCTGCCACGTTCGTACTTCGCCGCCGGGAGATCGGACAGGTCGGCCCGATGGCCCTCGCGCGTGTGGATGATGAAGAGGCCCGCGGCGCGGCAGGCCTTGAGCACGCGCTCGGCAGGCGGCAGGGCCTTGAGCAGGAACGAGGTGTCGTTGCCGAGCGACTCGCCGAAACCGCCGGGGTACACGAAGTCGCGCTGGAAGTCGATCATGACCAGCGCGGTCGTCTTCGGATCGAACTCGAAATCGTACGGTTCCGCCTTGGCGGAGAGCATGTCGCGGCCTCCTTGTGCCTACACGCGCAGCGGCACCGGGTCGGGCACGATGCGCGTCCCGGTCTCCCCGGCGATGGCGCGCTCGAGAGCCGCCGGGGTGGTGATGAGAACCTCCTGCCCCCCTCGCTCGAGGAAGCTGACCGCCGCCTCGACCTTGGGGCCCATGGATCCCTTGGGGAACTCGCCCTCCTCCAGGTACTGCTTGGCCTCCGAAACGGTGATCCGCTCGAGCCAGCGCTGGTCCGGCCGGCGGAAGTGGACGGCGACCTGCTCCACGCCCGTGGAGAGGACGAGCAGCGGCACGCCCAGGCTGGCCGCCAGGAGCGCCGAGGCGCGGTCCTTGTCGATGACCGCCTCCACCCCCCTGTAGCTCCCCGGCGACTCCTCGACGACGGGGATGCCGCCCCCGCCCACGGCGATGACGATGAAGCCGCCCTCGACGAGCGACTTGATCTGGGCCGTCTCGACGATGCGCAGCGGCCGCGGGCTGGCCACGACCCGCCGGTAGCCGCGGCCGGCGTCCTCCACGATCGACCAGCCCTGGCGCTTCCGCTTGCGGTTCGCCTCCGCCTCGGTGTAGTAGGGCCCGATCGGCTTGGTCGGGTCCCCGAAGGCGGGGTCGCTCGCGGCGACGACGGTGTGGGTCAGGACACAGGCCACGCGGTCCGGCTCGCCGCGTGCGGCCAGCTCGTTGAGCAGCGCCTGGCCGAGGATGTGGCCGATGCCGCCCTGCGAATCGGCCACGCACATCTCCAGGGAGAGCGCCGGCACCGGGGCGGTGTCCCCGACCAGCTCCGACCGCAGGAGGATGAAACCGACCTGCGGCCCGTTGCCGTGCGTCAGCACGACGCTCCAGCCTTCCTTGACGAGCGAGGCGATGTGGCGCGACGTCTCGCGGGCGTTCTGGTACTGCTCCGCGATCGTGCCCTTCTGGCCGTCGAGGATGAGGGCGTTGCCGCCGATGGCGATGACCGCGCGACGCTCCAAGCCTGCCACCTCCTATGCGCCGGGCACGCCGAGGCTCCGACCCACCGCCCGAAGGCCGGCGCCGAAGCACTCCAGGGGCGCCCGGGTGATGCCCGCGCCGATCTGGCCGACGCCCGCCTCCCGGTGGGCGATGCCGGTGTTGATGACCGGCTGGACGCCGGTCTCGACGACGCGCCGCACATCGATGCCGGTGGGCGTGCCGGCGAAGCCGAGCGGGGGCAGGGCATAGCCGCCGTTGCGGGCCAGCGTGATGCGATACATCTCGCGCGTGAAGTCCAGGGCATCCTCGGCCGTGCCGCCCACGAAACGGACGATGGCCGGCGCCGCCGCCATGGCGAAGCCGCCGATGCCGGACGTCTCGGTGATGGCGCTGTCGCCCAGGTCTGGGTTGGCGTCGTCCGGGCCGAAGCCGGGGAAGTAGAGGCCGTCCGGCACACCGACCGGGGTCTCGAACCAGGCGTCGCCCGTGCCGCTGAGGCGGACGCCGAAGCGGACGCCGTTGCGGGCCATGGCGGTCACCACCGTCGAGCCCTCGATGCCATGCGCGGCGTCCATGGCGCTCTTGCAGGCGGCCATGGAGAGGTTGAGGAAGAAGTGGTCGTTGCCGCGCAGGAAGGTCAGCACGTCCCTGGCCGTCGCCGCGTCCGCGGTCTGCACGAGCATCGGCGCCAGCGTGCGCGTGAAGAGCGAGGTCGCGGCCACGTTGCGGTTGTGGCCCTCGTCGCCCATCTGGAGCGCCTGGGCGGTGATGCTCTTGAGGTCGATCGTGCCCTGTTCGCGGATGGCGTGCCCGAGCGCCGGCCCGAGCGTGTCGCGGATCCAGCGCAGCCGTTGCAGCACGGACTCGTCGTAGGCCCCGAAGCGGAGCACCTTGCCCAGGCCCTCGTTGAGCGTGGCGAAGGCGCGGTTGCCACGCTCGCGGTTCTGCACCTCGACGACCGGCATGGAAGGCGACACGACGCCGGCCATGGGGCCGACCGCGCCGTGGTGGTGGCAGGGCGCGAACTCGATCGCGCCGCGGGCGGCCATGGCCTGCGCCTCGGCGGGCGTGCCGGCCCAGCCCTCGAAGAGCGCCGCGCCGACGACCGCGCCCTGCACGGGACCGCACATCTCCGCGAACTCGATGGGCGGCCCGGAGTGGAGCAGCATGCGGCCGCCGAGGCCGGGTATGGCCTCGCCGGCGGGCCGGATGTCGAGCAGCACGGGCTGCGCCCCGAGGATCCGCTCCACGGCCTGGGCGTTGGCCGCGGCGACGCGGGCGCCGATGGTATCGCCATCGTCGTCGTCGAGGCGGGCGACGAGCAGGCCGAGGTCGCGATCGCCGGCCGCCGGCGGACGCCAGTCGAGCGGCGCCACGGTCGCGCCGTGCTCACGCAGCGAGTCGGCGAACCCGGCCAGCCCGACGTTGACCGCGCGCATCCCGTCGGGGAAGAGGTCGGCGGTCATGCCCGCCGGCCCTCCACGATGGTCGCCGCCACGGCGGCGGCCTGGGCGTTGCTCGGCGCGACGATCGCCCCGGCGCCGTGCAGCTCGGCCTCCTGGCGCTCGAGGCCCTGCGCGTCGGCGGCCGTGCCGCAGACCGAGGCGACGACCGCGAGGTAGCGGCCGGCCGCGGCGGCGCGGGCGCGAGCCTCGGCGATGGCCGGGGTGAGGGCGCCGGCCGGGTCCGGGTGCGAGGCCGTGCCGAGCACGATGTCCAGCAACAGCACTGCCGCCGCGGGGTCGTCGCCGATGGCCACGATGTGCTCGCTGCGCAGCCGCGGGTCGATCATCGGGTGCGGCCGGCCGACGGTGTACTCGTCGTCGCCCAGGTCGATGACCGTGAACGACGCGTGCGCCGCCTTGAGCAGCAGCTTGGCCTCGCCGGCCAGCGAGCCGCCGCTGAAGAGGCCGCGCACGGCGTCCTGGGTCGGGGCGAGCCTGGCCCCCTCGGCACGGGCAGCCTCGACCAGGGCCGGGTCGAGTCCGGCCGCCCGGCTCCCGGAGGCCGCCAGGGCCGCCTCCTCGAACGTGGCCGCGGGCGTGGCGCCGGCGGCGCGGACGGCCGCCGGGTCGCCGCCGAGGAAGTTCACGACGACCGGTGTCCCGATGCTGCGAATCGCATCGAGGACGCGGGCGGCGACCGATGCCGCGGGCGGCTTGGAGATGAGCACCATGACCTTCGTGGCCGGGTCGGCCTCCAGGCGCGCCAGCGCGGCCAGCATCATCACGCCGCCCACGCGCTCGTCGAGGTCGCGGCCGCCGACGCCGATGGCCTGGCTGATGCCCGCGCCGGCACGATCGACGAGGCAGCTCACCTGCTGCATGCCGGTGCCGCTCGCGCCGATGAGCCCGACGCTCCCCCGCCGCACGGCGTTGGCGAAGCCGAGGGGCACGCCGTCGAGGATGGCCGTGCCGCAGTCGGGGCCCATCAGCAGCAGGCCCTTCCGCGCGGCCAGCGCCTTCAGCTCGATCTCGTCCTCGAGCGGCACGTTGTCGCTGAAGAGGAAGACGTGCATGCCACGCTTCAGCGCCTTCAGCGCCTCCGCCGTGGCGTACGTGCCGGGCGTGGAGATGAGGCAGACGTTCGCGCCGGGCAGCTCCCCGACGGCCTCGCCAAGCGTCGTGGGCACGAAGGCGCGCGACTCACCACCTCGGGCCCCATCCCTGTCCGCACCCTGCAACAGCGCCGCGGCGCGCTCGATGGCGCCGTCGGCGGCGTCCTCGTCGGCGGCGGCGACGGCGACCACGAGGTCGTTGGGCCCCGCGGCGGCGGCGGTGGCGTCGAGCAGGCCGGCCTCGCGCAGCACGCCCTGGTTGGCCGGCGTGGCCATGACCAGGCCCGCCCGGTTGATGCCGCCGCGGCCCTCCAGCTCGGCGGCGATGCGCATCAGCTCCACCGAGTCGCGGTAGCTGTTGGCGAAGACGCGGCTGCGGACAAGATTCGCGGCGATCATGCCGCGGCCTCCAGCAGCGCGCCGTCGACCCATCCGATCGCGACGGCGATGCCCGTCAAGGCATCGGCGCCGGAGGTCGCACCCCACGCCAGCGCACGTCCCACCGCGATGGCAAGGTCGCCGTCCGACCCCACGAGGAGCGCCCGCAGGACCGCCCCGACGTGCTCCGCGTACTCGCCGCGGGCGGCGTGGTCGAGGTACGCCCAGGCGACGTCGGTGGTCGCACCCCGCGCCCGCTCGGCCACGCCACGCGCGAACGGCCGTGCCAACGGATGACCCGTGGCGGTCAGCACGGCCGAGAAGCCGACCAGGAGGTCGTCGCCCGACGGCGTGAACCCGGGGCCCCGACCGACCAGCGCCCCTGCAGCGCCGAGCATCGCCGCCAGGTCGCCCGCCCCGAGCGCGCGGTGCAGCGCATCGATCGCGTGCCACCCGCGCCACCGGTCCTCAGCCCGCGGACCGAAGCCGCTCGCCACGCCCAGGCTGGCGAAGGGTCGCAACCGACCCGGGTCGGCCCGCCCCCCGAGCGCGGCCAGCTTGGGGTCCCAGCGCCGGGCCCTCGAGAGGTCGATGGCCAGCCCGACGCTCGGCAGTCGGATCTCCTCGGGCCCCAGGTCGGCCCGGTCGCCCGCCCGCAGCCCGAGCGCCCGGAAGTCGGGCGGGTCCTCGAGGGCGACGCCGTTGGGCAGCCGGCCGGCGCGCACGTCGGCCAGGGTCAGCAGGCGGCCGTCCACGGCGAGGTTCACGGCGCGCGGGAAGACCGAGTGGACGGCGCCGTGCGGCGCGGCGAGGAGGGGCGCGACCGCATCACTCACGGAGGTCGCGGGGATGGGCGGCGATGACACCATCACGAGGTCATATGCTAGGCCGCAGTTCACGCCCCAGTCATTGTGAGACACTCACAGCATCGAGCCGGATCGCTGTCCGGCTCTCACAGCCGAGGAGGGCTCCGTGAGCGAAGGCGTGCCGCTGCGCGAGGTGCTCGGGTTGCCGGTCCTGGCCCAGGCGCGGGTGGTCGGCGGCGCCGCCGGGCTCGACCACCCGGTCCGCCAGGTGAACGTCATGGAGGTGCCGGACATCCTCGACTGGGTGACCCCGGACGAGCTGCTGCTCACCACCGCCTACCCGTTGCGCGACGATCCGGCCGCGCTCGCCGCGCTCATCCCGCGCCTCGCCGAGAAGGGCCTCGCCGGCATGGCCCTCAAGCCGACCCGCTACATCAAGGAGATCCCGCGGGCGATGATCGCCGAGGCCGATCGGGTGGGCTTCACGCTCCTCGAGCTACCCGCCGAGACGAGCTTCAACGACGTCATCACGGGCGTCCTGACGATCATCCTCGACCGGCAGTCGGCGCGGTTGCGGCGCTCGGCCGCCATCCGCGACCGCTTCATGCGCATCGTCCTCTCCGGAGGCGGCCTGGCCCGCATCGCCGAGGCGCTGGCCGAATCGGTCGGGCGGCCGGTGCTCATCCTCGACCCGGGCGGGCAGCTCCTGGCGCGCTCGTCGCGAGCGGAGAGCGCGGCAGGCGTTGCGCTGCCACCGGGCCTGTCGGTCGGGCTGCCCGTCCTCGAAGAGGAGGGGCGGCGACCTGCGGCGACGACGGTCGTCCTCGGCGACGCGGAGCACGAGGCGACCGTGCAGCCGATCCGCGTCGGCGCGGATCGCTACGGGGCGGTGGTCGTCCTGGGCGGCCTCAGCTCGATCGGCGATGAGGACCTCGAGGCCCTGGAGTACTCGGCGACCCTGACCGCGCTGCGCCAGGTGCAGGCGCGCGCCGTGGCCGAGGCCGACCGGCGCTTCCAGGCCGTCTGCCTCGAGGAGCTCATCACCGGCCACGTGGCCGACCGGGGTGTGGTGCTGGAGTGGGCCGTGGAGTTCGGCTGGGACCTGTCCCTGCCGCGGGCGGTGCTCGTCGCCGACGTCGAGAGTGCCGCGGGGGCGCGACGGCCCCCGGGAGAGGAGGCGGCCGCGCAGCGCCACCGACTGGCCGAAGCGGCCCGCGTGACGCTGGGCCGCAACGCGATCGTCTGGGAGCGGAGCGCCGAGGTGGCCGCCCTCGTGGCGCCCGGGGCGCGCGGCGGGCAGGGGCTCGAGGAGGCCGCCGCGGAGTTGCAGGCCGACGCGCGGCGCCGGTTGCCGGCGGCGGTCGTCTCGATCGGTATCGGGCGGGTCGTCGAGGATCCGCTGCGCCTGCGCGACTCCCATGCCGAGGCGCGCCAGGCGCGGGCCATCGGACGCTGGTCGCACGGGCCGGGGGCCGTGGCGCGCTTCGAGGCGCTGGGGCTGGACCGGTTGCTGGTGTCGGCGCCGGAGACCGAGCGCGAGGCGTTCGTCGCGGAGGCCGTGGGGCCGCTGCTCGAGCACGACCGGCGACACGGCACGGCGCTGGTGCAAACGCTGGAGCGCTGGCTCGCGGATCGCAACGGAGCCCACGCCGCCCGTGACCTGTTCGTGCACTACAACACGCTGAAGAACCGGCTGGACCGGATCGAGGCGCTGGTCGGGCCCTTCCTGGAGGACCCCGACCGCTGCCTGGAGCTGGCGCTGGCCGTGCGGCTGCTGCGGTTGGGACGCTTGAAGCGATAGCGCGCGGCGCTCCGCCACCGACGCGGGGCCCCCGGCGCGGGGCCTTCGGGGGCGCGGCGGGTGGGCCGCGGGAGCGATCCTATGCCTGGCGAGCATCAGATTCGCCCCAAGGCAGCGCCCCGGGGCGCGGCGACGCCGCCCCAGCGTCCGCACGATGCTCCACAGCGATGGGATCGCGCCTGGACCGGGCATCGGCTCGCGCCTCACCTCGGTCCGGCCCGATTCCTATGCCTCGGAGGCATGGAGGCGAGGCGGGCCCGGGACTGGCCCTTCCTGGCCCGGCCGACTCGTGGGAACATGGGGGCGATGCACTGGAAGAAGGCCCCCGAGTCGCTGGTCGCGCTCTTTGACCAGGTGGCCCCGCGGGACGCCCCGGCCGAGCGGCGCAAGATGTTCGGCTACCCGGCCGTCTTCGTGAACGGGAACATGTTCGCCGGGCTGCACGAGGAACGCCTGGTGATGCGCCTGCCGGACGAGGCACGGACCGAGTTCTTGGCGCT